>Ga0187881_10000073_pt1 | contig 113810 bp, 94 predicted proteins | sample June2016WEW_19_1_2_FD_133017 | JGI IMG/M metagenome (GOLD analysis project Ga0187881, IMG submission 133017) | Peatland microbial communities from SPRUCE experiment site at the Marcell Experimental Forest, Minnesota, USA - June2016WEW_19_100 | ecosystem: Environmental > Terrestrial > Soil >... | reverse complement strand
TGTGAAACAGAGCGAAGTCAAGAAAGTTAAAATCGTTAAAACCGTTGAAAGTGAAAAGGAGCATCCGTCCCAAGCTTTTAACCCTTTAGCCTTTTAACCTCTTTAACGGTTTTAACAAGGTTTTAGCAATGCTGCTCAACGTCGCGTTTCTCTGGCACATGCATCAGCCATACTATGTCGACCCGATTCGCGGGATGGCGCTGATGCCGTGGGTGCGTCTGCACGCGACAAAGGGCTACCTCGACATGGTCTGGCTGGCGGACCAATTCCCGGAGTTCCGCTGCACGTTCAATCTCACGCCCGTTCTGCTGAAGCAAATCGAGCAGCTCGCCAATGGCGAGGTCGGCGACCTCTGGTTCGAGCTCGCCGCCACACCCGCCGAATCGTTGAGCATCCCGCAGAAATGCGGAGTGCTGGAGCATTTTTTCAAGGCGAACTGGCAGAACATGATCAAGCCGTACCCGCGCTACTGGTCGCTGCTTCAGAAGCGGGGACTGGCAGGCGCGCGCACCGGTTTCGATCGCATCGCAGGAAGTTTCACTGATCAGGAATATCGCGATCTGCAAGTGTGGTTCAACCTGACGTGGTTCGGTTACGCGGGCGAGCGACTCCACCCCGAGATTGCCGAGTTGAAGCGGAAGGGAAGGGACTTTACCGAGGCAGACAAGCGAGTCCTCTTCGATCGGCAGCGCGATGTTCTGAAGAACCTCTTGGGCCTCTACAAGGCGCTGAGCGATCGCGGCCAGATCGAGATCAGCACGACACCGTTTTATCATCCGATCATGCCGCTCGTGCACAACACCGAGTTTGCGCGCCGTTGCATGCCGCAGCGCCAATTGCCGCCGACGTTCTCGCACCCCGAAGACGTCCGGGCGCATCTGACGCTGGCACGCGATTACCACACGAAACTCTTTGGCGCGCCGCCACACGGCGTCTGGCCCTCGGAAGGATCAGTTTGCCCCGAGCTGATTCCGATCTTGCAGGAACTCGGCTATCAATGGTTCGCGACCGACGAGGAAATTCTCTGGCGCAGTCTCGCCACGTTGCATCCCGATCAACCTCCGCCACGCGAGTATCTCTTTCAGGGTTTTCGCGCTCAGTTCGGCGACGCAAGCGTGTGCATCGCATTTCGCGATCGGACCATCAGCGATTTCATCGGTTTTACGGCCGCACGCAACGAACCGTGGCGCGCGGCGGAATTCACAGCGGGCCAAATTGAACAGATCGCGCGTAGCACGCAAGGCCCGGACCCGTTATGCACGGTGATCCTGGATGGCGAAAACGCCTGGGAACATTTTCCCGACGGTGGAGAAAACTTTTTGCGCGAGCTTTATCATCGGCTGAGCACGAGTCCGTCGATGAAGACCACGACCTTTCATGATTATTTCACGGCGCATCCGCCCGGCACCGTGATTCACACGTTGCATACAGGTTCGTGGATCAATGCCGATTTCCATGTCTGGATCGGACATCCGGAACATAATCGCGCCTGGGAATTGCTGGGTCGGACGCGCGATTCTCTCCAAGCCAAGGCCGACCGCAAGGAAATCACTCCCGATCAATACAAGAAAGCCATGGCCGAGATTTACGCCGCCGAAGGCAGCGACTGGTTTTGGTGGTATGGCGACGAGTTCGTGACCGAAAACGATCTGATTTTTGATGAGTTGTTTCGCACGCACCTGCAAAACGTTTACCAGATCGTCGGGGCGCCCGTTCCCGACGTGCTGAAGGTCCAGATTGCCCGCTCCGAAGTCGCGGTTGAGACGCGCAAGCCGACCGATCTGATCACACCGGTGATCGATGGCAGGATCACTTCCTTTTATGAATGGGTTGGCGCCGGCGTCTACGAAGCTGGTCGGGCGATGGTTGCAATGTACCATAGCGAGCGCTTCGTCGAGGCGATCCACTTCGGTTGCGACCTCCGGAACTTCTATCTGCGGGTCGATTTTCGCCAGAAGGATAAGCTACCCTCAAACGGCGCCCTGCGCGTGACTTTCATCCAACCACATCACCATGCCATCATCGTCCCGGAGTTGCGCAGAGGACAACCCGCCTGCGAGTTGTGGGCTACCAATCCCGATGCCGCTCCGAAGAAGCTCGGCCAGATCAAAGATATCAGATTCGAGGAGATCGTCGAAATGGCGGTTCCGCTGGCAACGCTCGGCTGGCCTCAACGGGAGCAGGTTGTCTTCTTCGTGCGGCTCCTCGAAGGCGAAGTTGAGCTTGAGCGGCTCCCTGACCTGGGCGCGTTGAGTTTTAACGTGCCGGACGAAAACTTTGAAGTCGAAAACTGGCGGGTTTGAAAAAGGCAGGCTCTCCGCGAGCGGCTGCCTCCTACGGTATTAGACATAATATAGATTGTGCGACGTTGTGTATTTAGCCGGGAACTCCCGGGTTGCATTTGGAATCGGTTAGTCGATCAGACCAAACCGCTTGGTGAAGGGCCAATAGACCACCATGGCCCTGCCGACCAGGTCCTTCTCTGGAAATGATCCCCAGAAGCGTCCGTCAAGACTGTTTGGGCTATTGTCTCCCATAACGAAATGATGATGTGCCGGCACCGTGTAGACGTCACTTTCGTTGTGAATATACTTGGCGAGAGGAGGAATGGTATACCCGTGATAACCGTTCTGCCTTGAGTAAATGCGCTCGAAGGCGGGGCGACGATCCATGACATTCCCGTTCACCAAAACATATGGGGGTTTGATCTGGATGGTGTCATGCTCAAGGCCAATCAGCCGTTTGATGTAAAATGTCCCCCGGCCATGCTGCGACATCACCAACAGTTCGGGAATGTTGTCGGTGGCGAACACGACGACTTCGCCCCGGCGCGGTTTGCGAAAATGATATGTAAACCGATCGACGAAGATGTGGTCGCCGCGCGCCCGGTAACCATCCGCATCGTAGATTCGGCCGTACAACGCTACTCCCAGGACTTGCTCAATGATTGAAGGCCGACCGTTGGTGTAATGGAGAGGCGGTTCGTAACTCGCGGACCACGGCGGGCGAGTCGGATAGACCCCGTAGAGCGTTGGCTGCATTGAGCCTGTCGGGATCTTGAAAGGTTGAAAGAAAAAGGTACGGACTGCCATCGCGACGATGACCGCGACGAGCAGTACCTCGACGTTTTCCCGCAACGCCGGCTGATTCTGTCTGGGCAAGGACTTCTCCAGTTGCGTCTCCAGTTTTTCGCGCAGCGAACTGACAGCGGCGATGTTTTTGGTCTTGACTGCCTCGGCGAGGTCGTCAGACGCGCGCGCGATTTCCTGCAGGTTGCGCGGGTCAAGCACGTCGCGGTGTATGCGTAACAGCTTTCGCGAGCCGGCGACGAACTCACGCGCTCGTTTGAGAATTCTGCGATCTTTCCAGGCCATGTGATGGTTGCCTCCCCTACCCCGCCTTCAGCACCGAAATGAACGCTTCTTGCGGGATGTTCACCTTGCCGATCTGTTTCATGCGTTTCTTGCCTTCTTTTTGTTTTTCCCAAAGCTTGCGTTTACGCGTGATGTCGCCGCCATAGCACTTGGCGGTGACGTTTTTCGCCAGTGCCCGCACGGTTTCGCGCGCGATGATCTTGCCGCCGATGGCAGCCTGAATCGCAACCTGAAACAACTGTCGCGGGATCACTTCCGTGAGCTTGAGCGCCAGCGCGCGTCCGCGCGACTCCGCCTTGCCGTGGTGGACGATGCTGGAAAACGCGTCCACAGGTTCGTTGTTGACCAGGATGTCGAGCTTGACGAGGTCGCCTTCGCGATACCCGCAGGGCTCATAATCCATCGAGCCGTAGCCGCGCGTGACGCTTTTGATTTTGTCGTGGAAATCCACCACGATCTCGTTGAGCGGCAATTCAGCAGTCAGCATCACGCGGCGTGTATCGATCGAATCGGTCTTTTTGACCTCGCCCCGTTTGTCCATGATCAATTGGAGCATGTCGCCGATGTTTTCGTTCGGACAAATGATGCAGGCGCGAACGTACGGCTCTTCGATATGATCGACCTGTGACGGATCGGGCAGGTAGATCGGGTTGTGCACATCGACGATTTCGCCGTCCGTCTTGAGCACTTTGTAGATGACGCTCGGATAGGTCGCAATGATGTCCATGCCGAAGTGCCGCCGCAGCCGTTCCTGCACGATCTCCATGTGCAGCAAGCCGAGGAACCCACACCGAAATCCGAACCCCAGCGCCGCCGAGGTCTCCGCCTGGTACAGGAACGCCGAGTCGTTGAGCTGCAATTTCGCCAACGCCACCTTCAAATGCTCGTAATCCGCCGAGTCGATTGGATACAAGCCGCTGAACACCATCGGATGCACCTGCTGGAAACCGTGCAACGGCTTGACCGCAGGATGACGCGCATCCGTCATCGTGTCGCCGATTTTCACATCGGCGGTGCTCTTGATGTTGGCGATTACGTAACCGACATCCCCTGCCCCGAGTTTCGGGCGCGACGCGGGCTTGGGCGTGAACACGCCGACGTCTTTCACTTCGTAGGTGCGTCCCGTGCTCATCAACTGAACCATCATCCCCGGCGCGATCTCGCCTGCAAACAACCGCACATACGTCACGACGCCGCGGTAGGTATCGAACATCGAATCAAACACCAGCGCCTGCAGTGACTTCTCTGCGGTCGGTTTTGGTGCCGGAATCCGCTCGATGACCGCATGCAAAATGTCCATGATCCCGATGCCCGTCTTCGCGCTGGCTAGGATCGCGGAGTCCGACGCGATCGCCAAAATTTCCTCAAGCTGCCGCTTGGTCTCCTCGACGTTGGCGTTGGGCAGATCAATCTTGTTGATCACCGGCACAACCGTCAGGTCCTGCTTCGCGGACAGGTGGACATTGGCCACTGTCTGCGCTTCCACGCCCTGCGCCGCGTCCACCACAAGGATCGCTCCTTCGCACGCCGCCATACTGCGCGAGACTTCGTAGGAGAAATCGACGTGCCCAGGGGTGTCGATCAGGTTCAACTCATAAACCTGCCCGTCCTCAGCCTGGTAGGACATCGTCACCGGATGCGCCTTGATGGTGATCCCGCGCTCGCGTTCCAGGTCCATCGAATCCAATACCTGTTCGCGCATCTCCCGTTTTTGCAGCGTGCCCGTCGCCTCCAGCAACCGATCCGACAACGTCGTCTTGCCGTGGTCAATGTGCGCGATGATGCAAAAGTTCCTGATATGGCTCACGTCCATGAGGCGCGCAATCTAGCAGTCTTTGCCCGTTTTGTGTAGCCTCTTCCGCCAGCGTCAGGCGCACAAGGTGGTCCGCCGCTGTGCGCGACCAGCGATGGTCAGCGCCCAGCCCAGCAAACCACCGCAGACGACCACGAGCGGCAACAGGCTCAAACGGCTTTGAGGAAAAATGAATTCGCCCACGTTGAACGAATTCCACTCAGTTTGTCGAGAGGCGGACGGGAAAAGACAGTGTAATCCACCTTCATATACTCCTACGGGGTTGCCAGAGACAGGACCATTTGAACTTCGCATCTCTCGGTCTTGGATTGCGCTATTCCATTCTTCGCGCCTTACCGCCAGCAGATGGCTTTTCTCCTGCAGTGCGACACCATCAGCGTCCAATTTCTTCGCATAGTCACTTATCGCTTTCTCCAACTGCCGGTCCAGGAACGGACCGGCCCTACCGGTCAAAAACATCGGCAGCGTATAGTCAAAAAGCGGGGCGTGCCGCCACTGAGGCCACGTTGGAGCGTTCACTGCCGCGTCAAACTCGGTGGGCACTTGGGGATCAACAGCGGTAAACAGAAGGTTGATTGTGACCGAGACAATGGCCACAGCGCTGGTCATTTTGGGGAAGCGGATAAATCCAAGAACCATCGGCACTGCCAAAAACGGCATGGCCGGCCCCAGATAACGGGGCACCGCTATCCAACCTCCATGCCAAGACCAGAAACTGGCATTGAACCACAAATACAACCCCACGACGAACGCGAACACGCAGACTTCCTTTTTCCAGTGTTTGTCACAAAAATAAGAGGCCAACCCATACACGCCCGTCAGCAAGACCGGTGCACTGAAGAACAACCCGCGAAATGGTGAGAACAAGATTGTGCACAAGACGTCCCATCGGGGCATCACCAAGACCCCCGCGTCCACCCCATCGCCGCGGTTCATCGCTATGTTCACGTAATGGTAGTTCGTTGTAAAAACCCTGCCAAAGCAACTGAGGTTGTAGGTGCAAATCAGCGCGAGTGGCCCTGCAACGCCGAGCGCAAACCACTTCCAGCCATCGATTCGGCGTACACTCCAAACCAGATAAACACCCAAGGCGATCACAGCCACTGCGGCGACATAATTGGTGACCGCTGCATAGCCTGCGCAGAGTCCGCTCAATGCGATCTGCCAAGCCGTCCTGCCACCTGGTTTTTGATTGATCAGCCCGCTGTTCGTGCCGGTTTCCTTCGCGCGGTACAACAGGTAAAACGATGCTAACAGCAAGCCTGCCGCGATGTTTTGATCCTGTAAGAGCGTTGCCAGCGGGAGGAACATGGTGCCAAACGCAAACGCAACTGCTGTCATCAAGCTAGGCAGCAGCTTGCCCATGGAAAATACGCAGGCAAGACGAAATACGAGCACGCAGCCAAATGCAGAAATCAGTCCTACACTAAACACCGTTGTCAACCACGCATTTACAGTCAGCATCCACCAATTGTCAGGATTGGCGCCAAACAGTCGCTCCACTCGATAAATAACAAAGTATGGCAGCGCGGCAAGCAGCGAAGTACCCGGTGATTTGCTGGGATGAAAATGGCCGCTCGCATAGGAAAAATCGCCGGTTATCGCAACCGAGCCGATGTCCACGGGCTTTGTTCTCGGATCGACGAGATCGTTGATGAACTTGTCTCGACCACTGGGGTCAGTCCATGTCAATGCGTAAGTTGCGCCGCCTATCTTGAATGTCGCGTCACGAACGGGCACTCGTGCCAAAACCGTGTCGTCCTCTGCTGTCCCGACACGGAGGTAAATCAAGAAGTTATCTATCCAGTAATGACCTTCCTCGACGAGTGCGCGCACCATCGCGAAACGGGCGTTCTGCGCCCAGCCGCCGCCCTGATGGAAATAGCCGTAAGCGAAAAAGGCTGCCGCAAACAACAGCCATTCAATTTTTCGTCTGGCCGCTTTTATCGTGGACGCACCTTGCATACGGGCAGCACATTCTACCAGCCTTTGACCGTGTTGTGTAGCTCCTCTGCTGCCGTGCAGGGAGGCTCAGACGCGCGGCAAAGTTCAACGATTTCCTTGCTGTATCTGATCCGCTGGAGCACCTCGCTCAAAGAAGGGTGCAAGGCGTCAATTCATGGCGCGGCAGCAAATGATCATTCCCGAATTGGACACCTAATGGATCCTGTAGATTTCGTACCTGACCGCCCTATTAAATGGAATGGTCTGAACGAGGTCCGCACCAAGAGGCACAGGTTCTGTATTGCGCGTGACGAGGTACTTGTCCAGCGCTGTCGATACGGCAACCATCGCGTTGCAGCGCAGCAATAGGCCGGGTTCTGGAATATTTCCATCATATAGCCGCGCCCTTTCGGGGGGTATCCCCATCCGCTGATAAACTCGCGGGTCGATCCTGCCAAAGAAAAGTATGTGGGCATAAACACAGGGCTTGAAGCTCTGGTCCACTTCAAGTTTGGAAAGGCCTGAGCCTGAGGGAGCGAAATTTTCGTTGAACGGGAGTGCGGAGATGGCGGAATCTGAAATGTACAGTGTTTCGTTCGTCTTCAAATTGCCGAAACAATATCGCAGCGCCTCTGTAAGCTGGGTTTCAAACGCTTCCCGACAGCGGGTTTGATAAGCGCCGAAATAGTCGGCGAGATAGGCCGACGTTTCCATTGTTCCCACCGCGCAGGCCACGACGAGCAACTTCCGCCCGACGTGCCTATGTTGCCACAGCCTGCGTGCTCCCAGCATCGCGAGCAGCAGCCAAAAGATCACTCCATATGCGCAGCGTGTGCTGTGCATCCGATCCACGGTGAGTGCGGCAGATACCGGCGAAACCAACAGGCCGACCAGCACTATCCGGTACCGTGGCTGCCGACGCCAGTAGCGCATCACCACATAGAGTCCGGCGATAATCAGTGGCGCGAGGCACCAATAAAGCTCCCCACCACGCCCCGTATGATGGCGCAGTCCGGGGTCGCCGGAGATCAACAGGAATTGCGGGCTGAAATAGTCAAGGTAACGACTCGCCACACTCACCATCACTTCCCCTAGCGGAGCGACTCCATGAAAAATATTGACCTGCTGAAATCGCGTTGTCAACGCTCCCGGGGACCGCAGCACACTGATGATCATCGGCAGCAGAAAGACCAGCGCAGAGATCGCGGCCGCCAAAACGACTCGCCAGCGTCGAACCAGCGGACGCCACAGCACAACGCCGCAACCGACAGCCAGCAGTGCGAGGACCGGACAGACACTCCGACTCGCGTAGACAGCAAACGCCCAGGCAGCCCCGGCCAATACAGCACGGCCAGTTGACCGCCGACGCAGTGCGGAGTCGATCAGAATGAGGCCTGTTACCATTCCGAAGATTGCAGCGGTGAGCCCGGCATATGCGCAATTCCGACTCACTGGGAAAACCCAGGGGATCACGGAAAAGACGATACTGCCTCCCAGGGCAAACCATGAACCGAACCGCCACAGCCGCAGCAGCAGAAAGAAGGCAACGCACGCCATCAGGTGATACAGAGCGGATGGCAAGCGAGCGGCCCATTCACGCAGACCGAACGCACGGATTGGAAGCACAGCCGAATAGACACCAATCGGATCCATGTAGATATCGAACGATCTGAAGAAAACTGGCCAACGCACTCCGTATTCGTCAGCACCTGTTTGGGCGATGCAGTAGGCGTTATACGCGATGGCACTTTCATCGAAGAAAAAACCGCGCGGGGCAGTGCCAATGTTCCAGAAGTGTAAGAAGCAGGTCATCACTACAACTCCTGCGACCGAAAGAACAAACGCGCGTTTTCCGACAAGTACTCGTCCTGTGAATTTCATCGCTGCATCTTGTCTGGACTACGATCCACCGATCTTCAGCGCCAGGTTCTTGCCGTGGTTGAGGAGTTTCTTCACGCGTTGAATGTTGGCGGCTTCGCTATAGATACGGATGATCGGCTCAGTGCCCGAGGCGCGGAACATCAGCCACGAGTCGTCCTTCGCGATGTACTTTACCCCGTCGAAAGCCTTCATTTCGGCTAGTGGCGAGCCGAGCAAGCCGCGCGGCGGATCGCGTCGCAGCGTCTCAATGAGTTGCCCGCGTTTCTCCAACGGGTAATGCATGTCGATCCGGTCATACGCGCTCTTGCCAAATTCCTTTTGCAGATCAGCGATGATCCGGGTCAAGCTCTTCTTCGTTGTCGCCAGCATCTCCAACAACATGAGGTTGGCCAGGATACCATCACGCTCGGGAATGTGGCCGCGGAAACCCAAGCCGCCACTTTCCTCGCCGCCGAGCAGCACGTCGTGCTGCCGCATCTGCTCGCAGATGTACTTGAAGCCGACTGGGACCTCGACGCACTCCAAGCCGTACGCCTGGCAGATCCGGTCAACCAGCACCGTGCAATTTGTCGAGCGGACGACGCGCCCGCCCTTCTCCTTTCGATTCCGCAGCAAATGCAGCAACAGCATCGCAAACACGAGCTGGATCGACACGTACCGCCCACGGTTGTCCACCACGCCCGTGCGGTCCGCGTCGCCGTCAGTCGCCACACCGATGTCGGCACGGGCAGCTTTGACCGCTGTGCAAAGCGCGCCGAGGTTTTTGCTGATCGGTTCGGGGTTGACGCCGCCGAACAGCGGATCGCGATTTGCCCGGATCGTCTGTAGGGCGAGCTTCCAGCTTGCGCTCCCCTTCCCTCTCGGCAACCAAGATGGTTGCCCTACAATTTCCTCCAGCACGCTGCCTCCGCAACCGTGCATCGAATCCACAACAACCTTGAGCCGCGCGCTGCGAATCTTGTTTACATCGGCCAGTTTCTTCAGGGCGGAAACGTGCGCAGGGCGCGGATCATACAGTTCGATCGTGCCGTCGCGCACGGCCTCGTCGAAGCTGACCGACCGCACCGGAGACTGATCAATGCGCTTTTCGATCTGACTGCAAATCTCCGGGTCGGCTGGCCCGGCGTAGTCGGCTTTGATCTTGTAGCCGTTGAACTGCGGAGGATTGTGGCTGGCAGTGATCATCACCGCGCCGCAGAGTTTCCGGTCGCGCACGGCGTAGCTTACGGCGGGCGTCGGTGGAGCCACGGGCGGATAGAACGCCTTGATGCCGTTGGCCGCCATTACTTCACACACGAGCTTCGCGTAGACTTCGGACAAGAAGCGATTGTCGTAGCCAACGATGGCTGTGTTGCGTAGGGCGGGCGTCTCGCCCGTCCCCTCCCCTGCGCTGGACAGGCGAGACGCCTGTCCTACTCGGTTCCAGTAATCAGCCGTGGCCTGGGCGACGCGGCGCACGTTGTCGAATGTAAAATCCTCCGCAATGACGCCGCGCCAGCCGTCTGTCCCGAATTTAATCTCGGTCTTTTCCATGGTTGTAGCTGCGCTTCTGTGAACCACGCTCCTCGTGCCGCTCCGAGCGGTACGAGCGTGGTGAAGCGCAGAATCCCTTTTCCTATTCTGCGGCGCTTCGTTCACCCCGAAAGCCTTCGGGGCAGGGAAGCGCAGCTACACCACGCTTGTTCTCAATTCCCGAATCGCCTCCCGCAAATCCAGCGTTTTGTGGCGAAACAATGAATTTCCAGCGACGAGTGCGGTCGCCCCGTTTCCAACGCAGAGCGGTGCGGTTTCGGGATCGATGCCCCCGTCCACTTCGATGTGGATGTGGCGTCCGCTTCGTTCGGTCAGCGTGCGCGCCTCGCGAATCTTCGGCACAACTTCGTTCATGAACTTCTGTCCGCCAAACCCCGGCCACACGGTCATCACGAGGACGAGATCGATTCGCTTCAAATGCGGCTCGATGGCGCTGACGGGCGTAAGCGGATTGATTGACAGCCCGCAGCGACAGCCGAGTTTCTCAATAACGCGCAACGTTTCTTCGATGCTGGCAACCGATTTCGGCTCGAACACGGCGCGGCCTTCCGTGCCGTCCTTTTTGTTGCCGAGTGCCTCAACCTGAATCGTGAGCCGCGTCGCACCGGCGCGCGCAAATGCTTCTGCATAGCGATCGGGCCGTTCGATCATCAGGTGAACGTCTAGTGGCAGCTTTGTCGCACGGCGAAGCGCGGCGACGACGTCCGGCCCAAAGGTGATGTTCGGCACGAAATGGCCGTCCATCACGTCGCAGTGCAACCAATCTCCTCCACCCTGCTCTACTCGCTCGGCGTCACGCGCGAAATTGCCAAAATCGCCGGCAAGAATCGAAGGGGCGATGATGATGTTGGAGTGCTGCATCATTCTTACAATTGTGTGGGAGGGGCATCCCTGCCCCGACCGGTCGCGACAAGAATGTCGCTCCCACGATTCATGGTTTCCTCGCCCGCTGAATCAACTCAATCTCGTAACCTTCCGGCGCGTCCACAAACGCGAACACGCTGCCCGACGACGACCTGGTCGGTCCATCGGACAACTTCACGCCCTTTTTCTCAAGCTGGCGAGCGAATTCCTCCAAATCGTCCACCTCGAACGCCAGATGCGTCAGATCGGGTTGCACTTGCACCGGGCCATTGCCGGGGTAGCAGCACAACTCGATTTCCTCATCACTTTCGGGCGCTTTCATGAACACCAGTTCCGAACCGCGCGGCGATTTCTGACGGCCCGTTTCGTTCAGACCGAGTACGTTGCGGTAGAAGCGAACCGTTTTCTCCAGATCATTCACCCGATATCGCGTATGCAACAGTTTCCTGATCTTCGCCATATGATTTCCTAATGATGATGCTCGGCCTTAAAAGGCCAGTCTTCGCTTTCTTTTTGCGAATACCAATACGCCACCGCCGTCAGCAGCAGGATGATGCCAACGATCAGCAGAATCGGAATCAGCGCCTTCTTCAGCATGGCGGGTGCAATCTAACGAAAACCCGCCGTCGGGGCAAGGCCCAAGGAAACCGATCACGGCAGACGCGCGCCGCCTTCACTGTGATTGGGAAGCCCCGCAATTCTCAGGAATGAATGCCGCGAACTTCGGTCTGTCGATGGTTTTATCGCGGGCTTCCAACGGTGTGACGGCGCATGGAATTTCCATCCCGGACATACCGCTTCTCGATTCCAATTCAAGCTTTGCCCTCCGCCGACCTTGCACTACACTGCGGCGGATGCTGATTGACTACCACATGCACACGCGGCTGACGGATGGAACTGGCGAGCCGGTCGATTATGCGAAGGTGGCGGTCGAGCGTGGGCTGCAGGAGATTGGCTGCGCGGACCATGCGCCGCTGGGCAACCACGACACCGATTGGCACATCAGGCTGGCCGACCTCGACACGTACGTCGGCTGGGTGCGCGAGGCGCAGAGAAGATTTCCGCAGCTTCCGGTCAAGCTGGGACTCGAGGTGGATTTCATTCCCGGACGTGAAGACTGGATTCGCGAACTCGCCGCGATGCATCCGTGGGACTTCTTCCTCGGCAGCGTACACTACCTCGGCGAATTTCACGTGGACAGGAGCGCCGAAGACTGGGAGGGCGAGAATGTCGAGGCCCGCTGGCGCGAATACTTCGGCGTGTGGACAGAAGCGGCGCGTTCACGGCTGTTTGATGCGCTCGCCCACCCTGACCTGCCGAAGAAATTCAACTTCCGACCGAGCACCGATTTTACAGAGGTGTTCGAACACGCGCTGCGTGTCGTCGCTGAAGCAGGAGTAGCCATTGAAATCAGCACGGCGGGGTTGAAGAAACCCTGTCGCGAGATCTATCCGTCTGAGCAGTTTCTGAGAATCGCGCGACGATTGAACATCCCGATCACGCTGGGCAGCGACGCACATGTGCCGCAGGATGTCGCCGCTGATTTCGACAAGGCGGTTGCGCTGGCGCGCCGCTGCGGCTACGAGAAGATCCGCCGATTCACGCAACGTAAACACCACCTCGTTCCGCTGGGATGAATCCATCTCTCAATGTTGGTAGGGACGGACCGCCGGGCCGTCCGCATGCCATTCGGCGCGCTCCCGCCGTGGCGGGATCGCGCCCCACCCATACACTCGTATGACACTGCCTCGCATGTTCAAGATCAGGCAGCGGTTTCCCGCAAACAAGCTCGAGCATATCGAAGCGGCGGTGCGGACAGAACTGGCGGGCTGTGGAGTTTCTATCAAACCCGGCGCGCGTGTTGCCATCGCTGTCGGAAGCCGCGGCATCGCCAATCTCCAACTGATCGTGCTGGAAGTCGTGGCGTGGGTGAGACAGCAACGCGGCGAACCGTTCGTCGTTCCTGCGATGGGGAGCCACGGCGGCGCGACGGCAGAAGGTCAACGCTGCCTGCTCGAGACGTACGGCATCGCGGAAACCAAGGTCGGCGCGCCCATTGTGTCGTCGATGGAAGTTGTGGAACTTGGACCCGATGCGTTTATGGACAAAACTGCACACGACGCGGACGGCACGATCCTGATCAATCGCATCAAACCGCACACGTCGTTTCACGGGCCGCACGAAAGCGGACTGATGAAGATGATCGCCATCGGCTTGGGGAAACGCTCAGGCGCCGTCGCGATTCATCGACGCGGCGTCGAGGGGTTGCGCGAATTGATGCCGCGCGTCGCACGGCGCATACTGGAGCGCGGCAACATTCTGCTCGGGATTGCCATCGTCGAGAATGCCTGCGACGAAACACTGGTGGTGCGGGCCGTGCCTGCGTCGAAAATCCCTGAGCAGGACAAGCTGTTGTTGGAATTGGCGCGAGCCAACATGCCATGTCTGCCCGTGCCGAACCTGGACGTGCTCATCGTTGACGAAATCGGCAAGGACATCAGCGGCACCGGGCTGGATACGAACGTGGTCGGCCGGTTAAGAATTGCGGGCCAGCCTGAGCCATCCAGTCCGAAGATCAACATGATTGTCATCCGCGATCTCAGCGACGCCAGCAACGGCAGCGCTTACGGGATGGGTTTGGCGGACATCACCACGCGGCGTGTGTTCCAGAAGATTGATTGGAAGGCGACGTACGAGAACGTCTTCGCCAGCGGCTTTTTCGAGCGCGGCAAACTACCGGTTGTGGCCGATACCGATGACCAGGCGCTGGAGTGGGCACTGCGGGCTTGCGAGGCGATCAAGCCCGAAGAGGTGCGCATCGTTCGCATCAAAAACACGCTGCGCCTCGATTCACTGCTTGTATCGGAGGCTGTGCGAAAAGAAATTGCTGGCCGAGAGACGATCGACGTCATCGGGCCCGTAGCAATTTGGGAACCATTGTAGCCGCGAAGCCTCTTCGCGGATGGCGGCTGGCCGCGAATAAGATTCGCGGCTACAGCGCGGCGCGAATGTCGCCCCTACCCTTTTGCAGCGCCCAGCACGGCATTGAACGCCTTCGCGTCGTTCACTGCCAACTCAGCGAGAATCTTCCGGTCCAGGGCGATGTTGGCTTTCTTCAGCGCTTCGATGAAACGGCTGTAGGTGATGCCCTGGGCGCGGCAGGCGGCGTTGATCCGCTGCGTCCAGAGTGCGCGGTAATCGGCCTTCTTGTCTTTGCGATGCGCGAAGCTGTAGGTGAGGCCATGCCAGACGGCGTTCTTGGCGTAACGGAATTTTTTACTGCGCCAGCCGCGATAGCCTTTGGCGGCCTGGATCATCCGCTTGCGGCGTCGCCAGCTTGCAGGTGCGTTGGTGGCTCTTGGCATTGTCTGTCTCCTGAATCGTTAGAACCGTTAAAGTTGTTGAAACCGTCAGAAGTCTAGCCGCGATGGCTGAAGGGCAGCACGTCGGTGATGTGATGCTCGTGCGTCGGAGACACAGCAGTTGCCTTGCTCAGGCGGCGTTTGTGCTTCGAGGACTTGTGGCCGAGCAAGTGTCGTTTGCCCGCGCCGTAACGCATCACCTTGCCGGTCGCGCTGATCTTAAACCGCTTGGCGGCGGCCTTCTTCGTTTTCGATGATTTCCAACGTGGCATTCTCGGTTTCCTTTTTAATCGTCTTACGCAGCGTCCTCTTCTTTGGGTTGCTGCTCTTGTTTGCGTTTCTTGCCGGGGCCGCGCACCGGACCGAGCAACATGTGAATACTGCGGCCCATCAATCGCGGCGGCACTTCCGCGTGAGCGATCCCTTGCACGTCCGCAATGACGCGCTGCATCAACTGATCGCCGAACTCCGTATGCGCATTTTCGCGTCCGCGAAAGAACAACGAGACCTTCACCTTCATTCCTTCCTGCAAAAACTCGATCATGTGATTGAGCTTCGTCCGGTAATCGTGGTCGTCGATGTTCACGCGCAACTTGATCTCTTTGACCTTGCCCGCATGTTGATGCTTGCGGGCTTCCCGCTCGCGTTTGGTCTGCTCGTATTTGAATTTCCCAAAATCGGTGATCCGACAAACGGGCGGAGTGGCGTTGGGTGCCACCTCCACCAGATCCATGCCCGCCTGTTGCGCCAGACCCAGCGCCTGGCTGGTGGACATGACACCGAGTTGCTTTCCGTCACCGCTGACCACGCGGACTTCACGGGCGCGAATCTTTTGATTTACACGAACAAATTGTTGAATGAGTAGAACCTCCTGTGGACCCAGGGCGGGCCTTCGCCACGCCGCAGCGTGACCCCGGCCACGCGTTGGCGGGTTAGTTTTGTTGCCGAACTTCGTTCACGATGATCTCACTAAACGCTTCCAGCGGCTGCCTGCCGCGAGTGCCAATTATTTAAGCCTTTCTCGACGCCAATGCAATACTCTTTTTTGCGGACGCAATCGGCGGGAAAGATGACGATCTTAAGCTCGCCGCTCTTTGATCGCAGCGAGAACATCGGCAATGACTTCCGCTCTCGTCTTTATGTTGCCTCAGTGTAGCAGCACGACGGCGATCATTTCTGTTTTTCTGCCAGTCTCGCAAGGACCGCCGCCCGCGCCGATGAGGCTCCGGCTGGTTTCATGTCAGCAACGACGGGTTCTGTCGCGCCTTTTCCGACTTTCATACTGAGAAATTTGGCGAGGATGCATCGCTCTGCCGAAGTACCGACTTGATGCATCAGTGCCTCAGCAGCCGACCGTGCTTTTTCAGCGTCGCCGTCGAGATAGCAAATTATCACCTGACGGGGAGCATCGGTTTCCCTTCCGCCCAGGAATGCAATGGCTTCGTCCTTCGGCAGCTTGAGTTTGTCAATCCACAGCCATCGAAGGATCACCCAGTTGGGATCATTTCCAAAATAGCTGATCGCCTGCTTGTGCTTCGGGTCATTGGCATTCGCCAGAGCCGGCAGCAGTGGAAGGAATCCTTTCAACCTCGCGCCGGGCGCCTCCGGCCCCTTCTCCCTCTCGTAGCGTTCGATCAATTCCTCCACCTGCCTCCTCAGTTGTGCCCGATCATCCTGAATCGCCGCGTCCCAAATGTGCAACTGCATATCGCCGTAGCTACCACAGCGGCTGTCTTCAAGCGCCATCTCGCGAAGGCTCGCGTCATTCTTCAGATAGCCGACCAGATACGCATAATGACCAAGCCCGTTGGATGTCTTGACGGAATCGAGCAGGTTCTCCCTCGATTCGAGGTAGAAACGCCGCGCGGCATTAAAGGCACCAGCCTTCGCGTAATACAGAAAAACCCAGTCTTCCATCTCACAATCCGGGTTCTGCCAGTACAATCGCTCCAATTCTTTGGCTATGTCCAGTAGCGGCCTTTCGGCATATTTCTTTTGCCAGACAGCATTGATAGACAGCTTGGTCGGCTGAGGCAGTTGTTCCGCTGACTTGGCCATCCATTCGCCAGCCTTCGGCAATGGCGCTAGCAGGTCCAGGCGTATCGACGTAAGATAATGGAGCACGGCAGCCGCGCCCATCGGACCTTCTTCTTGTTGAACTGAATCAACTAATTCTCCGATGAGGTCAAACCGGCCTTCGTCCGAGAGGGAACGCGCCTGCCAATCGAACAAACCAGGACACAGCCAGCATCGCTTTATGAAAACCTCGGCACAGCGGTTGGTGGTGATTTTATCCCCGCAAAACGGGTTCGGGCTCCAACCGGTAAGGCCATAAATGCCGCCGGTGCGCTGCAGGCGGAGCAGACATTCCTGATAGTTATAGACGTTGGCGTCTTTGGCGTTCTTGAAGAAGGGATAAAGTCCCTGAACATTGCTCGTCACTGTGTGCAAGATCGGCTTTGCACGCTCGTGCACGCACCACCGTTTGTCCACGAAACAGTATCGCGTCCCCATCTGTAGCCCCGCCGCTTCCCAACCGTAGTTGAGCAAATCGCGCACCGTAGCTACGGCTGTGGGGGTGAGTTTGCCAATGCCTTCCTTTTGGCCCAACTGCAACAGCGGAGCCGCTTCACTGAACCCATAGAGACAAGCATCCTCTTCGCCCCAAGATCTAGGCAGACGGGCGATGGCGTTGGTAACGCTGTCCAATACTTTTGTGAAATCCAATCCTTCGTTGGATCCATCATGATGGCGGAGTAAGAGATCGACCCAGGCCTTGCGTTGCCATACCGGCCAAGCCCCGTTCATGATATGCCCGCCGCCAATGCCGGTGCCGACTGCTAACAGCGGGGCGTAGTTGTGCAGACCGGTCAGCGCGCCCCCCGCATCCGTCCATGGGACGACCATTTCGGCAAGCAGGTCGCCGCTGCCATTGAGTTGAACGTCGTAGGCCAGCATGGCCATTGCGAATGGTTTGCTTTTTGAATCGACTGCGAACAGATAGGTTTCCTTCGTCGTCGGATGTTTCAGCCATAAATTCCACGCGGCAACAGGCCCGTCTTTCGTCGCGGCTGACTTGGTGCCCCCCTCTTTGTTCCAGATCTCGGATGCGGCCCGTTCGCGGCCGGCAAGGAACAACACCGGTGCCCAGAGTTGAGGCAAATCGTTGGAGCATGCCCGTTCGGTGAGCGCCAGCCACACAGCCCCTCGCGCCACCAGCTGTTCGTCCAAAGACACATGCCCGCCAAACTCCGGCAACGCAGCGTGCACCAGCAGCCCTGCCAGTTGCGGCGCCCATGTTCCATTCTTCTGGCTGGGAGCCGTGGACGCCATATCGAGAGCACGGCCCAAGCTCACCTCTCGCGACACCCCGGCTAGTTCTGCGCCTTTCCAAAATGCGGCTGTTGCCTCTTCGGTCTTCACGGCCTCGATTCCCTCCCAGCCCGAGGACAACATCTGGCGCATCACATCACGATAGAAACCCGGCCCCTGCTTCAGCACGCCCGTCGCGTACTCAACTCTCGCGGTCTTGACTGGCTTGCCGTCCACACCCAGCCAGGATAACTGCCACGACGTCGTCCCGTTGGTTGCGGTCGAAACCATGTAGGAAACTTCCGTGATGCGACTGCTCGGCTGATTGGCGCGCCACGCCAGCACACGTGCCGCCTCGACAGGGAAAACCCGCTGAACCGGATCGTGGTATTCCGTATCAGGAGCGTAGAATTGCGCGTGGGCCGGAACCGCTACAAGGCATGCCAACCCAACCGCCCAAAGGCCGCGAGGGAGAATCATACGTCAATGAAAGCACCGCCCCCGAACGAAAGTCAAGCGGTTTGCGGAACCGACGTGCGGAACCGACGCCACTTGTCGGTGAGATCGAATGACATGCCAGATAAAATCTACGCCCTTCGCTCTTTGATCGCCGTAAGTATGTCCGCGATAACTTCCGCTTTCGGCTTTGCGCCGACGTTGCCCTTTTGCGCCGGCGTTGCCCTTGCCGTGCAAGCGTACCGAAACGTTGCCGGCCTGCACGTCGGCGGGCCGATGACGAGCAGGCTTAATCAGCCGCATCTGTCGGGCCGCTTTCAAAGCGGTAGCCGATTTCGCGGATGGTGTGGATGAACGTGGGACGATGCGGGTCAGGCTCGATCTTGCTCCGGAGCGTGGTGACGCAACGATCCACGCTCCGCGCGGTGACCATGACGGTGTTGCCCCAGACTGCGTTCATGATGCTGTCACGAGTGAACGCGCGGCCGGGGCGTTGGAGAAAATATTCGAGGAGGCGGAACTCTTTGGTCGTCAACGGCACTTCGACGCCGTCCTTGAGCAGCCGGTGGGAGACGGTGTCGAGTTGGAACCGACCGAACTTGTAGCAGGGCGCGGCGCCCGCCTGGTACCGGCGCAGAAACGCCTGCGCGCGCGCCATGAGTTCGCGCACGCTGAACGGTTTGGTGATGTAATCGTCTGCGCCGAGTTCGAGGCCGCGCACGATGTCTTCCTCCTGCCCTTTTGCCGTGAGCATAAGGATCGGCATTTCGAGTTTCTCCGCCCGAACGGCGCGGCAAATCTCGAAGCCGTTGATCTTTGGCAGCATGATGTCGAGGATGATGAGGTCGGGCCGGCCGTTCAGCGCGGCATCCAACCCTTCTTCGCCGTTGCGCGCGGTCTGCACGCGGTAGCCGCGAGTGACAAAGTTATCTTTGACCACACGCAAGATTGCCGGGTCGTCTTCGATGATGAGGATGTTGGCCGGAGTCATGACGCGCCTTCCACGACAGCGGGAATCTCGATGGTGAACGTGCTGCCCCGCCCGGGTTCGCTCTTAACGCGCACGGAGCCGTGATGCGCTTCGACAATCGATTGCACGATGCTGAGGCCAAGCCCACAGCCGCCCGCGGCGCGTGCGAGCCGCTGGTCAGTTTGATAAAAACGGTCAAAGACCCGACGACACTCGCTTGGCGAAAGGCCGATGCCGTTGTCCTCGACGGCGAAACAGACATTGCCGTTGCGCGCCTCGGTGCGAAGCACGATGCGTTTTTCGTCGCCGGAATACTTCCAGGCGTTGTCGAGCAGGTTGAGTAACGCGGTGACCAGTGCATCGGCGTCGCCGTGGATCGATGGGAGATCCGCCGCGACGTGCGATTCAAAGGTGCAACCGGGCGCGTGACCGCGCTCGCCCAGAGCCGCCACCGCGCCCTCCACTACCTGTTGCGGGCGGATCCTCGCGAATTCGAATTTGAATTTGTTCCGCTCCAGACGCGAGAAGGTTAGAAAATTCTCAATCAATCGGCTGAGCCGGGCATTTTCCGTGGCGAGCAACTCCAGGTATTCGCGCGTCGTTTTTTCGTCGAACCGCTCGGTGTCGAGCAAGGTATCCACGATAGCGCGCATGGCCGTGAGCGGCGTTTTCAGTTCGTGGGATACATTGGCCACCAGATCGTTCTTCAGCCGCGCCAGCGCCACCTGTCGTCCGAAGCCGCGGGCGATAAAAAAGGCGAGCACGGCCATCGCCGCGATCACGACACTGCCGATGGCGAGGTAGCGCGCGATTCTTTGGTCCGCCTCGGTGTCGAAGATCGTGCGATTATCGAGCGACAACGAGAGCCGCCAGCCGGACAGTTCTGGCCCCAACGACGCAGTCACGAGCGTTGACTCGGTCGTTGCGTCTTCGCCGGGCGCAATGACGGCAACGCGCACGCCTTTCGGCAAAGAGGGATCACGAATCAGGTCGTCCAGATTCGCGCGCAAGCCGGCGGTCGTAAACAGTGCCAGCACGCGCCGGCTCGGGGAGGCCACCGCCCAAACATCGCGCAATTCGGTGGGGCGCAATATCGTCTCGGTCGGGACAACCGGATTTGCCTCCAAGTATCGAGCGGCGAGTTCTTCCGCAGCCAGGGTCGGAAACTCAACCGTGGGATCGAGTCGTTTGAGTTCGTGCATGAGGAAGCGCCGCTGTGCGGACGACAGCGTGTCCGCCGCGTAATCGTTGAGCCGGTCACGCAACTGACCGGCGATCTGCTTGAATCGCGGATCGGCCTTGTCGGTCAGCCGTTCGAGGGCGAGCAGTTCTGTGTTAGCGGCGACGCTCCGTTCTGTCGCCGGCAAACTCGGATACGCCGCGCGGCCCGGCCCGTCAAAGCAGATCACGCTGTCGGCCAGACCTTCCCGCACACAGCGAGCAAAGCGGGCCGCGTCCGGTTCCACGCTGTCGAGCCGGCCGAGCCGGTAATTCCACCGCTCCTCCGCCTGCGCCTGCACCAGCGACAAGTGACCACGATACGCTTCGGCCAGTTTTTCGCGCACGGCCATCCGCTCGTTGCGCATCGCTTCGCGCATGAACCACAGGACGCAGCCGATGGCGACGAGCACGACGAGAAGCAGCAGCGCCAGCATGGGCCAGGCGCGCACGTCCCGGCCCACGCGGCGCTGAAACAGGTTGAGACCTCGACCGTTCACGTTTTCAGGCCCGGATACTTCGCGCAGTGGAACAGTTCATGTGTTGCGCACCGGCGTTTGCGTGCCAGTCTTCTGGAAGGCCAGTATGTATAGGATCGGCAAAATGCCCGCCGTACTGAAGATGGAGAGGCAGATAAACCACGCCAACTGGCCGTTACGCGCACTCTTCCACAAGGCGATTCTCCTCCATACTCCATCCCAGATCACCAGGAGGATTATCACGATGACGAACAAGACAAGCAGCGGACCTTTCATATTGGTTCCTCGGTCGATGGTTTTCGTTAGTCAGTTCACTTCGTCCGGTAACTCGCGAGGATGCTGTCGAACGCCGTCTTGAGCGCGTCGAACTTATCCGGTGCGCAGGTGAGCACGAAGAGTTCGGAATTCTTTGGCCCCAGCACATGCACCAGGAATTGCACCCGCGGTTTGCTGTGCTCCGTGTACTCGACTATGCAACCCACACCTTGTCGTCCGTCGATGGTGTAGGTTTTCCAGCTATCGGGGCGCACCTTGACGTTCTTGTTCTTCTGGAGATCCTGCTCGGCCCACGCGCGAGCCGATTGGATTGTTTGCGCACCCGCCGACAGCGAATCGCTCGCGAAGAGCCGCACGCCCGCGTCGTCGGTATCCGCTTCGGGGTCGAGCATGCGAATCAGTTCCTGTTTCTCAGGCTGGCCGTTCTTGGCCCGCCAAATGACCCAATCGGCAGGAGCGGTGAACGAAATGCCAAGTTCGTCATCGTGAAACCGCACGGCCTCGCCGGGTTTGCGTTGCGCGATCGACACGAGTCGCGCGGTCACGGGACCGGCTTCGAATTTCACGAGATAGCGATGGGCATCATCGGAGAACCAGAAGTCCTGGTTCACAAGGCCAAGGTGCACTTTGAAGCAGCCGAATTTTCCCGCAGGCACTTCGACCGTCTCCTTGGCCAACACTTCGAGTCCGATTGAAATGAGGTTGCCGCCTCCCAGTGTCGAGATTATCGGCAGCGCCGTCTTGTAACCGACTTGCAGCGGCAGCCGCCGCATCGCATACATGGCTTCTTCGTTGTCCATCACAGTACCTTCAATAGGAGTGGTGGTTGGCTGTGCGCTGCCGACGCGCTTTATTTCAACTTCGCTCGTCCGGTAGGTCGCCGACACTTCACCCAGCATCGAATGTTTCCAATGGCTGGTAAGCGGACGGAACGTCTCCGCGTCAGCATCAACACTGCTGACCGACTGCGGGCCGGCGGCCATCAGCCGAGCGCCGACGCGCCAAATCTTGCGTCCATTGACGTTCTGCACGAGATCGGCGCGATACTCGCAGGTCCCGATGTCCGCGCCGGTGGGGAGCGTCATATTGATCTGCAACCGTTCGCCATCGACCCACGGCACCGGCCCGAGCACGAACTTGCCGGGCAGATACTCGCGCGCCTTGGCGACGAGATCTTTTTCATTCGGGAAATCGTGGATCAATTTCTCGAACGCCGCCGTCGCCTCGGCGCTTCGATTCTTCTTGAGGTAACATTGGCCAAGCCGGAACTGCGCCTGCGCGGCCAGCGACTGATTGACATTCGCCTCTGCGATCAACTGCTGGTAGATCGCGATTGCCGAATCGAGGTCGCCTTTGGTTTCTTCGTTATAAATCCCCTTCTCGAGCAACTCGGAGGGAGACGCCGGTGCGGCTGGCGCGGCCGTCGAATGAATCGCAACCGTCGCCGCTACGATGAGGACGCTGATGCAGGCAACTAGTGTAGTTTTCATGAGGCCCAACATGGCGAACCCATGTTACCACTTTGTTACCTGCATGTCCTTTGTTTATCCGACGGCGACAGGCAACGTGGCCCTCCAGAAGACCGAATTCTCACGCCCTTCGCTCTTTGATCGCTAGCAGAATGTCCGCCACCACTTCCGCCTTCGGCTTCGCGCCAGGACAAGAGACTTCACCACGTCAGCCCGGGATGGGTGTCCGATTTTATGCGACTCTGAAGCGCTTCGTCGGCGACGCCCGTTACAATAATCTCAAAAGCGCCCTCGCGCGCTGCTGAATCTGCCGGGAAGCCTCTCACAAAATGCCAGATGTCGATTACCGCGTAGTCCACACCGCGCGAGAGCGACATCTCACGCTTGAGCTTTTCATTGCGGCGATGGTTCTCAGCAATAGCATCTTCGTATGCCTTCCGCGCCTTTGGGTCTTTGATAACTTTCGGATCCACTCCGGACGGCCAAACCACTCCCGAATCCGGAAGGGGCGGCACCAGATTCAGATAGACACTATTTGTCGGCGCGTTGTGGTCATAATGCGGATCGCGGGCTTTCGCGAGCGCGAGCAACACTTTCAATTGAAGCCGCAAGCAGCCTTCATCCAACTTGCTCAACGTCGCCTTGTCTCCCCTTGGATTCATCGAAGACGCCAGCTTTCGCGCGTCCAGCAATAGCTCGTAGTCCGCGTTAGTCCGGGCAAATTCTTCCAGTTTCACTTGCACCTTTGCCTCAGCGTCCTTCAATACATCGGCTGAATCATTGGATTCGGCGTGCACCCGCGTTGCGATGAGAAACACAAAGACAAATCTCAACACACATTCCAAAGGCGATTTTAACATATCCTACGCCCGTCGTTCTTTGATTGCCGTAAATATGTCCGCTACAACTTCCGCTTTCGGCTTCGCCCCGATGTTGCCTTTGCCGTGGAGGCGGACACTGACATTACCCGCCTGAACATCGCGCGGACCGATGAGCAGCATGGTGTGAACCTTGGCCGTCTCAGCACTCTGAATCTTGCCTTTGATGTTATCGGCGCTGTAATCGGCTTCGCAGCGAACCATGTTGGCGCGAAGTTCGTTGACGATGCCTTTGGCGTAGTTCACCACGGATTCGTCATCACCAATAGTCAGGACGCGGACCTGTTCAGGCGCGAGCCAGAGCGGGAAGTTGCCGGCGTAATGTTCGATGAGGAAACCTATGAACCGTTCGTGCGTGCCGAGCGGCGCGCGGTGTATGCAAAGCGGCGTCTTGTCGGTGTTGTCCTTGTCGCGGTACGTGAGACCGAAACGTTTCGGCACGGCAAAATCCACCTGATTGGTCGCCAGCGTGAATTCGCGGCCGATGACGCTCCAGACCTGCACGTCGATCTTCGGCCCGTAGAATGCCGCTTCGTTCGGCACCTCGACAAAGTTGATGCCGCTGGTCTTGAGAACGTCGCGCACCATGTCCTCGGTCTGTTTCCACAAGGCCGGCTCGTCCACGTATTTCTTGCCCATCCCTTCGGGCGCGCTGGTGCTGAACCGCATCTGATACTTCTCAATGCCGAAAATCTTGAAATACTTCAGGTACATCTCGTTCACCGCGTTGAACTCGGCGGCGAACTGTTCCGGCGTGCAATAGATGTGCGCGTCGTTCATGTTCAACTCGCGCACGCGCATCAGGCCGAAAAGTTCGCCCGACTGCTCGTACCGGTATTGGCAGCCGTATTCCGCAAGGCGGAGCGGCAAATCGCGATAACTCCGCGGCTCCGCTGCGAAGATGCGGTGGTGATGCGGACAGTTCATAGCTTTGAGGTAGTAACGAACGGCTGAGGAGTCAGGAGTCAGAATACTGGAGTCAGAATTGGGCGCGCCGGCATCCTTCTGTCTTCTGTCCTCGACCAACTCCATTGGCGGGAACATACTGTCCGCGTAATACGGCAGGTGGCCGGAGGTTTTGTACATCTTTTCCTTGGCGATGTGCGGCGTCTTGACGCGGACGTAGCCGGCAGCGAATTCGGTCTCTTTGGCCAGCTTTTCCAGTTCCTCAATGATCGCGCCGCCTTTGGGCAACCAGAGCGGCAGGCCGGGGCCGACATACTCGGTGTCCATCACGTACAGGCCCATCTCCGCGCCGATTTTGCGGTGGTCGCGTTTCTTCGCCTCCTCGATCATCGCGAAATACTCGTCGAGCTGGGTCTTGTTCTTGAACGCGGTGCCGTAGATGCGCTGGAGCTGCGGGTTCTTCTCGTCGCCCTTGTAATAGGCGCTGGCCACGCTGGTGAGCCTGAACGCGCCGACGTTGCCGGTGCGCATCACGTGCGGCCCGGCGCAGAGATCAACAAAGTCGCCGCTCTTGAAATAGGTGATCGGCTCGCCCTCGGGGATGTCTTCGAGGTTGCCGATCTTGAACTTGCTGGGCGCCGGCCGCTCGCTCAACGCGCCGAGCCGGCCGCTTTGCGCGTCCTTCATCGCCTGCTCGCGCGTGACGACGATTTTCTCGAAGACGTGATTGGCCTTGATGGTTTTCTTCATCTCGGCCTCGATAGCCGGGAAGTCTTCCGGTGAGATGCGGTGATCAAGTTCAACGTCGTAGTAGAACCCGTCCTCGACGGCCGGTCCGGCCGCAAACTGTGCGTCCGGCCAGAGCCTGAGGATTGCGGTGGCCATCACGTGGGCGCACGAATGCCGCAACCGCTCCAAGTCGGTCATCTGCGCGCGCATCTCAAGAGTTTTGCGTTCCATATCAGAGATTCTTCACCTCAGTCAGAATGACAAATAAAAGCTGTGAGAGGCAAAGTCAATGGTGAACGCGGAAAGAAGAACCGCCGCGAAAAAGTTTTGCGGCACAATTCAGTCGTAGCAGGGTTTTGAAAATGATGTAGCGCCGGGTCGCGTTTTCGGAATCTCTGCGGCTCGTTCACCCCGACATTGGATGTCGGGGCAGGGAGCCGCCGCTACAACAGCAACTCTGTCATCCCCGCCACCAGCTACTTGTCGATTGTCTACCCGTGCGAAACGCGGGCGAAATCGAAGTGATCGCCCGTTGCCCGGGCGTGTTGACAGCCCCCCACCCCGCCAGTAGTATGCGCGCGGTGGCGGGGGGGACGATTAGCTCAGTTGGCTAGAGCGCTTCCTTGACATGGAAGAGGTCACAGGTTCAAGTCCTGTATCGTCCACCATCTCTAAAAAGCCAATAGACACGCGGGTTTTTGCATCGCTCACCATCCGGCAAGCCGATTGCATAACTGTTTTGCATAACACGTCCAACGGCGTCCGCCAGTGTCCAGAAGGCGATTTGCGGGGTTTTGGTAGGGTGTGGAAGTGTGCGCGTGATCGGCAGCCAGGTCGCTTGCTGGGCGTGGCACACCGATTTATTGTGGACTTTTTACAGCCTCACACCGCCAGCGTGATCGTGTCTCTGGCGGGTTTCTGGCGAAGTCAGCGCCCTGTCGTGGCGGGTCTGCGGGTTGCGCCCCGCTTACGTGGTGTCGTGGCCATTGCTGCCCCGTTCTCTCAGGGCCTTAAACTCTTGCCAGAAAGCTTTCTGCTTCCGTTCTCTGTCTGGGCTGTCGTAGTCGTCGATCCCGTACAGTCCAGCGAGTACGGGTTTGAATTCCTCGACGATGGCGGGGGCGTCCTTTTTCATGTAGTAAGCGGCAAGATACCTGTAGCGTGTGATCTTCGACAGTTGAATGAAGATTGTTTTCAGCCCCTTGTATGAGCAGCCCCAACAATCTTTAAGTTCCTGTTCGAGCCACCCTGCTACGATTCTGCCGCTGCCGTGCAATTGCGTGCGGTATTTCTCCAGTATCGGTTTGGCCTTTTCGAGTCTGCGTTCAGTAAGGTTCATGCTCCTTCCTCCGAGTTGTCGTCTGCATCATCGTACTGCTTGCAGTGCGAACGTAGCAAGCAAACCTCGAATCACGGCAACGATCTCAACGCAGTGCGATAGGCTGGATGCTGGAAACTCCAAGCCCGAAGGATTTTTGCCGGTGCCGCCAGCGCCCGAACAAACGCCAGCGGGCACCGGGCCGCCCCGTGGTGCGGCGAGTGCAGGCGGTGATTCTTGAAAAAGCCCGCGCACACTCCAAAGTTGAAAGCCGGGCGGCCCGTAGAACCACCGCCCGGCCTTTTGCGAGTCGCCGAGGCAAGCGGCGCTCGCTGCTGCCGTGCATGGCGACCCAGCCATACCGGCAGCCGACGCGGGAGCCGGGACAGCCCGGCAGCAATTTTCCAATCTGCCACTGCCCCTGCCACTCCAACGCCGTGAATCGTTTATCTCTGCGTCAAGGCGCGGGCAAGCGCCTCGCGTTTCTCGTTGGCTTCCATCTTTAGCTGAGTCGGGTTATCGCTCACAAAAAGCAAAGGCAGCCAGCCAACTTGCTCCAATTCGCCGCGCGTCAGGTGTCGCACGGCTTCTTCAAAGAGCATGGGCGCTTCGCCTTTCTTTAACCCTGCTGCCGTCAAAGCCTTTTCCGCCGCCGCTTCTGCTTTGCGCAATTCTTCGGACTTTCTCGCGTGCCAGACCGACAAATCCTTGCGAGCAGCTTCCACCACGCCGATTTTTTGTTCGGCGAGTTCAGCTCCCCTTGCTGGCAGGCTGAAGCCTTGCTCCACCAGCCGCTTGCCGAATGCGGCAGCGTCAGCCGCGCTGACGTTTCCCTTCTTTGCGATTTCGAGGTTTGCGAAGTGGGCCGCGACTTCCTCGTTGTGTTTGCGGATTTCCTCACTCAATTTGCGATAAGCCTCCTGCGTTTCCTGCGAGCCGAATCCAGAAACGTCGCCGACAAACCGGCTGACCGGCCATAGTTTTTCCTCGGATGTCATCTTCTAGCGCCTCCGCGTCGGGTTTGTTGTGAGCGGCAAGCTGTTTCTTTGTTCCCACGTGGCTTGTCTGTCGGTGGAAGGCCCGTGTTCCAAAGCGAAAAGTCGGTCTTCTACTTGCCGCAGTTCGTTCTCCGCACGCGCTTTGTCAAGACGCTCTTTTTTCCGTGCTCTTTCGAGTTTCACTAACTTCAGGCTCATCTTGTGTCTCTCCTTGTTGCTTTGCCGCAATCGCGGCTTGTTAGTTTTTGTTTGCTCCTACTGCACCAACCCCAAATTTTTCAGGGCGGTGATTACTGAGTTGATCTGTGCAACAACGTTGGTCGTTTCGGCAGTCCCGGCGAGATTCGTAACCGCAGCAACCGTTTGCTGGCTGATAACGTTCGCGCCGTAGAACGATAGGTGACCGTTCTGCGTGCCATAGGTGTTGCCGTTGCCGTTCGGATAGTAAGCGATCTCCGATGTGGGATTTGTGGCGATAGTCATCGTGTTGGTGTAGATGTTCGTCACAATCGTCGAGCCGTTGTACCAGATGCTCGTTGTCCAGCTTGGCGCGTTCGTGAGGTAGAGCGTTCTCGACACCGACACCGCGTTGGTGAAGATATTAGTCACGCCGCCAAGCCAATTGCTGTAAACCACGTTGCCGATCTGGTAGACGTTCCACCCGGCCCCCACCACGTTCGTCCAGTAGCTATAAGTCGTAGCGGCCCTGGCCGGATAGACCGGCAAGAGCGTTGCGGCAATCAGCGCCACAGCCCCGGCGGTTGCGAGGATTTTCAAGACTCGTTTCATGTTTCTATTTCTCCTTTGCCGCTCATAGGCGGCTGCTTGTTGGTTTTTGTTTCGATCATGCTACGGATGCCAAAATCCTCCACGTTGCGGCTCCCACCCGGCGACGTATGCGGGCGCGCGCGGTCGCTGGGTTGCTGGCCGTGGTGTCGCGCTTGGTTGCGCGGGTTGCGCTGGTGCTCCCTGTGAAAGTTGCTGCTGGCCGCTCACGTTGAGCAAATACAGCGCACCAACACGAGCGCCGACAAGTGCGTCCAGAAAATCGTTCCGCTCGCCCGGCACTGGTCGCCACACGAAGTGATCGCACACGTCGCCTTTGACGTACTCGGCAAGGCGCTCGGCTGTGATCTGCCGAGCAAAGGCCATGTGCTGAGCCGGTGAATCTCCGAAGATGGTCAGCCCGCCCGGTGCGCCGTGGGGCAACAGCCATGCTTGGTGCATCATCATCCGGTGAAAATCGCTGTTGTGAATCAGGACGTTGCCGCCGGTCCACTCGTCCACCCTCCATGCGTCGCCACGCCGGACGGTCTTGGCATTCTGGCGCGTGTTGAACGTCCGCGCCGCTCGGCCACGGCTGGGAATTATCATCGTCGGCAAGGGCGCAGTCCGGTGAAACTGCAAAACGGTTTCGGACAGATACCCGCAGTCAATCATCAGGCAATTGAGCGGTGCGGGTTCGCCAGCCCGCATGAACGCGCCGCGCCGCGTGAGTATCGCACCGAGTTCCGACAGGCACCGGAAAAGCGCCTGCGCCTCGGTCTCGGTGCCGGGGTTCTTCGGGTCGAATACTGGCCGTCCTTCCGGGTGTATCCCGTAGCCGATGACGTAGCCGGTCATGTTGGACAGCCACGCGCACGCTGCCCAGGTCAGCCCGTAACGGTTCACGTCCACGAAAGCGGTAATCACTCGCGCCAGCGCCGGGGCTTCCCCGGCTGGCATCTTGTTCACGCGGCTGGCAACGATCTCAGGCTTGATCTCGTAAACGTGCGCGGTGTGCTGCAATGGTTCGTTCTGGCACTCAGCCATGAATGCGGCTTCGGAATCGTCAATTAGGATGTTATAGGCGTGCTGCAATGCACTGTGTTCGCCCTGGTCGGGGCTGTAGCGGTGCTCCCAGCCGACGGTTGCGCCTTCGTCCATCTCGGCCCGGTGCGCCAAGTAAAACGCGGTCGCTGTCGCACCTTTGTCGCCTTCGAGAATGCCGTTGCGTCGGTGTTCCGCGTATTGCTCCCACAAGTCTTTGCGCTTCGGCCATTGGTAAATCATTTTTTTGCGTATCCCGCGCCATTCCGGGTGCCGTTTGTGGTCGAGGAAACGGTCTGCAACGTCATTGTTTTTGATGACAGTCACGTTCAAGAATGCTGACACACGGCGACGCGGACCGGCCATTTTCAAAATATCGCCCTGAATCACGGCCTCAATCTTCGCAACCTGCTCCGGCGATGCCGCAACTTCAAAGGTTTGCGGGTCGTCAATCAGAGCCAGCGTCGGGCGCAACACCTCGCCGCTCGCGGTCGTATGCCTGAGTCCGCGCACGCCGAGAATCCCGGCGGCTTCGATGATGCTGCCTCCGGTCTTGGCCGGGTCGCCGCTCCATGTCGGCAACACCAGCTTGCACGTCCGGCATTCAAGCCGGATGGGTTCACCGTCCATCGTCAAAAACTTCGCCCGGTTCGGCTTGGCATAGGCGCGGCGGATAGGTTCGCACAGATACGGCCAGTCCAAAAGAAGCAGGTCGTTGTCAGCAAGTTCCTGCTCGATCTCGGTGACGATCTTCTTGGCCTTGTCCAGGTTCGCGCCGATGACGACAACGTAACGGTGATGGCCGTATAAAATCGCCCAGACGGTCGCCGCCAGCGTCCGCTCGGTCTTGCCGTCGCCTCTGGGACTTGCCACTGCCTGCCGTTCCCCTGCCTTGCCCAGCGCCACGGCCTGAATCCGGTCAAGGCACTCGATCTGATCTGGTGAGTTCGGCAACGTGAAGCGGTGGCCTAGATATTCGCGGATGAACGCCGACAAGCCATTGGCGCAAGCGGCACGGCGGTCGGAAATCTGCTTCCAATCCGGTTTGCTGGCGATGTCCATCCGCAATGCTGTCGAGCGCCGCATCCGTTCGGCCACGTCTGCGCCGCGCTGCTGGCGTTTGTACGCTTCCAGCCGGGTGCGCTCGTCGGCGGTCAACGGTTCCCTGCCGTCCTTCAGCTTCTTCACCAACACCGCAACCTGCTTCTGCTCGATTGTCAGCATGGCTACGCCGTCTCCTTCGCGTTGGCGAGTCGCTTGAATAAGTGCTCTATCCACTTGCGGTGAAAGTCGTACAGCTTGCGGTCGTGGCTGATTACAAGCTGCTCAAGGCTGATGCAGCTTCTCAGGTTGGCCGATGTCTCGACGGTGAAACGCCTGCCCGTGTCCAACGCCAGCAGCATGATCTTGCAATGGCACCGGGTATTGAGCAACCGCACGCCACGAGGGACAAGCTCCGTCTCTGCTTGCTTGTAAATTTTCTCTGAGGCTTTGGCGAAGTAGTAGCTGCACACAATCGTCAGCCGCTTGACCTGCCCGCTGTCCAGCATCGCGGCCAGTAGCTTCACGTTCCCTTCACTGAATCCAAGCGTGGTCGCATAACATTCGCGGGCGCATTTCGCACCGTCCAGTCGGATGATCGCGGGAATGATGTCCGTGCCGTTGAACGTGCCCGGCGCGATGATGTGCAGCGATTGGCCCGGTTTCGGCAGTTTCTTCAGGCAATCAATGGCGGCGTCTTGCCGCCCAGTCCAGTCAGCGAAAAGCCGCTGGTCAACCTGCTCCCGATGGGTGGTCGTCGTTTCCTGCATCCTCAGAAACTCGCCCGGCGGCTGCTTGGAGTGTGCTCCGCGAATCTGCTCTAGCGTGATTTCGCCAAGTTCGTCCAGCAACCCGGCGACCTCGGCGTCGCTGAGTTCGGGTTCGGTCTGTCGGCTTTCCTCAGTCATCGTGAATCACTCGGTTTTGGGGTGCGTAAGGCAATTGTTCTCCCTACCCTTGGCGGAAGCGCCTTTCGAGGCGAAGTCCGGGACAGAACCTTTTGGAAACGAGAGCCACTTTTTTCGGTGTCTCGTTTCCTGTTTTGGTCAAAAGCCCGTTTCCTGTCGGTTTCCACTTTTCCCGAAGAAACTGCGCTGGTTTTGGCGCTCGTTTCCATCCTGGTTTCCGTCTCGTTTCCTGTTTCCTCACCGCACACGCGAAACTGGAAACGAGAACCGTCCGCGCCGTGAATCGTTCGCGTCTTGTTCGGCGCGCTGACGCACTGACCGACACTGGAAACGAGAGTGGAAACGAGAGGCGTTTTTCGGGCTTTCTCGTTTCCTAGTAAGTTGTTGGTGGTGTTCAAGTTCTCTCTCTCGTTTCCCGTTTCCACGGTATAGCGCGGAAACGATGCGGTTTTCATGCGTCCCTCGTTGGCCGATAGTGGCGGTCTTCGATGACGATCTCGCCAAGTCGCTCAGCACGTTTCGCCAGCTTTGAGACTTGGCCTTTTGACAGTCCCATTTCCGATGCAATGTCGGTTGCGGAATCCAGTCCGGCGCGCACCCATGACACGAAAAGCTCGATGCCGCTGACGCGCTTGGTGGTGACCGTGGCTGCGCCGCCAGCCTCGCTTGTGATAGTCCACTCCAACGGCGGGCAATCATCTTCGAGGGCGTTGCGGTTTTTGGTGAATAGGCTTGTGAAGCGAAGGCCACGGAATTGCGGATCATCGCTGTCGTTGCGCTCCAGCTTCAGACACCAAAACGCTGCGTCTTCACGTCGGCTTGTGCCGCGCATAAGCCCGTTGCGTCCAGCGTGGGCGATGATGATGACGGCAATTTTCAGCCGTCGCAGTTGCAGCAACCAGGGCAGAACAAGCTCCCAAGAATCCGCGTCGTTTTCCTTCATGCCGCTGAAAAGGCAACTCAGGTTGTCCAGCACCAGCACGCGCACGCCGCGCGAAAGCAGAAGCGCCGTCAATTCGGCTTGCGTCTCGGCGTCGGCCAAGTTCAAGGTTTTGCCGGTCCGCTCGAAATAGATTTCGTGGTGAAGCCAGAACAGATTTTCGCCAGCGCCGCCCAGCGCCACAATCCGGCGCTTGCTTTCCTCGGCGGGCATTTCGCCGTCTATGTAGAGGACACACAACGGCCTTTCCGCCGTCCACGGTCCGGCGTTTGTCGCCGTGGCAATGGCCTTCGCAATCATCATTGCGAGCCAAGTTTTCCCGTCGCCGCGCTTGGCGTAAATGAAGCCCAAGTCACCGGCTTTGAGAAAAGGCCGCAGCGCAAACTCGCGCGGCGTCAATTCCATTCCCACCAGTTCAGACGTGGACACCAGCGCCGTTTCAATCTTTGGCGCTGGTTCACTGTCCTCGGTGAACGGCGCAACGGTCTTTTTCAGTTCTGAGGTCAGGTCGATGTCGGTGGTGTCAGTTGCTGCGTTCATTGGTGCGCTCCAAAAATAGGTTTTGAGTCGGCGCGGTCGGCGCTGAGATACAAGAGCCGCTGCCGTCCATCATCGCCCACGCCGATCTGCCGCATGGCACCGGGCAGGCGAGACAGGCGCGACGGGTTCTTGTTGGCCTGGTCAACGCCAAACGGTTTGAGCAGGGTGAGCAGTTCGCTAACCTTCTGCCGATAGGCTTCTATGGTCTTGCCGTTGACTCTTATCCATCCGTGAACCGATTTCCCGCCACTGGTTAGAATCGCGTTTATCGGTAACGGCAGGCGCGCCAAGAGAGACAACTGCAACTCCATCGGCACGGCGTCAAATTCGATGAGGGCAAACCGAAACGAGATGATGTTGGCATCGGCTACACCCTTGCCGTCCACGGGGTTCATTCGTAGCCACGCCCCGGCTGCGCCCTGGGGCGTGCCTTTGTCACGAATCAGCCGCATGGCCGCATCGCGCTCTAGGGTTTGTCCGTACCCGCTGGGGTTCGCCTTGCCCTTCGAGTCAACGGTGTACTCGGTCACGATGTTGACCAACTCCCCGCCGTGATACAAACCGGCCAAGAGCAGCAGAGAATCGAATCGCCAATCCTCCAGCGGACGCCACGGGCTTTCGTGCCGTAGGTCACATTCATTGCATCGGAAGTCACCGAGAAACTTTGTGATGTTGGCGACGGGATCCGGTGGCGGTGATGTTGGTCGCGTTGGTAACGGCAATCGCCCCGGCGTGAATCGGGCCGCGCATGGCTTGAAACTCTGCCGAGTTGCCCATTGAATCACACCGGCGATTTCCTTATCGGTGACGGTCGCATCGAACATCCCGCGCACCTGAGCAAATACAGCATCGGCACTCAGCCCTTGACCAACAAGTGATGCAACGACCTTGACGATCTGCGCGTGCCGCGAGCCTACAGGAGCAGGCGAAGCAATTTCCTGCCGGGTCTTAAAGGGAATGTATGGGGCGGGGTTCATCGGCCCGACGCCTCCACAAGTTCAAACGTCGGTTGCTGGTTGTCCGCGTGGCAGCGGGCGCACCAAACCAACAGGATTTCCCCGCGTGATGCCGCGCCGAAGTTTCGTTCAAACACCAAGGCCGCGCACTTGGCGCACCGCCCCAAGAATCGCCCCCGTTTTCGATCTCGCGGCGTGTTCATCGGAATGACTCAAGTTCTCGCCGGGCCACTTCCGCGAGAATCTTTTCCTTCTCGCCCTCTGAATACAACCTTCCGCCGTCGCTCAACCTTATCGCGTTCGGAAAAAGCTGGTCGCCAATCGCCGCGATGGTGCTTCGATGCCGGCCCGCAAGTTTTCCGATGTCGGCAGGCCGATAGAATCGCGGCCTTGACGTTGAGGTTTCGGACGCTTGGGTAGAAAAGTTCTGATCGTCTAAATTCATGGGGTTAGCTTTGGCCGTTCTTGGCCGCTTCGCGGGCGAGAAAATCCCGCACGCTCTGGCAGTTAATCAGACGGCATCCGGTGGCGCAGCCGGGCCTACGCAAATTCACGCCGGAAATTTCGCCGCTGGCAAGGTAGTTGTAGGTTTGAGTTCTGCTGATTCCGAAAAGCAAAGGCATCTGACCGGGGCGGCAGAATTCCGGTCGTGTGTCAATCGTGGCCGGTGCCGCCGGTGCGGCGATGGTTTGTTCCGCTGCTGCTGTCCGTTTGTTCACGCGCGCATATTCACAAATGCGCTGCGTTTATCGCTAGGACAGTGCGGAAATAAATCAGTCCGACTCTACTTTTTCAAGCCGTAAGCCGCTTCCAGAAGCACGGCCTCTGCCCAGCCGGGCGGCTGGTGGCCTCCGCGTTTCCAAACACGACGCCAGTGTTTGCCGGTTCGGGCGCTACTGGCCTTCGTTGGCTTTGACGGTTCAAGGCCAAGTTCTTTGCACCAGCGGCGGACTTCACGCTCCAAGTTCGCCTTGTGATCGTCGTCTAGCTCTGGATACAAGCCCCGCAAGACTTCAACCATTTCTTGCACAGTAGGCGCTCGGTTACACGCCTTCTCACACGATTCAAACATTATTACGATTTCAACTTGGTACTTTTGCAGAGGGTCGCCCTTCGTGCGGGCTAAGACAGCCACCGCGTCCGCCACTTCGCGGAAAAAGTTGGCGTTGCCTTGTATGATAGCCTCCAAACTCTCAACGCAAAAATTCAGCTTTGCGCGTTCGAGTTCCAACTCTCTCATATGCAGTTCCCGCTTCCAGTAGTCAACGGACTTCGGCGCGGCTGTGGTCAGTAGTGATCGGTCAAGCGCAAGACGGCGCTGGCAGTTGGCGAAGTCCACTACCACCTTGCCGCCCGCTGTGTCCGCGCCCTTGCCGTACAGCAGAAGCCACCGCTTTTCGTCGCGTGATCGCGCCGACTGCAATCGTTCCGCTGTTACTGCGCTTTTGATCTTCGCCATGATGCACCCCTAGACTTTCGCGGCCTTGGTTTTCGTCGCCTTCGTCACGTCCGTCATTTTGTCCACGGCGGCGCGCAGCGTGTGGGCGTCAAGGTGCGTGTAGTTTTGCGACACGGCTTTTGTTTCGTGGCCGGCCAACGCCATTGCGACGGCCTCGTTCGCGCCGGTGGATTTTAAGATGCTGACAAACGAATGGCGCAACGAGTGAAACGACAACTCTGCGACCGGCCTTGCCGCGTTGCGTCCCTTGCCGGTGGCATCGTGGCTTCGCGGGTCGGCCATGCCAGCGTCCACCAACACGCAACGGAAGCCATCCGACAGATGCGACACGGTTAGCTTTGCCAAGCGCGGAAACAGCGGCGTGCTGGGGTCGTCATTGGACGGCAAGGTCGCTAGGTGATCGGCCAACGGCTTCGCCAGCGGCACTAGCACGCGCTTCCCGGTTTTCTTCGCCACGAATGCGAGGGTGTTCTGTTGCAGGTCAACCGCGCGCCATGTCAACCGCGCCGTATCCGACAACCGCGCGCCGGTGTAGAGGCTGGTCAACGTCGCGCCGTACCAGTCCGAACCTTTGGCGGCGTCCAACACGCGCCGCAGTTCGTCCAGCGTGAACGCCCGGCGTTTGCTCTCGCCGCGTTGCTTCAACTGGTCAACCACCGTCGCCGGGTTGCCGGTCAACAGCCCTTGTTTAACCGCCGCGTTGAAACAGGCGCGCAAGACTTTGATTCCAAGATTCGCCGTCGCACGACTCAGCCGCGCTTGCTGGTCACGAAACCTTGTCACGTCAGCCGGGCGGATGGACGCAATATCGCGTTCGGCTTTCGTGCCTAGAAACTTGAGGAAATGGTCTATCGCGTAGCCGTACCGCGTCACCGTGGCCGGCTCGGCCTCGATCTCTTTTGCCTCCAGCCATTGCCGGCACCATGTCCGCACGCTGGCGCTCGGCATTGTCTCGGCGTTGACGGCGGTGAAAATGTCGGCCACGCCCCGCGCGACGATCTCCCGCGCCGTCTCTGGCGTTAGCTTGCCGGTGCCTCCGACTCTCGCCGTCTGCTCCCAGGCTCGGCAGATTTCCAACGCCGCCTTTTTGTTTGCCGTTTTTGTGGACTTAAAATGCCGCTGCCGGTCCAAGCCGGTGCCGGTCGCGTAGCTGCAAAACCAGTAAGGTCTTCCGGGTTGCTTGTGGACGCTTGCCATGTTATTCTGCCTCCGTGTTTGGGACTTGTACTGTTTTCCGCATAACCATAATGCATAACGTCCACCCGTGTCAATAGCGTTTTATGGTGCCAAGTTTCTTAGGAAAACCGCAAATCGTGCGTAAGGCAAGGACTCACAGGTTCAAGTCCTGTATCGTCCACCAGCCTTCGCTCGAAGCGCAGCGGGGGCGAAGGCTGCGCGCCATAGCCTGTCGTTTGGCGAAGGCGGGCCATGCGTTCGTGAGTCAGGGTTGCGCTTCGAGCTACGGCTGACACGCCAGCTACGGGACTGAAAGCCATGTACCACGTTTACATTCTCCGGAGTCAACCCGATCCCAGCCAGTACTACGCTGGCTTCACCGAGGACGTGAAGCAGCGCCTTGCGGATCACAACGCGGGACATTGCACGCACACCCGCAAGCATCGTCCCTGGGAACTGAGCACCGTCGTTTCCTTCGCCGGCCGTGAACAGGCCCTCGAATTCGAGCGGTACCTGAAAACCGGCTCCGGTCGCGCCTTCGCCGCCCGGCACTTCCGCTGACACTTGCGGAAACCACCGCTTTCTGCCATAGTGGGCGCACGGTCGCCTGAGTGGCGTTTCAGATCGACAGAATTCATTAACTCAAACGCAGGAGACTATCATGGCGTTAAAGGTTGGCGACAAGGCAACGGATTTTGAACTGACAACGAAGGCGGCCGAAGGACCGAAGAAGCTCAAGCTCAGCGGCAACTTCGGCAATAAGAACACGGTATTGCTGTTTTTCCCGATGGCGTTCACGGGCGTTTGCACCAAGGAAATGTGCGAGGTTAGCCAGGGCATGAACGTGTACACAGGTCTCAATGCCGAAGTCTGGGGCATCAGCGGCGACAATCCGTTCGCGCAGGCCGCATGGGCCGAGAAGGAAAAAATCACCGTGCCGCTTCTGGCCGACTACGAACACAAAGTCGCGCAAGCCTACGGCATCGCCTACGACAGTTTTCTGCCGCAGAAGAACCTCGGCATGAGCGGCGTCGCCAAACGTTCCGCGTTCGTCATCGACAAGCAAGGCGTCATCCGCTACGCCGAAGTCAACAACGATCCCGCGCAATTGCCGAGGTTCGACAAGATCAAAGAGACGCTGGCGCAATTGAAGTAGCATGCGCCCGCTTCGCGCGTTCTTCCGAAGGGGCGGACCTGCGTGTCCGCACCAGCCGGATTATGTGGAGTGCGGTGGCCTGACACCGCTCTGGATCGCCGAGGCTTGACTCGGCGGGAATCGCACGGGGCGTCCAGCCGCCCAACAGCAAGGCTGCGTCAAGCCGCAGCACTCCAGAGTAAGCGCAATGGAGTCTGATCCTACAGACGACCATATCTCCTTCCCTTGCTTGCGCAAATGTTGTGACCCGGTATAATGACCTTGAGATATGAGCGAGGCGCATAATTCTTTCAATACGCTGCAATCTTTCGATCTTGGTGGCGGACGCACGGGGCAGTTTTATTCCCTGCCTGCTCTCGAAGCGGCGGGAGTCGGCAAGATTTCGCGGCTGCCGGTCAGTATCCGCATCGTCCTCGAATCCGTCTTGCGCAACGTGGACGGCAAGAAGGTGACCGAGCGCGACGTGCACTCGCTGGCCAACTGGAACGCCAAATCGCCCGCGCAGGAGGAGATCCCGTTCATCGTCGCGCGCATCGTGTTGCAGGATTTTACCGGCGTGCCGCTGTTGGTTGACCTCGCCGCGATGCGATCCGCCGTCTCGCATTTACACAAAGACCCGAAGATTATCGAGCCGTTGGTGCCCGTTGACCTCGTCGTGGATCACTCCCTGCAAGTGGATTTCTTCGGCATACCCGAGGCGTTCAAACTTAATCTCGAAATGGAGTTCAAGCGCAACCGCGAGCGGTACCAGCTTTTGAAATGGGGACAGCAGGCGTTCAAGACGTTCAACGTTGTCCCGCCGGGCATCGGCATCGTGCATCAGGTCAACCTGGAGTATCTGGCGAAAGGCGTCCTTTCCGCTCCCCTGCCCGCCGAAGCCTCGGCGAAGGCGGGACGCTCCACGCTCGGCGCTCCACTTTTTTACCCCGACACCCTTGTCGGCACGGACTCGCACACCACGATGATCAACGGGCTTGGCATCGTCGGCTGGGGCGTCGGCGGCATCGAAGCCGAAGCCGGCATGCTCGGTCAGCCCGTCTATTTCCTCACGCCCGAAGTCGTCGGCGTCCACATGACCGGCGCATTGCGCGAAGGCGTGACCGCCACCGACCTCGCGTTGCACGTCACGCAAGCGCTGCGCAAGGCGAAGGTCGTCGGCAAGTTCGTCGAGTTCTTTGGCCCCGGCGCAGCGTCGTTGCCCGTTGCCGACCGCGCCACCATCGCCAACATGGCGCCCGAGTATGGCGCGACGATGGGCTTCTTCCCCGTTGACGACGAATCGCTCAATTATATGCGCGCCACGGGCCGCACGAATGAGCAGATTGTCGCATTTGGCAATTATTTCAAAGCGCAGGAGATGTTCGGCATCCCGCGCAAGGGTGAAGTCGATTACAGTATCGAGTTGGAACTCGATCTCGCAGACGTCCAGCCCAGCGTCGCCGGGCCAAAACATCCGCAGGACCGCATAGAACTGCCGCGACTCAAGCAGGAGTTTATCGAACTCCTCCAAAAACCGGTCTCCGAAGGCGGCTATGGCAAGCCAACGGCCGAACTGAACAAGGTGGTGAAGGTGGATCGTTCGCAGATCGGTCACGGCTCGGTTGTGATCGCGGCGATCACCAGTTGCACCAACACCTCGAACCCGTCCGTCATGCTCGGCGCCGGTCTGCTGGCCAGGAAGGCGGTCGAACGCGGATTGAAGACTCCGCCTTACGTAAAAACGTCGCTCGCGCCGGGCTCGCGCGTAGTGAGCGATTATCTTGAGAAAACCGGCCTGCAAAAATACCTCGATGCGCTCGGCTTCAACCTCGTCGGCTACGGTTGCACGACGTGTATCGGCAACTCCGGTCCGTTATCGGCGCCCATCGAGGAAGCGATCATCAAGAACGGCCTCGTCACGGCCAGCGTGCTGAGCGGCAACCGCAACTTCGAGGCGCGCGTTCACCCGGATGTGAGGGCCAACTTCCTTATGTCGCCGCCGCTGGTGGTCGCATTCGCTTTGGCGGGCCGGGCCGACGTCAACCTGACTACAGAACCGATTGGCAAAGGCAAGGATGGTAAGGACGTTTATCTGCGAGACATCTGGCCGACACCCGACGAAATCCGCGCGACGATGCAGAGCGCGTTGCGGCCGGATACATTCCGTGCACTGTACAAGGATTTTGAAGCCCAGAACCCGTCATGGAACGAAATCCCGTCGTCGGTCGGCAACGCTTACAAGTGGGATTCGGCAAGCACTTACATTCAGGAACCACCGTTTTTTGCGGGCTTCTCGATGCATCCGGGCAAGATTGCCGAGATCAAAGGCGCACAGGCACTGGGCATTTTCGGCGACAGCATAACCACCGACCACATCTCGCCGGCTGGCAGCATCAAGAAAGATTCACCCGCGGGCAAATACCTGATCGACCACGATGTGGAACCGGTTGATTTCAACAGTTACGGGGCGCGCCGCGGGAATCATGAGGTTATGATGCGCGGCACGTTCGCCAATGTGCGGATTAAAAACCTGATGGTGCCGGGCGTCGAAGGCGGGGTGACGAAGTTCCATGGTGGCGCAAGCTTCCAGCTTGCGAATCAAAACCAACAGACCGAAGGCAAGCTGGAAGCTTGCCCCACACTTCCCATTTACGATGCGGCCATGAAATACCAGCAGCACAATGTTCCCCTCGTCGTCTTCGCGGGCGCGGAATACGGCACGGGCAGTTCGCGCGACTGGGCGGCCAAAGGCACGCGATTGCTCGGGGTGCGGGCCGTGATCGCCGTGAGCTTCGAGCGCATCCATCGCTCCAACCTTGTCGGGATGGGCGTGTTGCCCTGCCAGTTCCAGGAAGGCACGACCGCTCAGACGCTTGGCCTCGACGGCACGGAGACGTACGACATTCTCGGTCTATCCGACGATCTCAGACCGCGCCGGCAACTCGCGCTGGTGGTTCACCATGCCGATGGTTGCGAGCAACAGGTGCCCGTCATCGCCCGCATTGACACGCCAATCGAAGTCGAATACTACCGCCATGGCGGGATTCTCCCCTTCGTACTGCGGCAGCTTATCGGCAAGACGTAATCGAACACCGGGTACGCGCGCTTGACAACATCCGTTGGGCTATTTATAGTGAATTCAGAATCGGACAAAAACTGTCTGATTCCTGAAACATCGGAGAAAAATGTCTGATCATGGCTGACAAATTCGAAATCGTAGACCTGCACGTAAAGATTGAGGAACGCGAGATCCTCAAGGGCGTGAACCTTGTTGTCTCGAAGGGGGAGGTTCATGCGTTGATGGGCCCGAACGGTTCCGGTAAGAGCACGCTTGCGAATGCCATCATGGGGCATCCGAAGTATACAGTGACGCAAGGCAAGATCCTGATGAAGGGTGAGAACATTCTGGAGATGGAACCTGACGAGCGGGCGCGCAAAGGCTTGTTTCTCGCCTTCCAATACCCCTGCGAAGTGCCCGGGGTGCGCACGAGTAATTTCCTGCGCCTCGCCTGCAACGCGCGCGCGGCACGCGAGTTGGATGTCGTGGAGTTTTACAGCAAGCTCGAAGAGAAAATGAAGTTCTTGGAGATCAACGAAGCGTTCATGAAGCGTTACCTGAACGAGGGCTTTTCAGGCGGCGAGAAGAAGCGGAACGAGATTCTGCAGATGATGATGCTTCAGCCGGAATTTGCAGTGATGGATGAGACTGACTCCGGCCTGGACATCGACGCCCTGAGGATCGTCTCGCGCGGCGTCAACGAACTGCGCGGACCTGATCTGGGCATTCTGATCATCACGCACTACGAACGGATTCTGCGTTATATCACGCCCGATGTCATCCACATTCTGGTCGACGGCAAGATCGTGAAGTCGGGTGGAGCCGATCTGGCGGCGCATCTGGAGGAGCACGGGTACGACTGGATCATCAAGGAAGATGAACCAACGCCCGTGAAGGCGTAAGGGAGAAATCATGAGCACACCGACAACAGAGCCAATTCTCCGCGGCACGTACAAGGAAGGCTTTCACGATGACCTCAAACCGGTGCACACAGTCCAGAAAGGCCCGAAGCATGAGGTCATTGATTACATGTGCGACGTGAAAGGCGAGCCGGACTGGATGCGTGAATTTCGACATCGCAGCCTGGACATCTTCCTGAAAAAGGATTTGCCGCAGTGGCTTCCCGGTTTACGGGATGAAATCCACTACGACGACATCACCTACTACGTCAGCGCCGTGGAGAAGTCGGCCAACCGTTGGGAAGACGTGCCGGTGGAAATCCGTCGGACCTACGACAAACTGGGCATTGCCAAGGAAGAACAGAAGCTGCTGGGTGGATTAGGCGCGCAGATCGACAGCGAGATGGCCTACCACAATATCCAGGAGTCGCTCTCGAAGAAAGGCATCATTTTCCTCAGTTGCGATGACGGTCTGAAGCAGTATCCGGAAATCTTCAAGGCGCACTTTGCCAGGGCGATCCCGCCCGAGGACAACAAGTTCGCCGCGTTGAACTCGGCGTTCTGGAGCGGCGGCTCGTTCGTGTACATCCCCAAGGGCGTGAAGTGCGACATCCCGCTGTCGGTTTACTTCCGGATCAACGCCGAACAGTTCGGCCAGTTCGAGCGAACGCTGATCATTTGCGAGGACGATTCCTTCTGCCATTACGTCGAAGGATGCTCCGCGCCGATTTACACCACCAACTCCTTGCACGCGGCTGTCGTCGAGATTTTCGTCAAGGAACGCGCCCGCTGCCGCTACACGACGATCCAGAACTGGAGCACCGACGTTTACAACCTGGTGACCAAGCGCGCCTTTGCGTACAAGAACGCGGTCATGGAATGGGTTGACGGCAATCTCGGCTCAGGGCGCACCGTCAAGTATCCGTCGGTCTATATGCTCGGCGAAGGCGCCCACGGTGAAATCCTCAGCCTCGCTTCCGCAGACAGGAACATGTGGCAGGACGCAGGCGCTAAGCTCGTGTTTTACGCGCCGAATTGCACGGGCCGCATCAACTCCAAATCCATCAGCGGTCACGGCGGGCGCGCCTCGTATCGTGGCCTGGTGCAGGTCAACCCGCAGGCGCAGAACTGCCGCGTCCAGGTCAACTGCGACGCGCTGATTCTCGATGAGAAGAGCCGGTCGGATACGTATCCCGTCATGGAAATCGACGGCGACCTCGTCACGGTCGAACACGAGGCCAGCGTCTCCAACGTTTCGGAAGAACAACTCTTCTATCTGATGAGCCGCGGCGTCAAGAAGGAAGACGCCATCTCGATGATCGTCAACGGTTTCATCGAACCCATCGTGAAAGAGCTTCCGATGGAGTTCGCAGTCGAGATCAATCGCCTGATCAATCTGCAAATGGAAGGCTCGGTCGGCTAAGCAATAAACGTTAAAGAGGTTAAAACCGATAAAGACGTTAAAAGAATAAAGACGCGCTCACACTGGCCTTTTAACCATTTCCCGGTTTTAACGATTTTAACTCCACCGATGACAACAGGATTCTCCCAACAAACGGTCGAAGCGATCTCATCGGGTGAACCTCCGTGGTTGAAGTCGCAGCGACTTTCCGCGTGGCAAACGTTCGAGAGGCTCCCCTTCCCCACTCGTCGCGATCTTGAGTGGCAGCGCTTCGACATGCGCGCACTCAACCTTGGCAAAGTCATGTTTCCGCTCGACGGCCAGTCGACGATTTCTGAGAGGCTGAGCGGTTTGCCCGCTGATCTGGCCGGCAAAGGCGTGATCTTCTGCGACCTGCAGACGGCGCTCGCGAAACATGGCAACCTCGTGAAGGAATATCTGGGCAAGAGCATCGCGCCCGATGAACCAATGAAGTTCTACGCGCTGCATGCGGCGTTGTGGACAACGGGAGCGTTCCTTTACGTGCCACGCGATCTGCGAGTCACGATCCCGCTGGAAATCGTCTATGAATTCAGCGGCCAAAACACAGCAGGTTTCCCCCACACACTCGTGGTGATCGAGCCCGGCGCCGAGGCAACGCTCGCGCAGAAGTTTGTCGGCGGTCCGACCGTGGGCAGCAACGGAGTGCCAAGCGTACACGCCAGCGGCACCGAAGTGTTCGTCAAGGAAGGCGGCCACCTGCATTACATCAGCCTGCAGAACTTCTCGCCCAACGTCTTCGATTTCACGCTGAAACGCGCCCACGTGGCCCGCGACGCTGAGATCGACTGGGTGCTGGGCATGTTTGGCAGCTCGTTCATGCGGTACGATGTTCAATGCGCGATGGAAGGCCCGGGCGGCACGAGCTTCATGTACGCGGTCGGCGTCGGCACGGACAAACAGCAGTTCGGTCAATTCACCAGGCAGCACCACAAGACGGGCGACACTGTCAGCGATCTGCTTTTCAAGAACGTCTATCGCGATGCCGCCGTTGGGAATTACGCTGGTCTCATCAAGGTGGAGAAGAACGCCAACGGCACGAACGCCTACCAGGCCAATCGCAACCTCGTCCTGAGCGATAAGGTCAAGTGTGATACACGGCCCATCTTGGAAATCGAGTCAAACCAGTTGCGGTGCACGCACGGCGCGACCGTCGGGCAGCTCGACGAAAACCAGGTTTTTTACCTGCGCAGTCGTGGCCTCACTGCAGAGCAGGCCCGGGACGTCCTGATCGAGGCGTTTCTTGAGCCTGTGCTCGCGCGCATCAAGGTCGAAAGCGTTTACAAAGAATTCAGTGGTCTGATTCACGGCAAACTCGTACGCTAGAGTTCCATGATCGAAGTGCTCGATGCGGTCGAACTCGAAGAAATCCGCGATGACTTTCCTGTCTTGCGGCAGAAAGTCCACGGCAAACCGCTGATCTATTTCGACAACGCGGCGACCTCGCAGAAACCGCGTGCCGTCATAGAGGCGCTCAACGACTACTACGTCCGCTACAACGCCAACGTCCATCGCGGCATCCATTCGCTGGCCGAGCGCGCCACGCGCGAGTACGAACGCGCCCGCGAGAAAGTCGCCCGGTTCATCAACGCGCCTTCCGCCGAGTGCGTCATCTTCACGCGCGGCACGACCGAGGCGATCAACCTTGTCGCGTATTCCTGGGCGCGCCACAATTTGAAGAAAGGCGACGAGATTCTCACGACGTGGATGGAGCACCACAGCAACACCGTGCCGTGGTATCAGTGCTGCGAACAGACGGGCGCCGTCATCAAACGCATCGAACTGAATGCCGACGGCACGTTGCGGCTTGACGATCTCGACAGACTCATCACCGACCGCACGAAGCTCGTCGCCGTCACGCAATGCTCGAACGTCCTCGGCACAATCAATCCGGTCCGCCAGATTGCCGACGCGGCGCACAAGAGAGCAGCGGTCGTGCTCGTGGATGGCGCGCAAAGCGTGCCGCACTTCGCCGTGGACGTGCAGGCGCTCGATGCGGATTTCTTCATGTTCAGCGGCCACAAGATGTGCGGGCCGACCGCCAGCGGGGTTTTGTACGGCAAGAAGCATCTGCTCGAAGCGATGCCGCCGTTCATGGGCGGTGGCGAGATGATCCGCGAAGTGTGGTTTGATCACGCGGAATACAACGATCTGCCCTACAAATTCGAAGCGGGCACACCGAATATCGCCGAGTCCATCGGCCTCGGCGTCGCTGTCGACTATCTCTCGCGCATCGGCATGGACAAGATTCGCCAGCACGAGAAACAAATCACGCAGTACGCTCTCAATCGCCTCAAAGAATTCGTCGAAGTCAAAGTGTACGGGCCGCTCGATGTCGAGAAACGCGGCGGCCTCGTTTCCTTCACCTTCAGCGACATTCATCCGCATGATCTCGCGACGTTCTTCGATCAGGAAGGTGTGGCGATTCGCGCCGGCCATCACTGCGCGATGCCATTGCACAAGAAACTCGGCATCGCCGCCACGGCTCGCGCGAGTTTCTACCTCTACAACACCCGCGACGAAGTGGACGTGTTCATCGACGCCCTGCGCAAAGCGAAGAAGTTCTTCGGCGCCTGCCCGACCGGCCGCGCGCTGGGGTATTAGGCGCAGGAGCGAAGGAGTATTGGAGCGGTGGATGGCACTCGCGGTGCAAGACGGAGACCGGTCAGGGGGTTGGGAAGCGCGCCGATAAACAGAAACAGAGATTTTACCCTGTAGCCCTGACGTGTCATCTCACGGAGTAAGCCTCACCCCGCCTCACATTTGGTCAGACTCTTGGTGTGCTCTTAACCGTAACTGCACGGTCTTGATAAGTTGATTATTTATTCTTAAGCCGCTTTCTTCTTGCTTACGAATGGCCTCTTCCAGATCCCGAATTATCTCTTTGGCGGAAAGTAACTCAACTCCGTGCTCGTTAATAAGTGGTGCGCGGATTCTATCCCCTCGCCAACGGGTCGAGGCGAGCAAAGTCTCCCCCTCCTCGACAAGGCCGTCGGCACAGACTATGATACGCGCCGCGGATGAGCACGCGCCAGCAGAACGAGAGGAAGTTCGGCAATTGGCAGGAACTTTCCGGTGGTGGCCGGCGCTATTGGTATGAAGTGATCGGACGACAAGGTTGGACGGCTCGTTACGTGAAAGAGGTGGACGCCACCGAGAAGATCGTCAAGTTCTGGCAAGAGATTTACGACACGGGTGGACAATTGGTCGAAATTCATGAAAAGTATCCTGTTGATACGGGACATCGAAAGGTGCGGACGCCATGACCATCACACGCAAGCAAGTTGCTGGTAAGCTCGGCGCTTATCTGCACCACAGAATCTCGCTGGCCGAACTCGTGGATTGGGCTGAGCAGGCCATGATGGAAGGAGATTTCGGGACGCGAAATGTGGAGCGCATCCGCGATGTCGTCGCCCGACTGGGACTTGCGGATGTGCGCGCCTTTGGTCTGACGTGGGAGGACTGCGAGCAGTTCCTCGATCGGCTGGGCTATTCGACCCGCATCGAGATTGTCGCGGCGCAGTCGGCACATTCTGCCTCGGTTGTCCGCGAGAAGCCGCGCAAGAAATACGGAAGTTGAGAGGCGATGTGTACTGAGCACGCGTTTTCAGAGAGACGGCAACGAAACGACACCCACCCCTTGGTCCCCTCCATGGAGGGGATGATGGGTCTAGCCTGCGGCGCTGCCTCTCACAGACTCGGCCCCGTGGTGAAGCGGTTCGGTGCGCCACCCTGAAAGATTTTCAGGGCAGATCGCGAAAAAGCTGAAGCCTTTCCAAAGAGCGGTGCATCGAAATCACGGTGACCGATATGAAAACCCGTAGGCGAACAGAGATGCGGTTGTGGGATGTGGTAAGGATTGTAGCCCAGTTTTCCCGGAACGATCACGAGATGAGTCTCGTAGTGGCTGATCTGATCAATCGCGGCTACGTCAAGGCGCGAACTGGTGGTCGCAGTCAGAGGATCATCATCTTCTGATCACGGTTCGCACCCTTCCTTTTCTGCTTTCTTGGCGGGCTGGCTGTGTTAATTTTAACGCGTCATGCTTGAGGAACTGTATCAGGAGATCATCCTTGATCACTACCGCCGTCCGCGCAACAAGGGCAAGGCTGTGCCCGCCGACATAGCGGCGCGCGAATACAATCCGCTCTGCGGCGATGAGATCGAAGTCACCGTCAAGCTCGCCGACGGAAAGATCGCCGACATCAAGTTCGACGGACACGGCTGCTCGATCAGTCAGGCCTCGGCGTCGATCATGACCCAGAAACTCGTCGGCAAAACGCTCGACGAAGCCGAAGTCTTCATCAACGGGTTTCTCAGAATGATGCGCGGCGAGATTCCCTTCGGCGGAAAAGAGCTGGGCGATTTGAAGGCGCTGGAAGGCGTGTTGAAGTTTCCGGTGCGCGTCAAGTGTGCTACGCTTGCCTGGCACACGACGCTAAAGGGAATCGAAGAGCAGACTGCGAAGAAGCGCTGACCCTTCTCGCCGGCGCTTTCGGGAGGAGACGAGACCGGCGGTTCCTGCCTATTGTCTGTACCAATCGCGCAGACGGACTTCGACGCCCACGTCATCGCCCACCAGCTTTTTGAATTTCTCCAGGTCGCTGCCGCGGTAGTGGTACGGGTAAACGATTTTCGGACGAAACTCGCGAACGGCGCTGGCGGCCTGTTCCACCGTCATAGTGTAGGGCATGTTCATGCACAGGAAGGCGACGTCGATGTTCTTCAACGCCCGCATTTCCGGGATGTCTTCGGTGTCGCCGCTGATGTAAACGCGTTTGTCGCCGAAGGTGAGCACGTAGCCGTTGCCCCGGCCTTTGGTGTGATACTTCGCCCGATCCGCGGTCAGGTTATACATGGGCAGCGCTTCGATCGTGATGCCGAGGAGCGATTGGGCCTGGCCGTTGGCAAGGACGGTCGCGCGCTGGCGCAGTTCCGCGGGCAGTTGCTCGGCGACGGCGGCGGGCGCGACGAGCGCGGTCTTGCCGCCCGCTACGGCCTTGAGCGTATCGGCGCTCAGATGATCGCCGTGCTCGTGTGTGATGAGGATCAGGTCCGGTCGCGGCAGCTCGGCAAAACGCGCCGCCCCGCCGACCGGATCGACATAAACGGTGAGGTTCTTCCAACCGAGCGCCAGCGTGGCGTGGTTGATAGGATGAATGATCAAATAGCCCTCCTTCGTTGCGACGCGGTCGCCCGTCAGCGGAACCTCCGCAGCCAGGACTGGCCCGGACGCGACGAGCAAGGCTGCGAGGCAGCACAGTGGTTGTCGGACGATGCTCAGTAACAATGAGCGGTTGAATCGATGGAGGCGGTTCGGCTGGACGTATTTCATGGCGGAATTGTGTCCAGAAGCAGTCGCAATTTCAAATCGAAAGTTCCACCCAAATGTCTTTGGTCTTTGAGATCAATTCCACAGGGCGGCTATGCCGCAACCGAAGTAGCGCGGGCGTCTCGCCCGTTGCTGTTAGGGGATGCCGCACGACACGGGCGAGACGCCCGCGCTACTATGGGGCAGTGCGAAGATGCGCCTCCACGATGACAATCCATGCAAAACTGGCTGGCGGACTGCAACGGCTTCGGGTACAAACGCAGCCGCGCTTGAACGACATCCCAAACACGATTACCAGAGACGAACTCGTCCAATTGGCCGTGCGCCGTTACGACGGACCAGTGTGGTTGATCGCCACGACGCACGACTTGGAGCGGGCGCTGCACGACATCCGCCGCGAACATGTCGTCGGCTTGGACACAGAAACGCAGCCTGCGTTCCGCAAAGGGCAATTCCATCTGCCCAGCCTCGTGCAAGTCGCCACCGCCCGCGCGGTTTATCTCTTTCAGTTGAAACGACTGGAATTCTCTGGTGCGCTCGCTGAGGTGCTGGGAAATCCCGCGATCATCAAGGCGGGCATCGGTCTTGCCGACGATCTACTGAAGCTCAAGAAGGTTTTCCCGTTTCAAGAGGAAAACGTAGTCGACATCGGTGCAGTTGTACGACGGCACGGCGTCAAACAATCTGGAGTCCGCAATCTGGCGGGGCTGTTCCTCGGATTTCGCGTCACCAAAGGCTCCCGCACCTCTAATTGGGGGCGGCCTCATCTCTCTCGGAGCCAAATCATCTACGCCGCCACCGATGCCTGGGTGTGCCGGGAACTATACCTGCGTTTTCAGAAGCTCGGGCTTCGCGGATGAATTGGGGTCTCCCATTACTGGAGAAAAAGGCAGCGCATGCCCCGGACGAACACGGGTATGGCGTCTGAACAGTGCTCTTCATGGCTCTACGTCAGAGCGGCGCGGTCAGCGACCGCGCCCTACCGGTTACGATTCAGTAGCCTGCCCCGCAGTCGAGGCGCGAGCTGATCGCCCAAAATCCGAACCTCTGGAAGCTCCGGCATTGTTCGAGTGCGTTGCGGCGACCGTGCCGGCTGGCCCCGAAAGCTTTCGGGGCTGGTGCCCGAGGGGGGATTCGAACCCCCACGGAGGTCTAACCCTCCAGCGGATTTTAAGTCCGCTGCGTCTGCCGTTCCGCCACTCGGGCCGCGCAAGCGATGTGCGCATGATACGGCGGCGACAGTAACGGGTCAAATCAGGTTTTTTTGGGCAGCCGTCTACAGCCTGTGCGAGAACAAATCGTTGCCAGGCGTGAATTGGGAACTCCCGCTCACGTCGGGTCTTGACCGATTTTGTCAATCGCTACGAATTACCGGTCCACTTGTGAATTGATGTGTACGACCTGACTGGAATCACTGATAGCACCCAAGTGGTCGCCTACTTTCTCTCTGGCGGCGGCTCTGCCGCTGTATCCGAGTGTCAAGAAGGTCGACTTTGAAAAGAGGCACCGCCTCATCGAGGATCTGGATGAGACGATCCTTGGCGAAACCCCGACAGAAAACCCCCAATGAGGTGATTCCCCTGGTGCGCGATTTCGCTTCTCAGGCGTGATTGGACGGCGTCAGCAGTCTACTCAATGGACGGCTGGTTCTTCGGTCCGAATGGCCACCACCACCTCCTGGGCTTCGGGGGCGGCGCAGGCTTTGGCGGATTGATCTCTTCGTTGCTCATCACTCGTTCTGGCTTTGGATAAACCTGTTCGCCGCCGCGGACACTCGTGATCCCATCATTATTGGTGACCAGTCGCGGCTTTGACAGAAAGTCGGAATACGCCGCGCGCCCCACGACTTTCGCATAAGGATCGACGTGCACGTAGCCGAAGGAGCGCGGCCCATTCTGGTACAACACGTGCAGATGCCCCTGCTTGTCGATGAGCGCTTCCGGCTTCGTCAGCGTGAGAAAACCTCCCAGCGGAAGCAACCCGTAAATCAGTTGATGTGCCGCATCCTTGACGCAGATGTGCAGCAGATCCTGCCGCGGGCTGATCCTCGCCACCAACGAGTAAGTCCGATACTCATCCCCTCCCTTTTCCGAGGCGGGCAGGCCGACTGTCTGGCTCCACAGCTCGCGCCCATTCATGATGGTCAATTTGATCGGAGCCGAAATCGCCTGCATCCCGTTCACGTTGATCGCCGCCTGAACCCGGTAGGTACCGCGCGTCCGCAGGTCGTAAAACGGCAGTATATCAATCGTGCGACTCACCGTCTGTCCTGGCGGGATCAGCACCGACTCACCCACTTGGAGCTGACCGACGCTCCCGACGACGCTGTCCGAATCGTCCCTCACAAGAAAACTCAGCCACGGTTGTCCCCCACTCGTTTCCATCTCAACCGTTCGACCGTAGCCATTGCGGACGACGACGACCACGGGAATCGATTCGTAAAGCAAATAGGTGTCATTCTCTGCACGCAACTGAACCGAAAGCTGTCCGTGCGTATCGGCTGCGAGCGCACTACCGATCAGAAGGAAGAGAATCAATCGCCTCATTGCTTGCAGACTAACACGCGGCGAAAGAGTGCGACAAGGGGAAATGCGCCGTGGCGATAGTGGCGGCGTTCCTTCGCCGGATGGACCCACCTTTCGCTCCACAAAAAACCACGGGTATCCCCACACTTCACCGACTTGGCGTACTTTCCACGCGCGCGGCGGAAGCGCCTCAAGCCGCCGCACCAGCGAGTTATAATCTCGTACGCGTGCCTTCATTCACCGTTTGAGACTGCTGCGCGATGCCAACGCGGGCGATTTCCATGCCCACCAGGCAAACATCGTCGGCAAACGTATTGGTGTGAGAGAACCGCCGCATTTCCTGCAAGACTTCGTCGAACAATTCCGTGCACGGCAGATGGATTCGCTTGCGCAACGCGGCCAACAATCGTTCTTCCCCGTACTGCTGCCCGTTGACATCATACACTTCGTACAGGCCATCGGTGTAAAGCACCACCAGATCGTCCGCAGCAACCTTCCGTCGCACCGTCGGGTACACCGAATCCTCGAACAACCCGAGCGCAGATCCAGCTTGGTTGTTCGCGTAAAGCGATTCGACCACCAGCTCGGACCGCCGCACATGCAACGGGCTTGGATGCCCGGCGTTGGCAAAACAGACCTGGCCACTGGCCACATCTGCCACAAGATAAAACGCGGAGGCAAACATCGTCGTGTTAACCCTGCGCAACGTGGCCAACAACGCCCGGTTTATTTCGGACAGAAACAGGCTCGGGTCACGCGCCCTCGACGACAACTCTCCCACCAGCCCGCGCAGCGTCGCGGCCACCAGTGCCGCGCGTACTCCGTGACCCATCACGTCGCAGATGAACACTCCCGCTTCCGTATCGGACAACGGCATCACGTCAAAAAAATCGCCGCCGATGTCGTCCGTGGGCAGATAGCGGTGGCAGAAACGCAGCGCACTCTGCTCGGAGCCGACGTCTCTGGGAAAGCTTGGGTATTTCTGTGGCAGGAACGCGAGTTGAAGCTCCCGCGCCATCCTCAGATCGGATTGCATCTGTTCGTTCTTTTCGAGCAATTCCGAGGTGCGGGCAGCGACACGCTGCTCCAACTCCTCGTTCAGCTTTCGCAACGCCTCGACAGCGCGCTGACGCTCGGTCGCTCGCTGTTCCAGCGCGACCGCCATCTCGTCAAACGCGCGTCCCAGTTCCCCCAATTCCCCCTGCTCTTCCGACAGATTCGTGCGGGCGCCGAGGTCGCCCTTGGTCACGCGTCGGGTGGCACCGACCAACACCCTCACCCAGCGTACAATGAAGAAATTACCCACTACCCACGCCGCCGCCAACGCCAGCGCCGCCACCAGAGCCAACAAGATGAGATTGCGAATGATAATGCGGTTCACTTCGTCGTAGGCAAGCTTCTCAGGGAGACCAACGGCCACATGGACGTCGGTGGCGCGAGATCGACCCAAACGCATGAAGCCATACAGACGCTGCGCACCATCAAGCCCCTCCAACTCCGCCGTACCGACGTGTCGATCGAGAATCGCTTTAATCAACGGCGCTTCGCGGAGTTTTCGTCCCACCCATCTCTCGGGTTCCGGATAGCTAACGAGAACCGTGCCATTACCATCAATTGCGATCAAGCTGGCGCCGCGTGGCAAATTCGCTCTCCTGGCCAGGTTGTTCAGCCAACTGACATCAATGGCCGCAAACACAACTCCTTGCAGCTTCCCTTCATCGTCGAGAATCGGATACCCGAAATTGATGCCTGGCTTGCGCGTGATCCGTCCAATCTGGTAATCGCCCACTGCGAAGTCGCGGGTCTCAAGAGCGCGCTGGATGTAAGGGCGGTCGGCGAGATTCACGACGTTGCTCAAGGCGATCGCGCTGCCGTACACCGTCCCGTCGTCACGCACCGCGCCAATGTTGGCGTAGGCGGGGTATTGTTTGCGCAATTCGGCAAAGCGCTTGTTGCACGCCGCCGAATCGAATTTGCGCACCTCGGGGACTTGCGACAGCATCATGAGGAACTGGCGCGTGCTGGTGACGAGTTGTTCCTGCTCGACTCCGGCCAGCCGCGCCAATCGAAGCGCGTTATCCTGCATCATCGCCGCTGAATAACGGCGTTGCTCCAGTCCACTGCGTAAGACCAGACCCAACGACGGCAGTCCCGCGAGGAAGACAAGCAGAAGCAGGCGCGAACGCAGGCTTGCCAGAATCGGACGGTTCATCGCGAACAAATTACCACGTGCCGCCATGCGAGGGCAAGTGCACGAGTGGATCGGGGGCACCCTGTTTCGATTGTGATGCAACCGCAGTTGCCTATGCCACCGCCTTGAGAAATTCTTTGTTCGTTTTGAACTTCGACAGGCCCGTCAGCAGTTTTTGGATTGCATCGACAGGCTGCACCTCGCTCAACGCGCGGCGCAACCGCGCAATCGCCTCCAGGTCTTTCGGCGTCAGCAGCAGTTCCTCACGACGCGTGCCCGACGCATTGAGATCGACGGCAGGCCAGTACCGTTGCTCGGCGATCTTGCGGTCCAGCACCAGTTCCGAGTTGCCGGTGCCCTTGAACTCCTGAAAGATCAGTTCGTCCATGCGCGAGCCGGTATCAATCAGCGCGGTGGCGATGATTGTCAGCGAACCGCCTTCCTCGGCCTTGCGCGCCGAAGCGAAAATCCGGCGCGGTTGTTCCATCGCGCGCGCATCGAGGCCGCCCGTCATCGTGCGGCCCGTCGAGCCGATGTAGTTGTTGAACGCGCGCGCCAGCCGCGTGATCGAGTCGAGCACGATGAATACGTCCTTCCCGAACTCGACCAGGCGCTTGGCGCGTTCGATGGCCATCTTCGCCGTGCGGACGTGCTCATCAATGGTCTGGTCGTTCGTGGATGCGATCACCTCGCCGCCCTTGATCGAGCGTCGAAAATCCGTCGTCTCCTCGGGCCGCTCGTCCACCAGCAACACAATCACGTGGACGTCGGGATGATTGGTGAGGACCGCGTCGGCGATGTGATGCAGCAACGTCGTCTTGCCCGTGCGCGGCGCCGCAACTATCAGTCCGCGCGTGCCCTTGCCGACCGGCGCGATCAAGTCGATCACGCGCGTGGTGTAACGGTCGGGCACGGTTTCGAGAACGAACCGCTGATTGGGGTTGATGCTGGTGAGGTCGTCATACTTTTTCAGCGACAGCAGCTTCTCGGGCGGCTCGCCGTTGATCGTGTTGATCGCGACCAGTTGCGGGCTGCCCTTCCTCGGAGGCGCGGCACGGCCTTCGATTTCAACTCCCGCCCGCAACTTGAACTTGCGGATCAGGTCGGGCGAAACGTAAATGTCGTTCGGGCTGATCTGGAAGCTGCGTGCGGGATTGCGCAGGAAGCCGAATCCCTTTTCACCGACCTCCAGAACGCCGCGCGCGATCGTCTCGGCGGGTGGTTGTGATTGTGGTTGGGTTTGCGGTTGCGGCTGTTGTTGTTGGTTTTCGTTCACAGTCGGCTCTTTCACAATGTTTGTTCTCTCCAGGTCGAACGCCAGCAAATGGTGTTTACGGCCAAATCATGCACCGTCTCGTGCCCGATCCTCAGCGCGGAGAACCCCACTCAATTCTTCCTTGAACGTTTCTTTTACCAGTTTCTTTCGTTTCCAGTCGCCGCTCAGACATCGCACCGCCGCCGCTGCCAGCACCGAAACACATTCGGCAGCCGCTTGAAATACTGGGTCGTTCTGCCAACCGGATCGACCGTAATGTCCAGGGCGACCGCGCCCGGTGTCTACGCGCCAAGTTGTTCCCCCGGAAAAATCCGTAGAGCCTCGTTTTTCGCTCTTCACCAATCACGACTCGCCGCAGCACGGAATCGGATCGAACATCCCGCGAATCGCGTCACAGGCCGCCTGATCCATCGCATGCTTGTCGCCTTTGCCACGTTGAAGCGTTCAGTGCAGCAGCTTCCATTGCGCGCACCAAATCAAACTCAATGACGCGCTCCAGGTACGGTATCAACTTAGGCTTAAGCCTGACCACAATGACCGTTTATTCCACGCTCGCTAACGGGCTATTCCGCGCTCGGACTTGCGACAGAAGTCGACGAAGTGCGTGAGCTCTTTACTCTGCGGAAGTTCGCCGGACACCTTATCCAAAGCATTGCTGACTGTCAAGCCCGCCCGAAAAACAATTTTGAAGGCCTCGCGCAGCCCCCGCTGGGCTTCTTCGCTGACGCCGTTGCGTTCAAGCCCCACCTTATTGATGCCGCGAGCAACCGCTGGGTTTCCGTCCGCCATCATGTACGGCGGAACATCCTGCACGACTTTCGAGCAACCACCGATGATGGCCATCGTCCCAATCCGGCAAAACTGATGCACCGCTGCCAGCCCGCCCACGACGGCGTGGTCTTCGACAATCACGTGCCCCGCCAGTGTGCCGCAGTTGCTGAAGACCACGTGGTTTCCGACAACGCAATCGTGCGCGACGTGCGAATACGCCAGGAAATTATTGTGCGAACCGATCCGCGTGACACCGCCATCGCCCGTCGCCGTGTGCACCGTCACATGCTCGCGAAACACGTTGTCGGAGCCGATCTCCAAATAGCACGTGCCGCCCGCGTACTTCAGGTCCTGCGTCTTCAGCCCGATGCACGCAAACGGGAATAACTCGCACCGCGGCCCGATCGTGGTCAAACCGTCGAGGATCACGTGCGAATGCAAGCGGCTCCCCTCGCCCAGCTTCACGTTCGGTCCGACGATGCAGTATGGCCCGATCTCGCAGCCGTTTCCGATCTCGGCGCGCGAGTCGATAATCGCTGTCGGATGGATCACAGATTGCCCCATAGAATACGGTTTCTTCTTACCGAAACTTCGCCTTCCGGTCAATCACCGATGCCGCCGCTGCTTGATTCTGTCGTTCCACCCATCCAAGGCTGACGACGAGGCTGAAAACGGCGCAGGGTTGCGGTATGCTGGTGGCGTCATGAGTACCACTGAGATTCTGACTGAATTGCCGCGCCTAAGCACCAAGGAACTGGAGGAATTGGCGGCGGCCGTGGATCGGTTATTTCGAGAGCGCAAAGGCGCATTGATCTACGCCGACGCCTACGGCGTGGGCACGGAAGCGGACTTGGTGGTGGCCGCCGATCAAGCCTTTGTGCAGTACGACCGCGAAGAGGAACAGCGTGCCAAACGCCAAACGCGGTGAAGTCTGGTTGGCTGATCTCGGTCTGGCGGCCAAAGTGCGCCCCGCGTTGGTGATAGCTGAAAGCTGACCGCTGACAGCTTCCTTCTCCCGCTCACTTATCCACGATGCTGAACATCACTTCGGCTTCGCTGACGATCTCACCCGCAACCTTGCAGACGCCTTTGGCCTTGGCGATGTTGCTCCGGGCGCGTCCCATCTCGACTTCAATGATTAGCTGGTCGCCGGGACGGACGGGCTTGCGCCATTTGACGTTGTTGGCGCTCATGAAGTACGCCACTTTGCCTTCGTTCTGCCCCTGACGCAGCATGAGTATGCCCGCCACCTGCGCCATCGCCTCCAGTTGCAGCACGCCGGGCATGATCGGATGACCGGGGAAATGTCCTTGGAAGTACGGTTCGTTGATCGTGACGTTCTTCAACCCGACGATCTTCTGCTCGCCCTCGATCTTGAGGATCCGGTCAATCATCAGGAACGGATACCGGTGCGGCATGATGTTCAGCAATCGCGTGATGTCCATCGCTGAGTCGGTGGACGCGGCGGCGGGCAGCGGTGGCGCGAACGACATGGCGGCAGGCTCTTCCTTCTCCAGCTCACGCGCCAGCGACTTGGTCAGTTCCGCGTTCAACGCGTGCCCCGGTCGCACGACGACGATGTGCGCCGCCAGCGGCCGGCCCAGCAATGTGATGTCGCCGAGGACATCGAGAATCTTATGCCGCACAAATTCGTCACCGAACCGCAACGGCTCGGTAGCGAGGATGCTCTCGTTGCGGATGAGCACCGCGTTCTCCAGGCTGCCGCCTTTGATCAGTCCCTTGTCGATCAGAGATTGGATTTCCTCGTAGAACGCGAAGGTTCTGGCAGGTGAAATCTGCGTCTCGAACGTCTCCGGCTCGACAACCAGGCTCAGATACTGCGCGTCCAGCCCCGGCTTGCCGAAATGGATGGTGCAACTGATCCGCAGTTGATCGCTGGGCAACACGACGGCGAACGACTCCCCGACTTCCACGTGCACCACTTCACGCGGCTGGAAGATTTCGCGCTTGCCTTCTTGCGGCTGGATGCCCGCCTGCTTGACCATCTGGACGAACGGTCTCGAACTGCCGTCGCCGACGGGCGGTTCGTTGCCGTCCAACTCGATGATGACATTGTCGATGCCGTAACCGCTCAGCGTGGCCAGCACATGCTCGACGGTGTGGACGACTGCGCCGTTGTTGCCAATGGTCGTCCAGCGCATCGTGTCGCCGACGTTACGGATGAGCGGCTCGATGACGGGTTTGCTGTCGAGATCGGTGCGCACGAACTTGATTCCGTGATCGACGGGCGCGGGCTTCCAGGTCATGTTGACCTTGCCGCCCGTGTGAACGCCGATGCCCGATAACGAAACGGGACGCTTGATCGTCTGCTGCTGTTTGAGCATGCGCGAGGTTCTAGCATGCAGCTATCGTATAAGCAAGCCCTCGAAGGCGTTCGGGGCAAGCTGGCGATTTGCTGCTGCGGCTGTCCATTTACAGACCATCGGGTGATGGATGCCGGGGCGGCTGGGACATCTCACAACAACCGCCAAGTCAAGCGTAACGAGCTACCTGACTTCTCCCGCACCCATGATCGCCCGACAATGATACACGCCGCCCGGCGGCACGTTCACGGGCACGAACCGGAACTCCACATACTCGAACCACCCTTTGTAATGCCGCCTGTACCAGAACGGAATCTCAGTGATATTCGAGTACACCCCGTGCGGCGACATGTACTTCCTCACTCCCGCTAACATCGGCTTCCGCACTGCCGGCGGCAACAAAGGCGTCGGCAACCCCGATACAAAGTAGTCCACCTTCGTGATCCCGCGCGCATGCAAGATCGCTTCGATATCCCGCACGTCCGCGTGGACGATCTCAACGTTGGAGAAGTCCGAGAACCGTTCTCGCAGAATCCGGACAAAATCGGCGTCCCGTTCAATGGCCAGAAACTTCGTGTGCGGTTTGAGACGCGCAACAGCTTCCTCCGTGATCGCGCCCGTCCCAGCGCCGAGTTCCACAATCACCTTCGCCTTTTCCCAGTTCACTTCCTTGATCGTGGCCCGGGCCAGCGACTTGCTCGACGGCCACACCGACCCAATCCCCATTCCGTGGCGCAAAAACTTCCCCAGAAAAAGCAGGTTGCCTTTGATCTGACTATTCCGGCGACGGTTTTGCCGTCGAGATTGGCGCGCACAAATCAGATGACCTGGTCCACGGGCGCAGGTTTCCGAGTCATGTTGACCTTGCTGCTGGTGTGAATAGCGATGCCCGAGAACGAGACGGGACGCTTGATCGTCTGCATGCTGTTTCAGCATGTGGCAGATTTTACCACAGCGGCGATTGGATACGCAAGCCGCCTCTTTGAATGGCAGTGTCCTGATCTGGAGGGCCACGTTTACCCGCCTTTGGCGGCGCCGAAGGCGACCAGGGCTCTGTCGTGGCCGCGTTTCGCGAACGGACGCGCCTGCGCGACGAAGCGCTATGGCGCGCGAAGGCGCGACGGAGCGCGTCCCTCCAAACTGCAAATCAGGACACTACCCTTTAAACGGGCGTAACTCGAACTGCAATGGTCTTGATCTTCCGTTGCCGGACGTTTTACAGTCCGCTGTCGAACGCTCACGGGAGGAAACGCATGGCGATGAAGCTGGGCAAATCACTATTCTCAATTCTGCTGGCGACAACGCTCGCGTTGCCGGGTTGCGGCAGGCGTGAAGAGTCCGCCAAAGTTGCCGCATCCGAAATCAAGATGGCCGCCGTCGCGCCGCTGACCGGCTCGCAAGCCAAGATCGGCACAGACATGGTGCTCGGCACGGAAATCGCCATCGAAGAATGGAATGCGCGCGGCGGCGTGCTGGGCAGGAAAATCATTCTCCTCAAGGGCGATGATGAAGCCTCGCCCAAACAAGCGACTTCCGTGGCGCGCGACCTGGTGGACCAGGGCGTCGTGGGAGTGGTCGGCCACTTCAACAGCGGCTGCACGATTCCCGCTTCCACCATTTACAACGACGCCAAAGTTATCTGTATCACGCCGGCCGCGACCAATCCGTTGGTCACTGGTCGCGGGTTTCGCGGCATGTTCCGCGTCTGCGGCCGCGACGATCAACAAGGCAATGCCGCGGCCAGGTTCGCCATCGACAAACTTCACGTGAAACGCGTTGCCATCCTGCACGACAAAACGACGTACGGACAGGGCCTGGCGGACGAATTCAAGAAAACTTTGAAGGCAAACGGCATTCAGCCCGTGTACTACGCCGGTGTGCCGAAGGAAGAGACCGACTTCCGCGCCGTGGTCACCGCGATCAGGGACACCAATCCCGACATTTGGTACTTCGGCGGCATCTACGATCAGGGCGGCCCGTTGGTTAATCAGGCGCGACAGGTGGGATTGACCGCGCCGTTGATGAGCGGCGACGGACTCATCGACAAGGAATTCATCCGCACGACCGGAAAGAATGGCGAAGGCGCATACATGACGTTCGGGCCTGATCCGAACAAAGTGCCGACGGCCAGAGATTTTCTCGCCAAGTATCGCGCCAAATACGGCGAGCCCGGCCCCTACTCCATTTACGGCTACGATGCGATGAACATTCTGCTCACCGCGATCCAGAACACCGGCACGGCCGATTTCAACGCGCTGGCCGATTACATGCACACCCACCCATTCGACACCGCGATGGGCAAACTCGAATTCGACCCAAAAGGCGACATCAAAGGCTCCTATTACGTCATGTGGATCGTCACCAACGGCCAGTTCGCCGTGGTGGAATAGAAGCGCCACGACCGGGTCGGACGTGGAACCTCCAAAGTCCAGATCAGCCAAACAGAGAGGAGACAGTGGTTTCACGCCCCCTCCTCTGTTCCGTGATCGCAAGATACATCATTATTATAATAGCAATCCAGTTCGCCCCGGTTAAGGAAAACGGCGACGATGTAGAGCCGCTTCGCGGCTCCGCGACCGATTCAGCCCGCCAACCCCGCTTCTGACCCGGGCCGGCGCATCTTGATACTACCGCCACGACAAGGCCTGTCACAGTAGCGCGGGCGTCCCGCCCGTTGCTGTTTGGGGATGCCGCACGACACGGGCGAGACGCCCGCGCTACTATGGGGCAGTGACAAGATACGCCTGACCCGGACCGGCATTGAAGAATGTGCTTGCCTCCGGCCTCGGCTTCTGATATGGATTCTCGCGTGAAAACAGCCCCAAAACGGGCCGAAATCGTGGCGGAACCGCAGCCTGAAAAAAACTCTAAAAATGTGAAAAAAGTATTTGACACTAATAGGCTGTTCTGCTACCTTGTGCACAGTCGGATTCACCTAGGCAGTGAGTCAGACGGGTATAGGTAAATTCAGAGGAAGTATAGGGTAACTTCAGTTCATCTAGTTGTGGATGCGGGTTTGAAAGGGCGGGGAGAAAAAATGCGAGCGACCAAACAGTATTCCAAGGGAATCCTAGCCATTGTTGTGCTTTCGAGCATGGCGATTCTAACCGCAATCAATTCAAACGCACAAACCATCACCACGGCCCCAGTCGGGTTCGTCAACATGGTCATCACCCAGATGGTGTCGGGGACAACCACCGCGATCGGGTTGCCGATGCAGCCGATGCGAAACGACCAGGGCTATATCTCCGCAGTATCCAGCAACGTGATCACTGTCAATTGCTCGACCTGCGCTACCAGCACTTACGCCAATCCCAACGCGCTGAATTACGTCGAGTTCATGACGGGCAACGGCGTTGGACGCTATTATGCCGTTACGAATAACAATGCCACCACGATCACACTTTCGGTTGGGACCGAGAACCTGACCACCTTGGGCGGCGGCGGCGTACTATCCAATGACATGTATGTCATCCGGCCGTTCTGGCGAATAAGTGATGTGTTCGGTCCCGCTGGAACCTCCGCGTTGCAAGCGGGCACTGCGTACACGACCGCAGATAACATCCTGATTTGGAATCCAAGTACTGCGGGTTATCTCACAATTTACGCCCGCGTCTTGGGTCTTGCAACCAACTGGACACAGTTTGGCGTCTCCGGCAACGTCAATAATATGCCGCTGCTGCCAGACGAAGGCATGTTCATCATGCGCCGATCAGCCGCTACGACGAACATTATTCTCGCCGGTGAGGTTAACACAACAAATCTTACGACTGTGCTAGAGCAAGGGGTCAACTTCGTCGGGAATGGGTTCCCGGCGGGCACGGTAATCTCCAACAGTATGTTGGTAGCTCCGGGCACAGGTTTTAATCCCGGTGCCACTTATACCGTTGCCGACAACGTGCTTGTTTGGTCTATTGCCAACCAAGGGTGGCAGACGGTGTACGACAGAACACTCGGGGCGACGACAAACTGGACGATGTTTGGCGTTTCGGGCACTACGAACGCTTTGGTGCTCGGCATGGGACAGGGGTATATGATTTACAACAAGACAACGGGCGGTTTGTGGAATCGTCCACTGCCTTATACACCTTAAAGCAAAACCAAAACTCAACAAACAATAATGGTTAGGGAGAAAACCAAGACTAGCACAAGCTAGCAAAACAAAGGGAAGGGAAGAAAAAAATGAAACGCGTAATAGGTTATATGGCAGTTGCCCTCTTGACAATGGGTCTGGCGGCGACTTCGTTTGGTCAATTCGGCGCTACCATCAACTGGGACAATGACTCAGGTGCGCAGTTGGCTCCGTTTTACTTGAACAACTCAGGGACGACGGTGCCAATGGGTGACTTGGTTCAGTTGGCTGTCCCATTGGGTGGCACTAACTTCGTGCTCGCATCAGGAGCGATGGGAGACGCTGATGCGGTGGATGGCTTGTTCGAAGAATCCACGGTGGTACCCGCTGCCCTGTTGAACATTGCGCACGGTCAGCAACTCGAGGTGCTTTTCTGGAATACCGTCAACACGAGCGGACACTACGGTACTGTGTATGATAGCATCACGTGCCCAGCGTCGCAGGCGACACCACCTAGTCCCTTGGGCTTCAACGTTGACCTGACCTTCACGCCAGGCCTCAACACGATCGCTTACTTGGGCCAGGGCGACGAGGAATTAGGCCCGGGCTTTGCCATTAATGTCCCTGAGCCGTCAACGCTGTTGCTTGTCGGTCTGGGATTGCTCGGTGCAGTCGGGATGCGCCGCCGCAGTCATCGTAGCTAATACAAGGATCCCTTCCTGTGTTGTGCACGAGGCCAGTCGCAAGACTGGCCTCTGCACTGCACAGCAGAGGACTAACCAGAACTCACAAAACTCAACCAACAAACGATCAGGGGGGAAGAACATAGACCAGCAGGAGGAGCAAAACAGAGGGAAGTTGAAGGGGAAGATGAAGTACATAATCAGTAAAGCTGTTGCAGTTGCTCTCTTGACAATGGGTCTTGTTGCCAGTTCGTTTGCTGGGCCGACTATTTACTGGCTCAACGACGGGAACTACTCAGCCGTTCCAGATCCGTTGTATTTAGGCTCGAATACACCGGTGGCGCTGAGTGCTGGAGTGAAGGGCACCGCTGGAGATGGGGACTTGATCCAGTTGGTGGCTTTATGGGGTGGCACGAATTTCGTGCTCGCATCAGCCACGGTCGGTGACGATCCCTCGGCAATATCGCCGGGTCCTGGTGGAGTCGCGGGTCCGTACAATGGATACTTCGAAGTGCAATCACTTGTAGACACCAACTTGCTGGCTGTGGTTTATGGTGACCACGTCACACCGCTGGGTGTGGTGTTCTATGCTGGCACGACCACGGCTTCGCCCTATGCGGAGGTGGTAAACCGGACCATCCACGTTCCGAGTCCGACCTCGCAAGGGACAGTCTATTTTGACATGAACTACAGCGATTTGAACTTCGTTGGACCCAGGACAGCGGCGGGAAGCCCTAAGGGTTGGTTCATCGACACTATTCCTGAGCCGTCAACCATGATGCTGGTTGGACTTGGCTTGCTCGGTGCAGCCGGGATGCGCCGCCGTCATCGTAGCTAAGACGAGGATCCCTTCCTTTATTGTGCAAGAGGCCAGTCGCAAGACTGGCCTCTTGTTTTTTGTCACCGCTGTAGAGCCGCCAATCGGCTTCCCTTGTCACGGCCTTTCCACGCTTCACGCTCCACGACCGAGGGGCGCATCCTGATACCACCACCGCAAGAACCTGATTCTGGTGTAGCGGCGCTTCGCGCCGTCGCCAAAGCGCTATCCAGCCGCCGCAGCCGTAGCTGCTTTGGCGGAGGAGGCTGGCGCGTCGGCGACTGTGAAGCGCCGAGTCGTTGATTTCTCGGGGATTTCGGCCCCGACATTGGATGTTGGGGCTACACCGGCCCAGTCACGACATCGGGGGAAGTGTCAAGTTACGCCCTTCCACGCTCCACGACCGAGTCCCCTCTTGCCTTTCGCCCCCTGGCCCCCTACAGTCGCGCCATGTCCACGGCCCTCGGCAAACTGTTTGTCGTCGCCACCCCGATTGGTAATCTGGAGGACATTACCCTGCGCGCCCTGCGCGTCCTGCGCGAGGCGGATTTGATCGCCGCCGAAGACACGCGGCACACCGCCCACTTGCTCGCCCGCTACGACATCAAGAAGCCACTGGTCAGCTACCACGAGTTCAACGAAGCCAAACGCACGCCGGAACTCCTGCAGAAGCTGCAGGAAGGCCGGAGAATCGCGCTCGTGTCCGATGCAGGCATGCCGACGATCTCCGACCCGGGTTTGCGCCTGATACGTGCTGTCTTGGAAACGCATGCGGCCCCTCACCTTGATCCTCTCCCCCCTCAATTGGGGGAGAGGAGATTCCCCTCTCCCCGCTTGCGGGGAGAGGGTCTGCCCGCCGAAGCCTCGGCGCAGGCGGGTCAGGGTGCGGGGTTGCCTCAGATCGCCATCGAAGTCGTCCCCGGGCCATCTGCCGTCACCGCCGCGTTGGCCGCCAGCGGCCTTGCCGCCGGCCCGTTCCTGTTTTACGGCTTTCTCCCGCACAAATCGGCGCAGCGCCGCAAGGCGCTTTCCGTCGTCGCTCCCCTGCCCTACACGCTGGTCTTCTTCGAGTCGCCGTATCGGCTCACCAAAACGCTGGCTGACATGCTCGACCTTCTCGGAGACCGCCAGGCGGTCATCGCCCGCGAACTGACGAAGAAATTCGAGGAGATCCTGCGGGGTGAGCTTGGCGTACTGCTGAAAAGTCTTGAGAACCGCACCGTCAAAGGAGAAATTACTCTGATTGTCGAGGGCCGCACGGAATGAAAATGGGAAGTTGCCCAGATGCTGTTTGTCGCTGTAGCTGCGCTTCTGTGAAGCGCAGAAGCATCGGCGCTGACACGGAAACGGCGCTTCGCAGAAGCGCCTCTACATCATCATCGACAAGCGCCAATTTATTCTTCGCCACACGCTCTTCCATCTTCGCTCTTCTCCCCGCCGCCGTTCTAGCCGTTGTCCTCTGCGGTTGCGCCACGACCCGCGCCCGTGTCGTGGAAGTCGCCGCCACCAGACACACCGAAACAGTTGGCCGCGCCGACAAGAACCTTTTCCTGACCGACGGCGCCTCGAAAATACTCTTTCAGCCCGAGCGGTTGCCTGTGGCCGAGCAGCGGGAGGAATTTTACGTCAGATGGACAGGCGCGCAGGTGGACTCGGTGAAGTTTGAATACCGTCAAGTCAATCTCCCAAACAAGCTCATGGAGCAGACCTGCGCTCCGAACGGTCGCCACTGGAACGTGTTCGCAGTGCGTGGCGACGATTTCGTGAACGGCGGCCCCGTATCCGCCTGGCGCGTGAGCTTGTGGAACGGCACTCAACCCCGCTCCGAGCGGGGTAAACTTCTTGCGGAACAGAAGTCTGCCCTGTGGTAATATCAGCAACACTATGTCAGCCGACACGCCTCACTCCGGCGATTTGCCCTCGCGCAGCAATACGATCCATCCAGCGCAGATTGGCAGGACTGGCGGCCCGGATGCCGCGCGCGTCGTGCGTTGGTTCCACCACCTGACTGAACAGACGGTCGTTTCCCAATTCGATCTTGTTGCCGCCGCCAACGCCCGAAAGACCGCCATACTCTGGGGGCGCGAAACCGTCACCTACGCGGAACTGCGCAAGCGCATCCATCGTTACGCTGCCAACCTTCAGACCGGCCCCGAACAAACGTTCGGGGCGGGCTGGAACATCCGCCCCGGCGACCGGGTCGGCATCCTGCTGGAAAACTCGCCGGAGTTCATTTACGTCCTGTACGCGGCGCTCAAGAGCGGCGCGGTGGTTGTGCCGATCAACAACTTTCTCAAGGCCCCGGAAATCCAGCACATCGTTGATGATTGCGGGCTCAGTTGCCTGGTGACCTCAAGCGACTTCCAGGAGACCGTCGCCAAACTGCATGGCGTGCGGGCCGCTCTGATAGACGACCTTGAGAACCGACCCCCAACCTCTGAACCTGCCTGGCCAACCGTGAACCGTTCTGATACCGCCTTGATCATTTATACATCGGGCACGACGGGCAAGCCGAAAGGCGCGATTCTCTCCCACGGCAACATCGCCTCCAACGTTCACAGTTGCATTCAAGCCCTCGAAGAGACCGACGACGATCGGCTGACGCTGTTGCTGCCGATGTTTCACAGTTTCATGCTGACGGTCTGCATCTTCACGCCGTTGTCGATGGGCGCCGGCATCGTGCTGATCAGGTCTCTCCATCCATTCAAGGCCGCGATGCGGGAAATGATTTTCAACCGCGCAACCATTTTCGTCGGCATCCCGCAGATTTTCCAGGCCCTGGCCCAGGCAAATATCCCGTTCTGGATGCACTGGGTCCTCAAACTGCGCATGGCCGTGTCCGGCGCCGCGCCGCTTCCCCGGGAGACGTTGGAAGCGTTCGAGCGAAAGATGCATATCCCTTTGCTCGAAGGCTACGGATTGAGCGAAGCATCGCCCGTGGTGTCGTTCAATCCCTATCACAGCGTGCGCAAGCCCGGCTCGGTCGGGCTGCCGCTGCCCGATATCGAAGTAAAGATTTTCGATGACCACGACCGTGAACTGCCCCCTGAGCAGGTCGGCGAAATCGTTGTGCGCGGACCAAATGTCATGCAGGGTTACTACAATCAACCCGAGGAGACGGCGGCGACACTGCGCGACGGCTGGCTGCATACAGGCGACGTGGGCAGGAAGGACGCGGACGGTTACATCTACATTGTGGATCGCCGCAAAGAGATGCTGCTGGTTCGCGGCATGAACGTCTATCCGCGCGAGATCGAGGAGGTCATCTACCAATTCCCGAATGTCCGCGAAGCCGCCGTCGTCGCCAGGGCAGACGAGAAACGAGGCGAGGTGCCCATCGCCTTCGTCATCCCGGTCGAAGGGGCCAAACTTCAGCCCGATGAACTCCTGCGCTTCTGCCGCGAACGGCTTGCGGATTACAAACTGCCCAGGGAAATCCGCATCGTCGAGTTGTTGCCGCACACCGCCACAGGCAAGATCGCCAAGCTGGCACTCAAGAAACAATTGTAGGGCAAGCTTCCAGCTTGCCTTGGAAGAAAACGTGTGACAGAGAGAGCAGTGCCACAATGAAGAATGCGTGGAGATCGCCCTGCCTGGGATCTGCTCTCATCGTGTTGCTGACGCTGGCGGCGTATATCCCGGCAATGCGCGGCGGGTTCATCTGGGATGATGAACAATACGTCACGCAGAACCAAACACTCCGATCTGTCGGCGGCCTGGGAAAGATCTGGACCAAACCAGGGGCCACCTTCCAGTATTATCCTTTGGTCTTTACCAGCTTCTGGGCGGAGTACCACCTGTGGAAGTTGCAGCCGTTCGGCTATCACTTTGTCAACGTCCTGCTCCATGCCTTGAACGCGGTCCTGCTTTGGCGGGTGCTGCGGCGGCTGGAGATCCAATGGGCATGGTGTGCCGCGGCCATCTTTGCGCTCCACCCGGTGCAGGTGGAGTCCGTGGCCTGGGTCACGGAACGCAAGAATGTTCTTTCGGGCATGTTCTATCTGTTGGCGATGCTGGCCTGGTTTCGCTCTCGGCCATGGATTGCCGGCCAGACGGCCGACTCACGGAATTGGCGGTTCTACCCGCTGGTGATGCTGCTGTTTCTCTGTGCCCTGTTGAGCAAGACCGTGACGTGTTCGCTGCCGGCAGCGATTGTGCTGCTGACGTGGTGGAAGCGGGGCCGTGTGGGGCGGCGGGATGTTCTGGCGTTGATCCCGCTGTTTGTCTTGGGGGCGGCATTGGGCCTCCTGACCGCGTGGCTGGAGAAGCATTACGTGGGTGCTGGGAGTGAATGGACGTTGTCGGCTGTTCAGCGATGTCTTCTGGCCGGGCGGGCGCTGTGGTTTTACGTCGGCAAACTGTTTTGGCCGCACCCACTCGCCTTCATCTACCCGCGCTGGACAATTGATGCGGGGGTCTGGTGGCAGTATTCGTTTCCCTTGGCGGCACTGGTTGTGCCGATCACCCTCTGGTTGTTGCGGCGCCGGATCGGCAGGGGGCCATTGGTGGCTGTGTTGTGCTTCGGGGGCACGCTGCTGCCGGCACTGGGGTTTATTGATGTTTATCCCTTCGTCTATTCATTCGTTGCCGATCACTTCCAGTACCTGGCTTGTATTGGACCAATCGCCCTGGTGGCCAGCGCAGGCGCAGCGGTTTGCAGACGGGCTGGCCAATGGGGCCGGTATCTGGGAATGCTCACAGTCGTGGCGGTGCTGATGATGCTGGGAGTGTCCATATGGAGACAGGGACTGATCTACAAAGACCTTGAAACGCTCTGGCGGGATACTCTGGCCAAGAATCCAGATGCTTGGATGGCGCACAACAATCTGGGGATTATTTTGGCCGGTCAGGGGCGGGTTTCGGAGGCGATCGCCGAGTACGCGGCGGCGCTGCGGATCAAACCGGGTTGTGCCGAGGCGCACAACAACTTGGCGCTTGCGCTGGCCGGTCAAGGCAAGCTCGCAGGGGCGACCGCAGAGTATCAAGCGGCGCTGCGGATCCAACCGGATTATGCCGACGCGCACTACAACCTGGGAGTTGCACTGGCCAGTCAGGGCAGGATTTCGGAGGCGATCACCGAGTACGCCGCGGCGCTGCGGATCAAACCCGACAATGTGGGGGCCCACAACAACCTGGGAGTTGCCTTGGCCCGTCAGGGGCGGGTTTCGGAGGCGATCGCCGAGTATGCAGCAGCGTTGCGGATAAAACCGGATTACGCCGGGGCGCACTACAACCTGGGAGTTGCCCTGGCCAGTCAGGGGCGGGTTTCGGAGGCGACTGCCGAGTATCGCGAGGCGCTGCGCATGAAGCCCGACTACTCTCAGGCTCAAAGGAATCTGGCATGGCTGCTGGCGACGCTCGCGCCGCCGGAGGGCGGCGACCAGGCTCGGGCCGTGACTCTGGCCCAACGGGCCTGCGAGCTTACAGGCAATAGGATGGCAACGTATGTTGACACCTTGGCTGTCGCGTACGCAGCGGCTGGCCAATTCAGTGACGCCATCGCCACCGCCCAGAAGGCAATGGAGTTGGCTCGTTCCGCAGGACAAACGCAGTTGGCCGGGGAGATCGAGGCACGGCTGCAACTGTATCGTGGCGGACGCGCTTACCGCCAGCTCCAAACCCCTGTTGGGAGCCAGCCCACCGACGTGGCGGGTCCGCACAGCCCGTGATGGAAAGCGCTCCGACTACGGGAACGTCGGTGTCTCGCCCAGGACTTTGCCTTTGAGCGCGGTCAAATCCATGTTCGTGCCTTGCGTGGTCAGCAATAAACTCGTTCCGACGGCATCACCCTGCCCGACCAATATCAGCTTGGCTGCGTCGCTCTTCGTGCTGTAGATGCCGGTGATCTTGTAGGTGAAGGCGCGACCGTTGGACAGAGTCAACGTGCCGGTGCCCGACAACTTGTCGCCGGTCGCCGTAATGTCGGTGTCCAGCATCCAGTCGCCGGTCACACCCGCCGGCACCGAGAATGGCGCGCTTCCGGAATAGGTCTTGCACACGGTTTTCTTGCTTTTCTCGCAAAGCGTCAGCTTGTAGTCGTTATTGATGATCAGTGTGGACGCATCGAACGTCAGGATGGCGCCACCCTTGGCGGTTCCTGTGTAGTAGCCGGTCATCGTGCCGTCTTCCATCTTCAGGCTGGCACTGATTACCCCGCCCTTGACCGATATCTTTCCGGTTATAGAGCTGCCGACATCGATCACCGCGCCGCTGTCGTCGATCGTGTCGTTAAAGCTGCCCGTAATCTGTCCCTTGACCGCTTGTATGATGTCCACAATCTGGTGATTGCTGGCACCGTTGATAGTGCTGCTGTTCGTGTAGCTGCCGGTGACATCCCAGAGGGGTGTGTTCGTGAACACGTAACTGAACGTGCCGCTGGGCACCTGGGCAGTGGCCGAAACCGCACAGAACACAAACAGAAGAACAAAAGAATATTTCAAATACTTCATTTGGACGCTCGCTCCTTTGACCATTGTTTTAGCAACTTGTTCGACAACATGATAGCTCTCAGTCAACGCTTGTAAAGATAATCATTGGCGCACTTTGGGTCAATCCAAAAGACCATCCTCTGCTGGTCAGACCTTCGAGCCGTTTCCATCGGCGACTTGCCGCAGCGCCCTGGGAGCGCCATGCCGCCACGAGGCAGGCCAACAGGTAGTGCCCTAATTTCAAATTCCCTCTTTACAGGGCGAAATTATGTGCGAGTGGACCTAGGTGCTCGCCGCGAAGCTATTCACGGAGAGGTTGCGCTTCCCTACGGCGATGGTTCGATGGCAACGAAGCCGGTTTGATTCGTGCCGAGAAATAAACCGGCGCCAATGTTCTGCTCTTGCGAAAGAGCGCCGCTGAACTTTGTCGTCTTGTGGGTCGCGGGATTCAGGAAGCTGCCGGAGAACAAGCCCGTCGTGGGAACGATGGTCAACTTGAATCCGTTGGTGACGCAGAGCGACACCTTGTTGGCCGCATCCAGCCTCACGGAGTTGCTCAGGACGGAACTGAGATTTCCGCTGCCCAAAGTGATCAACAGGTTGCAGGCCGCATTGGTAACGTCCAATGCGGGCTTCCCCGGCAGCGGCGCAACGTATCTGGCGCCTTCCAGCGTCACCGTGTTTGTGAAACCGGCCGGGTAAAACTTGCCGGGGAGTTGCGACGGCTTGGCCCATGTCAACGTCCCGTCCAGATCGCTCACGCCGACGATGTTGGTGAACGCCACCCAACCGGACAGCAAACCTTTATTCGCGTACAGCGGGATGTACACGGGCCACAATCCATCCTTGGACACGATGGCCGTTTGGCTGATTTTCGTTCCGTCGCCGAGGGTGCCATTGAGTTTTACCCTGCCCTTGGCATCGGCAGTCAGGATTCCGTAGCCGTTTCCTTGAGGAAAATCGGCTGCTGCCGAATCGGGCAAAAAGAAGAGTGCGTAGTAGCCTGCAAACTGCGTGGCCGGGTTCGTAGTTGAATTGAAGACGGAGCGGTTGGCAATCAAGTTCGATGTAAACGATCCACCCGAAACCGTGCCGGTAATCTGATCGGTGCCATTGATCAAACCCACGTGAAGCGCAATCGAGAAGGCGGTGCCGACCTTCGCCACCAGATTCGTCGAGTAATCGCCGTTGCTGTCGAACCCGCCCTTGAAGGCAATGAGACTGCCGCCGAAGGTGATCGTCATGGAGAACGATCCTGTGTTCGCAAGTGTGATGTTGACCAAGCCGGTCGTCTCCGGCGACGGAGTGTTGGATTGAACCAGTCCCGAGTACGCGCCGGCTGCGGCAGTGAAAAGCGACCTGTCGGCGTAAAATCCTCCGCCAGCAGTTGTGCGCGGGCCAAGAAAGTTCTGATCGGAAAAATCCGGGCCGAAGAACACGGGGAACGGAGGAGCCGCCCAGTCCGGGGACGGAACAATGATGGTGTTATTGGAAACGATGCCCCATCTCGTCGCCGTGCTGACTGAAGTGGCATTGTAGAAACGGACACCCATGGGCGAGCCGACGGCTCCCTTCAGAACATTGCTCGCGATGATTGAATAAAGTTCAAACAATCCATCGAATGGTGCGCCAGCGACCACCCCGATCGCTCCCGGCGCGTCGCCGACCGTAGCCGATGCGAGAACGTAGTTTGTGCCCCCTTGAAGCGCGATCAATTGGATCACAGCGCCGTCCCCGGCCGTGTTTGTGCTCCCTGCGGTCAAACGTTTCGTGCCCGCTTGGTCGGCGAAGAACGGGCTCGCGTTGCTGCTCAGCGCCCCGTCATTCGCCCATCCAATGGGCACCGCCCCGCCGGCAAACGAACAAACGGGAAACAAAGCCGCGACTACTGCACAGCCCAAAGCCATCGTTATTGCTCGAAAGGTCATACGCCTTCCAAGAGCGGTTGTTGTGCCACAGATGATGGCTGGCCGCAAAGCTCATCAAACTGGAGCTGAAGAAGCGACTTAACCTGATGTTGTAGCCGCGAAAGCCTTTCGCGGAGATGCGCGCCGGCAGGCAATCCTTCGATAACGCCAATGAGGCATTGGCCGTGCGATTCTCCTGCGGCGAAACAACGTAATGTGGCGCCGGCTATCCTTTTATCAAACCCATGTACCAATCGACAAGGTCTCGCCCGTAAAAAATCCAGATGACCGCGCCCAGCGCCATGTACGGTCCATAAGGGATCCGGCTGCTCCAATCTTTCCTGCGCGCCAGAATCAATGCCAGGCTGACGACTCCGCCCGCCATTGATGAGGCGAAAACCACAAACGCAACCGCCCGCAAACCCAGAAAGGCCCCGATCCCAGCCAGAAGTTTCGCATCGCCCAATCCCATCGCTTCGCGGGGAATGATCACGAGATTCGTGGTGGCTTCAATCGGCCCGACCTGCGCCAGATCAAACGACGTTCCGTTGACTTCGATTGCCGTCTCAGAAACGCTAACCTCCACATTCTCAAACGTCTTGTCCTGAAACTTCAACGAGGCGGCCCGAAACCGGATTCTGTCGGAAGAGCGTGAGAAAATCTCCTCCCATGTCATTCGGTCTTCACCGATGATCAACGCGTTGTCTTCGATTCCAACCACGGTGCCCGGCGGCACCGGTGCCTTGAGCCGGCCGAACGCCAGCTTGCCAAACTCACCGACCAGGAACAAAATCAGCCCGCCGCACAGAAGACCCCAGAATGATTGGAGCGCAGCCGCTGTGCGGGATGATGCGTGTTGGAGGGCGGGAACGAGAATCGACAGGCAAAAACCAAGAACCACACCGCCGTACGTCAGTTCGTTCGGGATGATGTAGTGCTCAAAATCGATAAACGTGGCAGCGGTCAAACCAGCCAGCAAAATCCAGTAGATCGGCACGATCCATTGCCATCCAAATTTCAACACGACCAGCAGAAACAAAATCGCCGTCAACAGCTCGACCACAAAGTAACGCGGCGTGATGGACGCGTGGCAATGACGACAGCGCCCGCGCAAAGCGATGTAGCTCAGTAACGGAATGTTATCGCGCCAGCCAATCGGCTGATCGCAGTGCGGACAATGCGACGGCGGCGACACGATGGATTGGCCGCGCGGCATCCGATGGACGCACACATTCAAAAAACTGCCAATCGCCGCGCCGAAGAGAAACGCAACAAAGTCCAGATAGACGCGCAGCCCGAAGCTCACGTGCGCTTCCCGTGAATGGCGCTCGGAGCGCCATAAACCGCCGCGTGCAACGCGCGGCGCATCACGGCCACCGGCGCCTTGCGCTTCGTCCAAAGCTCGAAGGATTTTGCGCCCTGGTGCAGCAACATACTCAATCCATTGGCCACCTTCGCCCCCGCCCCGCTCGCGGTCTTCAACAGCACGGTCTCGGCAGGCCGGTAAATCGCGTCGTAAACAAACAACCTGGAGGAAAAGAGCGATGCGTCCAATCCAAGCGATTCTCCTTCAGCGAGGCCAACCGACGTCGCGTTGACCAATAGATCGACTTCGCCAATCACGCGCCTGATCTCGGCGGACTTGAGTTCCAAGGCTTGGAAGGCGGTTTTGGCGGCCGACAATTCCCTGGCGACGGAATCAGTTTTGGAGCGGGTGCGATTGGCGACGAATACCTTCGCCGCGCCGTCCGAGGCGCACTGGATGGCAATCGCGCGCCCTGCTCCGCCGGCGCCGAGCACAAGGACCCGTTTGCCTTTCAGTGAGAAGTTGAATTCTTCCTTGATCGCCTTCGTAAAGCCGTAGCCGTCGGTATTGAAGCCGCGCAAGACGCCGTTTTCGATACAGACGGTATTCACGGCGCCGAGCTTGCGCGTCTGGGCGTCCACCTCGTTCACGATGTCGAGCGCGAGGATTTTGTGAGGCACGGTGAGATTGACGCCCACCAGCCCCAGATCGCGAGCGCCGCACAATGCCGAACGCAGATTCCGCGGATCGACGGGAAACGCCAGATAGGTCCAGTTCATCTGGAGCGCCTCGAAGGCGGCGTTGTGCATGGCGGGCGACGCCGTGTGCGTGATCGGCCAGCCGAGGACGCCTACCAGTTTCGTTGAGCCGTCAATCTGCATTGATCTCTGCCCTGCAGCCGATCAATCCCGCTCCGAGCGGAATCAAAAATGAGTCTGATGTCATGGGATCGTGATTATAGACGGGCGACGAGGGGTTTGAGAAGCGCAAGAAGTGGCTCAGGGAACACACCCAACAGGATCACCGCCAAGGCCGTCGCCGCGAGCGCCACGTTCAAATAGGTGGGCGTGGCAATGGCCGCGTCATCCTTTGGCGGCAGCACATAAATGTGCTTCAGCAAAATCAAATAGTAGTACAGCGACACGGCGCTCATGAAGATGCCGAGGATGACAAGCCAGAGCAAGCCAAAGCTCTGCGGGTCGCGTTCGACGGCTGCTGCGAACAAATAGAACTTGCCGAAGAACCCGCCCAAAGGCGGAATCCCTGCGAGCGACAGAATGAAAACGAGCATCAGCAGCGACAGGAACGGCGCTCTGCGCGCCATGCCGTTGAAGTCCTTCATGTCATCACCGCCGGCATGGCTGGCCAGCGCGGCCACCACACCGAAAGCTCCCATGTTCGTCAGCGCGTAAACGATCACGTAAAACAGGACGGACGTCGCGCCCATCTGCGTCGCGGCAATCAGGCCAACAAAGATGTACCCTGCGTGGGCGATGCTGGAATAAGCCAGGAGGCGTTTCACGTTGCGCTGCACGATTGCCACACAGTTGCCCAAGATCATGCTCAGCGCTGCCGTGACCGCCAGTAACATCGTCCAACCCGATGAGAAGTAAAAATTATTCCTGAATGACGTCGCCAACTGCCCGATCAGGTCGACAACGCTGCCCCGCCACATCGCAGAGACGCCGTAATGATAGGCCGCGCCCTCCATCCCGGAAAAGCCAAGCAGCATGACCTTTGCAAACACGAAGAAGCTGGCGACTTTCGAGCCTGTCGCAATAAACGCAGCCACGGGCGTCGGCGCACCTTCATAGGCGTCCGGCGCCCACAAGTGAAACGGCACGACCGCGACTTTGAATCCGAACCCGACGATGATGAACAGCAAGCCGACCGCCATCAACGGACTCGCGCCGTTGGCCTGAATCACCTTGGCGATCTCTCGCAGGTTCGTCGCACCGGTGAGGCCATATACGTAACTGAGGCCGAACAACAGGAAAGCCGATGAAATCGCGCCGAACATGAAATACTTCACCGCGGCTTCCTGCGAGCGCAACTCGCCCTTGTGAAACGCAGTCAGGATGTACAGGCAAATGCTGGTAAGTTCGAGCGCGACAAAGATGGTGATCAGTTCCTCGGTGCCGACCAGCAACATCATGCCGATCGCTCCGAACAACAACGTCGCGTAGTACTCCCCGACGTGGCGGCCGACATCGAAATCCATCGAGATCACAACAGTCAACAACGTCAGCACGATGATGACCAGATTGAAGATTGCGGTCAGCTCGTTCACGACGAGCGTGCCGCCCAACAGCGACACGGGATCCTCCCTGAGTTGTTGCCACAGGGGAATCACCGACGCGAGCAAACCGATAATGGCCACCGTGCCGAGCATCCGCGAACGCGTTTTCATACCGGCCCTATGCAACGACACGAGATCAAGCGTCAGGGCGACAAATGCCGTCACCACCAGCATCGCCTCGGCACTGAGCGCTTTGAAAACCCCGAAGTAAGGCACCCCTGTCACTGCAGTCCTCGCAGGAACAATTCGACGTTGGCCGTGATCATGTTGAGCATGATGGATGGATAAAGTCCGATGATGACCAGCAAGGACATCAAGATCGTACCCGCCACCACCTCGGGCCACGTGATCGGCGGCAAATCCCAACGCGACTCCCCTTCTCCAGTAGCGCGGGCGTCTCGCCCGTGAAGTTCATCAGCATGTGCCTCCTCGGCAAAGAACACCTTGTGGAGGGCGTTGAGAATGTATGCGACGGTGATCGGGATGCTCAGTCCCGCGCCGGCCGCCAGCCACGGACTCATCGAAAACGCGCCGATCAGCACCTGAATCTCGGCGACAAACCCGCTGAACCCCGGCAATCCCATCGACGCCGCGCCGGCGATCAGGAACGTCCAAAACGCGAACGGGATCACCAGTCGCAGGCCGCCGAGTTCATCCAGTTGCCGCGTATGCGTCCGGTCGTACACCATGCGCCCGACGACGGCAAACAACAGGCTGGCGACGACGCCATGAGAAAACATTTGCAGCACGGCGCCGGACATTCCTCTCACGTTGAGCGTCGCCAATCCCAGCAGCACGAAGCCCATGTGGCTCACGCTGGAATAGCCAATGATGAATTTGAAATCCTTCTGTGCGAACGCCACCGCCGCGCCGTACACAATGCCGATCACCGCAATCCAGGCAATCCACCACTTCCAGTATTCCAGTCCTTGCGGCATCAGCAGCATCGCCGCGCGCAGGCAGGCGTACGACCCGAGCTTCATCACCACGCCCGCCAGCAACATGCTTGCAGCGGTCGGCGCCGCGACGTGGCCCATCGGCGCCCAGGTGTGCAATGGCCACATGCCCGCCAGCACGGCGAAGCCGACAAAAAGCAGCGGGAACATCCACCGCTGCAGTTCGGGCGAAAGCGGGTGTTTTGCCAATTCGAGGATGTCAAAACTGTGTCCACCGGCCGCAAAGAACAATGCCAACACACCGATCAACACCAGCGCACTGCCGATAAACGAGTACAAGACAAGCTTCATCGCGCCGTACTCTTTGCGTGTTGAACCCCAAATGGCGATGATGAAGTACTTGGGGATGATCGCGAGCTCGTAAAAAACGAACAGCAGAAACAAATCCATCGCCATGAACACGCCGTATACGGCAGCGATCAGCGTCAGGAAAAAGGCGAAGAACTCTTTGACGCGTTCCTCGATGTTCCAGCTAAACAGAATACCCGTGACGCAAACAAAACCGTTCAGCACCACGAGCGGGTAGTTGATCCCGTCCACCGCCAGGTGGTAGTGGATGCCCAGAGCGGAAATCCATGGACGGTTGACAAGGGTGACGAAGCCGTCCCCTTGGCTCTTGATGAGGTCGCTGAAGGTGGCGTTGTAGGCGAAGTAACCCGCCAACGCGATCAGCAGGCCGATGCTCCCCGTCAGCAACGCGGTCCAACGGATCAGCGTCTTCGCGTTGCGCGGCAGCAGCATGACCAGGCCGGCGCCGAGAAACGAAACATAAATAGACCAGTCCGTTCGCATGAAATTCTTAATGCCCCAATGCCATCATCGTTTGGGGCGCGTTTTCAAACACCTTTACGAGCAGTTTGACAGCCTCGTTGGAGGCATTGACCAACGGCGCGGGATAGACACCGATCCAGAACATGAACGCCATCAGGACCGCGCCGATGAGAATCTCGCGACCCGACATATCGGGCAGGCCCTTCCATTTCTCGTTCAGCGGTCCGAAACAGACCTTCTGCATCATGCTCAGCAGGAAGATCGCCGTGACCACCAGCCCGATCGTCGCGAGCGATGTCCAAAGTGTGATGATCGGGAACGCGCCTTTGAAAATCATGAATTCGCCGACGAACCCGTTCAACCCGGGGAGTCCGAGAGACGAAAACATCGAAATCCCGAGCACGCCCGCATAGATTGGCATGATTTTGCGAAGCCCGCCGAAGTCGGCGAGGTCACGAGTGTGCGTGCGTTCATAGACAACGCCGACCATGAAGAACAACGCCGCCGAACTGATGCCGTGATTGAACATCTGGAGCATCGCGCCGTTGAGGGCTGCCGCTTTCTCGTTCACGACATCAGCAACGTTTTGCGCCGAGGCAACGGCTGCGAAGATTCCGAGCATCGCGTAACCCATGTGATTCACAGACGAGTACGCCACCAGACGTTTGAAATCCGTCTGCGCCATCGCGGCAAACGCGCCGAAGACAATGCTGGCAAACGCCAGAAACAGAAGCAGATTCAAGTGCCCGGCTACCTGGACCGGATAAATCGGCAGCACGATCCGCAGAAACCCATACACGCCCATCTTCAACAGAATCGCGGCCAGCACCATCGAACCGCCCGTCGGCGCTTGCGTATGCGCGTCGGGCAGCCACGTATGGAACGGCCAGATCGGAACCTTGATGGCGAAGCCGAGGAACGTTCCCCAGAACAGCGCCGACGCGAACCACGTCGCGTTGATATTCAGCCCCGTCCGCGCGTTAAGTTCACCAATCATTCCGGTGATTTTCGGCATCAGCGCGCCCGAACCCGCCATCTGCCGCAATTCAATGAAATCGAAGCTGTTGGTTGCCAGATAAAGAAACAGGAACGCGAGCAGCATGGCTACGCTGCCCGCCAGCGTGTAGATGAGAAATTTGAATGACGCGTACGTGCGTTCCTCCGCACCCCAAATCTTGATCAGGAAGAACATCGGAATCAGCCCCAGTTCCCAAAAGATGAACCAGTGGAAGAAATTCAGCGCCGTGAACACGCCGAACATGCCCGTTTGAAGCAGCAGGAACAGGAAGAAGAACAGCTTCACGTCGCGGTCGAGCTTCCAGTGCGCGAGCAGCGCCAACGGCGTGATGATCGCCGTCAGCAACACCATCGCCACGCTGAGGCCGTCCACGCCGAGGTGGTACTCGACGTTGATGGACGGAATCCACGCGAACCGCTCCTCAAACATCAGCCCCTTCGCAGGATCGAACGCGAGCCACAATTTCAGCGTCAGCGCGAGCGGGATCAGGCTCGCCAGCAACGCCACCGCCTTGATCGCGCGGTCATTGTTCTTGTTGAGGAACACGACAACCAGCGCGCCGATCAAGGGCATGAAGGTTATCCAGCTCAGAATGGGAAACGCCGCGTTCATTGATTCAGTTTCAAAAAGTAAATCACCAGCAACACCGCCGCGCCGATGCTGAGCACGCGGAAGTAATTTTGCACACGGCCGTTCTGCAGCCGCGAGAGCAATCCGCCCGAGTCGCGCACGCTGTCACAGGCGGTGTCGAAGCCGCCGTTAATGAAGAACTCATCGCCGACCCAGCGGAAGAACTGCGAGATGGCCCTCGTCAGCCACACGATCGTGTGCAGGATGCCATCAATCACCAGCTCGTCGATGAGTCGAAACAACACGCCGCACGCCATCGTCAGACGAATGATCGTCGCCTCGTACAACTCGTCGATGTACCACTTGCGGTTCAAACACGTGAACAATCCGCCCAGCGGTTTCGCCAGCGGGTCGGGTTCATCCGCGTGCTCCATCGGTTTGCGACCGTAAATGAGGCAGCCAAACAGGATGCCGAGCGCGCCGACGGCAATCGAGAGCACCATCACCGTGCCCGTGCCTCCTTCCGGCATGTATTCCCCGGGCGCAACGTAACGATGAAACAGATTGCCGCCGATGAACGGCGTGCCGAAGAACCCGAGCACAACCGCGAACACGCTCAGCACCGCAATCGGCATCCACATGTTCCACGGAATCTCGTGTGGCTCATGATCTCCATGGCCATGCCCATCCTCCTCATGCTGTTTCTCGTGCTCTTTCTCTTGCTCGTGCTCATGCTTCGCCTCGTGCTCTTTCTCATGCTCCCCCTCACGCTCGCCGCCGCGCCATTTGCCGAAGAACACCATGCAAATCTGCCGCGTCATGTAGAACGCCGTCAGAAACGCGGCGAACGTTGCCAGGCCCCATGCCAGCTTGCTGCGGTGATACGTCACCAGCAACACTTCATCCTTCGAGAAGAACCCCGCAAACGGCGGCACACCTGACAGCGCGAGCATGCCGACCATGTAACACGCGAACGTGATCGGCATGTACTTGCGCAGCCCGCCCATCTTCCGCATGTCCTGTTCGTGATGCGTGCCGATGATCACCGAGCCGGCTCCGAGAAACAGCAGCGCCTTGAAAAACGCGTGCGTCAGCAGATGGAATTGCCCTGCGACCAGCCCGCCGGCGCCGAGAGCCATCACCATGTACCCGAGCTGCGAGCACGTCGAGTACGCCAGCACACGCTTGATGTCGAATTGCCCGACGGCGATCGTTGCCGAGAATACCGCCGTGAAGCAGCCGATCCACATCACGAAATCCAGCGCAGGCGTCGAACCTCCTTCAACCGCGCCCGCGGTGAACAACGGGAACATGCGCCCCACCATGAACACCCCCGCCGCCACCATTGTTGCGGCGTGGATCAACGCGCTCACGGGCGTCGGACCTTCCATCGCGTCGGGCAACCACACGTGCAACGGGAACTGCGCGCTCTTGCCCATCGCGCCGAAGAACAGCAGCACCGCAATCAGTCCCGCCATCGAAAAGATCCACCAGCCGCCGATCTGGGCCAGCTTGTCGGCTTGTTCCAGCGCGCCGCGCCCATGGTCGTAAAGATTCAGCGTGCCGGTCTGCCAGTAGAGCGTCAGGATGCCGAGGAAGAACCCGATGTCGCCGATGCGCGTCGTGATGAACGCCTTTTTCATTGCGGCTGCCGCCGATGGTTTGAAGAACCAAAACCCGATCAGCAGGTAGCTGCACAAGCCGACCAGTTCCCAACAGATGAAGAACAACAACAGGTTGTTGGCGACCACCAGCCCCAGCATCGCCGCCGCAAACAGCGACATAAAACAAAAGAACCGCGTGAAGTTTTCATCCTCCGCCATGTACCCCGTCGCATTGATGAAAATCATCAGGCCGACGAACGTCACCATCGCCGCCATCCCCGCCGTCAGCGGGTCGAGAATGAAGCCGATGTCGAGGCTGCCGTTGTATCCGTACTTGAGCCACGTAAAATTCCAGATGGCCCGCTCGACTTCGTGGTGCTCGCCGCCGTGACCTCCGTCCATCGTGCCCCAGAACGCCCGCAACGCCACGAAGCAAGACAGCGACAGCGCACCGATGGCCAAGCCAGCCGACAACTTGCGCTGTTCGCGTTTCAGCAACGACTGAATCGCCGCCGCCAGCAACGGGAAGAACGGGATCAGCCACTGCTGAGCAGCCAGATGTTGCAGTTGTTCCATTATTCCTTCAGTTCGTTGAACGTTGAGCGTTGAGCCGTTTCATCCCTTCAAACTTTTCATCTCATCCACATCCACCGACCGGTAGTGCCGATAAATTGCGATTACGAGCGCCAGCCCCACTGCCGATTCCGCTGCCGCGATCGAGATGGCGAAGATCGCAAACATCTGCGCCGTCAGCGCCGCAAACTGCTTGTAGTGCCAAAACGCAATCAGGTTCAGGATGCCGGCGTTGAACATCACTTCGATGGCAATCAGCACGATGATCGCGTTCTTGCGCGTCAGCGCGCCGCACAGCCCGATCGCGAACAGAATGCCCGACAAAATCAGATAATGTCCGAGCGGAATGCTCACGGTAGCCCCTCCGCCCGCCACCTCACCTTAATCCTCTCCCCCGCTACGCGGCGGAGAGGAGACTTCCCTCGTCCCGTTTGCGGGGAGAGGGTCAGGGTGAGGGGCAGTCTTGTGTGCCATCCTCTCATGGCCGTCGCCTGATCTCCTCCAGCGCGATGACCACGGCGCCGATCAACGTCGCCGTCAACAGAACCGCCATCGCCTCGAACGGCACAATCCAATCGGCAATCAGGATTTTGCCGATCTCGACGACCGAACTCTTTGCCTTGTCGCCCGCCGAAAGGGCCGCGGCAATCTTGTCGCCGCGCACAGCCCAGCACAGCAGCACGGCCAGGACAGCGGCAATGAACGCGCCCGCCCACCATTTGCCGCCGAGCACCTCGCGCGGGCCTTCCGTGCCCGTGACGTTGCGCGTCAGCATGATCGCGAACAGGATCAGCACCGCCACCGCGCCGACGTAGATCAGGATTTGCACCGCCGCGATGAAGTCGGCGCGCAGCAAAAAGTAATGCGCCGCGAGGCCGAGAAAGAACAGGATCAGCGAGAGCACGCAGTGCACGAGGTTGCGCAGCGTCACCGCCAGGACGGCGCCGACAAGCGTGATTGCCGAGATGATCCAGAAGGCAGCGTTCATGAGCAGAAATCCGAAAAGGCAAAAACCTGAGTCACGCCGGCTTCTTTGGCGTGCGGCGGCTTGACGCCGCCTTGTCGTTTCGTTTCTGTCATTGCCATGATTCTGATTTGTTTCGAATTTCGGGTTTCGTGCTTCGAGTTTACGTGACGTACCGGTACGTACGCTTCTCAATGGTTTCGGCGGCGTTGAGCTTTGCGAGGAGGATGTACGACACGGTGAGAATGATCGCCGTCACGATCCAGGCCAACGCCTTCGACGCCGTGTAATGCCAGATGCCGACCGCCACAATGTTGATCAGCGACATCGGCAACAGGATCTTCCACGCGAACCCCATCAATTGATCCACGCGCACGCGCGGCCACGTGCCGCGAATCCAGATATTAAGCGCGATCATCGCTCCCAGCTTGAGGAAAAACCAAAAGGCGGAAATCAGTCCGCCGAGAAACCCGGGGCCGGTGCCTGGTCCGTAGTAACCGCCAAGGAACATCGAGACCGTAATGCCAGCCATGGCAATCGTGGCCAGATACTCGCCCATCTGGAACAGGGCAAATTTAAAGCCGCTATACTCCGTGTGATAGCCGGCGACGATCTCCGACTCACCTTCGGGAATGTCAAACGGCGTGCGCCCCGATTCGGCCATCGCGCCGATGGCAAAAAGAACGAATCCGACGAATCCCCAAGGCCGGAACACGAACCAGTTGCTCACGTTGAGGAATCCCCCGCCCTGCGCTTCGACGATGGCAACCGTTGAAAGCGAGCCGACCGCCATCACCACCGCCACCGCGGCCAGCACCATCGGCACTTCGTACGAGACGACTTGTGCCACCGCGCGCATCGCGCCGAGCAGTGAGAACTTGTTGCGCGATGCCCAGCCACCCATGAACAACGCCAGCACGCTCGCCGTGCTCACCGCAAAGGCGAACAGGATGCCGATGTTCAGATTGACGGGTACAAATCCCAACGCGACCGGAACAACCGAAAACAACAACAAGGAAGGAATCACCGCAATGACGGGCGCGAGAAAATGCACGAACTTGTCCGCCTGCCGCGGCACGATGTCCTCTTTGATCAACACTTTGATTCCGTCGGCGATCGGCTGGAGAATTCCCCAGCGACCGACGCGGTTCGGTCCGTAACGGTTCTGCACCCGGCCAAGCGTCTTGCGTTCCACCAGTGTCGTATAGGCGAAGATCAACAGATAGACGGCAAGAATGAACAAAATCGGCACAGCGATGGCGATCGCCAGCGGCATCCACGCGGGCTTGTTCGCAAACCACTTCGCTACCAGTTGATAAACAGTCTCCATGTTGAATTATCCCCACCCTCGATCTGTCACCCTGAGCTTGCGCCGAAGGCTTTCGGTGCGGGCGATGGCTCCGTGGCGGCTGGAGGCGCACCCGTCTTTGCCGGTGCTGCCGCTGGCTTGGCGCCAGCAGCCTTCTTCGCTTTTTTCTCAGCTTCGGCCTTGAGTTTGGCGTCCACCTTGCTCGCCTCCGTTGGCTTGACCTTGTGGTAATACTCGTTGGGTTTCAGCAGATCGGGCAGGTGCGTGACGAGTTCGTTGAAACGGCCGTGCTGCGATTTCTCGTAGTCGTTATCCATCTTGATCGCGTCAAACGGGCAGACCTCGACACAGATCTGGCACTGCATGCAGACGCTGATGTCGATGTCGAAAATCTTCGGTCGCTGCCGCGGCTTGCCCTTCTCGTCGCGGTCCATGACGATGTAAATGCATTGCGGCGGGCATTCGGTCTCGCAAATCTTGCAGGCCGTGCACCGCAAGCGGTCCGGCGTGCCGTCATAGACCAGGAATGGAAACGTACGCGAGTTCTCGGGCAACTCCATCCGCTCTTCGGGATACTGAATCGTGACGAGCCGTTCCTTGTCGAAGTAGCTCCCGATGAAGTTCCGGGCCGTTACGACCATGCCGTCCAGCAAACCTTTGCCTAGAAAGCCCATGGGCACCCCGAGATACCGTTAGAACCGGTAAAACCGTTAAAACGGTTAAAAGGTGCCGACGTGCCCACAGACCGAGCAACCGGATCTTTTAACGATTTTAACCTCTTTAACACTTTTAACGCGTTCACCGGTCCACTTCCCCCAACACAATGTCCACGCTTCCCAAAATGCTGATCACGTCCGCCACCTTGTGTCCGAGGCACATGTCTTCGAGAATCGTCAGGTTGATAAAGCTCGGCGGCCGCACGTGGTAGCGGTACGGCTGTTTCCCGTCACCCGCCGACACCAGATAAAATCCAAGCTCGCCCTTCGGGGCTTCGATGCGGCCGTACCCATCGCCGGCGGGGATTTTGAAGTTACGCAGTTTCACTTCGGGCGCGATGTGCGGTCCCTGTGGGATATTATGTAACGCCTGCTCAAGGATTTTCACGCTTTCTCGCATCTCCAACACGCGAATGTAATAGCGATCGTACACGTCGCCGATGTCGCCCAGCGGCACGCGGAAATCGAACCGGCCGTACACGCCGTATTTGTCCACTTTGCGAATGTCGTACTCGACGCCGCTGGCGCGGGCCATCGGACCCGTGATGCTGGCGTTGACCGCCAGTTCCTTGGGCAGGATGCCGACCTTCTGGCAACGGGCGAGCAACACTTCGTTCCCGGTGAGCAGTTTCTCAAATTCATCGAGGAACTTCGGGAACCTTGCCGTGATTTCCCTCGCCGCCGCCAACATCTTGTCGTCGAAATCCACGCGGACGCCGCCGAAGCGCATGTAATTGCACATCATCCGCGAGCCGCTGACGGCTTCGAAGACATCGAGGATCTTCTCGCGTTCGCGGAACGCGTACAGCAGCGGTGTGCCCCACGCTCCGAGATCCTGGAGTAGGAACCCAATCGCGCTGGCGTGGTTCTGCAGACGAGTCAATTCCGCGACGATCACGCGGATGTATTCGGCGCGTTCCGGCACCTTGATGCCCGCCAGTTTCTCGACGCTGAGGGCATAGGCCCAGTTGTTCGTCATCGAATTGAAATAATCGAGCCGGTCCGTGTACGGCATCGAACCGAGCCAGGCCATCTTCTCAGCGAGTTGCTCGTGGTTGCGGTGGAGATAGCCCATGACCGGTTTCAACCGCACGACCGTTTCACCGTCCAGCACCACGTCCATCCGAAACACGCCGTGCGTGCTCGGATGTTGCGGGCCGATGGAGACCTCCAGCGTCTGGGTCTCGATCATGCCCTCTGGCCCGGGCGTCAGTGTGGAACGCTTCTCTTCTGTCAGCGGCTGAATCATTTCTTCTATTGCAGTCCCCAAGCTCTTGTGGGAGCGACGTCCCTGTCGCGACCGGCGGCACTTTGCCCTGCAACCCTCGCGGCAGGAATGCCGCTCCCACGAGTTGATGAATGTGGTTGGATCATCTCTTCGCCTTGTGCGCCTCTTCAATTGCGCTGGGCGGCACGATGCCGCCGGCCTTCTCCGCGCGCGCCAGCGTATCGTCGTGCGGCGTCGGCTCCCACTCGCAGTCCAATAGCGGCTCGTAATCCTTCCGCATCGGATGATCTTTGAACTCGTCCCACATCAGGATCCGCCGCAAATCGGGATGTCCGTCAAACTTCACGCCGTACAGGTCATATGCTTCCCGCTCCTGAAACTCGCAGCCGCGCCACAATGGCGTCAGCGACGGCACGCTGCACTGTTCGAGTTCGCGCGGTGCGCGCACTTTGAGAACGATCGGGCCTTGTTTCAACGCGACGGAGTACAAATGATAAACGACCTCGATGTAACCGGGCTTGTCATCCTTCGGGAGATAATCGACCCCGGTCACACACGAACAGAAATCCATAAGAAAGCGCGGATCTTCCTTGAAAAACTTCGCCACCGCGTAGATGTGTTCGCAATCCACCAGCAACGAAGGCTGCGCCGCCGCCGGTGTCGAGTTCACGATCTCGATCTGTGCGCCTGAAACGGCCTGTTCCGCGACCTCTTTGATTTTCTCGATGGCTTCCATGGTTCGATTGGGTTGTAGCCGCGCTTCTGTGAAGCGCGGAATCCGTCATCCTGATTCACTAGGGCGTTTCGCAGAAGCGCCCCTACAACAAAAGCTAGGCCTTTTTCACCTCCTCAAGGGTCACGTCGCGATAACTGCGGGGCGGTTGCCACACCTCACGGTTCACAGGCGGTTCCAAATCATGCTCGCCGTATGTAGGGATCAGGTACTCGGCCGGCGCGGTCTTGTCATACCAGCGCGGACGTTGTTCCTTCTCCAAGTGTTGGCCGGCGATCTTGCGCTGCAACGTCATGATCGCGTGAAGCAATGCCTCGGGACGCGGCGGACAGCCGGGAATATGCACGTCCACTGGAATGTAACGGTCGATGCCTTTCAGCACGTTGTAACCGTCCTTGAACGGTCCGCCGGAAATCGCGCAGGCGCCCATCGCAATGCAATACTTCGGCTCCGGCATCTGGTTGTAGAGCCGCACGACTTGCGGCGCCATCTTCTTGGTGACGGTACCGGCGACAATCATCAAGTCCGCTTGCCGTGGCGTCGCGCGGAAGACCTCCGCTCCAAATCGCGCGAGATCATGGCGCGCCGCGGCGGTGGCGATCATTTCAATTGCGCAGCACGCCAGGCCGAACTGCAACGGCCATATGGAGGATTTCCGTCCCCAATTGTAAAGCTGTTCAAACGGGAGGATGAACACCCCGTGGTTCTGCACTTCGCTTCTCAGTTCCTCGTCAATTGCCATAATCCCGAGCCGTTAAAACCGGTAAAACCGTTACAAGGGCTTATTTCCAGTCCAGCGCGCCCTTTGCCCAGGCGTACACCAAGCCTTCGACCAGCAGCAGCACGAACACCATCATCGCAATGAACCCGCCGAAGCTCAGCCCCGCAAACGCCACCGCCCACGGATAAAGAAACACGGTCTCGACCGCAAAGATCACGTAGATGAGCGCATAGATGTAGTAGCCGACGCGGAACTGGACCCAGGCGTCCCCCTTGGACTCCAGCCCGCACTCATAAATGTCATTTTTGGTCTGCGAGGGTTTGCGCGGCGCAAGCAACCACGCCAACGCCAACGGCGCCAGTGGGAACGCAACTGCCACCGCCAGAAATACCGCAACAAACAAATATTGAGCGACGTAGGTATCCTTCATTCAGTCACACGGAAAACCAACCAGACGACCCCAGTTACAAAATTTCACAATCTAGCTAACAAGATTACCCGGCCTTGTCAAGGTGCGCAGGCAGTTGGCGACGCACGGGCGTAACTTGACACTGCCCCCGCGAAACTGTCGGTTTCGGTGTAGCGGCGCTTCTGTGAAGCGCCGACTCGTTGATTTCTCGGGGATTTCGGCCCCGACATTGGATGTCGGGGCTACACCGGCCCAGTCACGACATTGCGGGCAGTGCCGAGATGCGCCCGCAACGCACCGAACCCAGCGCGGGCGTCCCGCCCGTTCAGTCCCCCGCAAGCGTTTCTGAATCGACCCCGATGAAACCAGATGAGCGGATTGCCGCCCAATCACCCCTCGGCGTCTCGCTACGCTCGGCTTCCATCAAGGAGGATTGCCGGTTGTGTTGGCGCACCAGGTCAGAATGAAGAATAATCAGACCCCGGAGACGCGATACCGCGCTCATTTGGCGGAAATGGGCACACTAAAAAAGAAGATTGACGCCACCGCCGAAAAGCAGAAACTGGCCACATTCACCACTTTTCACGTGGTCAAGACCAGCGCCGGGGCGAACAGGATATGCTGCCAAACATAACAGACCACCAAATTGCTTTGGTTTCATTGTTCGCCTCAATCGGTGCGACGATTGTCTCGATCATCGCCTTCGTTTATACGGCCAAGACGTTTTGGCTAAAAGCCGGGGCGTATATCCGAGGTTCGTTCACCATATGTTCCAGTGTGTCGTGTGAAGACAAGTACATAAGCAGCGTTACACTGGAAAACCTCAAGGATAGAGCGATAGTGATATTCAAGATCTACTTGAGGTTAGGGCATAGCTATTTTGTCGAAATAGAAGATTTCGAAAACAATCCGCTAGTACTGCGACCTTTCGAGGCATTCAGGAAAGATTACGACCCTCTCGATTTCTATAGCGTGAGTATGACGAAGATCAATATCAATGCGTTGTTATCCAACGACAAGATTAAGCGCCGGCTAGTTCTGGTGACAACGGATGGGAAATACGTCGTTCGGCATAGCATCAAGTACTGGGATCCGGTTTACGATTTCTTCAAGAATCATCTTACTGCCGTCATTCAGCCAATGCGTTCAACCTATAAGGGGAAGGCTTATGGAGGGAACGCAAAATTCCTAGTCGAATTCAAGATGGAGAACGGCAAGGAAGAGGTTATCCCCATCTTTCCACTGGATTATAAGATAAAGCGATTTAAGCGGTTTGACCTAACCAAGGAGTCGTTGGAGTCACAGGCATCACTTGAGGAGTTTTTGTATGACAGGGTCGGCGAAGGTACTCTGAAATGCGTCGACGTCGTGGTTCATGAATTGGAAGGATGGCGAAAGGAAGCATATGAAAGGCACAACAACAAGGAAGTCATAGAAGCTTCTTACGAAAGCTGGTTCACATACTACGTACTTGGCCGGATATATACCATCTTCAGTGATTATCGCCTCAGGAGAAAGAACAAGGCTACCAAACAACTCAGAAACAGCAATCCGAACGATACTCCGCAGTAGGTCGTGCCTTACTCGGAACGGGGCGTAACACCCCTAACAGTCACGCCGCCTTTGGATTTCTCCGTTCCTTTGGCCTCGCCACTGCCATAAGCAGAGAACGCAAGCGGGTCGCGTCCCACCATTAGCCCCATTGTGTCATCGGCTTCGTCCTACGCTTCTGTTGTTCGGCTGGTAGCTGACCACGATGGAACCAGATGAGCGGATTGCCGCCCAATCACCCCTCGGCGTTTGCCGCGGAAGTACAGCGTGCGGCGTCTCGCGGACTCGGCTCCGCTACGCTCGGCTTCCATCAACGAGGATTGCCGGCTGTGTTGGCGCGCTAGGTCAGAATGAAGAATAATCAGCCGCGACCCCGGAAACGCGGGGCGTACTCCACACGCGCTATATCCCTTCCTGCTGAAAAGCGGATCCATCTCTTTCGCTTTCGCCTAGGCTAATGGGGCGCAGTTCATTATCTTGCAGTCGGGCCTCATGAAGGAGGCCCGCCGAGTCACGACAGAGCATGATTTTCCCTTGCGCCTTGAGAACAGAGAAAACGATTGACTTCGGTAACAAACCGCCTCCAGGCGTTTCCAGTTGTCTCTCATTAAGCAGGTGAAAACGCCGTGATATGCGAAGCGCATCTGGTCGAGCGTCCGTCTGCATCTCAATCACGTACGCATACGACAGCGTACCTGCCAGCGCCTCTGTCACTCCAGGAAGTTCAACCGCTCTACTTAGGAGGTCATGGAATCTCGGTTGACCTTCAAACCAAAAGTCACCCAGGATTCTGAGAATTGCACACCCGACCGAATGCTCCGGCTTGAAGTAGGGATGCTCGACCAGAAGGCGTGCTAAAAATCGCGACATACTGTCCGCGTCGAAACATTTATACAGGGGTTCGCGTAGTATCAGCCCTCCGAGCCAATTGGACGGATCAGCCGATAACGCCACTGCAACCGCAACCGGCACAGGGTATTCACGGATGTATAACGCAAGGTGATCCGCAAATCCGGCGCGAACTAGATAATTCGCACACAAGTACTCCTGAAGTGAAAGATGAGAAAACTCATAGTGTCCGTAGCCCGAAGAAACAATGACACCGGTATGACTTTCAATCTCTCGAACGATAGATTCACCCGCTTCTTCTGGCAAGTTGAACGATTTGCTCGCGGTACGGTAGCAGTCGAGAAGGTTCGACTCCGAGAACCTCTTAGCTTTGATTCTGTAAGTAAGGAGATACGACAATTCAGATAAAAAGTCTGCCTTAATCTCCGGGTCGAAGCGTGCATAAGCTGATTCACGTCTTATCCCTCGCTCATCATCCCAATCTCTGAGAAGCAGGCGTACAACTTTCCGATAGACTAGGGATGGTTGATCTGGGATGGATCCTTCACGTGAGAACAAAAAGACCAGCTGCGCAAGAAGTAGAGGGCGATCAACCAAATCCTTATACGGCACCCCATCTAACGCACGGAAAAATGCTGTAGGGTCACCTAGCCAATGACGGGCCAAGTTGTACGATTGTGTGGGTGAGAGTGGGCAGATTTCGAGCATACTAAAACCTTCAAACCGTTCCGTGGCTTCCCCAGAACGACACGTTACGATTATTTTCGCTTCATCAATGCTCCTTGATAACGTAAGAATCTCGTTGCCAAATGATGCCATCGCCTCGGCAGGCAGTTCATCATAACCATCAAGAAGCAGGACGGCTTTGAGCGAATCGAACAGTTCTGCTAGGAAATGTTCGAGAGGAGTTTCACCAACCACCGCTCTCATTTCACTTGACGGTGTGCTCACGGCATCACAGCTCAAGCCCTTACTCCCGTCTGGATTATGCGATGGCCTTCTGATCCCTCCCAAAGGCTTCGGAATAGGGATTTCCCTATAGGGAATTCCGAGCACATGAGCGAGATTGCGGCAAAATGTGAGTTTGTGATTACACTCACGGAAAAGTATGACCACAGGGAATTGGAAAACATCACGAGGAGATGCCGGCTCTGTGGTGAGAAGAGAGCGTGTAAGCCGCTTCATTGTTGTAGTTTTTCCGGATCCCGGACCACCCAAGATGAAAAAGTGCCCGCCTTTCGCCAACAGCGCTTTTTCTTCAGAAAGTACCGCTTTAGTGCCCACAGCGCGGTAGCGGCGTGGCATGTCACTAATCATCAACGGTATTGTTGAACTGTCCGTACTTGACGGCCGTGGAGCACCGAGGCTTTGAACGTGCGAACTCCAGTTCTGTGCCCACCGCAGGTGACGGCCAATGTGCTCTTGAATTCCTTCGCGGATCGAATTCTCAATGGACGGCCTTCTGCCTAAGATGCTCGGCAGCGAGTCTACCAAAGAGTTGATTACCTTTTCTGCCGCTTTTTCCAAGATGCTCATATCGCTTAAGGCACAAGCTTGTTGAGCAGCGCCTCTGTCATGCCGCGCAGTGTAGCAGAGCGGGCAGGCTACTTCAATCCTTCGTTTCACTCAGGACTCCGGTTTACCAAGGTGACACAACGGTCGCAAGCCGCCCGGCGAATGTGGCAACGCCTTCGTGTTCCCGCCACGGCGGGCAAGCTTCGTGGTGAGACGACGATCCCGGGCCGACGACTGAGGCCTAGCCGCTGTCATTCCGCGTACGGCGAAGATGTGATTTCAGAATCGCGCGCCGATCAACGCCCGTATTTCTTGCCGGGCTTCTCGCGGACAACAGCGGTCTCTGCTCCGAGAAACCAGCCGCGCCGGCGATTCAACACCTGGTGATATTTCTTGCGCCCCACGCGCCGCGCCTCCTGCTGCAGTTCCTGGCGGATGGGGCGCACTTCGGTAACGGCTTTGGGCTCTTTCGCGGACTTCATAACCCCATGACCTCTTGCGGAGAAAGCCTCAACCACTGAAAAAACACCTCTGTCACCTGCTTCTTGACCGGCGCGTCGTCCGCAAACAGAAAATTCGGAATTGTCGTTTCGAGATATAGCTGCATCTCTTGGCGCTCTCCTTTCTGATCCACTTGGATTCAGTCGGAGCGTTCGGTTCGTCGCTCGGAGCCGGGCTCCGGGGAAGCCACGGTTTCCGCTACAGCCGGGAAGGCTCTCAAGGTTATGGCTCGACTGTGACGAATCCCGTTTGGTTTGTTCCAAGGAAGAAGCCGGCGCCGATATTTTGCTTCTGGAAGAGCGCGCCTCGAAACACTGTTGACTTATGCGTGCCGGGATTGATGAAGCTGCCCGAGAACAGTCCGGTATTGGGCGTGATCGTCAGCTTGAAGCCGTTGGTGACGCAGAGAGAGACTTTTTTGGCTGCGGTCAGCGTCACCGAATTGCTCGCGAACGAATCCAGATTCCCCTCGCCTAATGTAACGAGAATGTTGCAGGCCGTGTTCGTGACGTCCAGCACGGGCGTTCCGACCGGCGGAGCGGTGTACTCCGATCCCGAAAGTATGATCTCCGTCGCAAACCCGTTGGGATAGAATTTGGCGGCTGGGACCGGCGGCTTGAACCAACTCAGCGTGCCGCCGAGATCGCTGACGCCGACGATATTGGTGAACGTCACCCATCCTGAGAGTGAGCCTTTCTTCACATACAACGGGATGTAGACGGGCCACGTTCCATCTTTGGAGACGACCGCTGTCTGCGAAATCCGTGTGCCATCGCCCAGCGTTGCGGAAAACCGAATTCTGCCGCTCGCATCGACGTTGATGGTTCCGTAACCGTTCCCTTGCGGAAGGTCCGGGCCGGTGTCGTCTGGATTCGGCGGCAGCAGGACGGTGTAATAACCTTGGAATTCCTTGGCCGGATTGGTTTTTTGGTTGAACACGGTGAGGTTCGCGGTCAAATCGGAGGTAAAAGTTCCATCCGACACCGTGCCCGTGATTTGATCGGTTCCGTTCGTCAGATCGAGGTGTAGCGTCAGAGTCAGCGGGTTTGTTCCAGCGCGCGGAATCGGTGAAGATGAATCGCCGTTGTCGTCAAACGTCCCCTTCACAGAATACGAGGCTTCGCCGAGTGTGAGTTTGACGGAGAAGGCGCCGGTTTTTCCGACGGTGATGCTGATGGCACCAGAGGTCTGTTGCGAGGGATAATTGGATTGGACCAGTCCTTGATAAACGCCGGCAACCGCCGCGAAGGCGCCATTGGTGTTCGCGCCGCTGCCTGCGCAGCACGCAAGTTCGGAGACAGTGACCGTATCCACGAACCAGCCCGTAACGCTGGTGCTATTGCCGGAGTCCGTGCCGCAACGCCATCGCAACTGGACGTTCTGTCCCTTCGCGGAGGCGGGCAGGTTGACGATCGTGGTCACAAAGCCAGCGGAATCGCCGCTCCACGCCTGCCGGCCGGCCAGCGGATTGCCGAGTGCGATTGTATGGTCATAGCCCCCGGCGACAAAGGAGCCGCCTGCCGAGATGATGTCAGCATAGGAGCCGTTTCCGATCTTGATCTCCAACACGCCGCCATCGTACCCCACCGTTGAATCGACCGAACTGGCTTCCAAGTTGTAACTCTGTCGGAACGTCAGTTGGGCAGAGGCGGTCGCAATGGGAATCGGTGGCGTATCGAGTTCGTTGACGCCAGCACTGTCCGGATCGGGCGAAAACGCCGCATTGGGCAGGGTGTCCGCCGATCCAGTGGAGGCGGCCCAAGGAGATTGCGCGCCCGTGGCCGATGTCGCCCAGCCACTCGGCAGAGCGGGGGGCGTCACCTCATCAAAGTTTTCGGCAAAGTCGATGGTTTGCTTGCCCAACGGCAGGATAAACGTTGCGACGCCGAGACCGGATGCTCCGTCCTGGAGTTGAAAGGTGTTTGTGATGGTGCTGCTGCAGACTCCGGAAGCCGTGAAGGTGAACGGTTGCGCGACGGGACTGCCACCGGCGGTGAGCGCACCGAAAGTCTGAGGACCACTCGGGGTGCTCACCCCGCCAGTGGCCAGCAGTGTGGCCACAAGATTGCCGGTGTCGGCAGTCCCGACGTTCTTCAATGAGAAGCTCACCGTGACCGTTTCGCCGGGATCAATGGCGCCATTCGTGGGCGTGCAGCTCTCGGCGACAAGCGCGGTGGTATCAGCAACGATGCTGGGAGCATCGGTGGACGCACCGTTGTAGATAACAAGGGCAAAATCCTGGTTCAGCGGATCAGCATCGCCCGGCACGCCGTCGGAATTGATGTTGGCCGCTGTGATGGTGACGGTGAAATTGCCGGTTGTGCCGGCGGCCAGAAAGACGCTCTCCACGTTGTTCTGGTGGTCGGCGCCGCCGCCGGTGACGGAATAAGCGCCGTTGAATACGTTGCCTCGATACGTCGCCCCACCGACTGTCACGGTCAAATCGAGATCGTTGTTGAGCGCCTTGCTCGCCGTCGTGCTGCCGGGCGCGTCGGTCCAAGCGAGGGTGACACGGAACGGTTTGGAGGAGTCGCTGATCGTTCCCGTGAACGTGCGCGTTTGGCCGGTCGCCGTGAATTTGTCGGCGGCGAGTTCATCGCGCAGGATGCGCGGCGTGCCATCGAAGGCCATGCCGAGGTCGAGTTCACCCATTCCCTGATTGTTGGACCACAGGCTGTCGTTGGCACCCGAGCCGGTCATGTAACGGGCGGAGTTCATCAAGTACGCCTTGGTCATGGCGGGACCGGGTGGCGTGACCGATTGATTGATAAAGTATTGTCGCAGCAAGGCGCAGGCACCCGAGACAGCCGGCGCGGAGTGGCTCGTGCCGGAGGATTCGGTGAAAAACTGCTGGCCGACGGGAAAGAAGTCGTTCACGCCGCCGCTGCCGGTGCCGCCGCCCTGCACGCCGCAAACGCCGTCGCCATTGGCAAGGAAACAGGACAACGCCGCTCCGGTGCCGCCCGGCGAAGGAGGCGGAGAACTTTGGGGCGCGCCGCCCGTGACGTGAGAGCCGGGTGCCACGAGATCCGGCTTGATCCGCCCGTCCGCGCACGGCCCGCGGCCGGAGAAACTGGCGATGTCGTTCGCGCTGTTGGCGTCGGTATCGGGCGTGTCGCAGCCGTCGTTGCCGTCGGAATTGTTGCCGCCATTGGCCGTGGACATGGACCGAACATTCTCGGCGGCCCCGACCGCAAAGACGTTTTTCGCGCTGGCCGGAGCCGTCACGGTCTGGGCGGTGGGGCCATCATCGCCAGACGAGAAAACGATCACCATTTCCTGGTTGCCATTGGCCGGGTAGGCCGAACCGGCGGGCTGGGCGTCGCGCACCAGGGCGTCGTAGGCCTGCGCGTCGGAATCGTAGGCGCCCGCCGATACGGTGTCTCCCCAACTGTTGTTGCTGATGCGCGCGCCATCCTGATAGGCTTGGGAGATAAGATCGGCGTAGTTCGGGTTTGTGAAATTGTCCGGATCGAAAATCACTGAGGACCCGACGTTGACAAACGGGCAGACACCGAGGCCGTAATAAAATCCGCCGCTGTCCGTGTGGGGAAAACCGGCGGGCTGGGCGTCATATCCGCAGACAATGTGCGCGTTGATCGTCCCGTGACCATCACAGCCTTGGATGCTGCTGCGCCGATTGGGTGAGCCTTCCAGCCGGTTATAGATGACGCGGCTGGGCTTCTTCGTGTCTCCGAGCGTGTAAAGAGCGAAGTGTCCCGGCGCCGTCGTGCCGTTATCGATGCCGCTGTCACTGATGTCCACCGCAAATGCCGAGGCCGTGAACTGTTCCTGTGTGAATCCCTTGCTTGCCAACCATGCCAGATACCCCGCCGGCCCGGTCGGCGCATTTCCGTTGAGGTTGCCCGCCACGATTTGATCCTGCCGCTCGTCGAGTTTGCGCGGCTCCATGTATGGTTGGATTGAAATCACGTCCGGCTGGGCCGCGAGGAGACCCAGGTCCTGCGGGCGGAGTCGCACGAAAACATTCACGTATCGCAGCAGGTTGTACTGACGGCGAATCGGTTCCAGCTTGAGCTGGCCGATCAGCGCCAGCGTGGCTGGATTCGCGTCGGGATCCTGCGCGAGCTGAATCGCAAATTCATCCGTGGACAACTGCTGCTGGTGGCCCTTCTCGTCAACCAGCCGGGCGCGCGGGTGGATCTTGTAGTCGTCCAGGTATTCCCCGTCCCACTGGACCGACTTCATCGTGCCGGCCAAGCTCTGGAGATTGGCAAGAGATTGTGCGTCTCCGTACACCAGATAAGCATTCTCAGGGATGTAATCGATGAGTTGCGCCCCCGTTTTCTTGAGCGCCTCGTGCCACGCGGGCTGCATCGGGCCAACGAATTGAATCAGATGCATGCGTTTGCCATTAAAGTCCCCTACCGGTTTGCGGAGCGCCTTCACTGCTTTTGTTGTCGTATCGATTCTCGCGGCGTCGAGAAGAATTCGATTGTAGTCGTCGCGAACCTCAGCTTTATCATCCTGCAACAGATCGGGTCGGAGACGGTCCACCTCATAGAGCTGATAACTCCCATAGTCCGCCAGGAGTTGACCGCTGTCCTCCACAATCGACTTCGCCGTTGACGACTCCCAGGCCCTGACTTTATGAGCTGTCGCCGGGCTCGGAGCAACAAGGACGGCAACCAAGAGCGAGACTGCCCCAAGAAGGGACACGCCTCGACGCCTTTCCAATGGATCCCTCACAGTGCCACCCCGTTTTTCGATGGCGCCGAAAGCCTTGCGGGGCGTCTCATACGGCTCGTCGCACATCGCTGCGGATACGGCTGCATACACCGGATTGGTTACCTGTCACAAGAACGACCATACGTGCTCGGCGATTTTCGGACAAGTTGAAAGCTTAGGGAAGGTATGCAGTTAGAGGGTACTGACGGATTCCCGATGTTGATTTCGGTTGCAGATCCAACGATTGATAGACCTCAGCCAAAGCACTTCGCAACCAACCTGTTTCACGGCGGCTGCACGTTTACTTCCTGCCAAAGGGCTGGGAGCAGGAAGCCATGATCGGTGCTAATGGGCCGTGGCAAGTTCACTCGTTCGGCTATGACGGCGGAGCTTGAATCTCTGCCGCAGATGTTCAAAGGCGAGGTAGACCACCGGCGTAGTATAAAGAGTAAGAACCTGCGAGAACAGCAGGCCGCCCACAACGGCAATCCCCAGCGGCTGGCGCAATTCGGAACCGGTGCCGAGCCCGATGGCCAACGGGACGGCGCCTAGGAGCGCGGCCATCGTGGTCATCATGATCGGGCGGAAACGGATGATGGAGGCTTTGTAGATCGCCTCCTCCGGGTTCAATCCTTCGTGGCGCTCGGCTTCCAGCGCGAAGTCGATCATCATGATGGCGTTTTTCTTCACGATGCCCATCAACAGGATGATCCCGATGAAGGACACGAGGGAAAGATCGATCCCGCAGACCATGAGCGCCACGAGCGCGCCGACGCCAGCAGAGGGAAGCGTGGATAGAATCGTAATGGGATGAATCAAGCTCTCGTAGAGCATCCCCAAAACGACGTACACGGTGATGAGAGCGGCCAACAGAAGAAGCGGGGTTGAAGCAAGAGAGGACTGGAACACCCGGGCCGTGCCCTGGAAGCTGCCCTGCACGCTCGAAGGCATTCGCATCTGTTGGGCGGCGTTTTGGATGAGTTCCGTCGCCTGGCCCAGCGAGACTCCGGGAGCCAGATTGAACGAAATGGTCACGGCCGGGAACTGGCCCTGGTGATTGACGGACAAGCTGGTGTTGCTCGTGGTGAACTTCGCGACGCTCGACAGCGGGACCTGATGTCCCGTGTTGGAGGCAACGTAGATCTTGTTCAGCGAGGACGGGTCCAGTTGATACTGGGGATCGACTTCCATGACGATGTGGTGCTGGTTGTATTTCTCGTAGATGACCGCCACCTGCTCCTGGCCGAAAGCGTCGTACAACGTGTCGTCAATCGCCTGCGGGGAAACGCCGAGGCGCGCCGCGGCATCGCGGTCGATGACGACGTTGCTCTGCAAGCCGCGCGTTTGCTGATCGCTGTTGACGTCGGTGAGTTGCCGGATCTTGCGAAGCCTGTCCACCAGCAACGATGACCAGTGGTTGAGCGCGTCCAGGTCGGCCGACTGCAGCGCATATTGGTACAGCGCAGCGCTGAATCGGCCACCGACCCGAATGTCCTGAACGGGTTGCAGGTATAACGTGATGCCGGGCTCGTCCGCCAGTTTGCGGCGCAGCCGGCTGATGACTTCGTCGGCGCGCACCTTGCGGACGGGAAGCGGCTTGAGCGAGATGAACATACGCCCCTTGTTGACAGTCGAGCCGCCTCCACCGCCGACGAAGGAACCCACGGTGTCAATGGCCGGATCGGCGAGGACGATCCGCGTCACGCGATCCTGAAGTTTGGCCATCGTCGCGAAGGAGATATCCTGCGAGGCTTCGGTGTTGCCCATCATGGTGCCGGTGTCCTGCTGCGGAAAGAAGCCTTTGGGCACCGTGACGTACAGCCAAATCGTGGCGACGAACGTTGCGAACCAGACCATCAACATGAAACCTTGATGCCGCAACACCCATTTCAGACCGTGCTCATAGCTGGCGAGCATCCAGTTGAACGCTTTTTCACACGCCCGATAAAACGGCCCCTCGCCTCTGTACGCGGATTCGGGCTTGAGAAACCGCGAGCACATCATCGGCGTCAGCGTCAGGGAGACGAACCCGGACACCAGGATCGCGAGGCTCAGGGTCACCGCGAATTCGTGGAGCAACCGGCCGATCAATCCACCCATGAACAACAGCGGAATGAACACCGCCACCAACGACATGCTGATCGAGATCACGGTGAAACCAATCTGCCGGGCGCCGTTGAGCGCCGCCTCCAGTGGTGACTGGCCCTGCTCGATATATCGGTACACGTTTTCGATGACGACGATGGCATCATCGACCACGAATCCGACGGAGATGGTGATCGCCATCAACGACAGGTTGTCCACGCTGTAATGCAGCAGGTACATGATGGCGAACGTGCCGGCCAACGCCAACGGCACGGTCACGCTGGCGATAAACGTCGGCCACAGCCGCCGCAGGAACAGGAAAATCACCATCACCACGAGACTGATACTGACCAGGAGAGACAGTTCCACGTCAGCCACGGAGGAGCGAATCGTCGTCGTTCGGTCGCTCAACACGGAGATTTTTACGGATGGCGGGATCCATTTTTCGATCCGGGGCAGTTCCGCTTTGATCCGGTCCACCGTCTCGATGACGTTCGCGCCTGCTTCCTTGAAAACGATGAGCAGCACGGCGCGCCTGGTGCCCGCCCAACCAGCGAGCCGGGCATTCTCGATGCCCTGGACAATCTTGCCGAGGGCGCTGAGCTTGATCGGAACGTTGTGGCGTTGGACGAGAATCAACGGTCGAAATTCCCGGGCGTCCTGCAACTGGTCGTTGCTGACCAGCGTGTAGGAGGTCTGTTGACCGTCCAGGCTGCCCTTGGGTTGATCCACGGCGACCTGCCCGAGAAACAAGCGGACATCCTCCAGACTCAATCCGGTCGACGCCAGCGCCGCCGGGTTGATCTGGATGCGCACGGCTGATTTTTCGGCGCTGGGAATGAAAACCTGGCTGACGCCCTCCACCTGGCTGAGCTTCTGGGCAATGATGGTATCGGCATACTCGAACACCTGCGAGGATGGCAACGTATCGGACGTCATCGCGAGCACCATGATCGGCGCGTCGGCCGGATTCACTTTGCGATAGGTCGGCGGGTTTGGGAGGTTGATGGGCAACTCGCTGGCGGCGGCGTTGATGGCCGCCTGCACGTCGCGCGCCGCGCCGTCGATGTTGCGGTTCAGGTCAAACTGGATCGTGATGCTCGTGCCACCGAGGGTGCTGACGGATGTGAGTTCCGTGACGCCGGAAATCTGGGCCAACCGTCGTTCCAGCGGAGCGGCAAGTGAACTGGCAACCGTCTCCGGGTCGGCACCGGGCAACGACGCCGAGACGGAGATCATCGGGAAATCGACGCGCGGGATCGCGGCGACCGGCAAGAACCGATAAGCCACCATGCCCAGCAGGAACAATCCCACCGCCAGCAGCGATGTCCCGGCCGGGCGGCGAATGAATGGCTCAGAGACGTTCATGGCACCGATGGATCGCTATCGGCAGCCAATTCGCCTGCTGGCAAGCTTGCCGGAGCGCGCCGGTGACGGATCCATTGGCCGAGGCGGTCGAGGTACAGATAGATGACCGGCGTGGTATAGAGCGTCAGAAACTGCGAGAGCAACAGCCCGCCGACGATCGAGATGCCCATCGGGCGGCGCAACTCCGAGCCGGTGCCGGTTCCCAGCGCCAGCGGCAGCGCGCCGAGCAGCGCGGCAAACGTCGTCATCATGATCGGACGGAACCGGAGCAGGCAGGCTTGATAAATCGATTTCTCCGGGGGGAGACCTTCGTTGCGTTCGGCGTCCAGGGCAAAGTCGATCATCATGATCGCGTTCTTCTTGACGATGCCGATCAGGAGGATGACGCCGATCAGGGCGATCATTGAAAAATCGATGCGGCATATCAGCAACGCCAGCAACGCTCCCACACCGGCCGAGGGTAACGTCGAGAGAATGGTGATCGGATGAATGTAACTCTCGTAAAGCACGCCGAGGACGATGTAGATGACCACGACCGCCGCCAGGATCAGGAACGGCTCGCTCTTCAGCGACGACCGGAATTCCGCTGCGCTGCCGGAGAAGGTGGTCATTACCGTTTCGGGCAGGGCGATTTCCTTTTCGGCGCGTTGAATGGCGTTGACGGCTGCGCCGAGCGAACTGCCCGGACTCAGATTGAACGACAACGTCACCGCCGGGAACTGGCCCTGGTGGACGATGGCAAGCGGAGCGGTCACGGTCCTCAAGCGGGCGAACGCACTGAGCGGCACCATCTGGCCGGTGGTGGACTTGACGTAAATCTTGGCGAGCGCTTCAGGCGTGAGCTGGAAATGCGGCTCGACTTCGAGGATGACCCGGTACTGGTTGAGTTGGGTGAACATGATCGACACCTGTCGCTGCCCGAAAGCGTCGTACAAAGTGTCGTCGATCGCCTGGGGCAGAACATTGAGGCGCGAGGCGGTGTCGCGATCGACATCAATGGCCAGTTGCAAGCCGTTGTCCTGCTGATCGGTGGCCAGATCGGTCAGATCCGGCAGCGTGCGCAGCTTGGCGAGCAGCTTGGACGCCCATTGCGACAACTCGGATTCATCGGCGTCCTCCAGCGTGTATTGATATTGGGTCCGGCTGACGCGGCTGTCGATCTGGACATCTTGCACCGCCTGCATAAACAGCGAGATTCCCGAAACATCCTTGGTCGCTTCCCGCAAACGGTCGACGACCTGGCTAACCGTGGACCGGCGTTGGTCGCGGGGCTTGAGATTGATGTAGAGCCGGCCGGTATTCACGGTGGCGTTGACCGTGCCCGCGCCGACGAACGAGGCGACACTGACCACGTCGGGGTCCTTCCGCACGATGTCGGAAATGACGTGCTGGCGCTCGACCATGGCCTTGAACGAGATGGATTGCGCGGCATCGGTTACGCCAATGATCATGCCGGTATCCTGCAGCGGCAGCAGTCCTTTGGGCACGATGACGTAGAGCCAGATGGTGCCGATCAGGGTTGCGATCGCGACGGTCAGCGTCAACGGCTGGTGCCGCAGCACCCATTGCAGGCCGCGATCGTACCAATCGAGCATGCCTTTGAACATCTTCTCGGTCCAATGAAAGAAACGGCCATGTTTTTCTTCCTTCTCCGGTTTCAACAAGCGGCTGCACATCATCGGCGTCAGGGTCAGCGAGACGATGGCCGACCATACGACCGCCACGCTCAACGTGATGGCGAATTCCCGGAACAATCGTCCCACGATGCCGGTCATGAACAATAGCGGGATAAACACGGCGATCAGCGAAACGCTCAAGGAAACGACCGTGAACCCTATCTGCTTGGCGCCCTTGAGCGCCGCCTCCAACGGCGGGTCGCCGGCTTCGATAAAGCGGACGATGTTTTCGATCATCACGATGGCGTCATCCACGACGAACCCGGTGGAGATCGTCAGCGCCATCAACGAAAGGTTGTCGAGGCTGAACCCGACCAGCTTCATGACCCCGAACGTGCCGATCACCGCCAGCGGGAGCGCCACGCTGGGGATGACAGTCGCCCAGAATTTCCGCAGAAAGATGAACATCACCATGACGACCAGAAACACGGTGAGAATCAGCGTGAATTGCACGTCGTGGACCGAGGCGCGGATCGTTTCGGTGCGGTCGGTCAGGATCGATACCTTGACCGCCGGCGGAATCGACGCGCGGAGCCTCGGCAGCAATGCCTTCACGCGGTCCGCCGTTTCAATGATGTTGGCGCCGGGTTGACGCTGGATGTCGAGGATGACCGACGGCTTGTTGTCTACCCAGCCGGCCAGCCGCACGTTCTCGACGTTGTCGATCACATCGCCGATGTCGCCGAGACGGACGGGCCGACCGTTCTCGTAGGCGACGATCATGGGCCGGTATTCCGCGGCGGACAGAATCTGGTCGTTCGCGCCGATGGCGTAGGCCTGCCGCGCGCCGTCGAAGCTGCCTTTCGGCGCGTTGATGTTGTTCCGCATGAGCGCCGTGCGCACGTCCTCAAGACTCAGCCCCAGCGCGGCGATTGCCGCCGGGTTGATGCGGACACGAACAGCCGGTTTCTGGTTGCCTTCAATGGTGACGAGGCCGACCCCGCTCACTTCGCTCAGCTTTTGCGCCAGCACGGTATCGGCCAGATCGTTGACCTTTTCCAAAGGAAGAGTGTCCGATGTGATCTGCAAAGTGAGAATGGGCGTGTCTGCGGGGTTCACCTTGTTGTAGGTGGGCGGGTTCGGCATGTTGGCCGGCAAAACACCGCCCGCGGCGTTGATGGCAGCCTGGACATCCTGCGCGGCGGCATCAATGTCGCGATCGAGATTGAACTGGAGTATGATGGTCGAAGTGCCAAACGAACTCTGGGAGGTCATCTGCGCCAAACCGCTGATCTGGCCGAATTGCCGCTCCAACGGTGTCGTGACGGACGAAGCCATGACGTCCGGACTCGCCCCGGGATACTGGGCAACCACCTGGATCGTCGGAAAATCAACCGCTGGCAGGGCCGAGATCGGCAACAACATGTAGCCCAGCAATCCCATCAGCAGCACGCCGGCCATCAATAGCGACGTGGCCACGGGCCGATGGATGAATGGTTCTGAAATGTTCACGACAGCCAACCGTTACGATTCGGTATCGGCGGGCTTCGCGGTCGGGACCAGCTTCACCTTCGAGCCGGCCTGCAATCGGTATTGGCCGTCAACAACAACCTGTTCGCCGGGGCGGAGGCCGCTGTCGATTAAAGCCTCTCCGCGTTCGATCTGCGCCACCTTCACGGGACGGAGTTCGACCGTCTGGTCGTCCTTGATCACAAACGCATAGGAGCCTTCGGGACCGCGTTGAACCACGGATGCGGGAACGACGACACCGCCTTTCCGTGTCGTCAGCAACAGCCGCGCGTTCACGAACTGGCCCGGCCAGAGCCCCAGGTCGTCGTTAGGGAAAGTCGCCTTGAGCAGGATGGTGCCGGTTGAGACGTCGATACGATTGTCGATCACGGCCAGCTTGCCTTCCCCCAACACGGTGCTGTTGTCGCGGTCCACTGCCAGAACGGCAAAGTCCGCGGAGGTCGTGTACTTTCGAATGTCAGTGAGAGTCTGCTCCGGCAGGGTGAATATCACGGAGATCGGATGCAGTTGCGTGACCACCACCAGGCCATTCGTGTCGGTGGTGTGGACGATGTTTCCCTGGTCCACCAAACGAACACCGACGCGGCCGTCGATGGGAGACACGATCGTTGTGTAGTTGAGTTGGATATTGGCGAAATCAATGGCTGCCTCATCGGCCTTGACGGCCGCACCGAACTGGTCCACCAGCGTCTTCTGGGTATCGTACACCTGCTGCGCGACGATGTTGGAAGCGAGTTGCTCGGCGTCCCGTTTCAAATCCAGACGTGCATTGGCCAGTTGCGCCTCGTCTTGGGCCTTCTTCGCCTCGACCTCATCGACCTGTGCCCGGTAAGACTCCGGATCAATCTGTGCGAGTAAATCACCCGTATGCACATCCTGTCCCTCGACGAACGCGACTTTCTGCAACTGACCATCGACCTGGACGTGAACGGTCACGGTATTGAACGCCTGAACGGTGCCCAATCCATCAAGATAGATCGGAACGTCCTTCTGGGCCACCGTGCCGGCTACCACCGGCACCGGGGGCGGCCCAGTACGGGCAGTGGCACCCCTGAGTTTGCTGGAAGCGGCGTGGCGTTTCTGGACTACCCACAGAACGCCGACGACGAACAAAATACATAAGGCGCCGACAACCACCTTTTTCATGAGGCTCGGGCTCGATTTCGGCTTCTCAATCTTCGATTTCTCGGATGGAGACCCATCTCGTGCGTCGCCATACCGCTCAGACTGTTGTCCGTTTTGGAGTTCGCTGTTTTTTATCATATTATCGGAACACCTTCAACAAAGCGTTCCGCACCATTTTCCATTAGCCGTTTTCAAATCCAGAAGCAACATCGCCTCACCTCCCAGACCGCGTCCTTGGCTCGAGGTGGTTCCCAAAAACATGGCGCAGAACCCGCATGGTATGAAGGATCATGCCCCGCTGCTCCGCATCCAAGGCGGCCATCTGTCGCTCCAACCCGGCTTGAGCCGCCTTGCGTGCCGCTTTGAGCGCCTTTTCGCCACGTGCCGTGACCGACAGTGAAACTTGCCGGCGGTCGGAGAGCCGAGTTTGCCGCACCAGCATGCCACGGGTCACCAAGTTGTCCGCCATCCGCGACACCGATGGCAGGGAGAGTCCCACATGCTCAGCCACAGCCGACAGGGACGACTCGCTGAAGTGGCTGATAAACAGAAGCACTCGGAACTGGGCCACGGACAGGCCCGCAATCCTGCGGCTCCGTATTTGGGAGCGAATGAACCGCATGATCAAAGGAACCGTGTCGAGGAGTTCGCGGGCGCATATGTCACCGGTAGCATGCATTTAATTGTTAATAACAACTATTAACAAAGCTAATTATATCCGGGCGGCGCGTTTGTCAAGCCTTCCCCCATGTGACGCCCCAACACCGGACACTATCGACTCAAGTTTTCGGTTTTCAACAGTCTCGACTTGGTTGTGGTTTGGGCAAAGTCAGCGGAGAGCAGGTTCGCAGTAGCGTCGCGATCTGAAAGCCAAGCATGATGGTTGCCGGTAAATTGACGGCTACGCGCACGTTTGTTAGCTTGGAGCCATGCCGGACACGTTGGTCATCAGCGAGATTTTCTACAGCATTCAGGGCGAGTCCTCGTATGCGGGACTGCCCTGCGCGTTCGTGCGCCTGACAGCCTGCAACCTGCGCTGCTCTTGGTGTGACACAACCTGCTCGTTTCATGAGGGCCAGCCGATGAAACTCGGCGACGTCATCGTCAAGGTGCTGGAGTACAACTGTCCGCTGGTCGAAATCACGGGCGGTGAACCGCTGCTCCAGCCGAATGTGTTCCCTCTGATGACGCGGTTGTGCGATCTCGGCAAGAGGGTCTTGTTGGAAACCAGCGGCTCGATCGACGTGTCACAGGTTGATCCGCGTGTCGTGAAAATCATGGACCTGAAATGCCCGGGCAGTGGCGAGTCCGGTAAAAACTTCTACGACAATGTCCGTTTCCTCGATAAGAAAGACGAAGTCAAATTCGTGATCGCCGACCGAACCGACTATGACTGGGCCAAGCTTAAAATGGCGGAGCACCAATTGGCGAGCATCTGTACGGTTTTGTTCTCGCCGGTCTGGGAAAAGCTGCCGCTGAAAACGCTTGCCGAATGGGTCCTGGCCGATAAACTCCCCGTCCGCCTGCAGACGCAACTGCACAAGCACATTTGGGGCACCGAAGCCCGAGGAGTTTAACCGCCATGTCCCTGCGCATCCTGTTCAGACCCGACCAAATCAAGTCCTGGCTCGCCGAGCGCAATGGCACACCGGCCCGCCGACCCGGCAGTGATGACGATCTGCGTATCATGTTCAACACTCAAAATGGCGAGTATGCGCCGATTACCCTTGACGAGCTGATCGAGACGATGAAATTCCATCACCTTGTGATCATGGTCGATCAGGAACCGGGAAAAACATTCCATAAGTTTTATCAGCATGGTTGATTTGGAGTGCTGCGGCTTGATCCCGCTCAGAGTGGGATTGACGCAGCCTTGCCCCCGCGAGGCTTGACTCGCCGTGCCGCTCTGCCCAGACTGCCCACATGACCGGCACAGAGACGCGGCTGTGGGTGACATCATCGCCCCACACATCTGTTTTCGCCATGACCACCTCAATGTTCCCGACGACTTCTGACGTGGAGTGCTGCGGCTCGACGCAGCCCTGCCGGCCGGTGCGGCTTGACGCACCGGCGCTCCCACAGATTTTGCGAGTCGAGCCTCGCAACAGCAGAGCGGCGTCAAGCCGCCGCACTCCATGAACCAACTTCCCATGCTCCGAACGAAAGTCCCGGGGCCCAAATCGCGTGCACTCGCCCGTCAGCTTCATCGCTTTGAATCGCGGAATGTCACGTTTGTCTCCGCCAACTGGCCGATCTTTTGGAAGCGAGCGGCAGGTGCGAACGTCTGGGACGTTGACGGGAATCGTTACATCGATCTATCTGCCGCGTTCGGCGTAGCCAGCGTCGGCCACACCAACCCGCGCGTCGTCGTCGCCCTGAGGAAGCAGGCGACAGAACTGCTCCACGCGATGGGTGACGTGCATCCGAATGGCCTGAAGCTCAAGCTTGCGCGCGAACTGGTGGAGTTGACGTTTGGACGGTGGCGTAGCCGCGCTTCTGCGAAGCGCGAAACGGCGCTTTATAGAAGCTCCACTACAACGCCTCCTGCCCGCGTCCTGTTTGCTAATTCAGGCGCTGAAGCAGTCGAAGCAGCACTCAAAACAGCGGCCATCCATACGAAACGCTCCGGCGTGATTGCATTTGAAGGCGCGTATCACGGCCTGACCTACGGGGCGCTGGACACGACGTGGCGCGCTGATTTTCGCACGCCATTCAGCAAGCAACTCGGCCATTTCACAACCCACGTTCCGTACGCTTATTTGCCGTTGGTAGGGACGGACCGCCGGGCCGTCCGAAACCGGCGCGGCGCGCCCAGCGGTCGCGCCCTACCCCATCCCATCGGCCACTACGGTGCGGTCATCGTGGAACCAATCCAAGGTCGCGGCGGCATTGTCGTTCCGACGGACGATTTCCTGCCGAAGTTGCGGCGTTTCTGCGATCAACACGGGCTTGTGTTGATCTTCGACGAAATCTATACGGGCTTCTGCCGTACGGGCCGCTGGTTTGCCTGCGAGCATTGGAACGTCGTGCCCGACATCGTCTGCGTAGGCAAGGCGCTCACGGGCGGACTGCCGCTGGCCGCCTGCATCGGTCGCAACGAAGTCATGGACAGTTGGCCAGAGTCGCAAGGCGAAGCGATTCATACCAGCACGTTCCTCGGTCATCCGCTCGGCTGCGCCGCGGCGCTGGCTGCGATTGCAGAGATGAAACGCCTCAACCTAACAGCGCGCAGTGCGAAGATCGGCGAGTGGCTTTCAGCGCGGCTGGCAAAAATCACAAAGGTTCGCGGGAAAGGGTTGATGCTCGGACTGGAGGTCGGCAATGGGCCACACTTGTGCGAGCGGTTGCTTCAGCGTGGGATCATTGCCATTCCCGAAGGCAATCGCAGCGAAGTGCTCGGCATCACGCCACCGTTGACGATCACGCGCCGGCAATTGGATTACTGCGTCGGTGTGATCGAAACACTACTTGATTAGTTGCACGGCACATAAGCCTTCAGGTCATCCTGCGGCTCGGTTGACTTGAAATAAATGTCGCCGCCATCTCGTTCATCGGCCCCTTTTCGGTACTTGAACTCATGCCACGCGGCATTGTCGTCCTTCATGTCTGAACCAACGCTCCAAATCACCCACTCTGCCCCTTCGCGCCGATACCGTAGCGGTTTCCCATCAAACGGGTCGAGGGGAAGGTTGGGCAGGAAGTCAGGCACTAGTTGCTCCAGCCGCTCTGGCGGTTCGCCATGGACGCGGCCGTATCCCGTCAGCGCACACACGACCGCCGTCGCCCGCAAATCCACCTCGCAACGCGTTGCCCGTGAAATAGTCGTTTCCAACGCAGGCAAAAACATACCCACCAGAATCCTAGGAATGGGTCTGTTTAAACTCATCAACCATGATAGTTTTTCCGGCACCCATTTTCGGACAATCCTCTTCGCGTCGCACTCCCAGTAAGGCTTCTGCGCTTCCCGAATCACGTCTCCAAATGCAGCGTCGAACACGCCGTCAGCCGTGCCACGAGACTCCAACAATGCACTGGCGACGCTGGGCTTAAAAATGGTGTCGAGCGCCTGCTTGGCGTAGATCAATTCATAGCGTAGCGTCTCTGCCAGTGGCTGGAAATCTGCTTCCAAGCGTATCAACTCGGCGGCCAACGTCTTGCCTGCCTCCGGGGGCAGTGTGTTTTCCAACATCAGCGCCCGCAATGCCTTTGTCCCCATGCCGCTGACGCTGTTGCCCACAAGCATGGAGATAATAGGGCCGCCCGTGGCACAATCGCGACCAAACTTCACAACGGTCAAATACTCGTCGCGGGCTTGTTCGTGCTTGCCGTCTCGCTGGGCCAATTCGCCAACACAACAAAGAAACCGCGCCAACCGCCGCCACTGAGTCATGTCGCCGAGTGACGACTCCTCAGCAAGGTTCAGCATCGGCATCTGGCAGAACTTCACGCTTGTGCCCTTGTGGACGAGTTGTAGTGCTTCTGCGCAATCGGCGAGCGTCTGCTCAATCGCTTTCGTATTTCCCGAAAGATCGCCTGCAAGAAGCGCATCCATTTGCCCCTCGGACTCCTTTGGCTGCTTGTAGCCATTCATCTGCTTGACCGCCTGCAGGTAGTAGTAGGCTGCGTTATCGGCCTTAATGTTCTCGACTGTCAGCGGTGGGTTGAGCGGTGCGATTCGAACTCCACGCGGCGCTTTCGGCAGCGGCGTCAAACCCCAACGAAAGCCGATAAAGAACAAGAGCGAAAACGTGAAGACCCCCCAGCCCAACCACTTGATCACGCGTTTGACAATCGGCTTCACGCGCTGCATTATGCATCTGCTGTTTGCGGAAAACCAGCCCCGGAAGTTTCGGGATCGACATGAACAAAACCGCTCTTCAACTTCAGGATCGTGTTCTCTCGTTGATCGGACGAGGCGTGGCGCAACCGACGACGGACGCCGAGTTCGACGCGCTGGCGCGGGACATCTTCGCGTTCCAGTTCGAGCGCAACGCGGTTTATCGCGCCTACTGCCAGCAACAGAAGCGCACGCCACAGACGGTGCAGCACTGGAAAGAGATTCCCGCCGTGCCCGCGAGCGCGTTCAAAGAGTTTGCGCTAACGTGCTTTCCAATCGAGCAGGCGGTTGCCGAGTTCCACACAAGCGGGACGACCACCGAGAAATCCGGGAAACATTTTTTCAGGACACTCGCACTCTATGACGCGGCGATTCGAGCGAACTTGGCGGCACATCTTTTAGTAGCGAGGGCGTCCCGCCCGTTCAGTTCCGAGTCAACCGCGGAATACGGGCGATACGCCCGCGCTACTTCATTACCAGCGCTCGTCCTCACCCCTTCGCCCTATGAATCGCCACACTCCTCGCTCGCGCACATGATGGGCGTTGTGGTGAAGGAGTTCGGCGCGCCGGAGAGCGGTTTTTACGTGGAGCGTGGAGCGTTGTGCGTGGAGCGGCTGGTGCGGGCCTTGCGACAGGCAGAGCGGGCAAAGCAGCCTGTGTTTCTGCTGGGGACAGCTCTTGCGTTTGTTCATTTGTTCGACAATTGCGGTGCCAACAACTTGAGGTTTGAAATGGCGGAGGGCAGCCGGGCAATGGAGACAGGCGGTTTCAAGGGTCGGTCGCGCGAGATACCAAAGACAGAATTGTACGAGATGTTTGAAACGTTTCTTGGCATTCCTCCGTCGCTCTTGGTCAACGAGTACGGGATGACGGAACTCAGCACCCAGTTCTACGATCAAACGTTGCGCGAGAGCCGCCAGATCGACAGAAAGACCGCTCCACCATGGTCGCGGGTGCTGATCATCGACCCGAACACTGGCAGGGAGGCGGATGAACACAAGCGGGGGATGATTCGGATCTGTGATTTGGCGAATCTGTGGAGCGCAATGTGCATCCAGACGGAAGACTTGGGCATCGCCAACGGCAACGGCTTTGAAATTCTCGGGCGGGCGGCAGGCGCAGAGGTGCGCGGCTGTTCGCTGAACGCGGAGGCCTTAATGTAGGCCGACACTGCGTGTCGGCGAAATGCTGCGCAGGAAACAACGGTGCGCCGCCTCGTTCACCCCGAAAGCTTTCGGGGCAGGGAGGCGGCCTGCAAAAGATGAACACGAGGATCCAACAAATTCGGCAAGCGATCAACCACACGCGCGAAGCCCGCGAGCGTGTGTTGCAGCATCGCCGCACGGACGCGATCATTGGCGCGTTGGCGCAAACCGCTCGAAGCTGGCTCGAACCGAGCAATCCGTGGCGACAGCACGCCATCAAGCAAGCTCCATCAGCTAGCGGTTTTTCGAGCGCGATGGCCCGAGAGGCGGTCGATTTGACCTTCGAGGCGATCACTGAGGAAGCACTGGGCGAATTGCTCGACCATGAATTGTGTGATCGTCATGTGCTCGACGAGTTTTGTCCGCGCGGGGGCATGCGGACGCGAGCCACCGGACCGCGACTGATCGTGCATTTTCTGGCCGGCAACGTTCCCGCACCGGGCATCGTGAGTATTTGTTCCGGGCTCTTGTTGAAATCAGCCAATCTCGTCAAGGTTTCCAGCCGCGATCCGGTATTCCCTCCCCTATTTGTCGAGTCCCTGCGGGCAGTGGACGCCGAGCTTGCCGATTGCGTCGCGGTGCTGGACTGGAGGCGAGAAGATGTCGCGTTGACGCAGGTTGCGCTGGCCGATGCCGATGCCGTGATTGCCTACGGTGACGACGAAACAATTTCGACGCTCCGACGAATGTGTCCGCCGGAGGCCCGTTTTCTCGGTTACGGCCACAAACTCAGCTTTGCTGTCGTCGCGAAGGAAGCGTTGACGGCGAGCCATCTTCCGTCGTTGGCTCAGTCGGCAGCGTTCGATGCCTCAGTCTACGACCAGCAGGGATGCTTGTCGCCGCATGTGTTTTACGTGGAGGAGCGGGGGCAACTCGGTCCTCGCCAATTTGCCGCTGCGCTGGCGAAAGCGATGGCCGCGTATCAGGCGCGCGTGCCCCGGGGAGAACTTCCCGTCGAGGAAGCGGCACAGATTGCCAAGCTCCGCGGCGCGTATGAGTTTCGGTCGGCGTCGGACAAGACCGTTGCGGTGTGGCTGCACACCGACGGCACAACCGATCTCATGAATGGTGGGGCAGGCCTCCGTGCCTGCCCAAATCCAACAGCACAGGTCCGACCAGAACTCGCGACTCCAGTCGGAGCAGGGACGCCTGTGCCACCAAGGCTTTATGAGATGGGATCCAGCGGTTGGCTGGTGATCTACGAGGACGATCCGATGTTCACGCCCTCATGCCTGAACCGCGTGGTCTTTGTCAAACCCATCGAGCGATTGGAGCACGTTCCCGAACTGGTGCGACGGTTTGCGTCGAACCTTTCGACAGTAGGCATCGCGCCGTTGGACGAGCGCGCCATGGCATTGGCCGGGGAACTGGCGAACATTGGTGTGAACCGCGTTTGTCGCATCGGCCAGATGCAGCGTCCGCCGCTAACGTGGCAGCATGATGGTCGGCCAAACCTGGCCGATCTGGTGCGTTGGACGGATTTGGGATAAGCCGCCACGCTAGCCTGCCTTATTCGCGATACTTCGCGAATAATCCGGGCTAGGACATCAGCGTCAGAAAGTTCTGCAGGATCTGCTTGCCGTTCTGCGTGAGAATCGATTCAGGGTGGAACTGCACGCCCCAGACCGGAAACTTCTTGTGGCGCACGCCCATCACCTCGCCTTCGGGCCTCGTCTCGGCGATGATCTCCAGTGATTCGGGCATCGTGTCCCGCTTGATAATCAGCGAGTGATACCGCGTCGCGGTAAACGGATTTGGCATCCCTGCGAACAGCGAGTCGTTGTTGTGATAAATCGGCGACGTCTTGCCGTGCATGAGCCGCTCGGCGCGCACCACTTCGCCTCCGAACACGTACCCGATGCATTGATGTCCGAGGCAGACGCCCAGCGTTGGCGTGGTCGGACTGAAAGTCTTGATAATGTCGTTGGATAATCCCGATTCGCGCGGTGAGCACGGGCCGGGGGAAATCAGGATGCGTTCCGGTCGCAATTCGCGGATTTTCTCCAGCGTGATCTCGTCGTTGCGGAAGATGCGCATCTCCACGCCGAGTTCGCCGAGGTACTGGACGAGGTTGTAAGTGAAGCTGTCGTAGTTGTCGATGACCAGCAGCATTCTGCGGCGTACCGTAAGCCAATTCACTTTGTTCACCAAGCGAAAAAGGTGGCACGATTTTGCGCTTGCGGCGCTTCGTATGCTGCGGCATTGTACCCGGCATGAACCAATCGCCGCCGCTGATTACTCCGCAGCCCAAGCGCACGGGATGGATTGTGTATTCCGTGATCGTGACGTTCCTTTTGTTTTTGGCCGTTCTGGCAGGTTTTGTTCTGTTCGCGCTCGCATTCGGCGGGGGCGACCGGGCAGTCGGCCTTGAAACACGCCATGCGAAATACGAGGAGCGGTACCTCCAAGGCGATACTGGCGCACGCAACAAGATCGCCGTCGTCTATCTGACAGGCGTTATCTCGGAAGCGGATGGCATGACCAGCGACCAAGGCATTGTCGGCGACATCAAGGATCAGCTCGACCAGGCGCTTGAAGACAAACGCGTCAAGGCCATTATTCTACGAATCGACTCCCCAGGCGGAGAGGTCGTCGCTTCGGACGAGATCTACAGGGCGGTGGCGGCGGCACGCGAGAAAAAACCCGTGGTCGCCAGCATGGAAACAGTCGGGGCGTCCGGTGCGTATTATGCCGCGATGGGCGCAAGCTACGTGATGGCAACCGACTGGACAATCACGGGAAGCATCGGCGTCATCTTGCAGAGCTTCACGTTCTCGGGGTTGATGGACAAGGTTGGTGTGAAGTCCTACACGTTCAAGTCCGGCGAATACAAGGACATCCTCAATCCCACACGCGAGCCGACCGTTGCCGAATCAAACTTGGTGCAGAACCTGATCATGGAAGTCTATGACAAGTTTGTCGGCATCGTCGCCAAGGAACGGAAGATGAACGTGGAGGACCTGAAGAACGGTCTGGCGGACGGGCGCATCCTCTCTGGCAAACAGGCCAAGGAAGCCGGCTTCATCGACGGGATCGGGTACTTTGACGACGCGGTGGAAAAGGCAAAGGAACTGGCCAAGATTCAAGAAGCCAAAGTGATTCGCTACACGCCACCGTTTTCGCTGCGCAATCTGCTGAGGTTTTTGGGCTCGAATGATCGAACAAAGATCGAGCTTCAACTCTCGCCGACCAGGTTCAAGCTTGAGAGCGGGAAACTGTATTTTCTGCCCGCCTATATGTTCCAGTAGCGGCGGCCTTCCGCCAAGCTTGTAGCCGCGAATCGTATTCGCGGCTGGATTGAAAACGGATTCCGACCGCGAAAGAGTTTCGCGGCTACAATGATTTGCCGCCCTTCGTCAACCCCTCCACTTTCCCACCCTACGAGATAACGGTTGCCAAGCCCTTTTCATTTCCCGCCATACCTTGATCGTACAATTCTTCTTTCGTCATGGCCTGTTGCCTTACGCGTCACCAAGAAGTTTCAGAATGGCCTCCACCAACCCGGGAATCGTGTGCACCTTCGCTTCGACCGCGACAGGCAACCCCTTCGCCACCGCGGCTTGCGTGGTCTGCGGCCCGATGCTGACAAACCGCATCTTCGGGAACTTTTCCGGCAGCGCCGCCACGTCGATCAGTTCACAGAAATTCGCGACGGTGGACGAACTTGTGAATGTCACCATGTCCGCCCCTTCGCTCAACAACCGCGCACGATGGCCATTCCGATCCTCTGTGTCCGGTACGGTTTGGTACGCATCGAGATCGTCAACGATCCCGCCCAGTTCCTCGATCCCTCGGGCAAGACGCTCATCGGCCAGGTTTGCCCGTGGCAACAGAAACTTCAAATTCTCGCAATCCACCGATTCCCTGAACTCGGCCAGCAACGCCTCGCTTGTAAACTCGGCAGGCTGCAAGTCGACAGCCAAATGCAGATCCGCCAGTTTTTCTGCGGTGACCGCGCCAATGGCCGCTACCTTCACGCCGCCGAGATCGCGCACGTCGCTGTGGCATTGGAAAAACTCACGGAAAAACGCGTCCACGCCGTTTTGGCTGGTAAACACCAGCCAATCGTACGTGCCCATGCCTTCGATCGCTTCGCGCAGCGGCCCGATTTTTTTCGGAGGCTTGATGGAAATCGTCGGAATCTCAAGCACGTCCGCACCCAACTCCGTCAACTGCCGCGCCAAATCGCTTGCCCCGCTCCTAGCGGGGCTGGCCTGCTCGCGACTGCGCGTCACGACAATCCGCTTGCCGAACAACGGACGCCGCTCAAACCAGTTGAGCTGATCGCGCAACC
>Ga0187881_10000067_pt1 | contig 117863 bp, 115 predicted proteins | sample June2016WEW_19_1_2_FD_133017 | JGI IMG/M metagenome (GOLD analysis project Ga0187881, IMG submission 133017) | Peatland microbial communities from SPRUCE experiment site at the Marcell Experimental Forest, Minnesota, USA - June2016WEW_19_100 | ecosystem: Environmental > Terrestrial > Soil >... | reverse complement strand
TAGCTATGCCGCAAGCAGTACCTTGTTCAAACTCGCGGCGTTCATGGAAAGCTTGAAGTTCTACAATGGAGGCAGCGGCGCCGTAACGGCAAATGATGGCGGCAACAACAACTACGTCTACGAAGGGGGGTCGAGGCCGACTTTGTAAGGGCAAGATCCTTTCAGCACCACTTTTACAGCTGCCGTAGCTGCAAAAGTGGTGCTGAATTGGTATTATATGACTATGCGATTACCCCTTCCGCCGCTCCAGCTTAAGAAACTGCTTATTGACGAAGGGCTTATCTCGGCGGAAAAATTTGACGAGCTTTTTGCCGAAGCCGAGAGAAAGAGCCAGAACATTCTTGACGTGCTTATTTCGGAACAGTTCACCACCGCGGATTATTTGAACAACCTTGTGGCGAAAGCGCTGGGCGTCCCGCGCGTTGATTTCAGCGTGCAGAAAATGGAGAGCGACATGGTAAAACTCATTCCGGAAGATATCGCGCGCCAGCGCCAAGTCGTCCTCTTTGCCAGAGAAACCGACGGGACGTACGACGTTGCCATGAGGGATCCGTCCAACCTTGAGACGATAGAATTCCTCGCCCAGCGCCTGAAAGCGAAAATCAAACCGTTCCTCGCCACCGAAGAAGATCTCAATCGCGGTTTTTCGGTTTTCGGCTACGAGCTCGGTCAGGATTTCAAAAAGCTCATTGAAGAGAACGTCAAAGCGTCGCTTGGGGCGCGGGCGAAGAGCGCCGAGGAAGCAGCGGGAGATCTTCCTATCGTCGCCATTGTGGACAACATCCTCTCCTACGCGATCGCTTCGCGAGCGTCGGACATCCATATAGAGGTGTTGGAAGAATCAATGTTCATCCGGTATCGCATTGATGGCATCCTCTACGAAGTGATGAGCGTGCCGAAGGCCATCCATCCTGCGATCGTCGCGCGCATCAAGCTTTTGGCGGGCCTCAAGATTGATGAACACTACGCGCCGCAAGACGGGCGGTTCAGAGAGCAGGTGGGAAACGAGTTGACTGACGTGCGCGTTTCCGTGATGCCCACATTTTACGGGGAAAAGGTAGAGATGCGGGTGCTCACGTCGTCGCAAAAGCCGCTTTCGCTTGAAGAAATCGGCATGGCGGCCGGAGATGCCGCTGCGGCGAAAGAAGAACTCAAGAAGGCCTATGGCATGGTGTTGTCCTGCGGCCCGACCGGCTCGGGGAAAACGACAACACTCTATGCGCTTATGAACATTCTGAACAAACTGCAGGTAAACGTGGTGACCATTGAGGACCCTATTGAATACAACATGCGTTACGTGAATCAGACGCAGGTCAACCCGCAGGCAGGGATTACGTTCGCATCGGGACTCCGCGCGCTCCTCCGCCAGGATCCGAACATCATCATGGTCGGCGAAATCCGCGACGCGGAAACCGCCGACATCGCTGTCCAAGCGGCCTTGACCGGCCACCTTTTTCTTTCCTCGCTCCACACGAACGACGCTCCCACCGCAGTCCCGCGCCTGTTTGATCTAAAAGTGCCGCCATTCCTCGCCGGATCGGTGCTGAACGTCATTATTGCCCAGCGCCTCGTCCGGCGTGTTTGTCCGTTCTGTATCTATTCGTACGATGCCGGTCCCGATGTTGCCCGGACCGTACGGGTCCAATTGCATGAGCTCGGCGTGCCGGAAGACGCCGTGTCCGCACCGAAGACCCTTTATCGGGGAAAAGGATGCATCTCCTGCGGGATGACGGGGTATCGCGGCCGCCTTGGCATTTTTGAATTGCTCCGCGTGACCGATGCCGTCAAAGGGGTCATCACCGCGGAAGATTTCAATCTCGAGGGCCTGCGCGCCGTCGCGAGAAAGGAAGGCGCAAAGACAATGTTTGAAGACGGCCTTCAGAAAGCCGAGCTTGCGCTCACGACATTGGAAGAAGTGCTCCGCGTGATACGCGAGTAGAACCTGGTACAATAAAAGTATGCTCTATCATTATGTCGCAGTGGATCGCTCCGGAGAGACGCAGGAGGCCGATTTTAATGCGGGGACGCTTGACGACGTTCTGCACTATCTTTCAGGAAAAGAACTCCGCCCGATTTCGGTCAAGGCGCTCACGCGTGACAGGTTCGGCGCGCCGAGGTTCTGGGGAGGCATCAATACGTCCGACGAGGTGTTTTTGACCAAATACCTCGCGCTTATGCTGCGCGTGGGCACCGACCTTCTTTCCGCAGTGAACATCCTCATTTCGGATTTTGACAAGCCCTCCGTCAAGGACTTTCTCCTTGAAGTGTACGACAGCTTGAGCCGCGGCCAGCCGTTCTACGAATCGTTTGCGAGGCATCCGGAGATCTTTTCGCCGACGTTCGTGAATTTGGTCAAAGCCGCGGAGATTTCCGGAAATTTACAGAAGACCTTTGAAGACCTTTCTGTTTCACTTGAGCGCGAAGCAGAGTTGAAATCCAGAATCCGCGCGGCGCTCGTCTATCCGGTGGTTGTTTTATGCATGGCAGCCGCTATCCTTACGTTTCTTGTCACCTTTGCGCTGCCGCAACTTGCCGCGGCATTTTCAGGCGGAGGCATCAATGCGCCGCTTTTCTCGCGTATCGTCTTCAGCGTCGGGCTTTTCGTCGGCGCAAATATCGTGCCGATCTACGCGATATTACTTACGGCGATCATCGTGTGTGTTGTGGGGGCGCGCAAGACGGAAACAGGGAAAAGAATCCTTCATCGCATCTTGGCGAATCTTCCTGTCATTCGGAAGGTTTACAACGACCTTGGGGTGCAGCGCATGGCCTCTACGATCAGTTCGCTCATTAAGGCGGGATTACCCATCATTGAAACTATCACGGTTGCGGCGGAAACCGTGAATCACCGCGATTATCAATATGCGCTCATGCGGGTTGCGAACGACGGTTTGGCCAAGGGCCTTACGCTCGGGGAATCGTTCAAGCGCGAGGCGGTCTTCCCGAAAACGTTGAGCAATCTGATCGCCATCTCGGAAAAGGCGGGGCACTTGGACGAGGTGCTCGCCACCCTCGCCGATTTCTACGGCGCGAACACTGATAGCAACATCCAGACGCTCGTATCGCTCTTGGAGCCCGTCCTTCTCTTAGGCATGGGATTGATCGTGGCCGTCATCGCGCTTTCCATCATTGTGCCGATTTACCAGCTCACGAGTTCTTTCTAGACCGTCAAACTATGCAACGCTGGTTCCAAAAATTGCTTTTGTTCCTTCGCGTCCATTCGGCGGCCGCAGGGCTTTCCGTGAGCGATCAGGCGGCGCGGCTCATGCGTTTTGATGGGAAAGCTTGGCAGATGCATGCGGTGCGCCTTGAGCCCGGTACGCTGAAGGAAGGAAGGATCGCCGATCGCGAGGGATTTATCGCGGCGCTCACGGCGCTTAGGGAACAAGCGCAAAAAAAGGGAAGAAAGGGGAAAATGAGCGTGGCGGTGTGTTTCAATTCCGCGGAAACCTATACGCAGGTATTCGCGCTCCCCGCGGTCGAGGGGAAGGATCTGGAAAGGGCGGTAGAACTGAACCTCAAGATGACTTCGCCGTTTGAGGCGGACGGGGCATATTCGGACTGGGAACTTGTGGGGCGCGACGAGAACACGCTGCAGCTTCAGATCCTCTCTGCGTTTATTGAACGCGGCGTGGTGGACGGGATGGCGGAAGCGTTTTTTGAGGCGGGATTCATCATAACGGCGGTGGAATCACGGGCGTTTGCGCTCGCGCGGCTGCTCCGCGAGAAAGGGGCTGGCATTGATATGGCAAAATCCTTCCTCTTCGTGAATATTGATGATTCCGGGCTGGATTTCGCGATCATTCGCAAGGGCGCGTCGTATTTTGAATACGCGGTTCCGTGGCAGGATCTTATGAATGACAAAGGGGAAATATCCATTCCGAAATTTGAAGAAACGCTTGGGGCAAGCGTGCGGCGCGTCATAAATTTTTATTACCAGCACTGGGCCGGATCCTTGGATGCGATCATCTTTTCCGCCGTGGTTTTAGAGGCGGAGACCGAGCGAGTCATCGCGGAGAGCGCCTCGGTTCCCGCGGCACGTTGCATGCTCACGATGGGCCAGCCGGTTTCGTCGGCATGGTTTACCGCGCTCGGATGCAGTTTGCGCGAGTCGGGGTTCAAGGTGAAAGATCGGGAAATCAATCTTTTAGGAAATGATTTGCGGGATATGTTCCGCGGGGAGGAGCTTCTGGGCTTCATGCAATTTTGGCGCATCGCCATTCCTGCCGCCCTGTTGCTCCTTGTTATTACCTTCGCAGGAGCAGATATTTTCCTCTCGGAAACGAGGGCGACCATTGAATCACGTTCCTCATTTAATTTGGGCAGCGCGCAGGTCGCGGAAACCGCCGCACTACAGGCAACTGCAAGCGATTTCAACGGTTCCGTGGCGCTCGTCGCCGCCGCTCTGAACGCCGCGGGCCCCAAGGGCGTCATTTTGAAAAAAATTTTGGATATCGCGGGGAGCAATCAAGTGACCGTGAGCCACGTTGCGTTTCAATCCACGGGCGCTCCTATCGCGCTCTCGGGGAACGCGCGGACGCAGGATGCGATACTTGCGTTTGAAACGGCGCTCAAGAGCGATCCCGATTTCAGCTCCGTCAACCTTCCCTTGGGGCAGGTGCAAACGAACGGCCTCACTACTTCCTTTTCTATGACTTTTTCGTATACCCGATAAGCCGGGGCTACGGGAATCTCCGTCCATCTGTTTCCCGGCGAGTCCTCAAAATCTCGTTGCGATCGCAGAGAACAACGCGTCAAAGACAACTCGGTCCTTCGGGGTTATTTTTACAAGGACGAACGCAGATGCTTTCCTGTGTTTTTTTTCGCCCGCTTCGCGGATGCCGATGCGAATGCGGGTGAAGCGGTTCGTGCGGAGCGTGGTTATGATTGACTGGATTCCCTTATTACCCGCAGAACCTCTTCCGAACGATATTTTATACGTTCCAACGGGGAGATCGCTCTCATCGTGGACGACGACGAGGTCCTCCGGCGCCGCCTTGAATTTCTTCATCGCTTCCCGCACTGCCCTGCCAGATTCGTTCATGAACGTAAGCGGCGCCACAAGCACCATAGTGCCGTGGGCGGCGTAGCGGAATAGCTTTTTGTGCGTTTTCCATGCTAGGGATTCGCCGTTCGGAAGCCGCCGCGCGATCGTGGCGAGCGCGGCGCGGCCCACGTTGTGGTACGTGTTTTCAAATTCCGGTCCGGGATTGCCGATGCCCACGAGGATCGTTTTCACCGCTTTCATTGGCTTGATTTTACCATAATGCGCGGGATATAATGAGTACTACATGAGGAAGTTCTTCGCTGCTTTTTTGGAGGTGCTTGAGGTCGCCGTGATTGCCGTGGGCGCCGTCTTCCTTGTGCGCACGTTTCTTGTGCAGCCCTTCCTTGTGAGCGGCTCAAGCATGTCGCCGAACTTTTCAAACGGCGATTACGTCCTTGTGGATGAGCTCACGTACGACCTGCGCGCGCCGCAGCGCGGGGAAGTGGTCGTGTTCCACGACCCGCAGGATTACTCCACGTATTTCATCAAGCGCGTCATCGGGCTGCCCAACGAGCGCGTCACGATCAAGAACGATACGGTTGCGGTGTTCAATGCCAATCATCCGCAGGGATTTTCGCTTGACGAGTCCTACTTGCCGAGAGGGACGGATACGTCAGGGAATTACGATTTCACGTTGTCTTCCAGTACGTATTTGCTCCTCGGCGACAACCGGCCCGCCAGTTATGATTCGCGTATGTGGGGGGCGTTGCCCGCGAAGAATATCGTTGGCCTCGTGCGCGTCCGGTTGTGGCCGCCCACCGACGTGACCGCGTTCGCGGCGCCGCAATATAAGCAAAATGAAAACTAGCGAAAAGCAGGGAGCGAGGACCCTTCGGGCTCCGACGGGCATGCACGACGTGCTGCCTGCCGACCAGCCTTATTGGGAGCGGATCGAGAGCGTGGTGAAGGATCTCGCGCGGTCCTACGGATTCGCGCGGATAGAGACGCCGGTCTTGGAGTTTGCAGACCTCTATAATAAGACGTCCGGCGAAGAGAGCGACGTGGTTGCGAAAGAAATGTACACGTTGCGCACGAAAGGCGGCGATGTGCTCGCGCTCCGTCCCGAATATACCCCCGGCATCGCGCGCGCCTACCTTGAAAACGGCTTAAGCCGCCTCGGCCAGCCGCAGAAGCTTTTCCACTTCGGGCCTGTCTTCCGGCACGATCGGCCGCAGCTCGGCCGCTATCGCCAATTTACGCAAATCGGCTTTGAAACGCTCGCCGGGCCGAACGATCCGATCTATGACGCGGAGACCATCTCCGTCTGCGCGGACCTTCTTCACGAACTCAAGATAAAGAACTTCACACTTAAGATAAATTCCATCGGCTGCCGCGTGTGCCGCCCGCTGTACAAAAAACAGCTCGTGAACTATTACAAGAGTCGCGAGAAGGAATTGTGCGAGGATTGCAAGAAGCGGCTCGCGACGAACCCCTTGCGCCTTTTGGATTGCAAGGAAAAGGATTGCGTGCAATTAAAGGAGAAAGCGCCGATCTTTTTGGACAAGCTGTGCGCGATGTGCGCCGAGCATTTCAAATCAGTCCTCGAATATCTTGAGGAAGCGGCGATCCCGTACGAGCTTGATAACCATTTGGTGCGCGGGCTGGACTACTACAGCCGGACGGTGTTTGAAATGTATGCCGACGGGAAGGAAGCCGAGATCGGTGCGCTTCCGGCCGGCGGCCGCTACGATTATCTGATGGAGACGATCGGAGGACACCTCACGCCCGCCGTCGGCGCCGCATGCGGCGTGGAGCGCCTGATTGCCGTTATGAAGGCAAGGGCGGTCGCCCTGCCTGTGCGGGCCCAAAAAAGGGTGTTTCTTGTGCACGCGGGCGATCTGGCGAAGCAGAAATCGTTCGGCCTTTTAAAGGAACTACGCGCGCGCGGCATCGCCGTTTCCGAAGTGCTCGCGAAGGAATCGCTCGCGGCACAGCTCAGGACCGCGGACAAGGAAGGGATTACGCTCGCGCTCATTCTTGGCCAAAAGGAGATTTACGAGAGCAGTGTTATCGTCCGCGATTTAAAAACCGGACTGCAGGAAGCGGTGCCGCGGCACAAAGTCGTGGACGAGATCAAAAAGCGGCTTTAGGTTGAACCATGCAGGAACCAACGCGAGACAAGAATTGCATTTTCTGCAAAATAGCGTCCGGGGAAATTCCGGCGCAGGTGGTGTACGAAGATGACCGCGCGTTCGCGTTCTTGGACATCGCACCGCGGACGTCCGGGCACACCATGGTGATCCCAAAAACGCATGTGCCAAATTTTCTTGAACTGCCGGACGCCGAAGTCGCGCCGCTCTTCGCGGCGGTGAAGAAAGTGGCGGGGATGCTCTCGCGGAAATTGAAGTGCGACGGCATCACGGTCGGGATCAACCAGGGCCGCGCGAGCGGCCAGGTGGTGGACCATCTCCATGTGCATTTGATGCCCCGGTGGTATGGCGACGGGGGAGGGCCTGTCCAGTCACTGGTGAACAGGAAACCGAAAGAGACCTTGGAAGAGATACGCAAGAAAATTGTGTCATAGGCATCTTGCTTGTGGTTCTGGAGAGCCAGAATAAAATCCCTCCAGCGGGGATTTTTTCTTGCCGCTCGCCCCGCTCGCCGAAATACACGCAATGGTATTTCGGACCAAGCCGAGCGGGGCTGCGCGATCCTCTCCAGAACCACAAGCAAGATGCCTACGGCCACCAATGTTTTTTTGCTGTCAGTTATTTCAACGGTTGACTAAGAGTTTAATTCATATATACTATCTTCCATGGCAGTTGAAGTACGAAAACGGGAGGGAGAATCCCCGAATAGCATACTTTTCAGCTTCACAAAAAAAGTGAAGCGGAGCGGCATTTTGAAGGAAGCGCGCGCGCGTAAGTTCCACGATCGCCCGGTAAGCCGGATCAAACGCAAACTCTCGGCAATCCACCGCGATGCGAAGCGGGCAGAAGTAGAGCGGATGAAGAAACTCGGGCTTTTGAGCTAGGCGCTCGTCCGGCATCTGGAGTGGATTTCAAAAACGCGCCTTTTGTGCGGTTTTTTGGTAGGATAAAAATATGATCAAAGTAATCCTCGTTGATTTAGGTGGAGTTTACTTCACCAAGGGGACCAGCATAGGAATGCAAAAGATATGCGAATTGACCAACCGGCCGAAAGATATCATCAACGAAATTTTTAATTCTTCTCCTCGAAAGGAGGGATTTTGGTATCGAAAAGGGCAACTCACCGAAAAAGAATTCTGGCGGACAGCCGTCAGAAGATTGGGCGTCGGCGAGGATTTGATTCCTACGTTGAAAGAGGCTTGGCATTCTTCTTACGAACCCATTGAAGGAATGAAAGATTTGATTTCTAAACTGAGAAAGAGGTTTAAGGTTGTCGCTTGCTCTGGAAACATAAAAGAAAGGATTGATTACCTTGACGAAAAGTATCATCTGAAAAACGATTTTGACGACTTTATTCTTTCCTATGAAATCGGGGTTCATAAATACGAGCCGAATTTCTACGATGTCGTCCTGGAAAGAATCGGCGTTCAACCGGAAGAGTGTCTTTGTGTCGACGATGACCCAGAGTTTATCGATTCTGCACAACGACACGGAATGAAAGCAATCCTGTTCCAAAACCTAGCGCAACTAGAATCGGACCTCAAAAAGAACGGCATCATAATTTAAACTAAAACAAGCTCTCACATCCCCCACTTACCGGAGCGGATCGCTCGTTCTTAAGAAGACCCCTTTACGCCGAGCTTCCGAAATGTTACCATCCCAACTGCGTTCTTTGAACTTCTCGCGGTGGAGGACCACATGAAGAAATTTCTCGGAATGCTCGCGCTCGGCCTTCTTGGGTTGGCCGTGATGGTTCGCACCATCCGCGCCGACCTATGGCATGGCGAGACCGGTGAGCATGCGGCGGCCATTCTCCTCTTTCTCACCATTGCCATTACATTCATCAGCGCCCTCGGGGTTTTCGGCTCTTTGCTTTGGCGGGTACTTTGCAAGGTATTGGAGGCACCCAAAGAAAGGGGCGCTTGACACCGATGACTCCGGAACTACACGCGAAGCTGGGCTGCACACGTTCTGCAGCCCAGCTTTTTCCTTCCACTAGCGGGCAAAATCGGGAATAATTTTTTTGCTTTGGCGCACGATCGCGCTATAATGCAGGAGCAATGACGCTGGTCCAAAAATTGAATGACGACCTGAAGGCGGCGATGAAAAGCGGCAATGCGGAGCGTGTTGCCGTTTTGCGGTTCATGTCCTCCGGCATTTACAACGTGCAAAAGGATAAGTACGTGAAGCAGCCGGGCGTGGCGCTGACCGACGACGAAGTCGTTGCGGTTTTACAGAAAGAAGCGAAGCGGCGCAAGGAGGCGATTGAGCTCTTCCGGCAGGGGAAGCGGGACGACCTCGTAAAAAAGGAGGAGGCCGAGCTCGCGGTGGTCTATGAATACATTCCCAGGGAGCTTTCTGCGGAGGAAATTGAAAAGATGGTGGACGAGCTCACGGGAAAGGGTTTCAACGATTTCAACTCGCTCATGCGCGAGGCGATGAAGCTCACAAAGGGGCGTGCGGACGGCAAAACGGTGGGTGACATCGTGAAGAAAAAAATTGGCTAGGGAATCTTTGGACAAGAAGCTTGACCGGCTCGCGAAAAAGCTCTTGAAAATTCTCGCGATGCGGAATGCGCGTGCTCGCAATGCAGCCCTTGATATTTTTGTGTTGCCCGCCCGTGACCTTGAGGTACTCAAGCGCCGATTTTTCAAAAAACGCTCCGAGCCGAACGTACTGTCGTTTCCTGAGCCGCTCCGTTTTCCTCATCCGGAGACCAAGCGGCGCTACCTAGGCGAGATCTATTTGAACCGCGATATCCTGCGGCGCAGCCCGGAACGGGCGATGCCGCTTTTGTTGCACGGTATGCTGCATCTCCTGGGCTATGACCACAAAAAGAGAGCTGATGCAGCCGAAATGGAACGGTTGGAAGGGCAGTTTTTAAGCATTATGGAGAAATAAAAAATCTCCCGGAGGAGATTCTTTAGCATGCCCGCTACCAGCTGAGCCGATAGAGACTGACGTCTCGCGCGGGCTATTGGCACAGTATTGCGATACGGAGGTAAAGTCAAGCATTCCTTAATGATTTTTTAATGTGCGGCCAATGCACAGTTGCGGTTGCCCCTCGCACCGCATAAAATAAGGAGGATATGAAGATTAAAGGGCTTTCGCGCGGCAATTTTGTGACGGGCTTGGACCTCGGTACCTCTTCCGTCAAGGTGGCGGTTGCCGAGCGGCGCGATGGGAAGCCGGCGCTCGTGCACGTGCAGAAAGTGCCCTGCTACGGCATGCGGAAAGGCGCCATTGTGGAGATGAGCGAGGTTTCGCAGGCCGTGAGCCGCGCGCTCGCAGGCGCGAAGAAGGTTTCCAAATCGGCGCTCAAAAACGTTTATATTTCTATCGGTACGCCGCAAGCGAAAATGCAATCCTCGCGGGGGATCGTCGCGGTCTCGCGCGCCGATGCGGAGATCTACCAAGACGACATTGACCGCGCGGTGCGGGCGTCGCAGGCGGTCAATCTCCCGCAAAATCGTACGATCATCCACACGCTTGTCAAAGAATTCGTCGTGGACGGCGTGGGGGAGATCGCGGATCCCCTGGGGCTCTCGGGCAGCCGCTTGGAGGTGCAAAGTTTGATTATTGATGCATTCTCACCGCATATAAAAAATTTGATCCGTGCGGTGGAACTGGGCGGCGGCGAGGTTTCCGGGCTCGTCTTCGGACCGCTCGTCGCCGCGCGTGCCGCGCTCTCCAAGCGCCAGCGCGACTTGGGCACTGCGCTCGTGGACATCGGTTTCGGCACGACGGGACTTTCGGTCTATGAGGAGGGGAAACTGGTAGACGTCGCGAAGTTCCCCGTCGGCGCGGGAAACATTTCCAACGACCTTGCGGTGGGATTGAAAATTCCCGTGGACGCGGCGGAGGAAATAAAACTGCATTACGGCTACGCGTTCCCCAAAGACGTTGGCAGCAAAGAGTCCATTGATCTCAAGAAGTTTCTGCCCGAAGCGAAGAACACCGTCTCACGGCGCTTTGCGGCCGAGATCATAGCGTCGCGCCTTGAGGAGATCTTTGATCTTGTGAATGACGAACTGAAATTATTCCAAAAATTCGGCGAGCTTCCCGGCGGCGCAGTGCTCGTGGGCGGCGGCGCGAAGCTCCCCGGCATCACCGACCTTGCGAAACAGGAAATGAAACTTTCCTCGCAGATCGGCTTCTCGGTCAGCGACGAATGGGAGTCAAGCGGCGGTCCTTTCAAGGAATTCCTTGAGGATCCCGAGTTTGTAAATGCCTTCGGCCTTGTCCTTTGGGGCGTGGACGGCGAAGGTTGGAGCAAGGAAGGCTCGTCTTCAAGTTTCAGCCTGAGGAAGATCATCCGCTACTTCACGCCATAGTCGTTTGAGACAGACTCGAGAAAATATGCACAGGTGGCGCGCCGGAGGAAGATTTGCTACTATTGAGTTAAATGGCTTCCTCTAATAAGAAAAAAGAGAAGTTCCAGCCCCTTGCGACGAACGTCAAGGTAATCGGCATCGGCGGGGGAGGGGGAAACGCGGTCGCGCGGATGGCGCGTGACTTTGTTCGCGGCGTTGATTTTGTAGCAATCAACACCGACCACCAGGACCTTGATCACTGTAACGTCAAACATCGGTTATATATAGGGAAAGGGCTTACGAAAGGGTTGGGCACGGGCATGAATCCCGATCTCGGCAGGCAGGCCGCAGAAGAAAACCGCTCCGAGATTGGCGAGATCGTGAAGGGGGCCGACCTTGTGTTTCTTGCGGCGGGGTTCGGCGGCGGCACCGGCACGGGTGCCACGCCCGTCGTTGCCGAAGCCGCAAAGCAGGCGGGGGCGCTCACGATCGCCGTTGTCACAAAGCCGTTCACCTTTGAGGGGAGCCAGAGAGAGAGGATTGCCGCAGAGGGGCTTATGAAATTGCGCGACAAAGTGGATGCGCTCATCGTCGTGCCGAACGACCGCATCTTCACCGTGATCAGCAAGGATACGCCGATCATAAAGGCATTTGAGGTAATTGACGACATTTTGCGGAAAGCGCTCAAGGGGATTGTGGAGATCATCGCGATACCCGGCATTATCAACGTGGATTTCGCCGACGTGAAGAATATCATGCAGGACGCAGGTGTGACGATTATCGGCGTCGGGGTGGCCTCCGGCCAGGACCGCGCCGTTGCGGCAGTGAACCAGGCGCTCCACTCGCCGCTTTTGGAGACGAGTCCCGAAGGCGCAAAAGCGGTACTCTTGGGGATATCGGGAGGACGGGACTTGAAGATGACCGAGATCAATGAAGCGGCGAAGATCATCGCGCAGACCGCTGACCCCGGTGCGCGCATCATCTTCGGCGCGTATCATGACCGCAATTTGAAGCAAGGGCAGGTCAAAATAACCGTGATTGCCGCGGGCTTCAACGGAGGTTCTACGACCACGCTCTTCGGGGGAAGCCACTACGAGCGGCAACCGGGCATGTTCGGCGGCGGGATGAGCGGCGGCGGAGGCGCCCGATCTGGCACCGGTTCGCCCGCGTTGGAATCGCTTTCAATGAAGAAACCGCAGGCGGGGAAGGAAGCTGCTGCCGCCCGTAGCGAGCGCGAGCGCGAACGGTCTTCGGACAACGAGATTTTCTCCTCCATAGACGCTCCCGCAAAGGCCTCCGCTCCCGCCGAGTCAAAATCCAGCAAAGAAAAGAAAGAGAAGGAAAGCGACGCGTGGGACATCCCCGCGTTCCTCCGGCGGCGGAAGAAGTAGCTGCTTATGTAGTTTCTTCCGGCTTTTCAATTGAAGGTGCCTCAAGGTTCAGTTCATCTCCGGTAATTCTGTACACATCTTTGTTTATTTTCCCGAATTCTTTGCCTGCGGAATTATAAGCCGAAACAGTAACGGTAAGATTTTTCCCAACCTTTTGCATGTATTCCTGGTAGCTTAGCAAGTGTTTGCCCAGCTCGCTCACCCGCTCAGCAATTTTCTTCGCCGTTTCTTCTATCCGTAGCGCTTTCAACCCCTGAAGGACGGTTTGCAAATATGCCAAGAAAGTGGTGGGAGATACAACCATCACCTTTTTCTTTCCTGCCGCATACTCAATAAGATCTACGTTATTTGATTTAATGGCACCTACTTTATTAACAAGAAGATCGTAATACACCGCTTCCGATGGAATGAACATGAAAGCAAAATCAAGCGTACCCTCCTCAGGTTTCACGTATTTGGCAGTTTCATCAATCCGGGTTTTTAGATCGTTTGCGAAAGCGGTTTCATATCGCTCCCGCTCTGCTTTGTCAGAGGACTCAAGAATTCGATTGTAATTTTCCAAACTGAACTTTGAATCTATTGGAATCAGTCCATTCTTCGTGATGATAACGGCATCTACAATGGTTCCATCTTTGAATTCATACTGTATCTTATAGGCGTTCGGAGGCAGCACATTCTTAAGGACCGTTTCCAGGTAGTATTCGCCCAAGACACCGCGCTGCTTCGGGTTTTTAAGGATGTCTTGCAGGCTCTTCAGATTGTCCGCGATGCTTGCCACTTGACGCTGTCCTTCGCCGACCTTCGCAAGCTCTTGGGTAATTTCTTTTATAAGTTCTGCGCTTTTGGTCGCTTGGGCGAACGCCTTATTAGTAGAATCGGTGATCGCCTTCGCCGATTCGCCGAGTTTAGCTTCAAGAGCGTGGGTAAGCTCATTGATCTGATTTTGGATTAGGAGCAGTGCCTGGTCATCATTTGACCCACTCGATTTCTTCTGAATCTCACGCAGGATAATCCAGAACCCTACGATGAGTATAACCAGGAAAATGATTACAAAAGCGATGTTCATAATAATAATTTTTAATTTTGCGCAACATGATTCGACTTAGTCGCCTGTGCGCGAAGCGATGCCCGCCCAAGGATAGCGGAACTTAATCATTACGAGTTTGGGACAGGAGGACCCAAATTAGCACTACGCCGTTGGTGTCCTAATGGGCGCCGCAGGCTCTTAGGTGTCTTTTGGGGTTTTTATACTCCCTTAGGCCCTGATTGTTCTAAGACATTTCTAAAATAAGAAAGCATATTACTTCCGACCTTTAATTCTCATGATAATAGTTTAGGGTTTTGCGAAAGTCAAATCTGCGCGGTTTCTAAAAATCGGAAACCAAAAACCCCGCATTGCTGCGGGATTTTTGTTTCTGCAGTTAAGCGGAACCTACCAGCTCTGGCGTCCGCCGCCGTAGCCGCCGCCGCCGCTCCGAGGAGCGCGCTGCTCAAGGGGCTTGGCTTCGTTCACGGTCAACTTGCGGCCGCCGAAGTCCTTGCCGTTCCACATCTCGATCGCCTTCTGGGCGTCCTCGTCGGATGCCATTTCGACGAAACCGAACCCGCGCGAGCGGCCCGTCATCTTGTCCACAATGATGGTTGTGGACGAAACGGTGCCGGCCTGCGCGAACGCAGCCTGAAGCTCATCCTGCGTCGTGGTGTAGGGCAAACCCCCAACGTATAATTTTGTAGCCATTAAATACAACCCAGCGCCTTCTCGCGAAAACAATTTGGTGCCGGATTCTCTGTTTTGCTATTTTTGTGTAAGGCGACCTACTTCTCCTCTGCTTGCTCTCCAGCCGTAGTTTTGCTCATCATGCTTGATATTCACGCACGGCATCACGTGCAAAACTACGACTGGACAGGCGAAACCTACTAAGAACACTTACAACGTTTGTATTATACCATGGTATTGCTGAATATTGCAAGCCCATAAGGCAGCTTTTTGGGCAAAGGCGGGATCCATTTCTGCGCAGAAGGGAAGACTAATTGGCGTGGATGAGAGGAAAAATTAGTGGATGTGGATATGTGGATAAGCCAATATATGTGGATAAATTGTCCTTATTTTGGGCATATTTTATAACGTTCTTCACATTTTATGCACATATCCTGATTGCAAGGTTTTATATAATGAGTATATAATCTCGATACCCAAGATTTGTTAAATATCGACCCTCGAGATGGCTATAAGACACGACAAAGGGGTTAAATATATCACTCTTAAGGAAGCGGCGAAGCTTTCGGGCTATGCGCCGGATTATTTGGGTCAGCTTATCCGGAAGGGGAAATTGCAGGGCAAACAGATCTACCTGAATGTGGCTTGGGTGACGACCGAGGAGGCCATTCGGGAATATATGGCGAAAAGCGGGGCGGAACGCGCAATCCCTGCCTTTAAGGAATGGGTGCGGGAAAAGCTTCGAACCTGGTGGGTTGCTAACTCATCAACCGAGGCGATATTGCGCCTTGCGAGAAGGATCATTTATGTCCTTGTAGTACTCCTTTTCCTTTTTATTGCGTTCCTCATATACGCCTTTATCACCATCGCGATTGCTAAGGCGGCCACGGGGGTACCTCTCGTCCTGAGCTATCAAGGCAGGCTTTTTGACTCCAATGGCAATCTTTTGGGGGGATCGGGTACGCCATACTGCTTCCGTTTCTCCATTTATGATTCTCTTTCGGGGGGCACCAAGCTCTGGCCGAGCACCACCGCCTCCGCGATGACCGCTACCGTGGCGAACGGCGTCTTTGATGTCGGCGTGGGTGACGTAAGCGCGGGAGGGGATCCGTTGACCTTCAATTTTCAGAGCAACGACACGGCGTATCTGAACGTGGAAGTGGCGGCGCAAGTGAGTTCAAGCTGCACGAACGCGACGTTTGAGGCCTTGAGCCCGCGCGAGCGGATCGTGGCGTCCGGGTATGCCATCAACGCGGCGACGGTGGGAGGATTCGCGCCGTCGCAGAATGCGACGGGCACGGAGATACCGGTGCTCGCCTCGGGGGCCCTCGTCCTCGGCGATGCGAACCCGCAGATCAATGCGACCGGAACGAACACGCTTACGCTGCAGGGCGGGACGGGCACGGGCGCAATACAGTTCTTCTCCGCGAGCAATACGATCGCCTCGTCCGGCATACTCACGATCGCAAACCGCGTGACGGCGAGCATGTTGCAGGCCACGGCGACCTCCAGCCAATTTGTCTTCCAGGGAACGGGCGCGACCGGGACGTTGAGTTGGAACCCGACGGTCGTCGGGGCGCTCACGATCCCGAACTTCGCCACGGCAACGGACACGGTGGCGCTCGTGAACTACTCGCAGACATTGAACAATAAAACGCTGAACGCGCCGTCCGTGACCGCGGGGATGTCTATCGTGCAAAATGCGGCTTCAACGGGATTAACATTGAGCCAGAACGGAACCGGCATAGCGCTTTCCATCGTGAACGCCCCGACCTCAACGCAGGCGACGAGCACGGTCGCGATCACTGCGGGTGCGAACGTCTCGGGGGCCGCATTGATCGTGAGTAACTTTGGCTCCGGGAACGCCATTCAAGTGAACGATGCGTCATCCACGGTTTTCTATGTTAACAGCGTCGGGAATGCGGTTTTTCTTCCCTCCAGCGATACGTCCACCACGTTTGCTTTGCAGAATGCGAGCGGGACGATAACGCTTCTTGCCGCCGATACGCTGAACAACAAGATAAAGATCGGGCGGAACGGGGCGGCCGGATCTGTCCCGACGCTTTTGGGGCTTGACGTGAAATCCGATGCCGGGGACCCGACCGGCTTCAACGGCGCGATGTATTACAGCTCAAGCACGGGAAGCTTCCGTTGTTACCAAGGGGGTGCCTGGACGAACTGCATCCCGACCCCTATAGGGTGGCAACAGGACTTCGGTACCAATCAGTGGGGATATTGGGCGCCGACCGGTACGGCGGCCACGGTGTTCACCGCGGTTGATATGGGGATTCCTACCGTGAACGGCACCGCTGCGGCCAGTGCGCAGGCGGAGGATTATTATGTGCAATGGACAAGCGCCGCATCGAACGGTTCCGTAGGGGGATTGACGCAGACATTCAATCAGACCCAACCGCGCTATACGCCGCGGTTCGCGACAAGGATCAGGACCGATACCACCATTACGAGCCGGCGCATCTGGGTCGCGCTGAACTCGGCTGCGATTACGGGATCTGATGTCGCTGCCGGCGCGACGTCAACGGTATTCTTTGGTCTTCGCTATTCCACCAGCGCGGGAGATACGACTTGGCAGTGCGGTTCAGGGGACGGGACGACCGCAAGCTATACGAATACCGGTGTGACGGTTACGACAAGCACCTACTACGACATCATTCTTGATATGTCGACGGCCGGGCAGATGTTGTGCCAGGTTGCGACGAACGGGGGGAGCTATGTAACTACGCCGAAGACGACGAACATCGCAACGGGGGCAACGCAGCTCGGCATCACGGATGCGGTTACCACGCTTACGGGGACCGCCGCCGTTCACAGGATCGCGTACGTCTATTTTAGCAGCCACGATTAACGACCATGAACAAAAGATATTTTTTTGTAAGTTTCGTCGGCGTTATCTCCCTCGCCTTGCTTGCGTGGGGGAGCGCGGCGCGCGCGGCGAGCAGCAACGTCGTCTTTGATCCCGGAACGGGGAAACTCTCCGTTTCCGGGAATTGCTCCGCGCGGTTCGTGCTCGTTGTTATCCGCCGCACGTCCGACGGTTCCATTTGGGGAAGCAGCAATCCGAGCTGTGTGAACGGTTCTTACGCATACGCTATCACGGTGCCCGCGGGCGATCGGATGGGAGGGACGTTCGTCGTCGACGCCGTGGATGGCGGGACGGTGCCGGGGAGCGCGACAGCAGCCATAACATCCCCATCGACGGCCTCCGCGACGGTTGTCTTCTCTACGCCTATCCCATTGACTGACGTTACGGTCACCATGGACACTTCTTCCCTCGCCGCCGCCCCGCCGAGCGACGACTCTTGGCTTGATTCGGTGCTGCAGCAGTTCTTCGGGATCGTGACCTCGGCCGTGGACGCAGTGAAGACGTCCGTCGTGGCAGCCATGCAGATTTTCTCAAAGATGTTCGCGGTGCTTCCCGGCGGCTCAATTGCCGTGCCGAAAGGGGCGAATCAGATGTCGGGAGATGGAGAGATCGGCGCCGGAGTGACAGATGTTTTCGTACCTAACACCCTCCTCACTTCTTCTTCGGAGGTTATCGTAACGCCTACTTCGCCCACCGAAGTCCCGCTTGCGGTGACGCAGAGGAGCGACGGCGCGGGCTTCCATGTCGGTACGGTCCGGTCACAATCCATCCCCGTGTCTTTCTCGTGGCTTATCATCAGCACTTATGCCGCTGGGTCGTCGACCGTTGTGGAGCAATCGATGCCGGTCGCGTTCGGGGGCGGGACGCCGGACGTTACCACAATGAGTGCTGCGGCGGCCGGCAATGCGGCGGCAGGCGATGGAGATACGGACACTGTGGGCGCATCGAATGATGCGACCACCTCTGATGCGACTGTCTCCGACACGACCACGAGCACAACGGACAGCGCGGACATCGGAAGCGTTGCGACGAGCAGTGTCGGTGCGGGCGCAAATACCAGTGCGAGCGCGAGCGCCGACACGGGCACGAGTACGGATGCAAACACCGGTGCGAACATGAATGCGGGAACGGACACGGGTGCGGATGCGAGCGTGAACGCGGGCGCCTCGTCCACAAGCGACACTCCAGGCAGCACTTCCGCGGCGTCCGTTACGCCCACGCCCGACGCGGTCTCACCCGGCGCTACTTCGTCCGATGCCGCAGCCGGCACCGCGCCGTAAAGGTCGCCGTAAATTTTTATCATCAAATTTTATGCCTAGCACCCTCAATCTTCGGGAAGAAAACGAGAACGTTGTTTCCGAACCGCGCCTGAAATCGCGATGGAACAAGAGAAACACGGTCGTCGTCATTGCAATTATCGCGCTCGTCATTGCGCTCGGCGCATGGTATGCCACCGCCCACGACACGGCATGGCGTGCGGTGTTCCTCACGAACAATCAGGTCTACTTCGGGCATTTCCAGCATTGGCCCTTCGCCGCAACGATCACGTTGCGCGACGTGTACTATCTTCAGATTGCGCAGCCGAGTGAACAGTTGAACGGCGAGGACCAGTCGCAGCTCAAGCTTGTGAAGCTCGGGAACGAGATCCATGGACCTACGAGCGAGATGGTGGTTCCGCTCTCGCAGATAATGTTTTGGGAGACCCTGCGGAGCGACAGCGTCATCGTGAAGACGATCGAGCAGTCACAGACAAGCCAATAACATGGAGCGCGCATTCGCGGTGTTTACCATAGTGATCCTCGTCGCCATTTCGGTGCTGCCGTTCTGGTCCGCCGCCGATACGGTCTCGAGCACGCATTTCATGATAGAGGATTCCTACCTAGGTTCCTTCGGAGGGTATTCGTCATCCACGGACTTCCAGATGGTCCAGGGCGGCTCCGCCATCACGAACGGCGACGCGGCGGGCACGGGATTCATGTCCAACACGGGTCCGGCGAACGACACGGAATTCTCCCCAATGTCGCAGGCGTGGGAATGGTACGGCGACGTGAATGACGAGACGCCGACAAGCTCGCTCGCCGCCCAAAGCACGGCGCCCACGAACATCGCGAACGGGGAACCGCTGAAGCTGCGGCTCACGATCAAGGAAACAAGCAGTCTTGCGGGAAGCGATAACGTGAAGTTCCGGCTCCAATATTCGCTCGCGTCGGATTTTTCCTCGGGGGTAGGATATGTGACGGAGATCGGGAGTTGCGTCGCGACGTCAAGTTGGTGTTATGCCTCGGGCGCGGGTGCCGATAATACGCTGATTTCGACCAATATTCTGACCGATTCGGATTCTTGCAGTGGCGGCGTTGGGAACGGCTGCGGTACCCACAACACATCGGGTACAAGTACTTCCACCGCCACCCAAGCGGCAGGCGCCGCAACTGAGTACGAGTTCACGATGCAGAACTCGGGCGCCGTTGTCGGGACCACGTACTTTTTCCGCGCGGTGAACGCCGCGGACGGGATGCCGGTCCTCCTGAACGGAACGTCGTCGTATCCGAGCCTCGTGACACAGGGAGCGGCGCTTACGTTCACGGTGAGCGGTCTTCCCCAAGGGACGAGTACGAACGGCATCGTAACAAACGTTTCCGCGACACCCACCGGTATTCCCTTCGGAACTTTGCCGGTCGGTTCGAGTCTTACGGGTGCGCAGCGGCTTTCGGTGACGACGAATGCCGCGTTCGGGTATGAACTCTATGCGTTCCAAGATGCGCCGCTCACGGATGCGCAGGGTGATAAGGTGCCGGCCCTGAATGCCACGAACGCGAGTCCGCAGGCGTGGGGGACCGCGTGCACTTCCACTTCCACGGCGTGCTACGGATATCATGCCGGAAGCGCCGTGCTCTCGAGCGGGTCCACGCGTTTCGCAGCGGATGACACCTACGCCGGATTTACCACGACAACCGCCGAGATAGGATACAGCGGCGCGCCAACAACAGGCAGCACGATGGACATGGTGTATCGCGTTCAGACGAATCCCATGCAGCTCACCGGTTCCTACAGCGATAACACCGCATACGTCGTCGCTCCCACATTCTAATGAACGAATTTTTTTACAAGAAAATATTTTATGCGGGCTTGGGCGCGATTTGTCTTCTTTGGTTTCCAGCGCTCGTCCGTGCTGCCGGCCTTGTTGTCACTCCCGCCGTGATTGACGACCACGGCCTGCCGAGGGACATTTTGAACTACACGCTCACCGCTAAAAACACCGACGATCACCTTGCAAACGTTTTTGTGTCCGTGTACAACCTGACGGCGGATGGCAAGCAGGCCTTTGAGGACCCTTCGCTCGTGGATTCCTCGCTTGCGGAAAAATCCGTTTCGCTCGCAAATTGGATAAGCGTCTCGCGCGGGGCGATGCCCCTCGCTCCGGGCGAGACAAAGACCATACCGGTTTCCATCAACATCAATCCGTACGCCGCGGCCGGCACGTACCATGCGGTCATCGCTTTCGTAGAAGGTTCCACGCGCGACGAGGCGGAGACGCACCTTGATGGTGCGCCCCAGGCGCTCGTGGACCTCACGGTGCAGTCCAACGTGAAGGAGGAACTTGCGCTCGCGAGCTTTGCGCCCACGGGCCGGGTCGTCTCCGCGTTTCCGGTGAGCTTCGCCTACGCGATCGAGAACACGGGGGACGTGGCCTCGACGCCGTCGGGCCTCGTTCTCTTCTATGATCGGCTTGGCCGCGAGATCGGCTCCGTTGATGCGAATCCGGAGCACGTGGCGATTGCTCCCGGGGAAACGCATAATTTCACGGCTCAATGGGGAAGCGGGCAGGGTTTCGGCCAGTATAAGGCGATGCTCGATCTCACGTACGGTGCCGCCGGGAACAAGCTCCAAAACGTGGCGCTCGTGTGGGTGCTCCCGTGGCAAAAGCTCACGGTCGTTTTCGTGGGACTGCTTGCGGCCGTAATCGTGCTTGCGGCATGGATCCACCGGCAATACGAGAAGCGGCATCATCGGCGCATGAGCATCCTGAACCGCATTCTCGCGCATCGCCATGTCATTGACCTCCGACACCCTTACGACATTCATGGCCGCATGTAATCGCCATCTTTTGCTGATCGTCGCGTGGTCGCTCACGGCGCTCGCGTGCTTCTGCCCGTTCGCTTCGCGCGCCGCGAACGATTCGCTCTCGCTCACCATCACGCCGCCGTTCTTTGAACTCAACGTGAATCCCGGAGATTCATGGGCGAGTTCCATCAGGGTGGTGAACGCGAACGCAGGGGAGCTTACGGTCTACGGGTCGGTCATGGGATTCGCGGCTTCCGACGAAGAAGGGCACGGGACGTTCATTGCTCTCGCGGACCTCGCGAACGACAGCGATGCGCTCGCGAACTGGATCACGGTCTTGAAGGATCCGATCGTCATACCTCCGGACGGAGCAGTTGATGTTCCATTCTCCGTCGCGGTTCCCAAAGATGCTTCGCCGGGCGGTCACTATGCCGCGATCCTCATCGGTACGGAACCTTCGTTGAACGGGATGGCCGGATCGCGCATCGGTGTCGGCAGCTTCATCTCGTCGCTCATCTTTGTCCGCGTGGGCGGAGACATAAAGGAAGAGGGAAGCATTACGGAATTTTCCACATCGCAGGGGACGTACGCCAATCCGGACGTTCCTTTCACGCTCAAGTTCCAAAATACGGGGAACGTCCATTTGCATCCGATGGGCGAGGTGGAGATTTACAACGCGTGGGGCAAAGAGTGCGGAAAAATAGAGATCAACCAGACGAATCTCGGCTACGTGCTTCCCTCAAGCACGCGCCGGTTTGACTTTGAGTGGCGCGGCGAGACGAGTTGGTTCGATATCGGTCCTTATACCGCCGTCGCGACGCTCGCATACGGCGAGGACGGGAACAAGAGCGTTTCACAGACAATTTCGTTTTGGATACTGCCCGTCTGGCGGATGGTTATAGTCGCATTGGGGACGCTCCTTTTCCTTTTGGTTTTTGTGGTTGCCATACGAAGGTATGTGCGGCGGGCGCTTGCGCTTGAGATGGCGAAGTACGGTCCTGCAACCGCCGGGCGAAGGGAAACTGAGCCGCCCGTGAGCTCGCAGATCCTCCGCGAGCCGGCCATCCGAGGGGTAGTTGACCTTCGGAGGGCATACCCTGATGCGAAAGATGGAGGCGTGGGGTTCAGTTGGCGAAAATACCTTGGATTTCTCAGAAAATACGCCTTTTTTGTGATTCTATTCGCACTGGTTTTGCTCGGTATCCTGTGGATTTCCCTCTATTATGTAAGATAAGGAGGGCGTTCTCGGGAGGGTAGTTTCGTTCTTTGTCAGGTGACGGCCCTGACCCGGTTCAGGTTTTGATGTAGATAGCGAATGGAATGCCTGTGGATAACTGGGTATTGAAGTGTGGATGTCTTGTTGTGTTATACTGGATAAAAGATTATTGCAAGGTCGTATAAACATATAAATTTAAAATTTGTTACAAATGTTTTCTGAAGGCAAGTATTTGAAAAATGCAAAACGGGATCTCGGCGTGGCTATCGCCGCAGGGCTTTTAATAAGCATCTTGGCATGGACCATCGGACTCCAGAACTTTTTCCCTTCACAGGCCCACGCAGCAAGCCTTACCGCCGTAAGCGATACCCTAAGCGATTCGCGACCTGGCTGGCAAGCCAACCATACGATCCAGTATACGAATCCAAGCAGCACGCTCGCGACCCAGACTATCCAGATTACCTTTGACCCAACGACGAACGCCTTTTTGGGGGTGCAGAACGTCACCTCTACCGATATTGCGCTTACGGGGGCTACGCTTGCCACCTCGTCCTGTCCCGGTAGCGGAAACAACATCCAGCTCACGAGCGCGGTGACGAGCACGCTCACCTTCACGGTTTGTTCGTCCAATACCGTTCCGACCGGCACGTTGAAGTTTATCGTCGGGAACAACAAGATTACGAACCCCACGAGCACCGGTTCCTACATCATCCGCATCGGCGGGAGCCAAGGGAACTCGGCTGACACGCGCGTGGCCATCGTGAACGGCGTGAACGTGACCGCCGCGATCGCGACCACATTCACCTTCACGGTGTCGAGCCTTTCGACAACCACTGCGCTCCTCAACGGCGCGACGACAACAGGCACGTCGGCGTCAACCTCGCTCCCGTTCGGCACGATATCTCCCGGCGCGCACAATGAGCTCGGCCAGCAGCTGAACGTGACCACCAACGCCTCCAATGGTTTCGCCGTGACCATCCACGAGGACCAGGATCTGACAAGCAACAAGGGTAACACCATCCACCTCTTCAGCAACGGCAACGCCACCTCCACTCCGAGTCCCTGGACCCCGCCCACGAACATCATCAACCAGCCGCTTACGTATGGGCACTTCGGGATCACAAGCGACGATGCAAGCGGCACGTTGAACTTCGGTACGAGCACGCCGTTCTACGCCGGCAGCTTCAATCCGACCTCCACCCTAACGGTCTTTGCATGGACCGGGCCGTCGGACGGCACGACGCAGAACGTTGGTGCCGCAAAGGTGGCGATGCGCATTGAGATCGGTTCCCTGCAGGCAGCAGCGAACGACTATACGAACAACCTAATCTATGTGGCGACCCCGGTGTTCTAGCACCCTCACGCGCAATTTCGAACGAAGCAGTCTCGTCGGAGTGCTTGCTTCGGGCCGTTCCCTAATGGTAAGATAACACTATGTTAAAAAGTACGCGGGTGGTGGTCATATCGGGCGTTGTGGCATCGCTCGTTGCGGTCAGTGGCCTGCTCGTCCTTCCTCGCGTGCAGGCGCAGACTTCGTCTTCCGGTATAAGGGTTCAGCCAGCTCTCTTTGAGCAAGTGGTGAATCCCGGCGACCGCTTTTCAAGCTCGGTAACCGTGTCAAATCCTGATCCGACAACCAAGACGTTTACGGTAGGAGTGCAGGACATCAAGGGTATCAACGGATCGGGAGAGCCTATCTTCAGCACGTCATCGGTTCCCGAGTACGGCGTGAGTTTGTGGGTGACGATCCCGACCCCCACGATTACGATCCCTGCCTACGGTTCCCAACAGGTTCCATTCGCCATTGACGTTCCAAAGGATGCAACGCCGGGCGGTCACTACGGCGCGATTTTTGTGAACTACGGCGCGACGCGTCCCGCGATGACGGGTGCCGGCGTGGGGTATCAGGTTGGATCGCTCATTGATCTCCGCATCGCGGGTCAGTCCGTCGAGCAGACCGAGGTGCGCGAGTTCAGCACCGACAAGGGATTGTATCAAGTGCCGAGCGTCACCTTCACCGTGAACCTTGCGGATCAGGGGAACGTGCTTCTCCGTCCGCGCGGCCCGATAGACATCACTAACATGTTTGGACAAAAGGTTGCGACCGTCGTTATGAACGACAGCGGCGAGGCGATCTTTCCAGGCAGCAGCCGTTCCTTCCAAGTATCTTGGAGTGGGAGCGGTTTTATGATCGGTCGCTTTGACGCCGTGATGTCCCTGAACTACGGGAATGAATCGCAGAAGACCGTTTCGGCGAGCACCTCGTTCTGGATCATTCCGGTCGTCCCGATCGTTGCGGTCTTGGGGAGCGTTATTTTCTTCGTCCTCATATTCATCTGGTCGCTCCGAACCTACGTGAGAAGAAAGGTGAATGCCATGACGGGCGGGGGGAGCGGCAGAGCATCCATTTCCGAAGAGGAGAAGTTCCTGTACGAGGGACGGATGCCGTTCTCGCGGCTCGTCTTCGTTGTGGTCGCCACCGCGATCTTTGCCGTGATCTTCCTCATCATCCTTTTCCTCCTCTTTGGTTAAACCGACGATCAAAAAAGCGGGACTCTTTGGGCTCATCGTGCTCATGGGTCTCGTGGTCTTTGTTACTGCTTCGCATGTGAAGCTCGCGTTCTTCGGGAAGACGCTCTTGGCCCAGGTTGGCGTGAGCGTGGGCGTGCTGCCCAACCCGTACAATACCCTGAATGATGCCTTGAGCCAAAAAGCGGCCTACCTCAACGCGCAGGAAGCGGCGCTTGCTTCGACAACCGCGGCCGCGAGTTCGCCGGCAGGGGATTCTTCCCTCGGCTATCTCACGGTTGCCGTAGCGGTCCTTGCGGTCCTCGTCGCCCTGAACTTCTATCTTGACTGGCGCCGTTTCCATAAAAAAACGGGAGACCCCGATCTGCCCTCCGCCCCGGCCATACATTCGTGAGCGCGTGGTAAAATTGAGAGGTGAAGCTCCGATCCCAGTTGTGTTCCATTGGTCCCGTATGCGCGGCGCTCGTTTTTGGCGCTGTGGCGTCACACGCGATCGCGTCGCAACTCAGTTTCGTGAGCGACACGATCACGGACTCAAGGCCGTCGTTCCCGGCGAACCACACCGTTCTTTTTAGTGTTCCGGATGCCGTTCCCGCGTCGGGGGAGATCGTCATAAGTTTTGAAGGCACGCCGTTCGCGATTGACCCTTCGTTCAGTTACAGCGACATGGACCTTGCCTATTCCACTTCGTCGCCGACCTCCGGCTTTACGGAAAGGCCGCTCGCGGCAGCACCGGATGCAGTGAGCGACGGCGTGGCCATTACGCCCCTTACCGGACCCATCGCGATCACGCTTTCTTCGGGGAACGGCATCCCGGCGGGCGCCCATGCGCGCCTCCTTTTGGGCACAAACGCTCCCATGGGGACATATCAGATCACGAATCCGTCCTCGACGGCTTCCTACCGTATTTTCATCAATACCTACAGTGTGGCGAGCGCGCCAATCGATTACGGGGCGGCGATGGTCGTGATACTTCCCGCCGTGGGGGTTGAAGTGAATACCAACAGGGTAAATCCTCCCGTGCTCTCGAATGGGATGCCGTCGGGCACGATCCCATCGAATGTTTTGGCAGTGGTAGCTTCCTTTGATACGGATACGTACGCGCTCTGCCGCTATGCGACGACACCGGGCGTGAGCTATGATGCGATGACAAATCTTACTGCGGATAATTCGGTGGGAACCTTCCATACATTCACGGTGACCGGTATCGCACAGGGAGTCACCTATACCTACTATGTTCGATGCGTGGATTTCGCGGGCAATAAGAACCAGAGCGATTATGTGATTTCGTTTACGGCCGGCAGTCCGACGGGAGTAGGAAGCAGCGGGGGGACTGCCGGAGGCGCTGGGGGCGGGGGCGGGGCGCCGTATCCGCCCGGCCCGTCGTCGCCTTCCCTTGTCATCCATGGCGTGGCATTGCCGTCAAGCGAGATATTGGTTCTCCGCGACGGAACGGCCGTCCCGCAGCGCACGACGTCGGACGGGAACGGAGATTTTACGGTCAATATTCCTTCGCTCGCGCAAGGAGTATACACGTTCACGCTCTACATCAACGATGGCAACGGACAGCGCATCTCGGAGCAAACCTTCACGATGACGATCGTCGCCGGAACGGCGAACAGCGTGACGGGACTCGTGATGCCTCCGAGCGTTTCGCTCGCGACAAGCACGGTGGCGCCGGGCAAAAAGGTCACGATCTCGGGTGAGAGCGAGCCGTCGTCCACCGTGGAGATTTGGGTGACGAGCCAGCAAGGCGCCAAAAGTCCCGTGGAGGTCACCGCCGGAGCCGGAGAGGACGGCCGCTGGTCCTACGCGGTGGATACGACCGGTTTTGCCGTGGATACCTACGAGGTCAAGGCGCGGTCGTTTGTGCCGGGACTGCAGGTGAGCGATTTTTCGGGCATTACATACCTCGGCGTGGGGCAAGAACCGATGCCGAAAACCGGGAATCCGGATTTTAACGGAGACGGCAAGGTAAACCTTGTGGATTTTTCCGTCCTGATTTTTCACTGGGGACAAGACTGGCCGCCCGGCGATCTGAATCATGATGGCGTCGTGGATCTCCCCGATCTCAGTATTATGCTTTCCCATTGGACGGGTTGATCCTGGGGATACAAGAACCGTTTCGGTTTGGTATACTGAAAGTGAAATCACATGGCATCCTTTTACGAAAAGCTATCGACGAAGTTGCAGAAGGAGGATGCCGCAGCGACTGCAAAAGGGGCAGCGTCGGTTGCGGCGAGAGGCGTTTCGTACAACGCAGCGGGGGCAAAGACCGCCGATCCGCCAAAGGGGGACCCTCCGGGTGATCCGGCGGGAGCGCCCGATTCGGCACCCGAAGGTACGGATTCTTTAACGGTCGATCTTTTCCAATCCGACACGCGGATGGTGGTTTTTGTACAGGCGGGCGGAGTTTTCCCTGAAGATTTTGATGTGACGGCGGATGAGGAATCCAACACGCTTCTTATCCAAGCGAAACAGAAGAGGCCGGACGTTCCACCTCCCCACGGGGCGCAGCCTGGAGCGGAACCGGAAAAGGGCAGGTTCGTGAAACAGGAGATCAAGTGGGATCCCCTCTACCGCAAAGTGTACCTTCCTGCGCCTTTTGATGGCGGGGAAGCGGAAACGTTTTTGCAGCACGGCGTGCTCATTGTTGTTCTTCCCATAAAGAAGCTTGGGGAGGGGAAAAAGCTTCCCGTCCGGGAATCGAAGAACGAAGCACCAAAGGTATGAGGTGGGGCGCAGCCATCGCCGTGGGGACAACCTCTTTGTTGGTAGGATTCGTGGTTCCCGCGGCGCCCGTGCTTGCGGCCGGCGCTTCGCTCTCATTCGGTCCTTCAAGCGGCTCATACGCCGTAGGGAGCACGTTCACGGTGAACGTGCTCGTGGACAGCGGCGGCGGGGTGGGCATAAACGCCGCGGATGGGAAGATCAGTTTTGATCCATCGCTCCTTGCGGTGCAAAGCGTCTCAAAGGACAATTCTGTTTTCAATCTTTGGGTTGCAGATCCTTCGTACTCAAACTCCGACGGCACGGTGAACTTCAGCGGCGGCGTCACGAGCGCGTATGCCGGAAATGCCGGCACCATAATGAGCATTACGTTCAAAGCGCAGGCCGCGGGCACCGCGGGCCTTAAGTTCCTTTCGGCGTCGTCGCTTGCGGCGGATGGGCAGGGAACAAATGTCTTGGGCGGCACGGGGACGGCGAGCTTCGCGATCGGCGGTTCGGGTACGGGCACTGCGCCTGCGTCTGTGTCTGCTTCTACATCGCCGTCCGAGAAACCTCCATCCAGCGGAGGCGCCTCAACTCCCGCAGAGACGCCGTTCATCGTTTCCATCGCCGTCTCGTCGCCCACGCATCCCGATCAGCAAAAGTGGTACGCGAACGACAGCCCCACCTTCACGTGGCAGCTCACCTCCGATGTTGCCGGCGTGAGTACGGCATTTGACAAGAGTCCTACCACGTACCCAAAGCGTTCTTCCGAAGGCCTCATATCGTCAAAGCAATACTCCGGCATTCACGAAGGCGTATCGTACTTCCATGTGCGCTTTGAGGATTCACTCGGGAACTGGAGCGACCCCGTTCACTACCAGGTTCAGATCGATCTCGCGCCGCCCCAGCCTTTCACGGTGAACGCGCAGCCGGGCGGCGGTCTGAACGGGCTCACCCTGCTTTCTTTCAATGCGACGGATACGGTTTCCGGCATTGACCACTATGAAGCGAACTTCGACGGCGTGAGTTCCACGGTCGTTGCCCTTTCCGATATCCAGAACGGTGTTTACACGGCGCCGCCCCTCCTGCCCGGGAAACACACGGTCGTGATCCGTGCCGTGGACAAGGCAGGGAACTTCGCCGAGGCGCACGCCGCGTTCGAGATCCCGGGCATCGCGATGCCAAAGATCACGAATTTCCCGGCGACGATCATTGAGCGGTCGCCCATTGTCCTTGAGGGTATCGCCGACAGCAATGCGAACGTAACCGTGGACATTTTGGACAGCGGAAAGGTGGTCACAGAGGGGAAGATGGTCGCAGACCAGACGGGCCACTGGCTCTTTGCGCTTGAGGGCGGATTGCCGACCGGGAACTACGATCTTGGCGTCACCATGGTGACAACGCAGGGCGCGGCGGCCACTTCCACCGACAAAACGCAGATCAACGTGATCGCGGCACCGTTCCTTGACCGCTTCGGGTGGGCCGTCATCGTGGCCCTGTTCTTCATGATCGTGGGCCTTGTGGGCTTCGGCTTTTACCGGAAGAAGATCCTTGATATGCAGTTTGCGCTCGCGAAGCGCGAGAACGAAGAAATACGAGAAAAGACGGAGGCGGTCTTTGAGGCATTGCGCGAGGAGGTTGAGGAAAAGGTGAACCAAATGGATGGCGGCGCCGCCCAGGCGCAAGGCGCGGAGAAGCTTGAACCGGAACATGTGCTTGATGCCCTGCGGAACGCACTCACGGTTTCCGAAAGCACCATCCAAAAAGAAGTTGATGATGTGGACAAAGCGCTCAAAGGGGAATAGCAAAGAGCGCGCGGTAAGCGATGTCGGACGCGCTTCCTCCGGGCAAACTGTCGTGTTGCGCGAAAAGGTCTGGCGCTTTGAAATAAGCCGCACAAAAGTGCTCCGTTTTATCCGGCATCATAGGGTGGCGTTCTTTTTGCTTTTCACGCTCATCGTCGTTCCGATATTTGTTCGCTATGCTCTTATCGGATTCGCGAGCACGGCGGATTTTTATCCTTCTTCCTGTCTCGGGAATTGGCAAAACGTGGCGAATGCATTGGGGAAACCGGATGTGCCGCCCGGCTCGCCGCCGTCGGCATGGAATGGCGCGAATTCAGCGTTTTTCGGGACAGGGACGGCGCAAATATTCTGCGGCAATTTTTCGGGTGACGCGGACATCGCATCGCTTCAGGCAAAACCTTTTCAGAATGCTTATCTCATTCTTTCTTGGAACTTTATATTTCCGGTCGCGAGCAGTGCGAGCGGCACGGCAAGCGGGACGGCGGCTGTTGTACCCGCTCAATCATCAACCGCTTCAAGTTCTCCGTCGGTTGAGGGCAGTGGCGGCGGCGGAGGGGGAGTGACGGGGGTGGTGCCGGCTCCGACCCCGACTCCGGACGAGGCCTCAACTTCAATCCAACCACCGTCGCCTGACGAGGGGACAAGCACAACCGCATCGGGCACATTGGATATCGGAACGGGTGCCGTGCCGGCCACGACGACCACGACAACCACGGATTTGCTCCCGGCTACACCCACCCCCGCGGCGCTCGCCACCACTACTGTCATTGCCCCTACTTCCACAACCGATATGACCAGTACCGATACCAATGAGAATTCCATCACGGCCCCCGAGCCCGCCCCCGCTCCCGCGTCGGTCCCGGACGAGAGTTCCACCACGGACACGGATTCATCACCAACCTCGTGGTTGGTGAAGTTGGTCCCTGCCGCATATGCCGACGAGAGTTCGTCCGCGCCTCCGGCCGTCGTTGCGACGGCGACCGTTCCCGCGCCGACCGGAACAATGACGGTAGACACGGATATATTCAAGACGATCGAGTTGCCCTCAAGCAGCGTGGAGGACGTCTTGAGCATTGAATATTCAACGGACGGGGTCACGTGGCAGCCGGTTGTGAATGTGAATGCCGGGAACTGGCAGGTCGCGCGCTATCCTATTCCGATACGTTCATGGGACGAACTTTCCCACCTGCAGGTTGCCCTGGTCGGGCTCGGTTCGTCTTCCACGCCGCAGGTCTATCTTGACTCCGTGGGCGTTGAAGTGAACTATCTTGATTCGCCTGATAATACGACCGACGTGATGCCGTCTCCCGCGCCGGAAACGGCGAGCGAGAGCCCCTCTCCCCCTGCGCCCCCTCCGCAAAACATTCCGTCGCCCGAACAGGCGTTCAAGAATGTCTTCAGTCCGTGGGCCAAACAAATATGTTCGGTGGACCCCTTCTCAGCTTCCGTCGCCCGCGGCGACACGGTCGCGTTTCTCCTGAAGCTTATCCCTCCAGAGATCCCTTCCTCAACAAAAACGTCGTCGGCATTCATGTATGATGCCGCGGTCGGTTCCCTGCCCACGGGCGTAAGCTCGTATCTTACGACCTCTGCGCCGGACAGCGACACTATTGTGCTTAAAACCACCCCGTTCGCCGTGCCGGGGTCGTATACCGTCGTTGTGGTATATCACGAACGGCAGGCCGACGGGACCGTCCTGCCGAACTACTGCCAGTTCAACGTGGTTATCAGATAAAGACCGTCGCGGATGCCGCGATATTACTTTATAATTTAGGTAATATCCCATGCCTGGCCCTTCGCGAAACGCACTTTTTTTACTTGGCGCGCTGCTCGTTGCGGGCGCACTTCTTGCGCCATTCTCTACGGCCCGCGCGTCACAGTGGTACAACACCGCGTGGCTGCACCGCAAGCTTTTAACGGTAAACTATTCGCAGGTTTCTTCGAGCACCACGTCTACCATATCCAACTTCCCCGTTCTTGTGGGCATCGCCTCGGATACGAACCTCGCGGCGGAGACCGTGGCGAGCGGCAGCGATATTCTTTTCACGAACTCGGATGGCGTGTCCCTCCTTAATTTTGAGATAGAACATTACGTATCAAGCACCGGTGAGCTTGAAGCATGGGTGAAGCTCCCCACGGTCTCTACCTCGACGAATACGCTCTTCTACATGTACTACAACAATCCTTCCTCGACGACGAGCTTACAGACTCCCACGAACACATGGGACAGCAACTACTCGGGGGTGTGGCACCTCCCGACAACCGGCACCTCAACGCTTTCCGCAAAGGACTCCACGGCGAACGCGAACAACGGGACCATAGTGGGCAGCGCTACGTCGACCGCCGGAAAAATAGACGGCGCGGTCAATCTGAACGGTTCCAGCCAGGATATCACGACGCCGCTCTTCCAATCGTCTTCGACTGCAGAAACGATTGAGGCATGGGTTAATGTTTCAAGCACCGTATCAACAACAAGCGTCATCGTCCAGGACAGGGGCTCGGGAGCCGGCCATTCTTTAACGCTTGCCTTGGATGGGAACGGCTCGTGCGGCAGCACGGGCTGCGGCAACCAGTTCATGGGGATCCCGAGCTCCACCGGCAAATTGATGTTCGGCGACGACTCCGCCAACATCTGGATCGGTGTGGAAGCCAGCAATACGGCGATCAATAACGGACAGTGGCACTACGTGGTCGGCACGTGGGCGGCAGCTTCCGGGACATCCGTAACAAGCACTCAATTCAGCGTTTACGTCGACGGTTCCGCCACGACCACAGGAAAGGGAGGGACAGGCTCCGACACGTCGCCTTTGACGGGCCTTGCGAGCACGACGATCGGTTACCACCAGGCATGGACCTCCTACTTCAAGGGAAAGATAGACGAAGTTCGCATTTCCAAGATCATCCGTCCTCTGAACTGGATCCAGACCGAATACAACGACGAAAACTCGCCCGGAACCTTCATTACGGAGGGAAGCGAGGAAAGCCCGCCGAGCTTCACGCTTGCGGATTATAGGTGGTTCGCGAACATCGCTTCCACTTCGGTTGGCTTGCCCTTGGCAGCACAGAACGCGACGGCGACGGCCCAGCTTGTCACAAGCTCCACCTTCCGCCTGCGCATCCTCATCCGCGTTGCGGGAAGCCAGGTTGACTCAAACACGCAGTCGTTCAACCTGCAATACGTTGAAGCGGGGACGGGGAACTGCGCGGCACCCTCGGGAGGGAATCCCGCGAGTTATACGAACGTCGCCACGTCAAGCGGTCTTGTCCAATATTATGCGAATGCCGGCGTCACGGACGGGTCACCGCTCACACCCACGACCACCGACCCCGTGGACGGCTCGAGCACCATTGTGATCCAAACCTACGACGCCTCAAACCCGTTCACGAACTCGCAAGGTCCGATCCCGGCCGCAGCGGACGGGAAGTGGGACCTTTCGCTCGCTGATAACGGCGCGAAGGTCGGAGCGGACTATTGTTTCAGGGCTGTGACGGCGAGCGGCACCGTGTTTGCTTCCTATGCCGTTTACCCCCAGATTGTGATAGGCGAGGTGGCGCCCTCGGCAAGCAATGTCACTTTGATCGGCAACAGCGGCAGCAATATCTCGCTTGTCGCGGGAACGACAACGCTCATCCAGGCGACGGCGACTGTGAGCGACGCGAACGGTTACACCGACCTTTCGACAACGACGGCAACATTCTATCGCACGAGCCTCGGCCCGAGTTGCACCGCAGACAACAACGATTGCTACCGGAACGTGAGTTGTGCGTTGAGCTTGTGTTACGCCACCGCGTGCACGGCGACCTGCGGGGCGAATCTTTGGTATTTTGCGCAGCCGACCGACTCCGGAACGCCATGGGCGGGGGATTCGTGGTCGGCGGCCGTCCAGGCAACCGATGCCGAAGGCGCCACGTCGTCGGTCGCAACGTCAACCGGCATACCGTTACTTTCGCTCGTCGGCCTCCAGATGACCTCATCGATCAGCTACGGGTCCCTCGCGCCCGGATCGGGAACGCCGTCGCTTGCCATTCCCACCGTTATCATGTCGCTCGGGAACGTTTCGCTGAACGTCACTCTGTATGGCACGAACATGACGAGCGGCTCGAGCAGCCTGGGCGTGGGAGCGCAGGATTACGCGACCTCGATGGTCGCGTACGCGTCGGGGAACTCGCTCCTTCCAAGCCCGGGAACTACGACGTTGCTCGCGATTCCGAAGACCACCTCATCTGCCAATCCTGCGAGCGCCGCGCTTTATTGGGGCGTCAGCCTGCCCGTGCCACAATCGTCGGGAGATTATACCGGCGTGAATACATTCATCGGTGTGCGCAACTCGCTGCCGTGGCCGTAGGAAGACTCTGATAGACTATAGGTATATGCGCTTGCGCCTTCTCGCTCCCGCCCTTGTCGTCGCCTTTGCTCTCGCGATCGCTGCCGCGGTAGTGCATCAGGTGATCGCCGACAATTCTCCCGTCATCTCAAATGTTCAGTTTACGAACGTGGAGGCGACCTCCACGACCGTTACCTGGACGACCGACCGCAAAACCGACAGTTTCATTGAAGTGAGCGAGGACACGGACTATTGCGGCATCCGCAACGCGGGCGAACTGGATACGGCGCACAGCATCGCGGTCCTGGATCTCATTCCCGGGACGACCTACTTCTTTCGGATCCGCGCGACGGACGTGAACAGCAACCAAAGCTATTCCGGCGATTACACATTCACGACGACAAGCACGATGAGCGTGCCGACGTTGGCCCAGGTTGCGAACGTCGAGCAAAAGAACCTCGCGGCGCGGGCGATCGCGGCGATTCAGGGCATTACGAATGCGGCGGCGTTTAGCGCCGTGGCCCAAGCCTTAAGCTCACAAGAGGCGGCGAACGTCGGTCCGCCGAAGATTCTCGGCGATCCGCAACTTGACATCGGCGCCGACCAGGTGGCTATTGCTTGGAATACTGACGTGGACGCTGACGGTTCGGTCTATGTGGCTTCGGACGCCGAATACCGGGCAAACCCCGGCAATTATACGCGAAAGGATGACGATCCGAACGGCAATACCCAAACGCACGCGGTGACCGTCTACGGTCTTACGCCGAGTACTCTCTACCACTATAAAGTCTCCTCGCGGGGGACGATCGGTCAGCCGGGAGAGAGTAATGACCTCACGTTCACCACGAAGTCGCTCCTGCCGCAGATCCTGAGCCTGCGGCTCGCAAAGATAGAGGAGCACGGGGCGACGGTGAGCTGGGCGACGCCGCTCCCGACGGCGGGCACCGTGGAGTATACCAACATGAGTACGCGGAAAACACTTTCGGTCGGCGACCCGGCATTCCTCGTGACCCACAATATTCAGCTCAACGATCTTATCTTCCAGACGCGGTATTCGGTGGTGATCAGAGCCACAAACCAGGCCGGCGACGTCGTAACGAGCCAGCCGCTCTACTTTGTGACGACAAAGAATCTCATACCCCCGGTTATCTCGCAGGTGAACAACGATTCCGCGCTCTATCCCGGCCAAGAGACCACGGTGCAGACTATCGTTTCGTGGCAGACGGACGAACCCGCCTCCTGTAATCTTTCGTACGTGCCCGGCATCGTGAAGAACGACAAGGATACGGTCAACATGCCCGCGGAAACGGGGCTGCTCCAAAAGCACGTAAGTGTCGTGACCAGTTTCGCGCCGGGCACGGTGTACAAGTATTGGGTCACCTGTACCGATGCCGACGGCAATGCGACGAGCTCCGAAGATTTCGTGCTCCTTACGCCGGAACAGGAGAAAAGCATCATTGATATCATCGTCGGGAATTTCAAGAGCACCTTCGGCTGGCTGAACGGCTTGGGAGGCGGAGGCGGGACGAGCGGAAAATAATTTTTATGATCGAACCTATCATCAAGGTCAGGAATGTGAGAGTCGTCTATAACGAGGGCAAGTCCAACGAGTTTTACGCGCTGCGCGGCGAGAGTCTGGATATCTATCCAAACGAGTACATCGTCCTCTTCGGTCCGTCCGGTTGCGGAAAATCAACGCTTCTCTATTCGCTCCTTGGAATTCTCCCGCCTTCATCCGGCGAGGTGATCGTGAAGGGGGACAATATCTACCGCTACAACGTGCAGCAGATGGCGCATTTCCAGCGCAAGATCGTCGGCATCATCTATCAATCGTTCAATCTTATCCCGTCGCTTTCCGTGCTTGATAATGTTGCCCTGCCGCTCATTTTCGCGGGTGTGGGCAAGACCGAGCGCAACAAGCGGGGGATGCAGCTCCTCACGCGCTTCGGCGTGGACCAACAGGCGCACAAGCAGTCCACGGACCTCTCGGGTGGACAATCGCAACGCGTCGCGGTCGCTCGCTCGCTTGCGAACAATCCGGAGATCCTCTTTGCCGATGAGCCGGTGGGGAACTTGGACAGCGTTTCGGCGGATCAGGTCATGAGCACGCTTGAGGAGATCAACGTGAAAGATGAGAAAACCGTGATTCTCGTCACGCACGACGCGAAACTTTTGCCCTATGCGCACCGCGTCTATTATCTGAAAGACGGCCAGGTGGAACGCGAGGTGATCAATCCGGAGCGGAAGCAGATCAAGCAGACCGACCCGGGGACATCGGTGCTTTCGGAGATTGAGAAGCTCGCGCGCATCTATCCCTACGCCACGCCAGATGATCTCCGGGTGAAAAGCATCGTGAATTTCCTAACGCAGGACATCGGATTTGAAGAGATCCAGCATCTTGAGAAGTCCGTGGAGATGTTCCTTGAGGGGCAGCTCACCGACGAGGGGTTCAGGGCCTTACTTATCAAGGACATGGAGGAGGGTGGAGTAGGCATCCATAAGGAGCAGGCGAAGCTCTTTGAGGATAAGATAAACACCATACTCAAAGAGGCTCGGGAAATTAGGGTTTATCGGGATAATTTCGAGGCCCGGGTCATCTCGCCCAAGCAGGCGGAGCGGCTTGCCACCGTGCGGGAAGATGTCATCCGGGAGTGCGGGCTTTCGCTGTCTCCTGAGCAAAAGGAACGGTTTGACGAGCTCCTTAAGTTCCGTATTCGCGGTTTTATAGAGCAGGATGACTTCCGTCGCCGGTTGCAAACCAGTCTTGAAGCAGGCGGCATCGGCCTCGATTCGGATCATGCGCGGGGCGCGGCGCGATATCTTGAAAAATTATTGGCCCAAGGCCTTTATCTCTGACCATGCGCGCAAGCGATGCCATAAAACTTTCAACGAGAATGTTCAAGACCAATCCTGCGAGGACATGGCTTACGATCCTCGGCATGGGCGTCGGCACCTCTGCCGTCGTCATGCTTGTGGGACTTGGTTTCGGCCTACAAAACGTCTTGCTTGAGAAAATTGTTTTCGGTGACACCCTGTTAAGCCTGAGCGTAAGCAACCCGCCGTCACAGGCAGTGACGCTCACGGATGCGGCAATAGAAAATTTCAAAACCATCCCGAATGTCCAGGATGTTTCGCCGCTCGCCAAATTCTCCTCGCTCATTACCATTGATGCGTTGAGCGCGAATGCCGATCTTCAAGGAGTGCGCGCGTCGTATTTCAAGTATGCCGGCATTGCGATGGCGGCGGGCGAACCCTTTACGGATGCCTCGGCCGATCAGACGCGCGTTATCCTCTCAAGCGCCGCTCTCAAACTCTTCGGCATTAACGATCCACGCGACATTCTGGGCAGGACAGTCACGTTCCGGGTGTTCGTCCAAACCAGCAACGCCGCCGGGGCCGACCAGGTCGTTCTGAACGGGAGCTTTATGGTGAAGGGGGTGACGACCGACGTTTCCTCCATCTACGTTATGATTCCGCTCGCAACCCTTGCGGCGCAGGTAGGCATTCCATTCTATGATGGCGCCCAGGTGCGCGCGACGGGAAGCGGGGCGCTGAACGCCATCCAGGACGAGATTGTAAAACAGGGTTTCATTGTGACGGCGCTTTCGAAGACCGTGGAGCAGGCCAACCAGATCTTCCAAGGGGTGCAGATCGTCCTGGCCTGCTTCGGCGGCATCGCGCTCGTCGTGTCCGCCATCGGCATGTTCAATACAATGACGGTGACGCTCCTCGAACGAACGAACGAGATTGGTGTTATGAGAACGTTGGGCGCTTCGCCAGGGGACATCCAGATTCTTTTCCTTGCCGAGGCGGTCGTCGTGGGATTTCTGGGCGGCATGGTCGGGATGTCCATGGGAATTGCCGGCGGGCTGATAATCAATTATATTCTCAATCTTGTTGCGGCGCATTACGGGGGGACGGCCGTGCAGCTTTTCAGTTTTCCGCTCACTTTTTTGGGTTTCATTACTGTTTTTTCGGCAATCGTAGGTTTTATTACCGGCATTTTCCCTGCACGACGGGCATCGTCTATTAGCCCGCTCGAGGCGATCAGGTACAAGTAACTCCCTGTGGATATGCAAATAGTTCCCTGTGGATAACTTCGCCCTTGAAGTAACGCTTTTCCTGTTAAAATGGTAGTAAGAAAGCCCTTAGCCCCCTGTGGATATGCAAATAGCTCCCTGTGGATAACTTCGCCCTTGAAGTAACGCTTTTCTGCTAAAATAGTAGTAAGAAAACTCTACAAATTATGAAATTTTTCAATTCCCGGCAACTTAAGGAGTGCCTTCGTGATACGCACGGGCGGGTTGCTGCTTTAGTGCTCGTGCTCGGCGTGCTCACGGCCTTCGCGATCCTCGCAGTGAACTTCTGGGCAACTGGTTCCTTGCGTCCGGCAAGGTTCGCAATGGCACAGAGCACCGCGACGACAACCCTGACGGTTTTGAATACGCCGCCGCTTTGGACGGTGAACGCCCAGGAGGCTGCTCCCTACACGACGAGCAGCCCGGCAGTGGTCGGGATTCCCATCAGCTGGGTCGCGGTAGGGACAAGCCCGAACGGGAACAATTACTATCTTTTGATTTGCAAATCAAGCAGCACGCCGACGGCGAACGCCAGCGCCCCGCCGACCTGCGGGGGGGGCGCGAGCAACCAATGGGCGGTTTCCACCTCAACCCCGAGCGGGACCAATGCGACGTCAACATATACCCCGTCATCAACCGACGCGCAGTTCAACGCTTGGTTCGCTTGGATCTGCGACGGTAACGCGTTCAATCCGAGATGCAATAACACGTACCAGCAGGGAAGCGGGAACACGGCATCTCCTTTCGTTTTGGACCACCGTCCACGGTTCACTGCGTTCTCAAACAATTCCCCGGCTAATCCGGGAGCCGTCGTGACGTGGACGGCCACTGCCTCAAGCAGCGATACCTTCACGGGGTCCACTACCACCATCCAACTTTTCGTTTGCAAGGCGACGGACTTCACGGGCACGGCCTGCGGCCCTGGTGGAACATATTGCTCTTCGCCCACCTCCGGCATCACGCTCAACCCCACATGCACGACCACCATTTCAATCCCAACGCAGGACAACGGATATTCCTCATATGGCTACATCATTGACCAGTTTCTGGTACCTCCTTCCGGCGGCGCGCAGGGGACGAACGCAACCGAAACAGTGAATGCGGTTGCGCCGACGATCGCATCGTCCAGCATTAATTTGCTGAACACGACCGGTTCTACCACGCTGCTTTCGCTCACAAACCCGGGAGGGCAGACGACCGGTTTCCAGGTGACCTTCACGGCATCCGACAACAACAGCTGTTTGACGTCCGTGGGCGGGCAAGAGGTCGCGACTGCGAGCATTGACATTTTCCGTTCTGGCATCGGCCTCGGGAATTGCTCGTCATCCGGAAATTACAATCCCAACAATTGTTATCCGGCGGCCATAGGCACATCCACATGGAATTGGAGCTGTTCCCAGAACGGCGGCTCGTGCGCTGGATCAAGTTCAATCACGTCGCAATGGACTTGTACCTTTCCGCTCTGGTACGTCACGGATCCCACCGATGGCACTGCGACGAGCACCCAGTATTACAATCAAAATTGGGCTGCGGCTGTCCAGGCAACGAATTACGTGGGCATGACGAGTACGGTCGTCACGAGCGCCAATACCAGTACCGTGTTGAGCTTCCTTGCTTCGCAGCTCAATACGCCGAGCATAAATTTCGGGTCCCTGTCTTCGGGCTCCACGACTCCGACCTTGGCCCAGACGACGACGCTCTCCGAACTCGGCAATCTCGGCCTCAACGAAACGCTATACGGCACTTCGATGTGTACTACCTATCCGAGCTGTCCGGTTTCCACGACGTCCACCATCCCGGTCGGGCAGATAACCTACGCCACCTCCGGTGTGGTCTATGCATCGGGCACCGCGTTGCTCGTGAATCCCGGGGCGTTGCTCGCCATCCAGATTCCCAAGTCAACATCAACGGCAACGTCGTCCTTAGGGGCAACTTATTGGGGCATCTCGGTCCCGAGTTCGATTCTGCTCGCCGGCAACTACACTGGCCAAAATACGTTCGTTGCCCAGCGGAGCGCTCCTTCCAGTTGGTAATGTAATGCCTTGAGTTTCTCCCGTCCCGTGCTATCATGGGGAAGATGACGGGGTTGTGGAGGGAAAAGGCGCCTCTTTTTCTTTTTATTGCGTTCGCAATGTTCGTTTTGTGTCTGCGGGCGGCTTTGCCGGTGCGCGCGGATGGGTTCGGCATAACGCCGCCGTACGTGACAAACGGCTCGCTCGTACAAAACTCCCATTATGAGCAAGCCATCCTTTTGGTCCGCAGCAATCCGACGCAAGACCTTCGCGCGAATATTTCGATTGACGTGCCGGGGGCGGACAGTTGGATATCCATCGACCGCGGGACGCAGTTCACGATGCCGACGGGAGTGCAGCAAGTCCCGATACTCGTGAGCGTGAATGTCCCAAGCGACGCGAAACTCGGTCACTACGTGGGAAATATCCGGGTGGTGGTTTCCCCGCTTGCTCCCCCGACGTCGGGCACAATCGGCATTACGATCGGCGCCCAGATCGACGTTGACCTCCAGGTTATCGACAGCAGAATGGCGAAGTTGAAAGTTAACCGCGTGGCCATGACGAACACCGAAGAAGGGCACTCGTTCTGGTGGATGCACTTTCCTGGAAAGGTCCTGTTCACCATGGACGTGGAGAATACGGGGAATATTCCCGGGTCGCCGCACAAGGTGGTATTTCAATACGACGAATATTTGAGCGGGACGACGCTTGAGACCGAGGAAAATACGAACGGACTTGATTCGGTGCGGCCTTTTCAAAGGAAGGAGGTCGTCGCCGAGATGCCGACCTATCTGCCCCAGGGCAGCTACCGTGTCTTTTATAAGATCTACGGGAAGGACGATGGCGATGTCATCGGTCAGGGAATGCTTGACCTCGCGGTTTTGCCGCCCGGCACCCTTACGGGCTACAGCGGATATGGTTTCTGGGGCCTCAAATGGAACGAAAAAGCGATAACATTCGGCATTGCGGTTCTTATTCTCGCTTTCCTGTACGGGGTTCTTAGGGGCATCCGCCGGCTTATCCGAAAGAAGCGGTCAAGCCGTCACCGCGATCGCGTGTATGCACCGCCCCCTTCGCCAAATAAGTGATGGCCGGCTCGCGGCCTTTATATCCCTGGGTTTTTTCGGCGTCGGGCTATGCGCGCACGTGGCGTTTGCCCAATCGCTCTCGGCGACGACAACGATCTTAGTCAGCGTCTGTGGCGATGGCATCGTGACGCCGCCCATTGAGGTATGCGACGACGGGGTGGACAGCGGGCTCTACGCGACCTCCACGGCGGGGAGGAATTGCCTGCCGGATTGCAGCGGGTGGGGGCCCTATTGCGGCGACGACATTCTCCAACCGCAGTACGGTGAGCAGTGCGATGCCGGCGCTTTGAACGGGACGACCGGTTCCGGCTGCTCGGCCACGTGCCAGATTGAATCTCTCGCGCCGTTGCCGGGGTCTGCGCCGGCTGGCGGCGGCGGATATTCTGGCGGAAGTTACTCGTCGCCGAAGCAGACCCAGGTGATAGTGCGTGGCGAGGCGTACCCGGGCGCGAGCGTGAATATTTTGAAGGACGGCGCGCTCATCGGTATCGTGCAGGCCGACACAAGCGCGAACTTTTACTTTTCAACGACCAACGTTTCGCCCGGCGCCACCACCTTCGGCTTTTGGGCAGAAGATTCGTCGGGCTTGAAATCAATCGCGTTTACGACGACCTTTACGATCACGGCAGGTGCGGTGACGACGGTGTCGGGCGCATTTCTTCCGCCCACCATCTCCATAGACAAACGGCAGGCGAAGCAGGGGGATGCGCTTACGATTTCCGGACAATCGGTCCCGTCCGTCACCGTTGAAGCCTATGTCCACTCGGGGAAAAATATCGTGCTTACGACGAGCACCGATCAGGAAGGAAATTGGAAAATGGCGATAGATACCGCGCCGCTCGATAATAATGCATTTCACACGGTTGATGCCGACTTTATCACGACGCAGAACGGCGCCGTCGCCCGCAGCACGGTGAGCCAAGCTATTTCTTTTTATGTCGGTAACAATGGCCGTGGGAAAGCGGTCCTCGCGGACCTGAACGGCGATGGCAGGGTCAATCTCGCCGATTTTTCGATCCTCCTTTACTATTGGGGCACGGACTATCCGCCCGCCGAGCTGAGCGGCGACCATAAAGTCGGCCTTCAAGACCTGAGCATCATGCTTTTCTATTGGACCGGCTGACCTGTGATATGATGAAGGTGCCCTTGATGAAGATTAAGATTCTTGCCGTTCTTTTTCCTGCGGTCGTCATGATGGGGACGGGGTTCGCGCATGCGGCCCAGATCTATCTTGATCCCGCGACGGGGAAGTTCCCTCCGGGCGTGACCTTCGGCGTGGACGTCCGGTTGGACAACGGGAGCCAGTGCGTGAACGCCGCGGAGGTTGACCTCGCGTACCCGAAGAACATCCTTGACGCGGTGGATGTGGGCGATGGCAATTCCATCTTTTCGCTGTGGGTGAAGCAGCCGACCATCTATGAGGATTACGGCCTTGTGTCCTTTGTGGGCGGCTTGCCCGGCGGATACTGCGGCCGCGTGGCGGGCGATCCCTCGTTGAGCAACAAACTGGCCACGATTTATTTCCGTTTTCCAACGTCCACCGCTATTACGTCAAGCAGCATACCCCTCACGGCAAGTCTCGCCTTCGAAAGCACGACGGAAGCGGTGTTAAACGACGGTTTGGGAACGTTGGCCAAGCTCTCTCTCGGCGGCGCGACCTATACCGAGCTCTTGAAGGGGGAATACGCGCCCTTGAGCGCTCTGGAGAATGCGATTGAGAGCGATACGACTCCTCCGGAACCCTTCGCGGTGCGCGTGTACCGTAACCCCATGCTCTTTGACGGTCAGCTTTTTGCCGTCTTTTCCACGGTTGACAAGCAGACAGGCGTGGACCATTACGAGGTTGCCGAGGTACCGACGAAGGATCTTGGTCTGCCGGAGAGCCAGTGGAACTGGATCCGGGCTATAAGTCCCTATCTTATTAGAAATCAGAACCTTGACGGCATGATCGAGGTTCGGGCGATCGACAAGGCCGGGAACGAACGCCTTGCGGCCTACAGCACGCAAAAGCTTCCACCCACGCCGGACTGGAGGTTCCAGTTGGTTCCGTATCTTGTCATAATCGGACTCGTATGCTTCGCGCTCGTGAGGCTCATCCTTCACTTCTTGTAGCGTTCTTGCTCTGAGGAGCGAGTGCCGGAATTTTTGGATCTTTATGCTAGTCCACGCGCACTTTGAGCTTGCGCATCTTTTTGCGGTTGGCCTTCGGGAGGCGGACCGTAAGGATGCCGTTCTTGAAGGTGACGTCGGCGCTCTCGGGGTCCACCTCTTCGGGGAGGATGACGGAGCGGGCAAAACGTCCCCAGTAGCACTCTTGGTAGAGATAATCGTGTTCTTTGTCCACCACCTCACGGTGGCGCAAACCGCGGATCACGATGGAATCGGGCGTCACGTTGATGTCAATGTCCTCCGGCCGGACGCCGGCGATCGCAGATTGGACGACGATGTCGTCCGGCGTCTGGTAGATGTCTACCGTGAGCTGTCCTTCCGGTTCTGGCGGCGGTTCGGTGATCTGCGCGCGGCCGATGTGCGAGCGCGCGGCGAGAGCGCTGTTCGCCCGTGCTAGCTCGATCACGTAACGGTCTTCGGGTTCCGCTTTTTTGCCAAACAACGATCCCAAAAACTTTTTATCCATTGCTTATTATTCAGTATAGGGGAGTTGGAGGGTGCGTGCAAGAGTCTGAAGCTGCCGCTCGTCCGATAATGGGATGTTGGTTTATGATTAAGAAGATGTCCACAGCCCGCTTTAAAAGGGTTATCCGGGATTATCACCGTCGGCACGGGCGTGATATGCCGTGGCGGCGGACGCGCGATCCGTATCGCATCTTGATCTCGGAGATCATGCTTCAACAGACGCAGGTCGCACGGGTGGTGAAGTTCTACCCGTTTTTCATCGGAAAATTCCCGAATTTCCGCACGCTTGCACAGGCAAAGACGGCAGACGTACTCCGCGCGTGGCAGGGGATGGGGTATAACCGGCGCGCGCTTGCGCTCCAACGCCTGTCAAGCGCCGTCTTGGGAAAATTTGATGGCGAGCTCCCGCACGGTCGCGCCGAACTTGAATCGCTGCCCGGGATAGGGAAAGCGACGGCGGGCGCCATCCGCGCATTTGTATGGAACGAGCCCGAGGTCTTTATTGAAACGAACATCCGCCGCGTCTTTATTCATTTTTTCTTTTCTTGCCGATCGGCCCGGCGGCGGGTAACCGACCAAGAGATCGCACGTTATATCAAACGAACCCTCCCTCGGAAGAACGTGCGCGAGTGGTATTGGGCGCTTATGGATTACGGCGCGATGCTTGGCGCGATGAGTCGAACCGGTGCAAGGGATAGCGGGCGCGACGGCCAGAGCGGCGTCCAAAATCCGAATCGGAAAAGCGCTCATTACAAAACGCAGCCGCGGTTTCTGGGCTCGGATCGCGAGTTGCGTGGCAAAATATTGCGGATATTGCTCTTCGGACGTGGTTTCGGGAATATTTCCCGTGCGTCGCTCGTCCGGCAGATAAGCCGAAGGACCAAAGAACCCCCTCGGCGGGTCCGGAAGATCGTACATGCGCTTGCACGGGAAGGATTTGTCACGTGAAAACAAAAGTCGTTGCCACAATCTTTATAGTGCTTCTAGCGGCGCCGGCCGCGATCTTCGCGGGCGCGGCGCGCGCAGCCACAAAGACGCCATTCTACTACGGTGTCTGGCTGCCGTTTTGGAAAAGCCAGGACGGTGCGGCGGACATCGCGGTGAACCTCAACGCCCTTCATGAGGTGAGTCCATTCTCGTATGAATTGAGTTCCAGTGGCGCCTTGATCGATGACCTCCGCATCGGCAACGGTTCATGGGACGCGTGGTTCGGCGCCGTGCGCGACGCCGGCGTTAGGATCATTCCCACCATCGCTTGGTTTGATACGCCAAATATTTATAAGCTTCTTTCCAATGCCAAAAAGCGCCAGGCGGAAGAAGATACGATCGCCGCGCTCGTGAAATCGGAAAAATTTGACGGCATTGATATTGATTTTGAAGGCATGACGTCCAGTACAAAACCGTATTATTCCCTTTTTATCTATGGGCTCGCGCTCCGGTTGCACCCGGTGGGGAAGGCGCTTGCCTGCACCGTCGTGCCGCGAACGCCCGTGGGTTCGCTCTATGATTCAAACCCGTTGCCCGCGGTCCAATATGCTGAAGATTACGCCGTGCTCAATAAATATTGCGACGAGGTGCGTGTCATGGCCTACGACCAGGGAACGATTGACATCAAACTTGACGCCTCAAAAGGGAACGGCAGGCTCTACGCGCCGACCGCGGATCCGGCATGGGTGGAAAAAGTGATCAAGAATACGATTACGACGATCAGTCCGAAGAAAGTTATACTTGGCATCCCGACATACGGTTACGAATATCAGGTTTCGTGGAATATGGGGGCGACCACGTACGAGAGGGTGCGCAGCTTTACGTTTTTTCAAGCGATGGATCGGGCGGATAGTTTGGGCATCGCGCCGTACCGCAATAACGCCGGTGAGTTGAGTTTCACCTTTGCCTCAAGCACGCACATCAATAACGTAGGTCCTGCATTGACCTCCATTGTCGCCTCTACGCTTCCTGCCGCCCTCGCAACGGCCAACCCCAATACCTCCACTACTTTTTTTGCTTCTTTCAGCGATGTGCAGTCAACGGCGGACAAAATCGCCTTAGCCAAGAAATACGGGCTTCGCGGAGCGATGCTTTTCAAGGCGGACGGGGATTTGGACCCTGCGACGTGGGGAGTTATGCACTGACGGGAACTTTCGCGGCGTACGTATAGTGTATAATGAAGTAACGACATGGGGGTTGCCCCCCCCACGCTTTGACGCCGTTAATACGATGCCACCGCCCCGTAGAGTAATCAGGAAAAAGTCTTCCCGCGCTTCTCCCAAAAGGCGTGCGGCGCGAGGTCGCCCAAAGAAATCCATTTCCCGCCACACCGCATTGTTGCGGACCTTGCGGCGCGCGGCGCTCGCGCGGGCGCGGAGAGAAAAACAGGAACGCGCGCGCGCGGTGCTTCATCAACTTGTGCGGCACGAGAACAATCCCATCATAGAGTCGCACGGAGGGCAATATTGGGAAATGAAAGCGACCTTCAATCCCGGCGCGGTATATGCGGATCGGCGCGTCCATCTTCTCTACCGTGCCATCGGCGGTGATGACATATCGGTGTTGGGATATGCGCGGAGCGATGACGGAGTGACGATTGCGGAGCGTTTGGATCGGCCTGCATTTGTCCCCGTCGGCCGCAAGAGACCGATGTCGGAAACGCCGGTTGCGCCCGTTGCGTACGCTTCCGGGGGAGGATGGAACGGCGGCTGCGAGGATCCCCGTCTTACGCTTCTCGACGATACGGTGTATCTCATGTACACCGCATTCGACGGTTGGGGCTCCATCCGCATTGCGCTGTCTTCCATCAGTTTGGAGGATTTCCTGAAGAAACGCTGGACATGGAAGGAACCGGCACTCATCTCGCCGCCCGGCGAGATCCACAAGAACTGGGTGCTCTTCCCGGAGAAGATCAACGGCAAATTCGCCATTCTGCACAGCATTTCTCCGCGCGTTGAAATTGAATATTTTGACAGCTTGGAAGAATTGGAAAATGAGAAAATAGTCATCCGAAGCCATTATGACCGCCTTTCACGCACGGGGAGCTGGGATAGCTGGATCCGTGGCGCGGGGCCGCCGCCCATCAGGACAAAACTTGGATGGTTGCTTTTTTATCATGCAATGGACGTGCGCGATCCCAACCGCTATAAGATCGGCGCAATGATACTTGATAGCAAAGATCCTACCAACGTTCTTTATCGTTCGCGGACTCCGGTCCTCGAGCCGGATATGCATTACGAGAACAGCGGATTCAAATCGGGAGTCGTCTATTCCTGTGGCGCGGTCGTGAAAGACGGCGAGCTCTATGTCTACTACGGCGGGGGAGATTCCGTGGTTTGCGTGGCGATGGCCAAGCTCGATGCGTTTCTCGAGGAGCTGAAACGCTACGGCGCGCCAAGGCTGCACGATGCCATTCGTTAGGCGTTTGTCCGAGAATCCGGTTCTTTTGCCCGATTCCCGATCGGCATGGGAATCCGTCGCCGCGTACAATCCATGCGTCATCACGGAAGGCGGCCTGATCCACATGCTCTATCGCGCGACGGGCGCGAGGCAAAAGGTCGGAGACCGCGAAGCAGAAGTTTCTGTAATCGGCCACGCGGTCAGCGAGGATGGCGTTCATTTCAAGAACCGCGAGCGGCTCTTCGGTCCGGAGTACGACTGGGAACGCTACGGCTGCGAAGATCCCCGCGCTACGACGTTTGAAGGAAGGCATTATATTTTTTACACGGCGGTCAGTGAATTTTCCGCGGACGGCATCAAGGCGGCCGTCGCAATCACCGAAGATTGCAGGACGATACGAGAGAAACATCTTGTGACGCCTTTCAACGCGAAGGCGATGGCGCTTTTTCCGGAGCGCGTAAACGGCAAGATCGCGGCGATTCTTACGGTGAACACCGATCGGCCGCCGGCGAAGATCTGCCTCGCGCTTTTTGATCGCATTGAAGACATTTGGTCGGAAGAATACTGGAACGTATGGTATGCCGATTGGAAAAGCCACAGTATTGGTATTGAAGAAAACTCGGAGAAGGACCAAGTGGAGGTCGGCGCGGCGCCCTTGAAAACCAAGGACGGCTGGCTCGTTTTTTACTCTTATATTTACAATTATTTTTCGCCGCCGGCGATCTTCGGGGTGCAGGCGGTGCTTTTGGGCATGAATGATCCGAGAAAGATCGTGGGCGAGGTGAAGCGGCCGTTCCTTGTGCCGGAGGAAGAATACGAGCATTACGGCCGCGTGCCGCACATTGTGTTTCCGTCGGGTGCGCTCGTTTGCAAGAAAGACGTGTATTTGTACTATGGCGCCGCAGACACGGTTTCTTGCGTCGCAGTGCTGGCGCTCGATGACCTTTTGGAACAACTGGTCTTCACGAAACAGCGGGAACTTGTTCGCTTTGAAGGCAATCCCATCGTCGCGCCGGTCAAGGAACACGCATGGGAAGCCAAAGCGACCTTCAATCCCGGGGCGATATTTTTGAACGGCAAAGTGCGGATCCTCTACCGCGCGATGTCCGACGACAATACGTCGGTCATCGGATACGCAAGCTCGGTGGATGGTATGCATGTTACGGAGCGGCTTCAGGATCCGGTTTACGCGCCGCGCGAAGGTTTTGAGCAAAAGCTCGTGCCCGGCGGCAACTCCGGCTGCGAGGATCCGCGGCTCACGCAGATAGGAGATACGATTTACATGTGCTACACCGCGTTTGACGGGAAAGATCCTCCGCGCGTGGCATTCACGTCAATCAGCGCGAAGGATTTTGACGACCATACGTGGCATTGGACGAAGTCGGTCTTGATTTCGCCGCCCGGACTTGACGACAAGGATGCCGCGCTCTTCCCGAAAAAGATCGGCGGGAAGTATTGGTTCTTGCACCGTCTTGGGTCGGATATCTGGATTGATTCCGTGAATGATTTGAATTTTGACGGCGAGACGAAGTTCCTCGGCGGAAAGATTCTTATGCAGCCGCGCCCGAGCGAATGGGATTCAAAGCGGATCGGCGGCACTTCGCCGCCGATAGAAACCGAATATGGATGGCTGCTTTTCTATCACGGCATTTCGCGCCGTACGGGCCATTACAACATCCGCGCCGCGCTTCTTGATGCCAAAGATCCCTCGCTCGTGCTCTACCGGACGCACGATCCGCTTTTGGAGCCCACAATGCCGTACGAAAAAGAGGGTGTGGTTCCGAATGTTGTTTTTCCCTGCGGGGCGGTTATGATGAAGCGCGAGCTCTATGTGTATTACGGGGGAGCTGACAAGTTCGTCGCGGTGGCTACGATGGATATTGATGTGATTGTAGCCGGGCTCGTGCGCGAGGCCAAGCTTCATGTTCGCTAATGGAGAGATTTATACAAAAACATAGAGGTATTTGGACAAAAAAGAGCTTCCTCATCGGGGTGATTCTCGGCGCGTTATTCTATGCGGCTGCGCTCTTTGCCACGTATTACGCGAATATTTTTACGGTGACGCACGCATCAAATACCGTCACGGACATTATCTTGGATAATATTCCTGTCGTGAACGTGGACTTTGTCTTCACGGAGGGAGCTACTATTTTCTATGTCGTCACGCTTCTCATTATTTTTTACGAGCCGCGGCGGATCCCCTTTGTATTGAAAAGCATCGCCCTTTTTACATTCATTCGTTCTCTCTTTATGGTGCTTACGCATATCGCGCCGCCAGAGATACATTCTTACCTTGATACTACCGATTTCTTCTATAAATTCAGCTCCGGCGACGATCTCTTCTTTTCGGCGCATACCGGATTGCCCTTCATGCTTGCCTTCGTCTTCTGGGACGAAAAATATTTACGATATCTTTTCTTCGCATTCGCCACGATCGGCGGCGTTTCCGTGCTCCTTGGGCACCTTCACTATTCCATAGACGTGTTCTCCGCGCTTTTTATCGCATTCGGCGTCTTTCATATGGCGAAAAATCTTTTCCGCGGGGATTACGCGCTCTTGAAGTCCGCGGTGAATCCGTAGCGGTTTATTTTTGAGAGAGCATGTGATCCGCGACGATTGCGATATCGGCATCGTTCGCGCCGAACCGGAGTGCGGCAGCTCTCGTCGGCATCCAAACGTCCACCACGTTTTTCATGCGGGGAGCCATGCGGTCTTCCACGGTGAAGGTCTTTTCGCCGAAGAGCGCAGGAATTTTTATCTTGGTGCCAAACGGCAGTACGTTGGTCGCCACGATGCCGTCATGCACCCTCATGCCGGACGCCGTGATAAATGGCGTGCTATCGGTTTCGTCCGGTGTGCTCGCATATGCCGTTACCCGCACGTGGAGCGTGGTTTCGGCCCGCGCGGGGTCCGATGCGGGCGCCCGCAATGCGTCATTCGGTGCGACAATGTCCGCCCGTATGATAGCCGGTGCCATGGTGGCCGCGAGAGCGACCGCGGCAATGAATAGTCGTAGCTTTTTCATGTTTTTCAACAAAAACGCCCCTTTCGGGGCATAGCACATCTTCCTATTTTGGTAAGGGTATTATAGCGCGGCCGTGAAAAAAGTGCAAGGGCTTCTTGCTCTTATGCGTTCTTCTTGAGCGCGGACCAGAGCGACAATAGTGCGATCGCGAGTCCTGCGATGACGAACCGTATCGTGTGGCCCGGAGTCACGTATGTAAATATGACGACGAGAAGCCCAAGAAGGAAATTAACCCATTGCTTCCACATGAGAATGATGAATGATTTTTTTCCGACCTTTAAAACAATTTCGGGGTTGCTGGTGCCGCATTTTCTTTCTGATGCCGTATTTTCCGGTCAATCATTTTTTGTAAATCAGCCACGCGCACTTTCCATTGTTTCCCGATCTTGAAACCGGGAAGCTTGCCGCGCTTGCACCAGTCCCACACTGTCTTTTTCGTAACGCCAAAAAACCTGGCGAGCTTCTCCGCATCATAGATGGCATCCTTTTTCCGCACACTACCATTATATCACTTCCGGCCGCGGGCATCGGCTGGGGAATCAGCCGCCGGTTGGCGGAAGCGGGGGCGAATGTGCTCCGCATTTCCCGAAGTATTTTCGTTTAGAGAAGGGAAAAGAGCAATTTCCCGAGCTTTTGGGGGGAACCGTGGCGGATGAACGGGGAGGTATCAAGAACGTCCGCAACGAGGTACTTGGGCTTGCGGTTTCTCATTGGTGCTCTTGGAGGGTCCACAAGCCGTGCGCCTTCCCCTTCGTATTTTTTGAGCAGCCGTCCCAGCGGCCGTTTTTTATTGAAGATCGCGAAGTCAAGCACGTTCTTGCCGAGATATTTTTCAATCGTGTTCAAAAAGTCCTCCGCCGTGAAATTGTCCGTCTCGCCCCGCTTCGTCATCAGGTTGCAAAGAAACACTTTTTTCGCCTTTGATTTTTTGATCTCCTCCCGCACGCCGCGGACCAGCAAATTCGGTATGATGCTCGTGTAGAGATCGCCCGGGCCTATTACGATCATGTCGGCGTTTTTGAAAATACGGCGCAGGTTCGGGTTCATATGCGCGGCGGGTTCTAGCCATACTTTTTCTATGGGGGGACGGTGGGGCACATGAGGGATATCGATATTCTTTTCGCCGCGGATTACTTCTCCGTCTCGAAGGCGGGCGCACAGGCGGATGTTGTCAAGCGTCACCGGCGCTACTTCTCCCCGTATTTTCAAAATACTGGATGCCTCCTTGAGGGCCTCCGAAAAATTCCCGGTTACCTTCTCAAGCGTCGCGATGAAAAGGCTGCCGAAACTATATCCTCCAAGCCCACCGTTCTCGAACCGGTAATTAAAAAGATCGCGCATTACGGCGCTTGACTCCGAGAGGGCGACGAGTGCCCTCCGGACGTCCCCTGGCGGGAGCACGCCGTATTGGTCGCGAAGGAGGCCAGTGGATTTACCGTCATCAGACATGGTGACGACCGCTGTAAGATGTACCGGATATCCCTTGAGGGCGCCGAGGACGTTGAAGCTCCCCGTGCCACCCCCAATGGTGACGATGTTTTTCATACGACTTGTGTTCATTATAGTACGTAGACAAACTTATGGCCCGTGTGGTGAGGGGATTGAACTCTCATCAACGGGCCTGGTTATGATTTCCCTCCCTTCTCTACGACCGCGAACCGCTCATTAAACGAAGTAGTGAACCAACTAAAATCTCTTCTCCGTTCTGACCAAGTGAAGTGTTCGCTCAATACCTCCTGGCCGCGCTGGAACCCTTTTTCGGTCACGACGAATTCACTTGCCTCTCCTTTTTTTTCTTCTAGCACATAGCCGGATCGACAGAGGAAAAACAAAGCGTTTGTTGGGGTTTCGAATTCGTCTGTCGTTAATAATTGACACAGGAAGTTGTGGTGTTCCCTAATGAACGCTTCCACGTCCTGCATCATCATTTGAAATTTCACCACTCTCCGTTCTTCTCCGTTGCCGTTCTCTCCGGCGGTGGAAAGTACTGCAAGAAGGAAATCGGGAAATGGGTTCAGCCAACAACTGATGAATTTTCTTGGCATGACGCCTCCTACCACCACTATTGCAGATGGCGGCAAAATCGTCAATGTCCAACTCTTCCTAAAAACGCAACCGTCGTTCCGTGCTTAGGAAGTGCAGGCAAGCATCGAGTGGTTAGGTGCTAGATGTTTGCCTGCGTTCAGTTGTCAGCAAAGCTTCCTACCGCCATCGCCACATTATCGTAAACGTCAAATACCGCGACGAGACGGTGGAGCTGGAATGATTCGCGGACTTTCTTTCCCAAGACCAGCTTCAGCTTTGCCCCAACGAAGCCTGTCTCCGCAAGGATGTCGGCGAGTTCACCGAGCTCAGGAGTTCCAAGGCTGGAGTGCTCGGTGAGATCGAGAACTACCTCCGTCCGGTGCTTCATCAAAATATACTCTCGGACGACAACAATCAGTGCCGGGCTACCGTTCTCTTCGTCCACTATTGGGTGGAGCACCAGCGGTACCGTTTTTTCAAGCTTCCGCTCACTTTCGTCCACGACTAACATAGATCACCCCCTTCTATAAGATTTATAACAGTGGGCTGGAGCGCGGTCAATGTGCATAAGGGAAGAGCAGTGCTTTGAATTCCTGCTTCTTCGCGGGGTCAAGTCGCAGCCGGAGGAGGTAATAGATGAATTCGGGGAAGATCCAGAAACGGGGCTCGTCGGCGAGGGCGATGAGCTCGTCAAACGTGACGAGCTTCGTTGCTATCTTTTCCCCGGGATCAAGGTGCGGTTCTTTCGTCTTTTTGCAATTTCTTGCGATAAAGAAATGGCCGTCTTGTATCACTTTCCCATCGCTCGCGTGTTGCATGAACAACTGCCAGTCAGCCGATTCATAGCCGGTTTCTTCAAGCAACTCCCGCTTTGCCTCTGCGAGCGGAGCATCCCCTTTATCTGCTCTGCCGCCCGGAAAATTGATGTTGTGAGGCCGGTCGGGTTGGTCCTGTTCCTCAATAAGGATCTTGTCGCCGACCGTCGCGATGACCTCCACCGTCGGCGGCCGCCATATCTTTTCAAAGATTTCCGTCGTCCCGTCAAACATTTTCTGCTCCCATTGCCACACTTCAAAGATCACGCCCTTGAAGACAAGGCGTGCGTTCGGCGGCAGTCCGGGTCGCGGTTTGTGGTTATTGTCGTTCTCCATAGCAGTATCATTGTACCTGATTTTGTTGACAGGAAAAGTCTATCTAATTAAACTTTTGGCAGCGGGCGGTAAGAGCGCCCGATATCGTCTTTGGAGGGAAACATGGAAGGAAGCATGGGAAGTGTAGATGGCTTCATTGTTCTCAATGGAAGAGGGGAATATCTCGACCGACACTTCGAATGGGCACCTTACTTGGAGTTGAGTCAGACGTATGTTCACGAGGAGAGTGCCATCGCGGCTGGTGGACCCTGGGCTTCTGAAGCAAGGACCGTCATTCCTGCGACGTACGTCTTTAATGGCCACCGGGTTGAAGTGAAAGGAGACGCAATTCCTTTCGGTAAATTTCTCGCCCGCACGATTTCGCCCTCTCCCAGAATTTGCGCTTGAGGAGGGCGCCCACGATTTATGAGGGGATCTTCGTGTACACAACTGTGCTACTTCCGAGGACCCCTCCCTGCCTTAGCTTGTCACCCACAGTGCGGGTGGTGCTCTAAGGCAGATATAGAATAGCGCGTTGCGCGCGGTGGGCGGGGACGTTATTATAGAAGCAATGGCTGTGCGCATAGACGTCAGATACAAGGTACCTGATACGCGGGCCGAGGTGTATCGGCGGCAGTTTGAAGACCGCGGTTTTAAGGGGAAGATCGCGGGCGTCGCGCTCGCGGATTCGTACGTGGTGGACATGCCGCTCACGGCAAAAGAGCGCAAAGGAGTCGCCGCACTTTTTGAAAACCCGCTCGTTGAACGAGCGGTAATTAATTCCGCCGAGGCCCCGAAGAAATTCGCATGGGCGGTTGAGATCGGGTTTCTCCCCGGCGTGACCGACAACGTAGGAACAACCGCCCGCGAAACGATAGAAGATTTTTTGGGAAGGAAATGCAAGAACGGCCAGGGCGTATATTCCTCGCAGGTTTTTTTCCTTTCGGGGAAATTATCCAAGGTGGATGCGGCGGCCATCGCGGAGGGCCTTTATAACCCGCTCATCCAGCGGGCGCGGATCAAAAGCGCGGGCGAATTCAGGCGCGACAAAGGAATGGGGGCGCTGGTTCCAAGCGTGAGGCTTCGGACGAAACCTTCCGTGGAGTCGGTGAATTTGGAGGTAAGCGACGAGGAGCTTTCCCGCATCGGGAAAGAGGGGATCCAGAACAAGGACGGGACGAGGAACGGGCCACTCGCGCTTGATCTTCCAAGCATGAAGGCGATCCGCGATTATTTCAGGGCGAAGAAAAAGCGCAGGCCGACCGACGTGGAGCTTGAATCGCTCGCGCAGACGTGGTCGGAGCACTGCAAGCACACGATCTTTGCGGATCCGATTGACGAGGTGCGGGGCGGTCTTTTCCGTTCATACATCAAGCAGGCGACGAACGATATCCGCAAAAAGAAAGGCAAAAAAGATTTCTGCGTTTCGGTTTTCACCGACAATTCCGGCGCGATTGCCTTTGATGACAAATATTTGATTACGCACAAAGTGGAAACGCACAACAGCCCTTCCGCGCTTGACCCGTTCGGCGGTTCCGTCACGGGCATCGTGGGCGTGAATCGCGACACGATGGGGTTCGGGCTCGGCGCGAAGCCGGTCGCGAACCTGTATGGTTTTTGCTTCGCCGACCCGCGCGACGCGAGCGTGCTCTACCGCGATGCGGAGAAAAAGCAGAAAATGCTTTCCGCGCGGCGGATTATGGACGGCGTGGTACGGGGCGTGAACGTCGGCGGAAATTGTTCCGGCATCCCCACGCCGCAGGGATTCGTCCTTTTTGACAAGCGCTACCGAGGGAAGCCGCTTGTTTTTGTGGGGACGGTGGGACTTATCCCGCGGATGTATGGAGGTAGGCCTTTGTACAAAAAGCGGGCGCAGCCGGGAGATTACATCGTGATGACCGGCGGACGCGTGGGGCAGGACGGCATCCATGGCGCGACGTTCTCTTCGGAAGCAATGGATTCCGGGAGTCCCGCGACCGCGGTGCAGATCGGCGATCCGATCACGCAAAAAAAGATGAGCGACGCCTTGATAAAGGAAGCGCGCGACCGCGGCCTCTATCACAGCATTACAGATAACGGTGCCGGAGGGCTTTCCTGCTCGGTGGCCGAGATGGCAAAAGAATGCAATGGGTGCCTTGTTGATTTGGACAGGGTGCCGCTTAAATATCCCGGCCTTGAGCCGTGGAAGATTTGGATTTCGGAATCGCAGGAGCGCATGACGCTCGCCGTGCCGAAGTCAAAATGGCCTGAATTGTCCAAACTTTTGCGCGCGCGCGGCGTGGAGGCAACGGTGATCGGGCGATTTACGAATTTCGGGAAGTGCGTTGTGAAATTCAAGGGAGAAACTGCGATGGACATTGATCTGGAATTTCTCCACGAGGGATTGCCCACGAAGCGGCTCATGACTCGCGAACCGCTTTCACTCACAATTGAAATTGATTCGCCGCTGCCAACGGAACGCGACTTGAGCGGAGCGGTCGTCCGAATGCTCGCGCGGCCGAACATCGCAAGTTACGGGTTCATTTCTATGCAGTATGACCACGAGGTGCAGGCAAGCTCCGTGCTGAAGCCGCTCGTAGGGAGGGGGAGGGTGAATGCGGACGCATCGGTCTTCCGGCCGGTTCTCAATTCCCCGAAAGGGGTGGTGCTTTCATCAGGCATTGTTCCCGCGTATTCGGAGCGCGATCCTTACGCGATGGCGGCATGCGCGATTGACACCGCGATCCGGTCCGCCGTGGCCGCAGGCGCGGATCCCGATTATCTCGCCCTGCTTGATAATTTCTGCTGGTGCAGCTCCAATGAGCCGGAGCGGCTGTTCCAATTGAAGCGCGCCGTCCAGGCGTGCTACGACTACGCAGTCGCATACGGAACCCCTTTCATTTCAGGGAAAGACAGTATGTTTAATGACTTTAAGGGCTATGACGAAAACGGAAAACCGTTGAAGATTTCCATCCCGCCGACGCTTTTGATTTCCGCAATGGGCGTCGTTCCCGATGCCGCAAAGTCGGTGTCGCTTGACGCAAAGTCCGCGGGCGACCTTGTATATATTTTAGGTGAAACTTTTGACGAGCTCGGTGGCAGCGAATATTTTTCCACAGGAAGCGTTCCTCACGTGGATGCGAAGAGGAACAAAAAATTATACAACGCGTTCTATTCGTGCGTGCGCGAGGGTCTTGTGGCATCCGGTACGAGCGTGGCGAGGGGTGGCCTTGCAGTCGCCCTTGCGAAGACGGCGATGGCCGGAAAATTGGGATTGGATGTTTCGCTCGCGAAGTTGCCTGGAATGGTATCAAGCGACACCTCAGCATTTTTCTCGGAGAGCCAGGGAAGAATCGTCGTGACGGTCGCCCTGCACCACAAACGCGCATTTGAGAAAAAGATGCGAGGCAATCGCTTCGCTTGCATCGGCCGCGTGACGAGCAAAGAGCGCGTCGTGATCCGCCGCAGGAATGCGGCAAAGATGCCGCTCGGCGAAATGTTGCGGGCGTATAAATCCACATTTAAGGGATATTAAAAAAACATTAACTATGAAACCGCCGCGCGCCATTGTTCTTTCGGGATACGGCCTCAACTGCGAGGACGAAACGAAATTCGCGTTTGATCTTGCGGGCGCGCGGGCGGACATCGTCCACGTGAACGACCTCGTTGCGGAAAAAGGGAAATTAAAAAATTATCAAATTCTTGCGATCCCCGGTGGGTTTTCGTACGGTGACGACACCGGTTCCGGCAAGGCGTATGCCAACAAACTTAAGAATCATCTCCGCGACGAACTGGAAGAGTTTGTGAGCAGGGATCGGCTCGTTATCGGCATCTGTAACGGATTTCAGATTCTCACGAATCTCGGCCTTCTGCCCGGCGCACTTTTGCCGAATACCTCCGCGCGATACACCGTCCGCTGGGTTGATTTGAAGATTACGGGCGAGACGCCGTGGCTGCGCGGGATAAAGACCCTTATGGTGCCGATTGCGCACGGCGAAGGCAGATACTATGCCGACGAGAAGACGCTCGCCGCCATGGAAAAAAGCCATTCAATCGCCGCGAAATACACAAAAGGGGAGATTTGCAAATATCAGGATCTCGCTGCGAATCCGAACGGCGCGATGAAGGATATCGCTTCCATCGCTGCCCGCAAGGGAAGGATTTTGGGGACAATGCCGCATCCCGAACGCGCGATATTCTTCACGCAGCTCCCGCACTGGCCGTATCTCAAAGAAAAACTGGAGCGCGCAGGGAAGAAGCTTCCCGTCCACGGTCCCGGGCTCCAGGTTTTCAAGAACGCCGTCGGGTATTTCAAATGAAGGACTCCAAACGCTATTTATTTCTGTTTGATTTTGACGGGACTCTGGCCGACACGTTTACCGCGAGTCCGAATAACATCGGTGTGAACGAAGCGCACAGATTCGCGCTTGAGACATTGTTCGGTAAAGAAGGCGTAAAAGTTTATGATCGACAGGGCGGCCACAAAAACCGTGCGCCCAGTGAGTTGATTGCGGATCTCTTGCGTGAAAAACCGGAACTTTTGGATAATGCGAGGCAATTTTTTGAAAAGCAAAATGGGGAAAGGAAAGAAGGCGGTATGTTGTGGGACAATGCCGATCCCCAACGAACCATCACAGAACTTTTCGTACAGGTGAAGCTTGAGCAATTGAGCGGAGAGATTGGCGCAAAATTTCCAGACGGAAGAGTGTGGCCGCCTCCTTGTGATGGGGTATCGGCGCTTTTAAAGGAAATTGGGGAACTGAATGAACGAGGTGATGTTGCTATTGATATTGGGGTGCTTTCTTCCGGACATACCGAATTCATCAAAAAGGCTTTTTCTGCATGGGGCCTTCCTGCGCCGCGCGTCCTTGTCACCGATGATGACATTCGCGAACGGACCTACCCCAAGGAGCTGTTCCGTAGAGTGAAGCCGGGCGTTTTCCCTTTTGCCCTCGCGCATTGGAAATGGCTTCGCGAACAGGGAATGCGGACAGACAATTTTGACCTTAAAGGTGCGATGGAAATGCGGGAGAGGGTTATGTATGGAGGGGACGATCCCGTAAAGGACGGTGAATTGGCAAAGAGCGCCAGCGTCCCTTTTTTCCTTTTTGATCGCAATGGCACACACAGAGAAAGCTTTCACGATCCGAACGGCGCGACGGTTGAATCTTGGGATGAACTCCGCCGAATGCTTGCGCGTCCTGATGTTTTAGATGGTATGCGGGAAGGCAGGCCGCTTCAAAAAGTGTTCGCTCCGATTTTCACCGAGCTTCAGACGGCGCGCGAGGGTCGCGAGGGGAACCGGGAGGGCAAATTGCGATGAAGGACAGGATTGACACCTTGCTTTCGTTTCTTGAAGAAGCCGAAAAGCTGAAGCTAGTCGAGCGGCGCAACAGGATTTCTGGCGGGAAGCGCCCAGAGAGCAGCGCGGAGCATTCTTACGATCTCGCCCTGTGGGCCGTGGTTCTTTCACAGGACCTGCCGCGCAGCCTTGATCTCCTGCGGACGCTGGAATTGATTCTTGCGCATGACCTTGTGGAAATTTACGCGGGCGATACTTTTCTTTTTGATCATGCTGCGCGCAGGTCCAAAAAGGCTCGCGAGGACGCAGCTGCAAAGAAGCTCTTCGGACGTTTGCCGTCGGACCTCATGAAGAAATTCCACCGGCTCTGGGCGGAGTTTGAAGCCGGGCGCACCAAGGAGGCAAAGGTGGCGATCTCCATAGACCGCTTGCAGCCCATGCTCCAGGGCCTCGCCTCTGGCACGCCTCCCTGGAAGAAACACGGGATCACCGAGGCTGAGCTCCAAAAATACAAACGCGCTTACATGCTGCACGACAAAAACATTCTCACGATCTACGAACGATTGCTCGCCTCGGCTCGGAGGAAAAGGATGATTTAGGAATAGCAGGAAAAATTTCTTGACGCGCACAACTATTTTCTTTATTCTTTAGTAAGGCAAGAAATAGCAAGCCAAAAGGAGGGCCCATGGAGAAAGCGATAAATCAGCGACCGTGGTGGTTGCGGATTATAGGGTTAGGGGTGTTCGCGGTGGCCGTAGTGAGCATGACCATCGCAGTGGCTGGCGCTATCGCCCTGGCGCTTTTTGGATCAAGTGCTTTGTTTTTATATGAAAAAGCCGGGGAACTGGGAGGTGTTCCTCGGAAGGTGTTACGCCTGAGGGAGTAACCTCCCCCATCGTCATTCTCGGTGTTTTCTCGACAAGCGCGAGAAGGCACCGAGGATGGCCATTTTTGTTTTGACGGGGTCCCGGGGTATGCTAGAATGGAAACATAAATCGACCGAACAATGCCTAAACCACTCGTAGGTATTATTATGGGTTCCGATTCCGACCTGCCCGTGATGCAGGAGGCGGCAGACGCGCTCAAAGAGTTCGGCGTTTCGTACGAGATGACGGTCGTCTCCGCGCATCGCACGCCGGACCGCGCATACGAATATGCGAAGAGTGCGGCGGACCGTGGGTTGAAAGTGATCATCGCGGGAGCCGGCGGCGCCGCGCATCTTGCGGGAGCGACCGCCGCGATGACGCCGCTGCCCGTGATCGGAGTTCCCATACAATCCAAGACCTTGAGCGGTCTTGATTCGTTATTTTCAACGGTGCAGATGCCGCCCGGAGTTCCCGTCGCGACCATGGCGATCAATGGCGCGAAGAACGCCGCCATCCTCGCCGTGCAGATCTTGGGAGCGGGGGACGCGGCGCTGCAGAAAAAGATCGTGGACTACAAAGAAAAACTCCGCGCGGCCGTGGCGGAGAAAGCGAAAAAAGTTGAAACCAGCGGATAAAACTATTAATGGATAAGGCAACCATAGAAGCGCACATCGGGGATGTTATTGATAAGACCGATTTCCAGGGGCTCGGCGAGCGCCGCGCGGGGAAAGTGCGAGATGTGTACACGCAGCCCAATCGCCTGATCCTCGTTGCGACCGATCGCTACTCCGCGTTTGACAGGAATCTGTGCCTCATCCCATTCAAGGGAAACGTGCTTACGCAAGTAAGCGCGTTTTGGTTTGAAAAGACCGCGGATATCGTGAAAAACCACGTGATTGCGGTCCCCGACCCGAACGTGACGGTAACGGAAAAGTGCGAGGTGGTTCCCATAGAGGTCGTCGTAAGGGGCTATATTACTGGGGTTACGGGGACTGCGATTTGGACGCTTTATCAGAAAGGCGAGCGGCGATTTGGCGACCTTACGCTGCCCGACGGCATGAAAAAGAACCAGAAGCTTCCGCACGCTATCCTCACGCCCACCACGAAATCGGAGGCGCACGATCGGCCGGTCACGCGGGACGAGATCATACACGAAGGCCTGGTGAAAAAAGAAATATGGGAACAGATTGAAAACGCCGCGCTCCGGCTTTTCACGCGCGGGCAGGAGTTGGCAAAACAGCGCGGGTTGATCCTTGTGGACACAAAATATGAATTCGGCATTTCGCCGAAAGGAGAGGTAATGCTTATTGACGAGATACATACTCCCGATTCTTCGCGCTACTGGCAGGCGGCGAGCTACGAGGCGCGCATCGCGAAGGGCGAAGAGCCGGAAAACTTTGACAAGGAATTTTTGCGGCTCTGGTTCAAGGAGCACTGTGATCCCTATAAGGACGCCACGCTGCCCGAAGCGCCGCGCGAGATGGTGGTGGAACTCGCGAGCCGGTACGTGAAAATTTTTGAACAGATCACGGGACGGACGTTCGCGCCGGACTTCACGATGCCGGCGTTGGATCGCATAAGAAAAAATTTAGAGGCGTTTGTCCTGCATAAACCGTAACATACGAACAACATGCACGAACTCAATGAGAAGTGCGGCGTCTTTGGCATTTACGGAAAGGGCATGGACGTGGCGCGTATCACGTTCTTCGGCGTGCTTGCCATCCAGCACCGCGGGCAGGAGAGCGCGGGTATGGCGGTTGCCGATGGCACGCGCCTTGAATGCCAAAAAGGCAACGGCCTTATCACGCAGGTTTTTGACGACGCAAAAATTGATAATTTGAAAGGCCATATTGCGATCGGCCAGAATCGGTATTCCACGTCATCGGGAACCGGCATTCGGCACGCACAGCCGATCATGACGGAGGACGGGCGTATCGCGCTTGCGCACAATGGCAACTTGCCAAGCGTGAAGGTACTTGAGGAATTTTTGAAAAAAGAAGGGGTGGATACGGCGGCCCGCTCGGATTCCTACATGATGACGCTCGCCGTTGAACATTTCATAAAACAGGGATGCTCACTCGAAGAAGCGGTGCGCAGTGCCTACCCACTTTTCACCGGTTCGTTCTCGCTTCTCATCATGGACAAGACAACGCTCGTCGCCGCGCGCGATCCCTATGGCCTCAAACCGTTCTCCATGGGACAGTTGAACGGCGGGTTTGCATTCTCTTCCGAGACGTGCAGCTTTCCCTCGGTCGGAGCGACCTTTATGCGTGACGTCCTTCCCGGCGAGATGATTGTGGTGGACAAGAAAGGCATGCGGTCAATTCAACTTGTGCCGCCCGATCAAAAACTGGACATCTTTGAATTCGTGTATTTCGCGCGTTCAAGCAGCATACTTTTGGGAACCTCGGTGTATGCCGCCCGCAAACGGTGCGGCATTGAACTTGCCCGGGAACGCAAAATTGACGCCGACATGGTGATTCCTATCCCCGAGACGGGGATCCCGGGTGCGGTCGGCTATTCGGAGGCATCGGGGATTCCCTTGGAACTCGCGCTCGTCAAGAACCGTTACGTGTACCGGACGTTCATTGATCCGGACGACCGGATGCGCAAGCAAGGGGTGAAGACGAAGCTCGCGGCCATCCCCGACATCGTAGGAGGCAAGCGCGCCATCGTGATAGACGATTCCATCGTGCGCGGCAACACGAGCCCGCAGATCGTGAAGATTCTTTTTGAAGCGGGCGCGAAAGAAGTGCATTTCTTGGTGAACTCTCCGCCCGTGCGCTTTCCCGATTTTTACGGCATTGACACGCCCAGGCAGGCAAGCCTCCTTGCATTCCAAAAGACCATCCCCGAGATAAGGGAATTTCTGGGCGCGACCTCGCTTCACTATCTTTCGTATCAGGGGATCCTCAGGGGCATTGGCGTTCCCGAAGACAAACTGTGCACTTCCTGCTTTACCGGGAAGTATCCCTTGGACATCCGTGAGCGGAAGGCGGAGGTCGGCATACCGGCCCTGCAGGAAACTTGGGCATAAAAGGCATGAAAACGTTTCGTCTGGCCATACTTGCTTCGGGAGGCGGCACGACCGCGGAAGCGATCGTCGCGGCGCACCACGCCGGACGGCTTTTGGGGATTGTGCCGGCATGCTTGATTGCAAGCAGGCCGGACGCCGGCGTGATGCAAAAAATGGAACGATTGGGAATACCGCGCAAAAACATTTTTGTTATTGAACCGAAGAAATTTTCAAACGAAGAAGAGTTCGGGGGCGCGATTTTGAAAGTTCTTAAAGAGCAGGCCGTTGATCTCGTCGGCCAGTACGGATGGATGATAAAGACCCCGCGCAACGTGATCGCCGCATTCCGCAATGCTATGATCAACCAGCACCCGGGGCCGCTTGACCCGGGCCGTCCCGATTTTGGCGGGAAGGGGATGTTTGGCCTGCGTGTCCACGCGGCGCGACTCTTGTTCGTGCGGAGCATGGGGCGCGATTTTTGGACTGAGGCGACGGCACAGCGCGTGGCGGAGCAGTTCGACGAGGGCACGGTTTTGAAACGTACGCAGCTTGCGATCTTGCCGGACGACGATCCGAAGTCGCTTGCGGCGCGGTTGCTCCCCTTTGAGCACGAAACACAGATCGCCACTTTGGAGGACTTTATGAATGGCCGCGTGCGGGAGCTCGTGCGCGAAACGCCGCTTGTCCGCAAAGGGGAAGAAGTGACCCTTGAGGATTCAAAAAAGGCCGCCATGCTGCTTTTTCCGCAGGGATGAACGTGTTTTTGATAGGGAGCGGCGGACGCGAGCACGCGCTTGCGTGGAAGCTCGCGCAGTCTCCGCGGCTCGGGAAGCTTTTTATCGCGCCGGGCAACGGCGGCACCGCGCGCCTCGGCGAGAATGTTGCGATCAAAGCGGACGACATTCCGGCGCTCATCGCGTTCGCAAAAAAATCGGTCGTTGATCTTGTGGTCGTAGGTCCGGACGATCCCTTGGCACTCGGTATCGTTGATCAATTTCAAAAAGAGGGATTTTTGATCTTTGGCCCGACGAAGGCAGCGGCGCAGATAGAGGCCTCAAAGGCGTTCGCGAAGCAGCTTATGCAGGATGAATATATTCCCACGGCGGCGTTCCGGATATTCACGGATTACGATGAGGCCTCCCGATATCTTGCATCGCAATCCGTGCCGATCGTTGTGAAAGCAAGCGGGCTCGCGCTCGGAAAAGGTGCAATAGTGTGCAAGACGATGGACGAAGCGAGGGCGGCGCTCAAAAACATAATGATAGACCGCGCGTTCGGGGACGCAGGGGACGAAGTGGTAATAGAGGAATTTTTGGAAGGGCAGGAAATTTCCATTCACGCATTCTCCGATGGGGTCGCGCGCGCAGTGATGCCGACCGCGCAGGACCACAAGCCGGTGGGCGAAGGAGACACGGGACCGAATACCGGCGGCATGGGGACGATCGCTCCCGTGCCGTGGGTGACCGACGAACTTCAAAACCAGATCGCGCAGACGATCCTTGACCCTACGCTCCGCGCCATGAAGAAAAAAGGATGCACCTTTTCGGGGTGTTTGTATCCCGGGCTGAAGATCACCCCCGAAGGGCCCAAAGTACTTGAGTTCAATGCCCGCTTCGGCGATCCCGAAACGCAATCGCTCATGCGACTTTTAAAAACGGATCTTTTGGAAATTCTTGAAGCGTGCGCTTCCGGGAAGTTGAACGGGGTTTCAATAGAGTGGAATTCGTGCTATGCGGCGTGTATAGTTATGGCATCGGGAGGGTACCCCGGCGTTTACAAAAAGGGATTTCCGATTACGGGCATCCGTGAGGCGGAGAAACTGGAAGGCGTTATAGTGTTCCATGCCGGAACTAAGCTCGCAGATGGCGGACTCGTCACGTCGGGCGGAAGGGTACTCGGCGTAAGTGCCTTGGGGCCCACGCTCGCGGAAGCGCTCCGCAAGGCGTATGTCGGAGCGGAGAAAATAAAATTTGAAGGGATGTATTATAGAAAGGACATCGGCGCAAAAGCTTTGTAATACTATGGACCAGCTCATAGACCAGCTTGAAGCGATAAGTCCCGTTGACGGGCGCTATCGGAGCTATGGGGAAGACCTCGCGAAGATTTTCAGCGAATCGGGGCTCATGCGCTACCGGCTCGTCGTGGAAGGCGAATATCTTATCGCGCTCTCGGAGACGCGGGGCATCGGGCTCCGGCATTTTTCCGCGCGCGAAAAGGTGCTCATCCGTAAGCTTTATAAACTGCCGGTCGGAGACGCAAAAATCATCAGTGCTATTGAAAAAGTGGGATACCGACACATCAAGGCGACAGAGCACGACATGAAGGCGGTGGAATATTTCATGCGGGAGAAATTGAAAAGGACTTCGCTCAAGGATTCGCTCGGTTGGTTGCACTTCGCGCTCACTTCCTATGATGTTAGCGAAATTGCATATGGTCTGATGCTCGGCGATGCCATCCGTGAAGTGCTTACTCCACTCCTTTGCGAGATTGAGCGGGCGCTTGCGGGGTTTGCGAGGCAGTACGCCGGTTTGCCGATGCTCGGGCGCACTCATGGGCAACCAGCAACGCCGACGACGTTCGGGAAGGAAATGAATGTATTCCGGGCGCGCCTCGTGCGGCAAATGGATCAACTAGCGAAGTTTAAGGTTTCCGTGAAACTGAATGGTGCAACCGGGAATTACAACGCGCACGTGGCGGCGTATCCGAATGTCGATTGGATCGCGTTTACAAAGAGATTTATTGCTCGCCTGAATCGCGAGCGCACAGCAATCCTCGAACCGAATCTTCTGACCACGCAAATCGATCCCCACGACTCGTATGCCGAACTTTTCGATATTCTCCGCCGCACAAATACCATCCTCATTGGTTTCGATCAGGATATGTGGCGCTACATAAGCGACGATTGGCTCGTGCAGAAAGCGAAAGAAGGCGAGATTGGGTCCTCCACGATGCCGCACAAGATCAATCCGATAAAATTTGAGAATAGCGAGGGCAACCTCGGCATCGCGAATGCGCTCTTCGCACATTTTTCGGCAAAGCTCCCCATATCGCGCCTGCAGCGCGATCTTTCCGATTCCACCGTGGAGCGAAACTTCGGCGTTGCCCTCGCACATTGCGCGGTCGGCTATTCATATCTTTTGAACGGCCTCGGGCGGGTCTCGGTGCACGAGGCGAAGGTGGTGGAAGCGCTTGAGGAACATCCCGAGATTGTTTCTGAAGCGATCCAGATCGTTCTGCGGCGGGAGGGCATTCCCATGCCCTACGAGAAATTGAAGGAACTCACGCGCGGGCGGCAAGTGACTCTGGACGACATCCGCGCCTTCGTGGACTCCCTTAAAATATCGGACAAATTGAAAAAGGAGCTCAAGAGCTTCACCCCAAAGAATTATCTCGGCCTTGCGAAGAAACTCGCGCGGATGTAATGACCAAAGATAAACGGGCAGCGATGGGTAAAAGCGAATACGCAAAGGCGGGAGTGGATTATACGCAGTTGGAACCCTTCAAGCAGGCGATGATCGCGATGGGAAAGCGGACGCTTTCTTTCCCAAACCGCCGCGGCGTCTACGTGAATAACGATGTGCTCCACGCGCACGGCGCGGTGTATGAATACCGCGGCGGCCTGCCGCACCTCTGGTGCAAGACGCAGGAAGGGCTCGGGAACAAGAACTGGATTGCGGAGTGGATGTATCAGAACGCCGGCACCGGCAGGACGTACTACGAAACAATTGGCATTGATACCGCGCTCATGGCGGTGAACGATCTCATCGCGCAAGGGGCGATGCCCGTCATTTTTACCGATGAGGTTGCCGTGGGCGATGCCGCATGGTTCTCGGATGAGAAACGCAGCCATGATTTGGCCGAAGGATTTTTCAAGATTTGCAAGGAAGTCGGGATGGCTCTGCCAGCGGGGGAATCGCCTGCGCTCAAGTATCTTATGAAGCCGGAGCCGCCGGTCCTCGCCGCGCCTTCGCTCTCGGGCTGCGCGACGGGCATTATCGCGCCAAACACAAATCTCATTACTGGGAAAGAACTTGCGCCGGGATGCCATATCGTTGGCGCCGCATCCTCCGGCCTCCACGCGAACGGCATATCGCTTGTCATCAAGCGGGCGCTTGCACTTCCCGATAAATTTCTTACAAAGCTTCCGAACGGTACCACGCTCGGCGAGGAGGCGTTGATTCCAACACGCTCGTACGTCGCGCTTGTGGAGGCGCTCCAGAATGCCCATGTGCGAATCGCGGCGATCCTGCCCGGCACGGGCGACGGCATCGGCAAGCTCGCGTTTGATAAACGGCCATTCACCTATCGCATCCAAAACTGGCCAGCCGTGCCACCGCTTTTCCAGTTCATGCGCGGACTCGGCGTTTCCCTCCGTGATTGCCTAAAGACCTTTAACTGGGGCGTCGGCTATTATCTTTTCGTGCCAAAGGAAGAAGTTGACCGGACCGTCTCCCTTGGTAAAAAAGCCGGCTGCGAACTTTTTGACCTCGGCGTCGTGGAAGAAGGCAAGCGCGAGGTCGTCTTTGAACCGGAAGATATTATTCTGCAACCGCCAGGCGAGGAATGAACGCCGCCGGCGCAAAAAGGTTATCCTCTCTGGTTGGGTCTTCCGAGGTTGAACATTGCCCAGCCGCCAGAGCGGGCAAACGCATGCATGCCGCTTCGCAAAAGCTATATACTTTAAGGAATGATTATTGAAGCAATACTTTTTGATCTCGACGGCGTCATAGTAGACTCCAACCGTCCGACGATAGAGTATTTTCAGGAAACCTTCAGACACTTTAAGTTACCCATTCCGCAAGAAAAAGATTTCTTGCCGCTTCTAGGTTTGAAAACTTTGGATATTACAAAAAAACTGCTGCCATCTTTGTCAGAAGAAGAAGTTCTGCCCATCTACGAATACAGCAAGAAAATGTCTGTGGCATTTGCGCCCAAAATTACCTTAATGGCTCACGCGAGCGAGGTACTGGAAGCGATAAAAAAGAATTACAAGACCGCGCTCATTACCAGTCGCGGCAGAACAACTACCACGATGCTTCTTAAGAAGTTTGATCTTCGTAAATATTTTGATGTTGTCTTGGACAGAGAAGACGTGAAAAATCACAAACCGAATCCCGAAGGAATCATTAAAGCCATGGACCACCTGGGAATTAAGGATAGGACGAAAGCTCTTTATGTTGGTGACTACAAAGAAGATATTGAAGCTGCTCACAACGCCGATATCAAATGTGTGTTGGTCGCCGAAAAAGGAGATAATCTCGGAGAAGATTTCAAAATTGTTACCTTGTCGGAGCTACCCTCTCTTGTTGAAGGCATAGCTGCTGACTGCTAGTTTTCTGCGATAGTGCGATAGCGAACAGGACTGACGTCGTCCAGCCGCCGGAGAGGTGGGGGGTACTGCCCGCTTTTGCAAAAATCCAGAAATCACATATAATAAATTCATCTATGCGGAAGTGCGATAAATTTTTTAAGGAGCTTGAGGCTCTCGGCCTCGCGGTCACCTACGACGAGGTGCGCTTGAAGACGGATTATTCCGACGTGATGCCGAGTGCTACGGTGCTCACGAGCCGGTTCTCGCGCAATGTGCCGCTCAAGATCCCGATCACGAGCGCGGCGATGGATACGGTGACGGAGAGCCGGATGGCGATCGCGATGGCGAAGCTCGGCGGCTTGGGCGTGATCCACAGGGGGTTTACGCCCAAGGAGCAGAGCGAAGAAGTCCGTCGCGTAAAGTTCCATCTCTCGGGCCTCATAGAGACGCCGATCACGATCCGCGAGAATATGACGTTCCAGGAGGTTGAGACGATGCGCAGAGAGAGAGGATTTTCTTTCCACAGTTTTCCGGTTGTGGACGCGCGCGGCAAACTCGCGGGGCTTATCACCGAGAACGATTTTGATTTTTCGGGCGACGGTTCGCAGAAGGTGAAGAGCGTCATGACGCGCGACCTCGTGACGGCGCCGAAGGGCACCTCAATTGATAAGGCGTACGAGATCATGCTCAAGGCGAAGAAAAAAGTTCTTCCACTTGTGAACAGGGGCAATCTTGTCGGTATGTATCTCTTTTCCGATCTCAAGCGGATCAAGTCCGGCCGATCGGGAAAATATAACGTTGACAGCCACGGGCGATTGCGCGTGGCCGCGGCGGTGGGCGTGAACGACGATGCGATGGAGCGGGCGGAAGCGCTCAAGGGATTCGCGGATGTTTTGGTCATTGACACCGCGCACGGCGACTCAAAAGACGTTATCCAGACGATCAAGGCGCTCAAGAAGGCGTATCGCGTTGACGTCGTGGCGGGCAATATTTCGCGCGGCGAATCGGCGAAGCGGCTCGTCGCGGCGGGGGCTGACGGAGTGAAGGTGGGCCAGGGTCCAGGTTCTATATGTACAACGCGGATCGTCGCGGGCATCGGCTGCCCACAAGTCACGGCGACTTATGAAGTGGCGAAAGCGCTTGAAAAGACCGACGTGCCGATTTGCGCAGATGGCGGCATTGAGAATTCGGGCGACATCCCGATCGCGATTGGCGCGGGAGCGCACTCGGTGATGCTCGGCAAATTGCTCGCGGGCACCAAAGAAGCGCCGGGAGAAGTTGATTTCCGTTTTGAAACGCCAATGAAGCGATACCGCGGCATGGGATCGCTTTCCGCGATGGAAGAGAGCCGCAGTTCGCGCGAGCGGTATCGCGAGGCGAATACCGCGAAGGACCGGTTCGTGCCGGAGGGGGTGGAAGGGTTAGTGCCATACGTGGGCGAATTGGAAACGGTAATGCATCAATATGTCGGCGGTCTGCAAAAAGGGATGGGATACGTCGGCGCACGGACGATTGAGGAACTGCGGAGCAATGCGGAGTTCATCCGCATCAGCGCCGCCGGCATCAAGGAGTCCCATCCGCACGGAGTACGCATTGTGCGCGACGCGCCCAACTATCGGAGAGACCATGCGTAGGACCCATTCCCAAGCGAACCCCCGCGTTCCGAAGGGCGTCCGAACGCTGGGGATCGTCTGTACGCAGTGGGGAGACACGGGAAAGGGAAAATTCGTTGATTATTTCGCCGAGCATTGGGCGGACGTCATCGCCCGCGGCACGGGCGGCGCGAACGCGGGCCACACCGTCAAATTGGGCAAAAAGGAATTCGTGTTCCATCTTCTGCCGTCCGGTATGTTGCACAGGAAGCTCAACGTGATCGGCTCGGGAGTTGCGGTGGAGCCGGGAACGGTTTTGGATGAAATTGCGATCTTGAAGAAGGCGGGAATTTCTCCGAAACACCTGCGGATTGCCCTGAACGCGCGGCTCGTGCTGCCGCAGCACGTCGTTTTGGACCGCGTACGCGAGGCATCGGGAAAAACCGGGAAGATCGGCACGACGGGTCGTGGCATGGGGCCCGCGTACACCGACCATGTCGCACGCCTTGGGCTCATTGTGAACGATCTTCTGAATCCAAAAGTATTCAGGGAAAAATTGCGCAGGAATTTGGAAGAGAAGATTCGATTGATCAAGACCTACGATCCGCGAGTCGTCCGTGAGATCATGCACCAGGAAATTTTGCACCGCGGCGAGTTCTATCATCCGAAAAATATTTTTAACACGGAACGAATCGCGAAACGCTATCTGCAGTACGGGAAAGCACTGCGTCCGTTCATCGCGGATACCGATGCGATGCTGCGCAGTTTCCTCGGCAAGAAGAATATCCTTCTTGAAGGCGCGCAGGGCAACATGCTCTCCGTTGATTACGGAACGTATCCGTACGTCACTTCGTCGGATTGCTCTATCCAGGGACTTGCGAAGGGCGTCGGGCTCCGCGAGCAGAATGTTGATCTTACTTTTGGCATTGTGAAGGCCTTCTACATGACGCGCGTGGGCGAAGGGCCATTCCCCACGGAACTCGGAGGGGAAAAATCCGCCGAGCACGTGAGGCATGCGAGCCGAAGGACGGAGGCGGAGAATTATCCAAACGCTTCCATTAACGACCGCGATGAATTTGTGCAGGGGATCGCGATCCGGCAAAAAGGGAATGAGTATGGCGCAACGACCGGCCGCGCTCGCCGGACCGGATGGCTTGACCTTCCGCTTGTCCGCTATTCGGCGGTCAAACTCACCGGGCCGAATGTGATCCTTACAAAGTTGGATGTTTTGGATGGTGTTAGGTCATTCAAGGTGTGCGATGAATATGAATACACGGGACCGAATTACGTGCATGGCGGGAAGGTATATAAAAAAGGCGATCGGATCCGCGTGGCGATACCTGATCTTGAGATTATGAGATATTGCAGGCCGCGGTATATAACACTTCGCGGTTGGAAAGGCCCGATCGGTTCCATCCGGACCTACGCGAAACTTCCGAAGGAGCTTCGCGAGGCGATTTCCGTTTTGGAAAAGCGGGCGGGGGTGAAAGTTTTCATTCTTTCCGTCGGCCCCGATCGCAAGGAAACGATTTATATAAAATGAGAAAATGACCGCGCTATTGTCCGTATATCACAAAGAGGGAATCGTTGAATTCGCGCGCGACCTTGTCGCACGCGGATGGAAAATTCTCGCCTCGGGCGGCACGGCGAAGGCGCTCCGCGAAGGAGGCATTACGGTGCGGGACGTAAGCGATATCGTGGGCGAGCCGATTTTGGGACACCGTGTTGTCACTTTGTCGCGGCAGATACACGCGGGACTCCTTGCGCGGAGCATTCCCGAAGACGAGGAGGAATTGAAACGGCTCGGCCTTCCACGCATTGACCTTGTTTGCGTTGACCTTTATCCCCTGCATGATGCGATTGAAAAAGAAGGCAGTACGCGCGCTTCGGTCATAGAGATGACGGATGTGGGCGGCCCGACCATGCTGCACTCCGCCGCGAAAGGGGAGCGCATCGTTATCTCCGATCCGGCCGACCGCGCGAAGGTCATTGAGTGGATTGATAAGGGATATCCCGATCGAGAGAAGTTTATTGATTACCTTGATGCGAAAGCGGACGCGATCGTCGCCGAGTATTGTTTGACCGCAAGCCGTTATCGGAGCGGCGGGCAATTTGATGGCCTTATCGGCTCGCGCATTCTCACGTGTAAGTATGGAGAAAACGCTTGGCAGACGCCGGCGGCGCTCTATGCGACGGAGGGTACGGCGGGTTCGGTGGACACGGCGGGCACTGCAGGCACGGCACAAGATGCAGCCGGCGATCCACTCGCGCTTTTCCGTTTCCGCACGGTCGCAGGCGACGCACCGAGTTACAACAATCTTTGTGATGTTGATCGGATGCTTCAGACAGCAACGCACATCGCTGCAGTATTTGACGTGAATCGGAAGAAAGTTCCGCACATTGCGGTCGGTGTGAAGCACGGCAATCCCTGTGGCGCCGCGGTGGGAAGCGATCCGATTGGAGTCGTAGAGAACATGCTTGCGGGCGACCTCCGGGCTATTTTTGGCGGACTCGTGATGACCACGTTCCCGGTTGACGCGGCAGTCGCGGAAACGCTTATGCACGCGCAAATGCCTGAGGGTGCGCGGCGGTTGCTTGACGGCGTTGTCGCTCCGAGCTTCACGCCCGAGGCGGTTGAGATTCTTGCCCGAAAAGGCGGAAAGTGTCGCCTTTTGGAAAACGCGGCGCTTCGCAACCTCACCGCAAAAAGTTTGAACCGCGAAATAAGATTTCGTGCCGTGCGTGGCGGATTTCTCACCCAGCCGAATTACACGTTCGTCTTGGATTTGAAAAATCCCCGTGTGGAGCGGAGCGGCAATTGCACGCCGGAGCAAGAAAATGACCTTCTTCTTGCATGGGCAATCGGCTCAACAAGTAACAGCAATACGGTCACGCTCGTCGCGGGAAGCCAGCTCATCGGCAACGGCGTGGGGCAGCAGGATAGGGTGAGTTGCTGCGAGCTTGCGATCAAGCGCGCGAAGGACGCCGGCCACGAAGTCGCCGGCGCGGTCGCCGCGAGCGACAGCTTCTTCCCGTTCCCGGATGGCCCCGAGGTTCTTGCGAAGGCAGGTATTAAAGCCATTCTCGCCACAAGCGGCTCGGTGAAAGACAGCGACGTGAAGGCCATGTGCGCAAAATACGGCGTCCCGCTCATCATGGTTCCCGACGCCGCCGCCCGCGGGTTTTACCAGCACTAATGCCATGAAGGACCTCACTCTACGCGAGCTCACCGAGCTTATTCTGAGACAAGCCAAAGAAAAGGGCTTCGGTACGAAACCGGACGAAGTTGACGTGGCCGAGAAGATCGCCCTCATCCATTCGGAGATCTCGGAAGCGTTCGAGGCCTATCGCCATAAAAACATAAATGGCAAGGATGGGTTCAAAGAGGAACTGGGTGATGTCGTTCAGAGGATTCTACACCTCTGCGGAATATTTGATGTTGATATTCAGAGTGAAATCTTAAAGAAAATCGGCCACAACAAAGACCGTGAATGGGATTGGAAGGCGATGAACGAGAAGCACTCCTCACGTCATAACTAAGTTACGAATTCAGGAGTGCGCCCGACCGGTAGTGAATTGATTTCACCTCCTTTCTGGTCGGGCGATCATTTGGGTGCCAACGAGGTTGGTGCCACTGGGTCGGCGCCGATCGCAATGGTGCCTTTGACTTGCCACTTGATTATTAGGGCGACCACGACCACCAGTACCGCCATAGCGAAAGTGAGAACGAACGTTTTGTTGCTGACGCGCCTGACCTGTCCGAAAACTCTTGTGAGCGCCGTGGGGAAGAAATGGATTGTGAAGGCGAGCACAAGAATCCCAGGGATAAACATGGACATCAGACTGAGCATTGCAGTCTGCACATTCGGGACAATATTCATGGTAAGCCTCCTTTGTTTTTATAACACGGATATATCCTTCTCGTCAAGATTTTCGTGCGTGCTATTATAAGGAGAGAGGAGGATATCATATGCATAACAGAAGAGAAGATTTGGAGAGAGACTTGCCAACATCTCTTTTGGAGGAACTGGAATTGGAGCTTTCCCCGAGCGAGTTGGAAAAAGGAGAAAGGGAAGAAGCGGCGACAGAAGAAGCGAGAGATTTCTCAGAGTTGCAGTCGGAGAGTATTCACACTGATACTACCAAGCCCCAGGAAATTTGGGTCCGCCAGAAGCATTGGAGGATCCTGGGAAAAGAGGGAGCAGTGCGACTTCCCGACGTTCCGCTGAGCCGCCAGCTCTCCATGGGGGAACTCGTTGTCCTCTTTAATGAGGACAGCGACAACGGGGAGCTCGTGAATGCGTACGTTATTTCTGCGAGTTCAGGGAAGGTCCGCCGGGGACAGCCGACCTTGAATGTTGAGGTAACAGCAAGGTGGGCATTCTGGCTCACTATTGAAGATTGCTTTTGTGGAGGGTTGTTAGCATGACGATGCAACAGCCCTCGCTTTTTGCTATCATATGTTCTATGCCGCCGAGAGAAAAATTCATCGTGTATGGGGGTACGGGTCACCATAAGCTTGACGATGAAATATTGAAGCTTGTGAATGCTGCGACTGGCCTCGGCATCCGGTTCAGCCATTTGTGGTATCACGTCTGGCCGGATGGGGAACCGGGATTCCGACCGGAGGATCCGGAACGGATAAAAGATCGGCACGTGATCATTTTTTCTTCTCCTGTCACAACAAAACTGGAGAGCGAGCTTATGGACCTCGTGACGGGCGCGAAGAAACAATACGGAGCGCGTTCCGTCACGGTGGTGTTGCCGTTCCTCCGCTACCGCCGGCAGGACCGGCCGGAGAACAGCTACGAAATAACGCGGCTCCGCTGGTTCATAAGCAATCTTAAGCACTGGGGTGCGACGAAGCTCGTTGTCTGCGAGCCGCACTCGGTGGATCACACCGAAGAATATTGCAAAGAGTTCGGATTGGAGCTTTACATAAGCGACCCTACGAAACTTTTTGCGGAGAAATTGCGCGGCGTCGTAGAGACGTTGGGGGGAGCCGACACGGTGCGGATCTATTCGCCGGATTTCGGTTCGGTGGGTCGGGCGATCGCGCTCGCGAAGGAGCTCGGTATTGCGGTAGTCGCGACGCCGAAGAAGCGCATTAATGGACGCATTACCGCGATGGAAAGCAAAGATTTTTTGGACGCCATCCGCAAGAGATACGGCGCCGATGCTCCTCTGACCTGCGAGGTGGACGACCTCCGCGGTATGAACGTCATAATGCGGGAAGACGAGGTGGATACCGGCGGAACCGCCGTTATGACGGCGTACAAACTACGCGAAATAGGAGCGAAGAGCGTCCGGCTCGTGGCAACCCACCCTGTTTGCTCTCCGGGCTGGAAAATGAAACTGTTTCCCTATAACGAACCGCAGCCCTTTGATGCCATTTGGCTCGGCAACACGAGGCCGCGGGGGCTTTACGAAACCGAATACGAGGGTTCCACGGGTGGGCGCGTGGAAGAGGTCAATGTGGCGCCGGCTATCGCAGAAACACTCGTCAGGGTACTTGAAGGCATTGAGTCAGCTCCTAGTGCATCCGGAAGATGATCTCCTTGATCCGCGCCACTTCTTCCTTCACCGTATCGCTGTCGTAATCGCCGCTGTGCGCCGTGGCGCCTTCGTAGGAAACCTTTTTCTGATCAAGATGAATGTTCAGCGTGAGGACATCGGGAGTGGCCTTCATATAAACATGGAAGCGGGGATAGGCAGCGCCCAGCGGACGGACGCAGTTCAGTTCGCCCTTCCCGGTGTAGCCAAGAGGCCGATAGCCAAGCGTACGGGCGAGATCGGTCAGGTTGTACCCTAGATTATTGACGCGGAGGGTCATGGTGTCTATGCGAATACAACACGCCGTTGATCATTCCTTAAAGTATATAGCTTTTGCGAAACGACGTGTATACATTCGCCTGCTCCCGTGGCTGGACGATATGAGAATCGGGAGTATACTACAAAAGTGAACTCTCCAAACTATGAAGATAGGGGAATTGATTTTGAGGAAGTTATAACGAGGATTTCTTCTCTTCCCCGTGCCCAGAAAGAGCTTGTCATGGAGTATCTTAAGAAGATGTTGGCTCGTGACGCGTCGGCCACGGGGAAAGGTCCTCGCAGCGCAGTTTCCACCATCTCAAGCCTTGAGCAATTGGTAATCCGCTATCCCAATGTGGATTTTGCGGGATTCATCTCCCGAGGCAAAGACAAGGAGCAGTATCAGTTGTGGAAACTCATTGATGCATTTGAGGAAACGGCCAAGCGGATTGGGCGCAGCAATTTCAAGAAGTTACAGATTACCTTGATTGTCTTCGGAAATAGGATCACCTACGTGAGTGACGGCAGCATTGCCATAAACTACGAGCGGTTTTCCAAAGAGGACCTGGTGAAGCAGCTTATGTCAATGGCAGGACAGCAGGGCTGATAGGTTGTTTTTCATATCATTATCCTCAGAGCTTTGAGCAGAATAACTTAAGGTCACCGACTTGAGTGAACGGGCGGCGAGGAGTATAATGAAAATGATAAAGAAATGAGACGCGGCGGCAAAAAAACAAGGATCAAGCGCAACCGGAAAGCGCGGCAAAAGTTTAATAGCCGGGTTATTTCCCCATTAGAAAAAAGGAGATGATACGGGAACTAAGAAATCTAGTCGAATTTCTGGAAAGCAAAAAAACAAAAACATGAAAGGAACTATTAAACGGCTCACGGAGAAGGGGTTCGGATTCATTGCTCGCGAAGGCGAAACAAAAGACCTCTTCTTTCATTCAAACGAGTTAAGGGGAGTTACCTTTGACGAGCTTAAAGTTGGCGATGCCGTCACTTTCGATGTCGCCCAGAGCGACAAGGGCCCGAACGCCACGAACGTTACGCGCGCATAATGGTTAAGTAGTAGCATCAGGCCCTCCGTCCTCGTTCCGTTCGGTGGCCGATCTGATCCTTCCGATCAACTCTTCGGTTGAGGTGCTAGGATCGTATTCCACATTAAGATCCTCAGCGATGGACCTTAACTTCTCCAATGCGCCCGGGCTGCCGTTCGTCGCGAGGGATTGAAGATACTCAAAATCAGGCTGGCCGTGCTCATTGAGCCAGTCTTCCTTTTCTTCGATCGCTCCGTCGCTCGATGCGCTGGCTTTATCCGTAAAATCATTGTTATAACCGTCGCTTTGTGCCATAGAGTTCAATTATACCCCCTGGGTGTTATAACTTCTTTTTGAGTTCGTTTATTTCTCTTTCTAATCTTCCGATATACGTCTCCAGTTCCCGTGTTCGTTCCGCGAGCTTGGCTTCTAGGTGATTTGCGTGACCGGCAAGCGTTTCAGCGACCGCCATCATTTCCGTGACATCTTCCATGGCAAGAAATATGATGGGTGGAAAGTCGGCATCCTCTTTGAAATGGATCTGGCGAGCATTTAAGATCATCACCTTGCGTCCGATGGCAGGAAATTCATGAATGACCTCAAAACCTTTGAAAAAGGTGTTTTTAGGCAGAATATCTTCAAGAAGTTTCCGCAGGGCTGGAATATCCCATTGGCCGTTCCCGAGTTCATACACCATCTTGTTCTCGACATCTTTCGGTTCAATTTGGAACGTCCGATAGAAAGACTCATTGGTCGCCATCACGCGAAGATCTTTATCGAGAATGAGAAAGGGTTCTCGCGCAGTATCGACCACGGTTTTGATATAGGCCCAGCTTTCTTTCCATAAACGTTCAGCGAGATCAGTCCCGACGGACCTTTTGGTTTTTTCCATAATTAAGAAGCCGTCCGAGCGCCTGAGTTATTACAAACAACTTGCTATAAGATGCATAATGTGCCATACTTAAAGCTCGGGCATGGTATAAAGTAATGACCCTAAAACAAAAGAAACAACGGCAAGCAGCGCTCACGGTAGCCAACCACGACTACGAAAGGGAGCTTAATGTATATGCCTTTTCCAAGATAAATGACCATGCGGCCGGCGAGGACTTGGTGCAGGACGCCTTTATGAAAACATGGAGTTATCTTGTCAAAGGCGGGAAGATTGACGTGATGAAGGCATTTCTTTATCACGTCCTCAATAACCTTATCGTGGACGAATATCGAAAACGCAAAACGACCTCGCTCGATGTCCTTATGGAAAAAGGGTTTGAACCAAGCAGCGGCCATCCCGGACACCTTTCTAATTTTTTGGACGGCAAAATGGCGCTTCTCTTGATTCAACGGCTCCCGCTCGCCTACCAAAAAGTGATGCGGATGCGGTACGTGCAAGATCTGTCGCTCAAAGAGATGTCCCTTATCACCGGACGATCAAAAAATGCTCTTGCCGTGCAGGCGCATCGGGGACTTGAGAAACTGAAGTTGCTCTACCACTGCGCATAAGCATTGATTAACCCCATCCCGCCGCTCGCCATACCCTGCGCTGTAATGAACCGGCCATAGGAACGGCACCCTATTGTGGTGTCTCAACGTTGAGGTCGGTCGATGACGTTAGATCCAATAGATAAATAACGTTCTTAAAATTAACTAATAACAATAATACATGAAAAAGTTTAATAGGAATTCAATAACAACTATAACCGTAGTGGCCGTTTCCTTGATGCTCGGCCTCAGTGGGCCGATTGCTGCGTTCGCAGCCGGTCCGGCAACAGTAAATCTTGGAACGGCAGGTAATTTTGCGATTCTCTCGAAAGCAGGGATCTCAACGACGGGAGTCACCAAAATTGTTGGGAATATTGGCGTGAGTCCAATCGGTAGTACTGCCATAACGGGATTCGGGTTGGTGCGGGATTGGTCGGGTACATTTTCGAGATCAACTCTTGTGACTGGAAAAGTCTATGCGGCGAACTATGCGGCTCCGACTCCTAGCATGCTCACCACGGCGGTAAGCAACATGCAAACCGCGTACACTGACGCTCTTTCACGAGCAACCGGTGTTTCTAACCCTGGAACTGCCGGAGAGATTGGTGGGCTGACGCTCGCCCCCGGCGTCTATACGTTTACTGGCGCTGGGAAGAATGTGACCATATCAACAAATCTCATCCTCTCGGGCGGCGCAAACGATGTATGGATATTCCAAATACCAGGGACTTTCGACGTTGGTGCGACGGCCAAGCCTGCGGCGGTTGTTCTCAGTGGTGGTGCACGGGCACAGAACGTCTTTTGGGCGGTCGCTGGCGCGACAACAATTCACCCATCGTCCGTTGTCAATGGAACTATTCTGGATTACACAAATATTGCGATGCAGTCTGGCGCAGTACTGAACGGCAGGGCACTCGCCCAGACCGCAGTTACGCTCATTGCCAATACCGTTACCGTTCCCACCACCACTTCGGTTCCCGCACCGACTTATGCCATTACCACCTCTGTCGTCGGCCCACAATACGGTTCGATCAGCCCCTCTGGCACGGTTTCTGTGGCCGGCGGTTCCAGTCAGACCTTCGCGATCACTCCTGGTTCCGGCGATCAAATTAATACGCTCGTGGTGGACGGTGCTCCCGTAGCGACGACCACCAGTTATACCTTCTCCGATGTAACTGCCAACCACACCATCGCCGTGAGCTTCGGGCCGATTCCTGTATCTCCTCCGGTCACCTACACCGGAACGCTCGTTGTGAACAAAGACACGATCGGAGGTAACGGCACGTTCACCTTTACCGGCAATAACGGCTTGGGTGCATTCAGCGTTACGACGGTGTCGGGTACGGGCAGCAAGATCTTCAACAACGTGGCTCCCGGAACCTACACCATCACCGAAAAGAATATTCCGAAGGGCTGGACGCAGACCGACAGCGATTGCTCCGCGGTCGTCGTGACCGCCGGAGGAGTCGACACCTGCACCATAACGGACACGAGCAACAAGCTTCTCGGCGAGATTCGCGGTACCAAGTACGTGGACAGGGATGGCAGCGGTACATTGAAAGGTAACGGTCATCATCATCGGCTCGCCGGAGTGACCATCTATCTCGACATGAACAATGACGGAAAGTTGGATCCCGGTGACCCGTCCACGGTAACGAACAAGTGCGGCGAATACCGTTTCTTGAACCTGCCCGCCGGAACCTACGTCGTCCGCGAAGTTGAGCAGCCGGGCTGGGTGGAAACCTATCCTGCAAGCGGAAGTTATACCATTGTCTTGACCGCGGGCAAAGTTTCGAAGAATGACAATTTCGGCAATTTCAAGCTCGGCTCGGGTTGATCTCGGGCATGAAGTTTGACGATCCGAACGGGAACGGCCGCAAAGACAGGGTGTGGAATCCACCCACTTCCTGAACAGTTTTGGTATGGTAAAAAGAGTCGAAAAACCCATCCGATATCCGCAAGCCGTCAACCGACGCAAGCGATCCTTATAGCAACCAAATTGCTTCAAATTTCGTATAATGGGCGTAAGCAAAGAGCGTAAAGGTCGAGAACATAAAGGATATTCAAATGAAAAAGATATTATGTATCGCAAGCGTCGCAACGGGAGTTGCGGTGGTGGCGACGGCATTCATCGCAGCCGCCCAAACGACGGCACCAGCCGCCGCATCGGCTCTGACAACCGCGTCTGAGCAGCCGATTTTGCAGATCGGTCCTGCGGGTAAGGTTCTCATGCGGGGCACCCTTGCTTCCGCAACAAGCGGCGCGCTCACCGTGAACAGTTGGGGTGGCGTCTGGACGGTGAATGTCGGGGCTTCTGCCCAGGTGCTTCCTGTAGCGGCAGGCAACGACCTCGCCCAGTTCAGGACCGGCGATTTCGTGGGTGTCCAGGGAACGGTTTCCCAATCGGCAAATTGGACAATCGATGCCACGCTCGTGCGTGACTGGACCTATCGTCAGGCGACAGTCCAGGAGCAGAAGCAGAATATTCAATCGGCGCAGACCACGATAAAGAGCGGCACGCCGAGGAACTACGTCGGCGTGGCAAGCAGTCTGAGCGGCAGCTCGTTCACCTTAACCGTGAATGGCGTGGCTGATACGGTGAATGTCGCTTCCGGCGCCGAAGTGGTTAATCGGAATTGGATCACGCTTCCCCTCGCAAGCATCAATAGCGGTGACAACGTTCGTGTCTGGGGCGTGAACGCAAGCGGAACGATCACTGCGCAGATCGTGAGGGATGTCTCGATTCCGGCGACCTCGGCGCAGCAATAGCGATCTTATTCGCGCGACCGCAAAAACCCGCATATTGTTGCGGGTTTTTGTTTTGCCCCCGGCGGCTGGACGAGGTATAATGAAATGGAAAACATAATCAGCGAAAGGTCGAGTATGCACAAAACTACGTACCATGGAAAATGACGGCATAAAAATGGGCGGGAAGACGTGCGGGTGCGGATGCCATAAGACCATGCCGATCCTCGTCATCCTTTTCGGGCTGGACTTCTTGCTCGGATCGCTCGGCGTCCTCACGTGGGGATTCGTCAACGTCATCTGGCCGATTCTTGTTATCATCGCGGGATGTCTGAAGCTGGGTAAGAGATCCTGCGGTTGTTGGGCAACGCACGAAGGGAAGATGTAAGTACCTCGTTCCAGAAGAAAAGAGTGCCTTTCTCGGGGCGCTTTTTTCTTTTGCCCATACCCAGGGCTATGCCTCGGTCCATCCGATACTAAAGAGGATGCTAGACCTATTTTTGTTATGATTATTACAATGCCTTCAATTTTATCAACAATATTACAGTTGGCACTATCGCTTATCGTATCGGTTCAGAATAATACTTCCCTGTCGGTTGCGCAGCAACAACAAGCGATCATGGTTGCAACGCAGGCAATACAGGTTGTAACTCAGACGATATCATTAACGACCACTACAGTCGGAACGACGGGTGCGATGATTGCAAAAAACGAAGATGGGTCCCCGGTGCGTCTCATAATCCCAAAGCTCAATATCGACGCAGGCTTTCAATATACTGGTCTCAAGTCCGATGGCACAATGGAGGTGCCAAGCAATATTTATGACGTTGGGTGGTTTACGGGCAGTGCGCGTCCAGGGGAGAGGGGCGTTGCCATTATCACCGGACATATCGCCCAGATACGCAAGGGGGTAGTCACGAAGCTTGGCGTTTTTAATGATTTGAACGAATTGAGCGCGGGAGACAAACTGTATGTTTTAAACGACAAAGGAGAGTCCGCCACTTTCACGGTTCGCGAGAGCCGTAGTTACGATCCATCAGCGGACGCCATTGATGTTTTTACCTCTACTGATGGCGGCGCCCATCTTAACCTTATCACCTGTGAAGGTTCTTGGAATCAGGCCCAATTAAGCTACACCCAAAGGTTGGTCGTTTTCACTGACGCTGCGCAATAGCCTTTCTCATCAGTTAGAACAAAAGCCGATAGATGATCACAATGAGAGCGATCACGAGCAGTACGTGAATCAATTTCCCTCCAATTTTGAAGCCGAATCCCAATAACCAAAGAACGAATAGAACGATGATGATTGTCCAAAGCATGTTTTTATTATAGCACACTAAACGATGCTCCGGAGTGTGGACAACGTAAGAACCTATTGGGGTGCCGCTTGTCCTGCTGGATAACAATTTTTTTGGATTGTTCTACCCGCTATGATCGGACCGGTCACCATACACGTTTGTCCTGCGGGGCAATCAAAATTGCTCTCGCAGGTATTGTGTGCCGATTCCTGATTTTGTGGTAAGACCTGTATGTGATAGGATTGGGTAATTTGATCGCCGTCAATAGAAAATACAACACTGAATGCATATGTTCCCGCTTGCGTAGCTTGCCCGTGGAGATAAAAATCATTTTGAGGGCATTGTGGCTCAGACGGTACGCAACCATGTTCCATCGGGACAAGTGATAGCCCCGGGGGTAACTGGCCCAGTGTTGAGATATTGGAAGTCGCTATGTGCAATAAACCGTTATAGAGAACATTCACATAGGCTGTTGGCAACGGTATTGAGGATGTAGTTGTTGTCATGCCCGGGCAAGCGGCAAATTCGCAATTGGGACCGGTGCGCCCAACGTAGGAACCGTCGGGGCATTCCTTCGCTTCCTGGGTACAAGCGACCAATTGGGTCGGTGAAGAAATGTTTTTCATGTAATACCAAACACCGCCAGCGATCAGAATGGCCACGACAATCAACGCGATCGCGAGCGTCGCAAATCCTTTCTTATTCATACCTCAATTGTAGCAAACGAAGCTTCAAGATATTTTGCTACGCCCCTCGGTCTGTCCGATAAAAAATGTTGCCCGCTCCGCGAGCTGGACGACGTTAGAACCTGTTTTTGTAAATAAAATACTCTCCCTCTGCTATGGTGTATGTCGGCAGATCCTCCTTCCATGCCTTAAGTTTTTCCAGTTTCTCTCGCTCGCTTTCGTCATAATGAGGGAATACTTTGATGGGCAGGAGGCCAAGTCCTTCTAGGATTTCGTCAGATTCTCTAGAGCAATAGTATTTTGCAAGAACGTCGGCTCCAGCAGAGGAGCCGCCATAGACTTTTCCATCGAGGAGTGTGAGAAATTGAGAAAATGGTTCAAAGGCCTTCTTGAGGAGGGGAGTACTCCCGCCGCGCACATAGACCACGCCCACATCTTTGACCTGTGTCACGAAAGATTCGGGGTTCGCTAAGGAAAACTCCATTTTGATATTCGGTGCGGCATTCCGAAAGTTTTGCTTGTCATCTTCCATCGCTTCGTTCCATCGACTTTCCTCCCTCGCGAAATAGACATTCAATATCTTAATAGGCTCGCGGAGGCCCCGAACCATTTCGGCAAAAAACCGCTTATTTCCTTCAAGAGGTTTTCTCGTAGCGCCGCCATGAAAAACAAACTTGATCATATATCAAGCTCTAGCATACCAGAAAAAGTTCTTGTCCGCATCAACTTTCCGCTCCGGCGGCTGGACGATGTGAGAACCTGTTGTCTCACCTAAAATCATCAACCTTTGTTGCCGATCTTGGGGGAGTGGGCGGAGGTAGCATCGGCGATGCCGGTGCTGCGCGCCCGGAACTGAAAGCAATCGGCGCTACTTTTGTGGGGATGCCGGTGGTTTGGTCGGCTCTGGTAGGCAATCCTTACAAGGTTCGTAAGTCTTAGTACTCAACCGGAGTAACCAGATGAACTCTCCATTGTCATTCTCGACCTTCTCGGCTGTGGGCAGACTTTTCTGTTCATCTATGATGACGCGGATTTTTGTGACGGGAACAATCTCCACCTTGATTTTCTTTGGAGGACCGTTGTCGAGGAATTGGAAACGAATCCCCGGCTTCAGTCTGCCACCAAACGTCGTGAGGAGAAAGAATGAACATTGCTTCTCGCCCGGCAGAAGGAGTTTCTCGTCGATCTTCGCTTCCAGCAGTTGATGCTCTGCCACCGGAGCTTGGGGTGCGATCGTCACATTGTCCGTTTGTCCCACAACTGGTGCCTGGATGAATACACAAATTGCCACTAGCGCGGTAGCAACCCATAACAGTCTTTTCATGGCCTAACCCTCCTTTTAAATGCTGGGATAATTCCCAGTCCTGGTTCCAGTATAGACACACAATCAAGGGATGTGCAAACTTCGGCTCTTTGCGGTGTGAAAACCTATCCGCTCCGGCGACTGGAGGAGGTGAGAACCTCTCTGGTGAGGATTATGCCACCTCCGATTGATGGCGTTTGTTGACAATCACACTTTTTAGGCTTATAACTTGCAATTGCACATTCATATCGAAAGGAAGGTGGTAAGAATATGTCCAAACGAAGATACGTGATACGGGCAATCAGTCTTTACCAGGATCAGGCAGAAAGTTTGGACGCTATTAAGGCAACGCTTCAGCGACAAGGGTATCACAAGGCTTCGAGGTCTTTCGTTGTGCAGTATGCTATCATGCAACTCGCCGAAACCCTGGAGGGGAGATCTCCGAAAGAAGTGGAGGAGTGGTTCCGGAAAAGGGACCGATGGTGGCAGGCCAGATTTCGTCCTAGGTTCACCACAGTGCTAGGTGAGGGACACTCTCCAACGACTGCGCAATGAGGTATCGGGGCGGAGTTCCTTCTAAATCAAACGCCCGATTAGTCAACCAGAAAGGAGGCTAATGGATCGGGCGTAAACTTGAGCTCACTACAGTTGTAATGGTTTCAAGTTTGAAACGATTTGCAAATCCTATCCGCTCCGGCGGCTGGGGGACGTTAGAACCTGTTTGGCGCGGATTGACACCTAGTGCGTTGTCTGCGAATATCGTGATAGCCAGCCATCTTTTCGTGGAAGAGAGGTGTGTTCTATGGGAAAAAGGAAACGAACGTACGATTGGTTTGTAGAGCCGCTCGATGCCAATACTAATGCGGCACTAGCTAGGGAGTTACCTGAGGAGGATGTTTTGCGGGATATCCGCGATAGTCAAGGAATCAAGCACGACATCTACCGCGTCGGGTCCCGAAAACTCTCCTACTTGAGACGGAGCGCATTCCAAAGCAACCTCAAGATTCGGGTATACGTAAGGGAAGGACAAGGGGAGATGCGATTCGCATCCTTCCTTATGTCGCAACGACCAAAAACGGGCATTCGTTCCCGTAGGGAGGTAGGACAATGAGGTGGAAGAAGAATCGCACCGATATCGTAGCAACCGAGAGTATCTACGAGTTTAGCATTGCGCACGTGGATTCTTTCCTGGGGAAAGGCTTCGTGCCGTCAGTTTCGGCTCTAGGCTCTAAGGTCTCCGAAGGGAAGGTATCTTTCGGCACCGACGAGACAGCGTACGAGTCGGCCTACAGGGAGGGGGGATCTCTGCTCCAGGCGCAACTGGATACCGACGTCGCCACGATGTCAGCATGATGCTCGCTCCTTCCCTTAATGAAAGTTCAACCGAGTGGCCAGACCGATGTGCTGGCCACTTTATTTGCTCCGGCGCTTAGACTATGTTAGAACCTGTTCCGGAGTGTTCTTGGTGTGATTTTCCCCAGGCTGGAAACGACGAGATCCGCTTTTTTGAAATCATGATCACGGGTAAATTTGTTCGGCACCGCAATGACCTTCATCTTCGCGCGATGCGCCGCTTCCACCCCGCTCTCTGCGTCTTCGAGGACAACGCAGTCGCTTGGATCCACGCTTAGTTTCCTCGCTGTTTCCAAAAAGATGTCAGGGTGCGGTTTCCCACGGGTGAGTGATTCTCCGGATAGTATTACGTCAAACGAGCGGCTCAAATGAAGAGAGGACAACACCAGCTTGATATTGCTTAACTTGGACGAAGAGGCGATGCCCAGTTTGAACCCCCCTTTTTTCAACTTTTTGATAAGGGAGAACAGTCCTTTTTGTGGTTTGACGTTCTCTTTCAGTAATTTCCCATAGACACTTCTTTTTTTTGCCAAGAGGGACGCTACGCTGGCGGTAAGATTGTGTTTTTCTTTTAACAGAATCCAATTATCCTTTGCGGTGATGCCTATCGTCTGGATCAAACCGTTGGGGTTGAAAATCGGCGCTTTGTCATGAGTCCTGAGAACATACTCGAATGATTTCGATTGGATCGGTTCGCTGTCAATCATGAGACCGTCCATGTCGAATATGACCGCCTTGATCATAAAGCGATTATAGCAAAAACCTGTCTGCTCCGGCGGCTGGACGACGTTAGAACCTCTGCTTAAGAATCCGCATTCTCTCGTTCCAGATAGAAAGGTTGATTTTTCTTGATCGCTTCCATTGAGAGCGACAGGCGATTGGCGAGGGCACTGTTCAAGAGAGACAATGCCATTTTCATATCCACGAACTTAAACTCCGCAATTTCTTCTTTTGAGATGACAATTTGCTCAATTGTGTCTTGGATAAGAACGCCGCCGTAAAACATGAACTGAAGACTTTCTCCTTTCTCGGTGCCTGAATTGCGTTGGTATGCGACGCATATAAAGTGAAGTTCTGGCATGATCAGTCCGATTTCCTCCTTAATCTCTCGCATGCATGCTTCACGCGGAGACTCATTGGCGTCAACAACGCCACCAGGAACGGACCAATGACCTTTGTAGGTCGGTTTCACAATTAATACCTCACTCTTCTCGTTAAAGATGAGCGCGCCCGTCCCCATTCTTTTCTTGGGAATATTTTTCCAGAAATTCGAAGGTGATTGTTCCATGATGTTCACGCTCATTATAGCAAGCGCGACGCCTCTCGGTCTCCCCGATACTTTTACTAGCCGCTCCGGCGGCTGGAGGATGGGAGAATCTGGCTGGGGAAGCCCTTCTTGAGGCAGATTGCTATATAAATCCATATTCCCCACAAGCATTCCACAGCCTATTCAGTTTCTTAGCCTTTTGAGCATTGACCATCCCCGTGACACCTATAGAATGATAATCACGTACATTGTCAGAGTTTGTCAGATGAGAGCAGCGGGTTTTACCAAACGCTTCAGTGTTTCGCAAGGGATGCAAAAAGCCTTGGCGACGGCAAGCGATCCGCGAGGGACGACTTGGCCGATAAGGTCGAGTTATCACACGACGGACGATGTGCTGCGCGACGGCTCTGCCTAGCGATTAGGGAGAGAAAAGGTTCCGCAAGGAACCGTCGCTGCGAACCCACGGAGACAGAATGGGGAGAATCTGGCGCAACAGCCAGAAGATACATATGGAGATCTCCTTCGCAGCAATGTGGAGGATTCGGGGCCATCCGGGATGTTCCGCGTAAGCGGAACCCTCGGGAGGCGATCTCCCGGTGACGGAGAGCGTGCTCTTCGGCACTGTTCTGCGGAGTATCCTTTATGGGAAACTCCAAGAAGGCGGGCTATCGCGCAAGCGGTAGCAACAATCCGATCCGGCCTCACGGCAGGAAATACTCCTCATCCATTTGCTCTCAAACCGCGAAGGAAGTGAGAGAGGCTCCGCTTCACGGACCCGCATTGTGCTCGCAAGGGTACGAGGCGAGTTCGTACAGGCGGCAGCTTCTCCACTCCTCCGGGGGATCCAAGAAAGGGCGACGCAACAGGCGTATGCCCTTGTTTTTTTCTGAAATCAGAGAGTCTGGATCGTGCGAGTGTGACCGTAACAAAAGGGATGATGCCTCTCGGTCTCCCCGATACTTCTCCTGGCCGCTCCGGCGCGTGGAGGACGTTAGAACCAGAATTGAGGAGCAAAAGGGGTATATTTACATCCCTGACTTGAGGCCGGAAGCAGTGAAAGTTTGATTACCCCACCCACGCGGGTTTCATAGATGCTTCAGGAATCTCAAGCCGAACGCTGCGAATATCAGGACAATTCCAACATTCACCATCAGCCGTTCCCAGAACAGGTTTCTGAAGAACAGGATATCCACGGTGACTACGACGGCTACCAACAGCACAACGAACGCTACAACGTATAAGGAGTTCATAGTAATAAGTGGTGATTTGTTAGTGAACGGCCTTTACCTTATATTACCACGACTGGATTGATTTACCCCGCCCCGCCACTCACTATTGTTTTAGGGCAAAATCATCTACACAGGGTCAGATTTGGTTAATTGATTACCGGCGGATGTTCGGGATTATTGTTATATGCCATATACATAGCTTGAAATATTTCCGGGGTGGTTCCAAGCTATTGAACCATTACGAACTATTGACAAACTAAGATTAAATGTCATATGATGTCGCCGGAGTTCGCATTTCACAAAAGAGATCACAAGGAGGAAGTCAGAGTATGAGAAAACTGTGTGGGATTGTAGGGTTCGCTGGAGTCGTGTTTGTATTCGGTTGTATGGTGACTTACGGGCAGGAAAGCATGGTCCGAGAACCGCGGTTCCAAAAGCCAAAAATGGTTTTAGTCCACGAAGGAAAAGTGGACGAAGCGTCAGCCAGCGAGGCCAATTCGGCTGCCACGAGCACTTCGGCCCCGCCCTTCCTGCTTAACCAGAGCTGTAAGTTCTGTCAGCCTCTATCCACGATAGAACTCTGGTACCAAGCTTTGCAGGCTATCACCGATCCGGTGTCGGTGAGTGTGGAGGAGTACTACTATGGGTCAGCGTCCAGCCCCATTTGGGCTCGACCCATCGGAGCAAGAGGCGCCAACGAGAGCGCCCCAGGCTATTTCCCGAGCATCCAGCTCTATAGTGCCAAACTGTTCGCGACTGATACGTTCCAGGGGTGGCAGTACGGACGCTATGATTTCCTGGTAACGTTCCATGATATGACGACCCGCGAGGTGATCCAAAATGCACGTCTGACGGCATACATTCTCTGGACCCAGCCGTCGGGTGAGGTTGGACCGATCGTCATCGATCACGTAGTTACGGCGACGACGGCTCAAGGGTACCAATTCTTTACGATTTATGGCACTTTCCCCAAAAACCAGCCCATGGATTTCTATTTTGGGATAATGGGCTTTGAAGGGGGCTTCAGCGTCGTGCCTGGCCTTGTCTCCTATGACGGGCAAACGATCGTGACTGGGGGGATTGCCGGACCTGGGGTGCACACGATTCGGGGAGATGTCACCCTCGAAACCGCTGATGGTACTTTTGCCACCATCCTCAAGGGTTGTTTCACCTTCTGACACCACGAGCCTGGCCGACTTCTCGCCAAGCATGGAACAGTTCCTATGTCGAGCCGACCCGCGATGACACCAACGGTCGGCTCGAACTATTTTGCCCCTCTCGGTCTATCCGATACTTTTACTAGGTGCTCGCTTGGCAGGACGCCTTTCGAACCTTTGGGTGGGAGGCAGCCTTGCCCGATCCCACTCTTGCTATGAGGGAAATCAGGGGATTATTAGCCTTAGTCTAGGGTTACCCCACCCCGCCACTCACTATTGTTTTGAGGTGCACAGGTGGATGGATGACGTAAGAATCGCATCAGGTTCGCAGATTTCCCGAGATGGATGTTTGCATTTTGCACCGCGTCGGATGTAAGCTCGGACCCAGGGAGGCGTATATGCACTACATCGACTACACGGCTGCCAATGGCGGCCATCCGTGGAAGAGCAAGGGATGGATGCGTAAGAAGTTGCGCCGCCAAGGGCGCGGCAAAGGAGGTTGCACTCCTGCTCCGCGGGAGGTGAAGGCGGGCACCGCGGTCGGCACGGGAAGCATTGTTTACTCCAAGCTTCCCAGGGCGGCATATTCGGACGGCGAGTGCCACAAGTGTCACCACTATCCGAACGCATCTCGGATTATGGCGACCGACGAGGGCGAAAAGCGGGTCGTCGTTTGCGGGAAGTGTACGGAAAAGATGCGTCCGTTCCGCTAGCGCAATCGCGATCGACGATAACCTCTAGTTTGCTGGAAGAAAGGCCCCCGCCGAGGCCTTCAAGCGCTACGGGTCGATGAAACCCGAGATGCTATCGGCGGATACAATGGGCAGGTCGAAAACGACTTGCCCATTTCCAATTTCGGGATTGCGTCCCGGCGGCTGGAGGACGTTAGAACCACCATCAATACCTTATCCCAACCTAAAACCGCAAGCTTTTTGTAGGTTTAAGTTGGGATGGGGCCAGACGCGACCCCATCTTGGTAATTTGATCGGCACATCGCCTAACGGAAAAGAACCTCTGGCAACAAATCTGTTACGCCATCCAGCTTTATGAGGATTTGAGCCTGCGTTCCCAAGGGGCACTCTGGGTCACTCACCACCTTCTCTACCCCATAGCCCTTTGGAGGGACGGGAGGCAACCCTCGCAGCAGGGGCTCATCTCGCTTTTCTTCGCGTACTCGCACCCGATTCCCTGGTAACATAACCACCCCCAATAAAGAATTTTGAAACCCAACTTCCAGCAATGAACATAGCATGGATTTCTGCTTCTGCCAAACCGATGCCTCTCGGTCTCCCCAATACTTTAACTAGGTGCTCCGCATCGTGGACGACGTTAGAACCTCCTGCCTCGGTTCTAAAGAATCTTGAAAAATTGGGGCCTCTCGGTCTATCCGATAAAAAATGTTGTCCGCTCCGCATCGTGGACGACGTTAGAACCAGAATTTGCAAGGCATTAGAGGAAAATCAGCATATCTATATACCGGATTTGCAACCGGTGGCTTAACCTAAAAAGTTACCCCACCCCGCTACTCACTATATTTTTCTCCGCTCCGCTCACTGGACGAAGTGAGAATCTGGGGGAGAGGGGAAAACGCCCTTGTCTCGATAACCGCGTTTTCGTCTAAGTCTGAAAAACAGATTGACGACACCCATCACCCAGCCAACAGGATAGGGCAGAACTAGAACTGCCCACCATATCGAACGTCCGGTAGTGCCGCCAAAACCTCCCATCGCGCTCGCTCCGAACATCACGCCGACTCCGAACGCTATCAGGAGGAAAGTCCATATCCAGTAAACACGCAAGCGTCGGCTAGCATTGCTCAGGAATGTGCCGAGTGCCACCAAGCCACTGCCCACCAGGATGACGACCGATCCTTCCAATGGATCAAGTGCCCCGACCAGCATGGCGGTAGCACCGACAATGACAATAATAGGAGCAATCTTCTTTTGATCCATGATCTTAAGTATATCGAATTGACTACGACCTCTCGGTCTCCCGGATACTTTTACTAGGTGCTCCGGCGCCAGGACTCGAACCTGGAACCATCTCCTTAACAGGGAGCCGCTCTACCATTGAGCTACGCCGGAATACGATAGTAGTGTAGCAGAAGCGCGTCGTGTTTCAAGCGGTACCTGGCCTTATGCAGTGCACCGCGTCCCAGTGCCGCTGCGGCACGGTTGCGTTAGGGCGATTATCCCGAACGCGACGGTAGCGTGACGTCCACGCCGCCCGTGGTGTCCGTTGCAACGTTGAAGAAAACATTTGATGCGCCGCCGGTCGCAAGGAGGAACGGGGCGGGGATTGAGTCAATGCTGAAGACAACAGATTCGCTATACGTTGCGCCGGGCGTGCCGTCGCACGATTGGGTATCGGGAAACGTGAATGTGCTCGCGGGCGGCGTGCTCGGCGGTCGGAGTGTTCCAAATTCGTCCGCGACGAGGTGGAGGTTAACCAGCACACATTCCGAAATAGCACCCATTTTGATGGCGAGCGAGAGCGTGAGCTGGTTATTTTGGAGTGCGGCGCCGGTGATGGAGAACGATTCGCCGCCCTCGGACCACTGGACGGGGTAGGGCGACGAATATTCGCTTGAGAAGCCGCTGGCGGTTGCGGGTAGTGCTGGCGTTTGGGAAGTCGGACTTGTTGACGAGGCGGTTGAGGAGGGTAACGGAACCGCGGGAGAAGCGGAAGAAGAAGCGACACCGTGATTTTGTAGTACGACGGGCTGGTAAGAGCCGGTGGGATAGAAAACAATAAAACCTGCGAGGACGGCGAGGGCAAGCGCCGCAGCGGAGAGGACAACAAATGTCATTTTCAACCAGTCGGTTTTCATATGTCCATTGTAGCAAAATTCCCGCGCGCAAGTTTCCTTTAAGAAGGTTTTAATGGGCAGCGTGGTAGGATGCGGTGCGCATGTGCACAAGAAGCCCTATCAGCATAAAAAGGATTTTCATCGGCGTTGCGGTGGGCACGGCTATTGTGGCGATGGCTGCCGCATGGGTATTTTTCCCGTCCGCACCCGCGCGAATGCTTACGAACGCCGCCGCGATCGTCGCGCAATCATGGAATGACACCTTCGGCGGTCCGCCGGACCAGCAAGTTGCGGAGATTAACCTTGGATCGGACGGTACGTCTTCTTCCGATTCCGATTTTGCCGCTCCAGCGTCGGAAGCTCCCGTGCCGGAATCTCCTGCGCCGGCAGCTCCCGCGAGTCCGACGGTCATATTTGATATGGGAACTTCTGCGGCAGAGAGCGGCGCGCAGAACAGTATGACGCAAAGCGACGCGGCGACCGACTCCAGTTCCGCCGCTACCGGGACGCCAGCCGTTGCCGACGCGCCCGCGCCTGCGGTGTGCACGGTAGCCGTGTCCGCACCGCTCTCGCGAAAACTTATTTTCAATGAGATTGCATGGATGGGATCGCCGCAACGGATAGGGGAAAGCGCCCTTGCGGCAAGCGGTCGCGAATGGATGGAACTCAAAAATGTTTCGGGTGCCGCGCTTGATATTTCCGGCTGGCAGGTTCTTGATGCGAAGGGAAGCATAAAAATCATTTTTGGTATAGGGACGATTGTGCCCGCGGGAGGATTCACGCTCCTTGAACGCGGAGACGCGGTTCCGTGGGCGTTGGCGGATGCGACGTATTCCGGCGCGCTTTCCAATGCAGGTGCCGTGCTCGCGGTTGTTGATGTCGTATGCGGCGCGTCGGATATTCTGGATGCGTCACTTGGCTGGCCGGCGGGAAACAATGAAACAAAACAGACGCTTGAGCGCGACGCGGACGGCTTAGGGTGGCATACGAGCGTGGCGCCTGGCGGCACGCCAAAGGCGGAAAATTCCGCGCTGGTGGCGCAGATTGCGACTACAACGATTGCGACAATTGCGACGGCGGGGACATCGGGAAGTGCCGCCACGATTGCAGATGCTACGACTACCACTAGTGCCAGTACGAATTCCAACACCAACACTAGTACTAGCGCCGACACCGACGCTGGCACAACGACAACGACTGGGACCACAACCGCGGCGTCATCTACGGATGCGGGTGTGAACGCGGGTACAAGCGCGAACGCGAATACAACTGCCACTGCCATGAGCCATATCGTGATCGCAGCAGTTCAGATCGCGGGCGCGTCCACCACGAATGATTTCGTGAAAATATTCAATCCGACGGCGGGCGCGGTGGACGTGAGCGGGTGGAAGCTCCGTAAAAAATCAAAAAGCGGTGTCGACTATTCGCTCCGCGTTTTTCCCGATGGGAGTTCCGTGTCTTCCCACGGGTATTTCATGTGGGCGAATTCTGAAAACGGTTTTGGCGATTCCGTCGCCGCGAACGTGACAAGTACGGCGACGCTCGCGGCGGATAACAGCGTGGCGCTCCTTGACGCCAAGGGGACGATAATTGATGCCGTCGCCTGGGGCGAGGGGACCAATCAATACGTGGAAGGCGCGGCGTATCCGACGAATCCCGAGGTAAGCCATGTGCTTGAAAGAAAATCCGCGGCGGACGGCGCGCCGATAGATACCGACAACAACGCGAACGACTTCTTTGTGGTACCATAAGGAAAATGAGTTTGAAGTGGGCGATGATGCTCTGGGTTTTGCTCGGCATCGTAGTAGTAGGAGCGGTGGCGGTCGTTTTGCGCTTTTTTATTTTTGGAAAAGCGAATCCGCTGCTTGCGAAAAACGAGGTGCGCATCAACGGGGCGACCTTTGAAGTGGAAATCGCTTCAACCACGGCGGAAAAAGCACGCGGTCTCTCCTTCCGCGCGGGTCTGGAAGCAAATCAGGGAATGCTTTTCTTCTTTACTACGCCGTCCATCCAAAGCTTTTGGATGAAGGACATGAATTTTCCAATTGATATAATCTGGATCGGCGCGGGAAAAAACGGAGACGGCAAGAGCAGCTGCGAGGTGCTTGGCTTTGCCCAAAACGCCATGCCGCAGCCGGGCGTTCCGCTGTGGGGACTTACTATCTATAACTCGCCCGGCGGCACGGACAAAGCGCTTGAAGTGATCGCCGGAACGGTTGCGAAGGACAACATAAAGGTAGGAGACGGAGTACAAATTGGGCCGCTCGGCGGTTGAGGCGTCGGCCCCGCCGCGTTAATGGTATATAATAAAGGTATGGCAAAAGCACGCGTTGCGATCAACGGGTTCGGGCGGATCGGTCGGTTGTTTTTTAAGGCGGCGTTTGAGTCGCCGGATTTGGAGATCGTGGCGGTGAACGATCTGGGCGACGTGGAGAACTTGGCATACCTTTTGAAGTACGACACGGTGTACGGCCGGTACGATAAGGAGGTGCGCGCCGACCTTCCAAATGGAAAATTGATCGTCGGCGGGACGGCAATTGATTTTCTGCAAATCAAAGACGCAACGCAGCTCCCGTGGAAGGCGATGAATGTTGATATTGTCGTTGAGTCTACGGGAATTTTTGAATCGTACGCCGCGAATAAGGTGCATCTTGCGGCGGGCGCGAAGCGCGTGGTGATCACGGCGCCGGCGAAGGACGAGGACGGGCCGGACGGGAAAACGATATTGATGGGCGTGAATGAGGAGGATATAAAGACCTGCGCCATTACTTCCAACGGTTCGTGCACCACGAACTCGGCGTCGCCCGTGATTGAAGTGCTTGGGGAGGACCCGGGCATTGCGAAAGCAATGCTTTCCACAGTGCATTCCTACACGGCGACACAGAGCATTGTGGACGGGCCGATCCGCGGGGGCAAAGATTACCGGCGCGGGCGCGCGGCGGCGCAGAATATTTCCCCATCCACGACGGGCGCCGCGATCGCGGTCACGCGCGCGATCCCGTCGCTCAAAGGGATGTTTGACGGCATGGCGTTCCGCGTGCCCTCCGTCACGGGTTCCATCTCGGACATTACGTTTGTGGCGAAGCGGAAAACCTCCGTGGAAGAGATCAATAGAATCCTCACCGACGCGGCCGCGTCACCCCGCTGGCAGGGGATATTGAAAGTGACGCGCGACCAGATTGTATCTTCGGACATCGTGGGTGATCCCTACGGTGCGATCGTGGACCTCAATTTCACCAAAGTGGTTGACGGCGATCTCGTAAAGGTGTTGAGCTGGTATGACAACGAAGCCGGATACGTTTCCACGCTTGTGAGACACGTGGAGAAAATCGCGGCATTGTTGTAAGGAACTTTCATGACGATTTATATCGGCACAGACCATGGTGGGTTCAATTTAAAAGAGCGTCTGAAGGCGGTGCTTGTGGACGAGGCGTATGTGGTTACGGATTGCGGCGCGGTGACCATAGTACCGGACGACGATTATCCCGATTACGCGCTTGCGGTGGCAAAAAAAGTGAGTGAGGATCCGACGCAGCGCCGCGGCATTGTGATCTGCAGATCGGGATTTGGGGTGGATATCGCGGCGAACAAGGTGGATGGCATCCGCGCGGGGCTTGCGATCTCGCCGGATCACGCGTATCAAGGCCGCCATGATGACGATATAAACGTGCTCGCGCTCGCGGCGGACTTTGTGGACGAAGAAACCGCCATGAAGATTGTCAAGGTATTTCTCACAACGCCGTTCGCGAAGGAAGAAAAGTACGCGCGCCGGCTGGAAAAGGTTAGGGCTATAGAAGCACATCACTGATATGGAGGTTCTCCCCATCATCAATTGCCCAAATTTTCGGTGCGCGCGGGAGAGGGTAGAAGCCGCAAAGGCATTTTTGGAGAGCGGCACGTTTTTTCATCTTGACGTTGCCGACGGGGCGTTCACGCTTCACAAGACGTGGGCCAACCCCACGGAATGGGCGAATCTCCGCGCGCCGTTCAATCTGGAAGTGCACCTGATGGTGGAACGGCCGGAGTCGTACATTGAACGGTGGCTCGCGGCGGGCGCTAAGCGTTTCATCGTGCATGTAGAAACCGTAAATGAAAAAACATTCAATGCGATCCGCGAGAAATGCGCGGCGCGCGGCGCGGAGGTGATGCTCGCGCTGAATCCCGAGACCTCCGTAAAAAAACTGGAACCCTATTTCAGGAAAGTAACGCGGTTTCAGGTGCTTGCGGTCTATCCCGGTCCCGCAGGACAGAAATTTCTCCCGCTCATGCTCGCAAGGATCAGGTTTTTGAGGCGAAAGATGCCTCACGCTATCATTGAGGTGGATGGGGGGGTCGTGCCCTTGACTGCGCGGCGCGTGAAGACCGCCGGCGCGGACATTGTGGTCGCGGGAAGCTACATTTTTGGGAGCGATGATCCGTCTGCGGCGTATGATGACCTCGTGCATGTCCGCCTTCCGCGTTCGGAATGGTATCGCGCGACGGTTGAGGCGCATGCGCGCAATGCACATATGGAGCCGCTCACCGAAGAAAAATTACTTGAGATGGAGCGTATGGCGAACCGCCTGCGCGAGGATGTGATTGAAATGGTCTCGCATGCGGGTTCCGGCCACATTGCGGGGCCCTTGGGCATGGCCGAAATTTTCACCGCGTTGTATTTCCATATTTTGCGATATGATCCCAAGCGGCCCGGTTGGCCGGAGCGCGACCGCCTGGTGCTTTCCAATGGCCACATTTGCCCGGTGCAGTATGCCGCGCTCGCCCGCGCGGGATATTATCCAGTGGAGGAATTGAAAACGCTGCGGCAGCTTGGTTCACGATTGCAGGGCCATCCGCACCGCACTGCGCTCCCCGGCATTGAAACGACTTCCGGTCCGCTTGGTTCCGGCGTTTCACAGAGCGTGGGCATTGCGCTCGCGGCGCGAATGGACGGCAAAAAATGGCGGACATATTGTGTGACCTCCGACGGAGAGCACGAGGAAGGCAACACATGGGAGGCGGTCATGTTCGCGGGGAAGCATTGTTTAAACAACCTTACCGTCATCATGGACCGCAACAATATACAGATAGACGGGTTTACCGAGGACGTGATGCCGTTAGAGCCATTGCGCGCGAAGTACGAAGCGTTCAACTGGCATGTTTTGGAAATTGATGGGCACAGTTTTGAAGAAATCATCGCGGCGGTGAACGAAGCGAAGGCTGTTTATGAGATGCCGACCTGTATCATCGCGCACACGATTCCCGGCAAGGGCGTGGATTTTATGGAAAATGATTACCGTTGGCACGCGAAGCCCTTCAAGTCCGGAGAAGCGCAAAAAGCGCTCGCCGAACTCCGGACCATGAGAGGAAAGATTAAATCCGAGCATGAGTAAAGTCCAGCACTATTTTTCTCGAAAAATAGTGCTGGGCGGACGCTGCGCGGAAAGATAAAGCAATGTTGAATCCCGATGCAAAACTGAATCCGAAGTTGTTTGATGCCGACGTGGAACGGAAACCGACGCGCGACGGGTATGGCGACGGCTTGCTCGCGGCAGGGGAGGATAACCGGAATGTCGTCGCGCTGTGCGCCGACCTTACGGAATCCACGCGCACCGAGGCGTTCGCGAAGAAGTTCCCGGAGCGATTCATAGAAATGGGCGTTGCCGAGCAGAACATGGCGGCGATCGCGGCGGGGCTCGGCGTTTCGGGAAAGATTCCGTTTATCGCGTCTTTCGCTACTTTTTCGCCGGGCAGGAACTGGGAACAAATCAGGACGACGATTGCCTACAATGATGCAAATGTGAAGATCGCGGGGCACCATGCGGGAGTTTCCACGGGAGCTGACGGGGCGACGCACCAGGCGACGGAGGACATCGCCATGATGCGGGCGATGCCGAACATGAAAGTGTTCGTGCCGTGCGACGCGGTGGAGGCGAAAAAAGCGACGCTCGCAGCGGCGCGGATCTGGGGCCCGGTGTATCTTCGCTTTGAGCGTGAGAGGACGCCCATCGTGACGACCGAGGAGACGCCCTACCTGCCCGGAAAGGCAGAGGTTTTCTGGGAATCAAAAAAACCGCAGGTGCTTATTGTCGGCTGCGGCGGGCTTCTCTATAATGCGCTCGTCGCCGCGCGGGAATTGGAGAAGGAAAAAATCGGCACGGTCGTTCTCGACTGCCACACGATAAAGCCGCTGGACGAAAAGAGGATCGCCGAGCTTGCAAAAAAGATCGGCGCGGTCGTGACCGTGGAAGAACATCAGGTGAGCGGGGGACTGGGCGGCGCGGTTGCGGAAGCACTCGCGAAACACGCGCCCGTGCCCATGGAGTTCGTCGGCTTGCACGATGTATTCGGGGAATCCGGCCCGCCGGACGCGCTCATCACAAAATACGGCATGGGCGTGAAGGATATCGTATCTGCCGCAAAGAAAGTTTTGCGAAGGAAAAAATAACGAGTTACTCGCCGGCTTCGCCCGCGATCACTATTTTATTTCCCCCTTTTTCCTTTGCGTCATAGAGGGCATCGTCGGCCGCTGCACATGCCGCCGCAAAATTTTCTCCCAGCTTGAACTCTCGCAGCCCGCCGCTTAAGGTTACGGTTATTTTTTTCTTCAGCCCTTCATTTTGCGGAATTTCTACCTCAATCGCTTTGCCTTCAAAACGTTTTTTGATATCCCTCGGTGCGGCGTCAGGGAAGAGCAGGATGAATTCGTCTCCTCCTGGCCGGGAAGCGATGTCTCCTTCCCGAAGATTTTCCTTTAAAAAGCCCGCGATTCCCTTAAGGGCAGCGTCTCCTGCCGGGTGGCCATACTGGTCATTAATCTTTTTTTTGAAACTGTCTATATCGATCGCAAGCACGGAGAAGGAACGCGGTCGCCTGGCGGGATTTTTTCTTTGTTCGATCCTTGGGACGGGTTTCGGAGAAAGCATTTTTTCCGTGGCTGTTTCAAAGCCGTGGCGGTTGAGAAGTCCGGTAAGTCCGTCTGTGATGGCAAGCTCTTCCGCTTTGGCGGCGCGTTCTATCGCTGCTTCATGATGCGCCGCTTCCCGGGAGTGTAACCATAACAAGCCTTGCTCTGTATTTTCAAATCCACGGTTTTCAAGCTCCCTGTTCTTTTCAGCATAAAGGCGCTCACCTTCTTCCCGTTCTTCCCGGCTTCGATCCTCTTCATGGGGCGAGGGTGGCGAAAGTGATTCCTTCGGCATAGCTCCATTTTACTCCAAATGTACACAGCGCGTCACTGTCCAGCATGGGGTATAATGAAAGTATTATGAAGCAAAAATATGACCTGGTGTGCGTCGGCGACGTGGTGATTGACGCCTTCATCCAGCTGCACGAAGCGTCGGTGCATTGCGATCTGAACCACGAGCGCTGCCAACTTTGCATGTCGTTCGCGGACAAGATCCCGTACGAGTCGCTCGTTGTCGCGCCGGCGGTGGGCAATGCTTCCAACGTCGCCGTGGGCGCGAGCCGCCTCGGGCTTAATACGGCGATGCTCGCCGCCATCGGGAAGGATCATTACGGCGAGGAGATCCTTGACGTATATCGGAAAGAGGGCGTATCGCCGGAGTTTGTGAAGGTAAATCCGCAGAAGCCGACGAACTATCATTTTGTGCTGACATTCAAAGCCGAGCGGACGATTTTGATAAAGCATGAGGACTACGAATACGTGGATCCGCGCGCGTTGGACCGGCGGACCGATTGGCTTTATTTCTCTTCCATCGGCGAACATACGCTGCCGCTGCATCACAAGATTGCGGCGTATATGAAGCGGCATCCCGGGGTGCGGATGGGGTTCAACCCGGGTACGTTCCAGCTGCGCTTCGGGGCGGACAAGCTGAAGGATGTTTACAAGCATACCTACGTGCTTTTCGTGAATCGCGAAGAAGCGGAGCTCGTGGCAAAGAAAAAGGAAGGCGCCGACATCCGCGCGCTCTTTGAAGCGCTCCACAAACTCGGCCCAAAGATCGTCGCGATCACGGATGGGCCCAATGGGGCCTACGCCTCCAACGGGACCTCGCGGTATTTTATGCCGCCGTATCCGGATCCCAAGCCGCCGATTTCGCGCACGGGGGCGGGCGACGCGTTCTCTACGGGCTTCCTCTGTGCTCTCATCTACGGCCTGCCGGTGCACGAGGCGTTGCGCTGGGCGCCGATTGAATCCATGCACGTGGTCCAGTTCTTCGGGGCGCAGACGGGATTACTCACGAAAGCGAAGCTCATGCAATTTTTGCGTAAAGCGCCGAAAGCGTATCGGGCAAAATCCATTTAGCGAAAGGAAATGAAAACCCTTCGTGCGGGGTTTACGCTCATAGAGCTTCTCGTCACGGTTGCGCTCTTCGTCGCTCTCATTGCCCTGCTCAGCACCGCCAATTTATTTGGAAGCCGCAACAAGGCGGATCTGAATGGCGCCACGGAAGATATCGCGGCGCTGCTCCGCGAAGCGCAAAGCGATTCAATGGCGCAGGAACAAGGCGTTTCGTGGGGCGTGCATCTTGAGAATGCGACAGCGACCACGCCGTTCTACGCCCTTTTCGCCTCCTCCACCTACGCTAAGTCCGCGATCGTGGGGTATTACCCTTTGCCGTCGTCCGTCGCCTATGTTACCGCGACGCTCGCTTCCGGCGCGGCGATCAACATCACGTTTTCGCAGGTCACCGGCGCCGCTTCGGTTGCAACGAGCGTTGGGCTCTACTCGCGGGGCACCGCGTCGCTTTCCTCCACTATTTCCGTTGCTTCGTCCGGGGCCGTGAGCTATTGAGATGGTATAATCAACGAGATGAATCGTGGCCAGGTGCTTTTGACATTCATGCTTTTGATCGGCGCGATAGTTATTATCGTCAGTCTTACCCTTGCGTTTCTTGCGAATTCCTCCGTTGACACCGGTTATGGCTATCAGGCATCGGCGCAGGCAGAGGCGGTAGCTACATCGGGGGCGGAAGACGCGCTGCTCCAGCTTGACCGTAATTCCGCTTTCGCCACAAGCAGTTATCAAGTGGCGGTGGGGGGTTCAACGGCAACGGTGAGCGTCACCCAGGCGGCCGGGTCTGCGACCATTCTTTCCACAGCTACGGTTTCGGGCCACACGAGGAAAATAAACGTCGTCGTTACGATAAATACCACTACAGGCCAGCCAAGCGTCGTTTCGTGGCAGACCATCCAATGAGGAGAAGCACGAAGTATCCCTTCCTAGCAGTAGAACAACGAGCGGGATTATTCTTGCGGAAAGATTTCTCATATTGTACATTGGCGTTAGGCTTGATTCCATTGGCCATAAAAAAGATGAGGAGGTAAACGTCAATGCTGACGAGCACTCTGAAGCCCGCCATGACGTTTGATCAATGGCGGAGCGCTTGTAGCTCGTATTTTGAAGGTCAGCGGGTGTGTGAAGTTTCGCCGAGGGTAAAAATGCCGCTCCCTTGTGGGTGCGGGCCTGACGAGGAAGGAAAGCTTTGGGTCGTTCAGGTTCACGGGGATTGGTACTGTGCCATGACTCCCAGGCACCGGCTAAACCCTGGCCATTGCCTTTACCTAGCACCTGCGTCCCAGCATGAAATCCTTGCCTGACCTTTGCAGGGAGGAATCCTAGAATGGTTTGGTGGACGGTTCCCGAGGAGCCGTCCACCACAGATCTGAGCTTACAAACTCATTGCGATTTCAGATCTGATTGTTTCAAAATATTTTCGTAGCCCCACCGGGATATAGTTGGAACCGGATTATGAGGGAAATGGGGGGTGGAGGGCAGTACAACAAGCAATTCTAATGTATTGAAGGATTTTGTGGTGCTTGACAACACGGGCAGCAAGAGTAAGTTTTGGGTAGTTGTATCGTCCCGTCACAGTGCGGGGCATAACCCAAAAAGGAGGCACACCGTGCCTACACAAACATAGAAAGACGAAGTTGCGATTCACACGCTTCTTACGCGGGAAATTCGACCGATTCGCAATTGGCACGAGTTTCTTGCACGCTGGCAGGGGGCAGAGGATTTCCAGTGGATGGAGAGCTTGCTCCATGTCGGATTCAGTATTTCGCTTGAGCAACGGCATGACGGGGAGAAAAAATATGACCGCATTGATCGGATCATGTTCTATCTCATCATTGCCGACGGCTGGGCGGACCGTTATTTGCTCCAGCTCCCAACCGATGGGAGTAAGGAGTACGATCTCGGGTATGACTCGAACGGAAGACGCATCCAAAAGACGCAGAGCGACCTCCGCCATCAGTTGGCGCGCAAAGCCTTCGACATGCTCTGTTTGAATTTTTTCAAGGCGGAGCTTCTGGAAGGAGGCCGTTATGGTGATAGGTTTAACGAGTTCTGGGAGGGAACGGTTGTCTCCGAACGGCTTTTCCCAATCATCCAGAACTTCTTCAGGGTCGAGAAACGACGGTTCGACAATGGCGTGGAAATCCGCAATCTTCCGTATCGCGAGGAACAGTCTCACAACGAGCAGCAGGCCCTCGACTTCCTACTGAATCTGGCGAATTTCATCTGGAAATGGAAAGAGCCGGGTACGCAATGGTACGACGCGAGCAAGAAAGATGAAGCAGAAAAACGTATCGCCGCAACGCGCGTTCGGGTGGATGCGGCGAAGCCCTGGATGGTTGAAGTCTTTGCCCAGTTGGAAAGGATCGATGTGTTGAGGGAGTGGATACTTGAGCTTGACGAGGCATGTCTCGCTAAACTCAAAGAGATCGCCTTGCGCAATGAACTCAAGACGTCGTACCATCCCGTAACGAAGAACCGCCTGGCTGCCACGATCGACGAGGCGTGCTATGTCGGCTCAAAGGCCGCTTGGTTCCTCAAAGAGTACGATTTGAGAGCGAAGGAACACAAACGGCTCGAAGCGATTCGTGAGGCGGAACAGAAGAAAGCAGCACTCGATCGCGAGATTGAAAAACTGGCTGCCAAGAGTTAGGGATTACATCTGCGGGGTCTGAAGAGATCCCGCAGCTTTCTTATTTCTGGCATCTACGGGATTTTCGTAGCCCCACCGGGAATCTCACTGCTCGGGCGCTTCGCGCCCTGCGCTTTCGGCACCCTCGGTGCCGAACTGTCGCGCGCAACGCGCGACCTTCCTACACGGGGAAACCTAGGGTTTCCCCGACCCCTTTCCTCGTTCGATTCCCGATAGAAGACAAAGCAAAGCAAAAGGGATTTGAAAGGAGCCCTTCTGAGTACTCCTTTCAAATCCCTTTTGCTTTGCCCGTAGCCCCACCGGGAATCGAACCCGGATTTACGCCGTGAAAGGGCGCCGTCCTAGCCATTAGACGATGAGGCCGCCGCAGCTGCGCGCGGGGACTACGCTTGCTATAATATAATAGCGTTGCGCATTTTGAAAGGTCGGTTCGCTTTTGTCTGCTTTTGTACCGTTATTATGCTTTCCATTTTTTTCTTTTACGGTGGCATGGGGATCCTTGCGCTGCGCATCGCGCTCGCGCTCATTTTCCTTGTCCACGGCTGGCAAAAAATAAAAAGTCTGAAACAGACGGCTGCGGCATTTGATGGGATGGGGTTTAAGCCTGGATTTTTCTGGGGGACGATCGTCGCACTCCTTGAATTTGCGGGCGGCGGCATCGGATTGCTCCTCGGGATTTTCACCCCTACTATCGCGGCCCTGCTTGCGCTTCAGTTCGTGACGATCGTCGTTTGGAAGCTCGTAAAGAGGCAGCCCTTTGTGGGCGGATGGGAATTTGATCTTCTCATCCTCGCGGCCCTTCTTGTGCTTGCGCTGAACGGCGCGGGGGCCTATTCGCTGGACCGGTTGTTCCTCTTTGGATTGTGAACCGGTTTTTTGAGATCCTTCCCGGCGGTCTTGCGTGGGCGACGATCGTCCTTATGGTTTTGCTTTCGCGGTTCCTGCCCGTGTGGGTTTCCGTTTTCATCATCCTTTTTGACATCTATTGGCTTTTGAAGACCGTGTATCTGTCGCTCCATCTCCGCGCGGCGTTTTCCGCGATGAAGCGCAACATGGGCGTCAATTGGCGCGAGAAGCTTTCCGAGACGAATCCCGAGGCGAACAAGAATGTTGTTGCATGGGAAGACGTGTATCATGTGGTCGTCTTTCCGATGTATCGCGAGCCATACGAGGTGGTGCGCGAAAGCTTCGCACGGCTCGCCACGGCGCATTATCCGAAAGAAAAATTACTTGTCGTGCTCGCGGTTGAGGCGCGCGGCGGGGAGGCGGCGCGCGCGGTGGGGGAGCGGATCAAAAAAGAATTTGGCGCGCGGTTTTTCCGTTTCCTTCTCACGGTGCATCCCACGGACTTGCCGGGCGAGATTCCCGGCAAGGGTTCCAATGAAACGTGGGCGGCGCTCCGCGCAAAAGAAACGCTCATTGACCCGTTGCAATTGCGGTATGAAAATATCCTCGTGTCGGTATTTGACGTGGACACGCAGGTCTTCCCGGAATATTTCGGGCGGCTCACCTATGTGTTTTTGAACGCCGAAAATCGCCTGCGCGCCATTTACCAGCCCATTCCGCTTTTCACGAACAATATCCACGAGGCACCGGCGCTTGCCCGCGTCGTCGCGTTCTCCACGACCTTCTGGCAGATGATGCAGCAGTCGCGTCCGGAGCGCCTGACGTCCTTTTCTTCGCAATCTATTCCGTTCCGGATGCTTTTGGACGTCGGCTTCTGGCAGAAAGACATCGTATCCGAGGATTCACGGATCTTCTGGCAGGGATACCTCCGCTATCACGGCGACTTCCGCGTGGAGCCGCTCTTGTACCCGGTCTCCATGGATGCGAACGTTGCGCCGACCTTTTGGGCCACAATGAAAAATCTTTACCGCCAGCAGCGGCGGTGGGGATGGGGCGCGGAGAATATCCCCTATATGCTCCAGGGATTCCGCCGCGACCCCGTGATTCCACCGGCGAAAAAACGTTACTGGACATTCAATGTAATTGAAGGATTCCATTCGTGGGCCACGAACTCGCTTATGATCTTCGCGCTGGGATGGCTGCCGCTTGTCCTCGGCGGACAGCATTTTGGTTACACGTTGCTTTCCTACAGCCTGCCACGGATCACGCGGTTCATCATCTCGCTTTCCATGATCGGTATCGCGAGCTCCGCGATCCTCGCCATTCTTCTTCTGCCGCCGAAGCCGTCCGGCGGCCTCCGCTGGCACGATTACCTTGTTTATCTTTTGCAGTGGATTTTCATGCCGCTCACGCTGATTATTTTCGGCGCCTTCCCCGGGCTTGAAGCGCAAACGCGGCTCATGCTCGGCGGGCGGTGGCGTTTGGGTTTTTGGGTAACGCCCAAAGGACGGGGTGGAAGTTTGTCCACAAGTGAAAAGGGCGCCAGATGATATAATAAAGATAAGAGATGAACAAGGCATTTGGGATAGTAGAAATCTTGCTTTACGCGGCGATTTTTGCCGCGGTCGTGGTGGTTTCGGTTGGCGCCTTCGTTTCCGTGATGCGGGTGCAGACGAACCAGACCGCAGCCGCGGAAGTGGAAGCGCAGAGCCAATTTCTCTTGCAGAAAATCCAGTTTTATGTCCAGCAGTCCAGTTTGATTGAGATGCCGCCGGACACGTCCTCCACGACATTGAAATTGCGGGTGGCGGCCAGTTCGTCGGATCCCACGTACTTTACGCTCTCGAGCGGCACGGTGTACCTCCAACAGGGGAGCGGCGCGCTGCAGCCGCTCACTTCCCCCAAGGTGGCAGTCACCAATCTTTCATTCACGAAGCGTGCAAACCCTCCGTCGCACGACACATTGAGCGTCGCGTTCACGATGACCTATAACCCGTCAAATCTTCTCCAGGCGTTTTCGGAAGCGTTTCAGACGTCCATCGCGCGGGTTTCCGCGGCGACCTTTGATTCACCCGTCGTGCCTTCTTCCACGGGGGTGTATGGCCTGGGAACCCAAACCAACCTATGGGCCTCCCTGAACAACATCATTGATTTCGTGAGCAGCAGCACGAATATCGGTATTAATAACCTGACTCCGGCGTATGAGTTTGACGTTGCAAGCGGCGGCTCCACGACGGCACGCTTCGGCACCGCCGCGGGTGACACAGTGGTCGTCGGCGGCGGCGCGGGTAAGATCACCGCGGGCACCTACGATCCGATCTACAACATCGGCGGGGAGAAGTATGCCACCTACGGCGCGGGGATGACGGGGCAGAAAGAAGAAACGACGGGAGTGCTCCGGATGCAACCGGCGGCGGGCGGTACGACGGCTGCCGGTACGTGGAAGGCGGTGATTGATTTCGGCGATTTGGAAAAAGGCTCCGACCTCTGGCTCTTTTCGCAGGTGACTGATTTCGGCGAAGGATGGAGCAATTTGTCGGTGCTCCTCACGCCGTCGTTTGACGGTGCCGTGTGGTACGAGAAGGACGCCGCGAACGACCGCCTGACCGTGTACGGCGTTCCCGGTTCATCGGCTTCGTCGCTAGCTTCGGCTCCGGGTTCGCTTGAAGCGAGCTACCGCCTGACCGCGCCGCGGTTTGATTCACAGCAATGGCCCAACGCTTCCGATGATGCGACTACGCCGGGGCTCCTGGTTCCCGCGAAGCCATAGCGCTCGGCCCATGCGCAGATTTTTCATGCGCGGATTTCTTACATCAGCAGCGAAATGTAGCATGCTCGGCGCCGCGGTAGGCGCGGCGCTCGCGCTCGTTACCTTGGTCGTTTTCAGAAATTCATTCGCGCTTCAAAACGGCAGAGACGAGCTGTTTTCGGCCGCGGCGGCGAGTGCGGCGTCGGCCGCCGCGACGGCCCTGCCAAGCGCGTCGCCGCAAACTGCGAATTGCACGGTGCGGGAAGAGACTGTGACCGTGCGCGGGACTTCCATGGAGGGAATTCTCTCCGACGGCGAGCGCGTCACGGTGCTCCAAAATTATTACGCCTGCCACGCGGTGGCGCGCGGGGATATCGTTGATTACGATTACGGCGGGCCGGAGGATCTTGTGAAAAGCGTGATGGGAGTGCCGGGAGATACGCTCGCGTTCCAAAAAAGCGGCTCCCGGTGGCACATCCTCATAAACGGCGCGCCGCTTGTGAACGCGCAAGGGGAAACCTACCTCGTGTCGGATGCCGCGGATCGGATGCTCGCGCTCTATGTGGGCGATCAGGGCGGCATCATTCTGGCCGACGCCTATCTTGTCCTGGGAAACAATCCGGCGGGGAGCATTGACAGCACGTGGTTCGGCCTCGCAAGCGCCGGCGATTTCAAGGGGAAGGTGGACGTCGCGGTGGGGCCCGCGGTGCCTCGATTATCCACAGGGGACTCATTTCTGGGGATGCTACACTAAAGAAGAACGAATACTGCACAGCAATGGAAACGAAGTACAAGATTCTCATCGTTGCAATGTTTGCGATTGTCGCATTCGCGGCGGCGCTTTACCTTTATAGCCGCCTGAACGAGGTGAACGCCTCCGTGAGCGGCGTGATCACGATTCCCGCCCGCATCACGGGGCTTACGACGACGACGGCATCCAGTGATGCGGCAACGAAGGCGTATGTTGATACCGCCATTCTCGCGGGAAGCGGCGGGAAAACGCCGCAGATACAGATCTTCACTGCGAGTGGCACGTGGACGACTTCTTTAGCGACGTCTACGGTGTGGGTAACGGTATGCGGTGGTGGCGGCGGTGGCGGCGGCGGTGGCAACGGCGCAGCTGCATATTCAGGTAGTCCCGGCGGCGGTGGTGGTGGCGGCGTGTGTTATGTGCGTTATCCTGTTGCGGCAACCAGTAGTAGTGTTTCGGTTACGGTCGGCGCCGGCGGTGGCGGTGGCGGTGCCGGTGGCGCCGGCGGTTCAGGTGCTGCTTCTTCTTTTGGGACGCTTGTTGTGGCTAGCGGTGGCGGTGGTGGCGGTGCTGGCAGCGCTGGTTCCGCCAACCTAAGCGGCGGCACCGGTGGCGGCTATGGCGGCGGTGCCGGCGGCGGCGCCGGCGTCATCAGCGGTGGCGGTGCTGGCGGTGTCGCCGGTAGTGGTGGCGCTGGCGGGGGTAACGGCAACGGCATCTATGGCTACGGTGGCGGTGGTGGCGGCGGCTACAACGCCGGCGCCGCCGCCACAGCCGCCACCAACGTCGCTGGCGCTGGCGGTGGCGGTGGCGGTGTTTTCGGCAATGGCGGTGCTGGTGGTGCCCCTAACGGTGGTGGTGCCGGCGGTGCCAGCGGTGGTGGCGGTGGCGGTGGTGGCTATGGCGGCTATGGTAGCGGCACTGGCGGTGCTGGCGGCACCGGTGCCAAGGTCGGCGGTCCTGCCAGCACCGCCGGCGGCACCGGCGGCACCGCCGCTGGTGGCGGCGGCGGCGGCGCCGGTACCGCCACCACCACCGCTGGCGCGAGCGGCGGCACCGGCGGCACCGGCATTGTGATCGTTGAGTGGTGGCAGTAAGGTATTATTCCTGATGAATCCTGTTTCGGAACTTCGTGAGCTTCGTCTTGAGCAAGGGGTGGGTTTTTAAGGAAGGGTCGGCTTGGATGGTCTTGATCGCCGCGTCGCGGCTCGCCTTTACAAGCTCCGGGTCGCGGAGCGCTTCCATGGCGACATCGGGAAGCCCCGTCTGGATTTCTCCGAAAAATTGGCCGGGGCCACGCAGGGCGAGATCCTTTTCTGCGAGTTCAAACCCGTTTTTCGCTTCAAGGATCGCTTTGAGCCGCGCATGCGCGGTTTTTGCGTTTGAGTCCGCCATGAGGAAGCAATAGGATTGGTGCTCGCCCCGCCCCACGCGGCCGCGGAACTGATAGAGCTGGGCGAGGCCGAACCGTTCGGCGCCCTCTATCATCATGATCGTCGCGTTCGGGATGTCCACGCCGACTTCCACGACGGAGGTCGTGACGAGAATATCAAATTGTTTGTCCCTGAATTGCCGCATGACGCCGTCTTTTTCACTTGCTTTCATCTGGCCGTGGAGCGTTGCGATTGCGAGGTCGGGGAAAACGTTTTTTGATAATTTTTCATATTCTTCTTTCACCGATTTCAGCTCCAGCGTTTTTATTTGTTTGCGCTCGCCGGTTTTTGCCGCTTGCCCCGCTTGTCCCGCTTGCCCTGCTTGCACTTCGGCCGGTTCAATGCGCGGGCAGATAACGAATGCCTGCCGGCCCTGCTTGATCTCGCCGCGCACGAAGGTGTAGGCGGCGGCCCGTTCAAGTGGAGGGACAAGCTTCGTCGCGATCGGTTTCCTGCCCGCCGGGAGTTCCGTAATGAGCGAGAGATCAAGATCGCCGAACACCGTAAGCATGAGCGTCCGCGGGATCGGCGTCGCCGACATGCTTAGGAAATGGGGCGTGAGACCGCCTTTCTTTGCGGAGAGTTCGGCGCGCTGGCGCACGCCGAAGCGGTGCTGCTCGTCAACAATGACAAAACCAAGATTTTTGAAATACACCGACTTTTGGATGAGCGCATGCGTGCCGAAAACGATCGCAATTTCCCCCAGCGCGGTCTTCGCGTGCAACGCGGGTTTCGGCATTTTCGCCTCAACGCCGTTTTCATAAAAGACGGTGCCGCCGCTCGCCGTGAGAAGGCCGATCGCGGTGCCATGCTCTGCGGTATCATCAAAAAGCTTCTTCATGGTTTCAAAATGCTGGTGCGCGAGGATCTCCGTGGGCGCCATGAAGGCGGTCTGGAAACCGTTCGTGGCCGCGCTCATTGCGGCGATGGCCGCAACGACGGTTTTTCCGGAACCCACGTCTCCCTGGAGCAGGCGATTCATCGGCCGCGGCCGTGCCATGTCCTGCATGATTTCCCAGAGTGATTTCTTCTGCGACGCGGTGAGCATGAACGGCAGCGCGGAAAGCACCCTCTTTACTTTCGGAATATCGGCGGCGATGGCCGGCGCTCGTTCCCGGGAAAGCGTGAGTTTCTGCTGGAGATTGAAAAGCTGGAGAAGAAAAAGGTCTTCAAACGCAAATCGCTTTTTTGCGGCGAGGGCGTCGTCAAGATGTTTTGGAAAATGGACCGATGCGATTGCCTCGCCGAGCTCGGGAAGGCGGAATTCGGTGAGGATGGCGGGTGGGATCCACTCCGTGAGCAGCGGCGTCCGCCGGAGGACCGACTGCATGACGAAGCGGATGCCGCGGGAGGTAAGGCCGCGCGTTTCCGGATAAATAGGCACGAGCCGCGCAGTGTGCTTGGTTTGCCTGTCCAGCACCACTTCGGCATCCGCAGCGGATGCCGTGCCAAGGGGGCGGCGGATCACCTCGTACGCCGGATGGCTCAAATACACTTCGCCCTCTTCGGAAAGCGAAACTTTCCCCGCGAAGTTCGCGAGGCGGCCGACTTTGAGGACGTTTGCCACGTAGGGTTGGTTGAACCATACGGCGCGGATGGAGCCGGAGGTGTCCGCAAGTATTGCTTCTACGATACTCATCCGCTTCTTCCAGGTATGCCGGAAAGAGATTTCCTCAATGGTTGCTTGTATGGTCGCCTGCTGGCCGGGCTCAAGGTCCGCAATGGCGTAGATTTTTGAAAAATCTTCGTAGCGGAACGGGAAATAATAGAGAAGATCGCCGACGGTCGTGACGCCGAGCTTTTCCAGTTGCCGAAGGAGCGGGACCCGAGCGCCCACAACCTCAAACAAAGGAGAATCAAGGGCAAGCGGTGCCATGCGTGCCCATAGTATAGCACACTCTTTCCTCTATTGAGGCATGGCCACCGTGCAGCTTGACGTCGCTTGATTTGAAGAGGCGTCTTTTACCTGGACATACGCGGTCTGGGACGTGGCCCAGGGGCCGTAATTCGCCGTGACCGAGTGGCCGCCCCCTCCATTGCCTAAGTTGCTGGTAGCGTAGTTAGACGTCCCCGGTGGAATGGTTCCGTCCGCACTCGTTCCCCTGAACCAGTAGTAGGTATACGGCGGAGTGCCGCCCGCTACCGTTGCCGTCCATACCACATTCGTCACCGCACTCGTCCCACTCACAGAAGCGGTGCCATAGCAAGAGACGGAAAGCGGAGACGCAACGCTAGCGCTGCCGGTGGGCTCGGAAATGGGAAGCGGAGTGGGAGTGGTGGCTGATGGACCGCCGCCGTACAGCGCGTTCAACTTGGCGCGCGTGAGCACCCCAACGTATCCCGTCCCCGAGATGCCATACTTTTGCTGGAAGAGCACCACGGCGTCCTCCGTCGCGCTCAAGAAGTTGCCGCTCACGGGGCCGCTATATACTCCCTGTAGGGTGAGCGCTTGCTGGAGCGCACTTACGTCAGGATTGCCGTACATGCCGTACTGCAAGTCCGTGTTCCAGGTGTAGCTGAACGAAGCGCTTGGGGGGGGCGTGGTGATTGACACGGGGCCGCCACAGCTCCCGCCGGAGCACACGACGGTGCCCCCTAAGAGACTTATGAGCTGGTTTAGGATCGCCAGGGCTTGCGTGTAGAGCGCCGCGTTGGTTTGCGAGAGCTGGGTGAGCTTTTGCGAGAGCGTGTCCATGGTCTGCTGAAGCTTCGTCGCTCCCGAGGTCGGCGAGGAGGTGCCGCCAGTGCCGGAGCCGCTGCCGCCGGAGCTGGCCGCGGTCGCGGCTACCTGAAAACTATTGGAGGTTGCCGGCACCGTTGCTCCGCCCGGCCAGTTTCCCGTAGTTGACGAATTACTCGGGAGCGTTACGAAACCAACTTGGTAGGTGCCCGGACTAAGCGCTCCCCAGCCATAATTGGGGGCGCCGCCCTGACAAGCCATGTTGTCGCCCGTTGCCCACTCCCCAGCCGGATAAGTTATGAACCCCGTACCATCAGAACGCCAGCAGTTCCAAACCGGTACCTCACCGTTCGATACCGCTATCTGCCATTCATCCGTACCGCCTGGCTGTCCAAACCACACCCCATAGACACCATCGGGCGGCCGGTTGCCGGACGGATCTGTTATGGAGACAGACAGCCCGCTGGAGGGGATGAAAGAGTAATTGAGGGTCGTGGGAGAGATGGTCACGTGATACGGGGCAGGGGGAATGGGGTTCGAGAGGACGTTGGAAGTTGCCGAGATCCGCTCTCCGCTCGTGTAGCCGGCAGGCCAGGACGCAGTGCCGGATCCAGTGCTCACCCCCATTGGCTCTATCCCGGTCGCCACCCATGGTCCGGGGACCACGCCATTGTCACTAAGAGATGCATTCCATCCCAAAGGCGAGAAATTTCCGCTATTATCATTAGAGCTTACTATAAGGTCCACTGCGGTCTGGTACTGATTCAGGGCCGGAACAGGGACGTAGTTAGCGGGCCTGACAAGATTGATGTCCCACTCCCCAGACGGCACAGGTTGCCCCGTTACGGCATCTACCATCTGTAGCGATGCATTTCCTCCTAAATTGCGTAGCCAGATTTCATATCCTCCGCTGGGGAAGGTAATCTTGACGCCATCAGTGAGGAGTGTCTGAGTAGAAGAACTCGCCGCCTGGGCGGCAGCAAGACCAAGACCGCTTCCGAACAAGGCAAGCACCGACACGAAAACTATTGTTTTTTTCATAATTTTTATTGCTAAGTTTTTATTTTCTGCTATTTTCCGGCCTTTGATTAATCCCTTCCTTTTCAGAAATTATACCACGCAGAGCCGCCTGGACAGAGCGGTAGGACTGTGGATAGGTGTTTTGTGCCCCCACCAGGACTCGAACCTGGATTTACTGCTTAAGAGGCAGCTACTTTAGCCTTTAAGTTATGGGGGCGGTCACGGACTCCAGTTTATGATAACCTGATTTACCGTCGGACTGCCACTGCCATAGCTGCTATAGAGTGCCTGAACCTCGGTAGGGGAGAGGGCGCGGTTGTAGATGCGGACATCGTCGATGAGGCCTGGGAAATAACCTAAGAATCCACATCCAGAGCCACAAACACCAATATTGGGGGTATTCCAGCTGGCCGGAGTCCCAGATAGAACTACTGAGCCATCCGGTGAACCATTATAAAATATTTTCTCGGTGCTACCGTCCCATGTCGCAACAGCAAACGACCAACTACTAGTAGGAACTGATGTATTTCCACACAAATAGCTTGAGTTTACTCCCGCGACATACTGACAGATTTTTCCATTTTGTATATTAAAAAAGATGTCGGCGTAACCAAGAATCTCAGACCGACTAGTAAGAGAGGCGGGGTTTATCCATGCCGCAACAGAAAAACTCGAAAGTATGCTGCTACTAGCCATGAGTATATAATTGTCGGTTCCGTCGAAATGCCCCGCCCACTGTCCCACCTTGCCCGCGGAGTAGTATCCACTCGTTCCCCCAGCCGTCCCATACCAGCTCCCATTGTTCCCATTCCCGCTGGAATCATAGGCTGTCGTGCTCGTCCCCTCGTCAAATGTCCACCAGCCGACCAGGCCGCTCATGGGGGGGGTTGACGCGTTTGAGAAGAGGGTAATGCGATACCGGAAGTATGGGTAGCCGCTGAAAAGGGAGTAGCCGTTGGAAGTGGAAGTGGAACAGAGGTTCACGGGAGTGCCCTCGGTGGCTCCGTTCGTCCCGCCGAAATAGGAGAGCGAGGTCCCGTCGGGCCCCAGAAAACTCTGCAGCGTGCTTGAGGCGCTCGTATTGCTCACCGCGAATTGGAATTTTACCGTCCCGTTGCTTGTGCTCGTACTTCCCAGCCACGTAACCGAGTTCAATTGGTCTCCCGCGGTCGCTCCAAAGGTTGCCGAATCCAGCGTACCGCTCGCGTTGTAGAGCATCTGAACCTCGGTAGCCGAAAGGGCGCGGTTATAAATGCGGGCGTCGTCGAGCAACCCATGTGTAAATTGACCAGGACCGCAAAATATGCATGCGCCTATGCCGAAGTCGGTAGTCGATTGGGGAGTGACGGATAAATTTGTCGATGTCGCGAGGGTGCCGTCAACATACAATTTTTGGACGCTCCCGTCGTAGGTGCCGACAACAAAATGCCATTGATTATAAGACGGGATCGTCGCAAAGATATTATGCTCGCTCCCTGAGTATATATCCCATTCGTATTGACCGTTCCCGTAATCCCGCAAAAATCCTCCGTACGTCGATTTCCCGATCATAAAAGTTCCGAGTGTGCTTGCTGGTTCATTAACCCATACCGCGAACGTAATCGGATTATAGGTAAGCGTGGGACCCGAAGGTACGCTTACATAACTACTCGTACCATTGAAACTCAAAGCGCCGCTCCCTACCTTCCCGGTCGTCCAAGTGGGCGCGGGTGAACTAAACGTTCCGTTGTTCCCGTTTCCGCTTAAATCGTACGCCGTCGTGCCGGTCCCCTCGTCAAAGGTCCACCAGCCGACGAGGCCGCTAGGTGCCGTTGATAGCGTGAGCTGCCCCGCGGTATTGGTGACTATATTGGTGGATGTCGCGAAGGTGTTGCCCGCGACCGTGACGGGAGTGTCTTGCCCGGAGCCGCCCGACCAATCGCTTTGATCATAAATATTATTGGCATAGCGGGTGAGATATTCGCTCATGGTCGTCGTGGCGTATGCGAGAGAATTGGTGCTTGTGTTGGTCGTGACCGCGGTCACGAGCTTTGCGGAGGGATCATAATAATTTCCGCTCGCGGTCGTGGTGAGGTTCCCCGCCGCGGTGCGATACGCGTCGCTCAAATAGAAATAGCGTTGGTAAGCCGTCGCGGAGCTGCTATAGAGTGCCTGAACCTCCGCCGCCGAGAGGGCACGGTTGTAGACGTGGACATCGTCTATTATTCCACTGAACCAAGCACCGCTGCCAAGATTAGTCGAATCGTTTCCACCTAAATTAAGATATTCCCCATGACCGCTAGCTCCCGGGCTAGATCTGGCACACGCCACAGAGCCATTTGCTACTCCATTCAAGTAGCCATGGAGATTGCTACCATCATATGTAAGTACTACGTGATTCCATACATTAAGGTTTGCGGTCCCAGCTGTTGTGGATGTACAGTTCCATATTCTTACTCCAACACTTCCGCTTGATAGAAGTTCTATCCAACTATCATGCCAGCCAGTATTTATGCTCGTCTGACCAGTTTCATCGACAATTACACCCGCAGCACTGGCATTGAACCAGGCTGCTACGGAAAATGGTTGGGTACTAGAATTAATAGCTGAAAGATTCGGTGTTTGGAGATAGTCATTGCTCCCATTGAAGTACCCCGCCCATGGTCCCACCTTGCCTGCGGAGTAGTAGCCGGAGGTACCCGATGCCGCCCCGTACCACGTCCCATTATTATTGTTCCCCGAGGAATCATACGTCGTTGATCCCGTTCCCTCGTCAAATGTCCACCAGCCGACGAGGCCGTTCGTGGGGGCTCCGATGGCCACCGTCTCGGTGCCCGTTGCCGGGGAGTATGGCGATTGCACGGTCAGAAGATGATATTGATTTGCCGAGGTAGTGGCGAGCGCGAGGAGATTATTCCAGTTCGCCGTGGCCCATACTTTTGCGTCGTCCAAGAGTTCCTTTGCGAGCTCCGTCTGCGTTTGGATGACGCGCGTTTGCTTGCTCGTCTTGAGGGCGGGCGCGATGATCCCCGCGCCGGCGATGAAAAATGCCGCGCCGACGGCAACCGCGATGATGGCCTCAATAAGCGACTGGCCCCGATTTTTCCTCCAAAAATCCATTAACGCACCGTTTACGGATTGACCTCGTGCAGATGGGGATTGTTGTTGACTTTGATTTGAATGGTCGTGACCGAATCGTAGGCCGCGTTGCTGTACGGAGATCCCTCCTCGCCGTAGCAACTCAAGGTGTAGGAGGTGTCCGCGCTTGGCGCGATCGCCCGGGTGCCGTTCGCACGGTCGGAGGGACTCACCGAAACAGGGTAGGTTGAACCGTCGGATCCCGTGATGCTGCAGGTGGTCACATGGCTGCAATTATAGATGAGGTTTGCTGATTGCGGCGCGATGATCTCCGAAGGACTGGCGGTGAAGGTGCAGGAGGGCGGAGGCGGGCAGCCATTTCCACCCGGGCATGTGGGCCCGGACGGGCCGGACGGCCCAGACGGACCGGATGGCGACTGATATATGTAAACAATACCCTCCGTCCAGTTTCCTTGGTAGTTCGCCATGATAGGGTCCCACACGGCGTATGAGACTGCCGTTACCACACCATTTGATACCGTAGTGTGTTGGCCGGCGGTCCAGGTGGCGGCGGTAGTTACGTCGATGCCATTGTACGTCAACGTGAATTTGCCGCTCTGGCCGCCAACAGAAAGATATAGACTTGCGGGGGAGATAGTAAGCCGATTGGAGGGACCGGGAGGATTGGAGGCTGAACATGCCGCTTGGCAGGCGGCGAGCGACGGATAGGGACAATTGGGAGGACAGGTGACTTCGCTAAGGTCTGAAACTTCCGTACATGTGCAACCAAATGGCGTGGGGCCGCCGACGTAACCGGGGTCTACCACGAGGGTCGCCGACTGCGCCGTACTCCCGCCAGGGCCGGTGCAGGTGAGGGTGTAGGTATAGGTCCCCACTGGGGAAGGCGACATGACAGCCTGCTGGTTCTGTCCTATCGCTTGCGACCCCGACCATTCAGTCGGGTCGTTGCCGGAGGCGGTGCAGGCAGTCGCATTCGCCGTTGACCAGACGAGGGACGCTGATTGGCCGAGCGCGATCTCCTCCGGAGCGATGGATAGGGAAAGAGTGGGCGAGGGCGAGGTGGGCGGCGAGGAACTTGTCACTGTGTACGTCACGGAGGCTTGCTGCGGGCTGTTGTCGGCATTGCCGCTGACGGTGATAGTATCGGGGAAGATCCCGACGTTCGAAGGCGGGCTCACCGTCACCGCGACGTTCTTTGAACCGCCCGCCGTAACGTTCCCCGAGGTTGGGTTCAACTGGTCCCAGCCATATATGGTTGACGCCGTCCAGTTCAGGGTCGCCGTGCCGGTGTTCTTGATGGCCATGGTCTGGCCGGCAGGCGTCGCCCCGCCCGAGACGCCCGAGAAGGAGAAGCTTGTGGGGACAAGGACGATATGGGCTGTGGGGGCGGCGGTGACCGTGAGCCCCACCGGGTAGCTGTGGATCAGCGACCCCGACGTGCCCTTGACGTAGAAGGTATACGCGCCCGGGAGCACGCCGCTGCCCACGGTCAGGGTGAGATTGGAGGAATTGCCCGGCGTGATGCTGGCGGGGGAGAATGTCGCGGTCACGCCTGACGGAAGATTGGTGGCGGAAAGATTGATGGAACCGCTGAACCCACCCGAGCTGGACGCCGTCACGATGTAGGTGCCGTTTGTGCCCTGCATGATGGACTGGCTCGGGGGGGAAACCGTGAGGGAGAAGTCCGGCGTGCCCACGGCATTGACATTCAGGATGGCTGTCGCCGTAAGGCCTCCGTAGATAGCCTTCACGGTTGCCGTGCCCGATTTCACCCCCTTGAACTGGCCGCTTCCCTGCGAGCTCGCGATCGTGGAAGAAGAGGAGGACCAACTTGCGCTCGCCGTCACGTTCTGCTGTGGCTGTGGCCCGGAACCGTCAGGATCATAGTAGGCCGTGAACGAGGCCGTGCCTCCCACCGTGGTGGACGTCGATGGCGGGGAGATGACAAGCGTGGGCTGCCCCGTCACCGTGAGGGCGGCCCCGCTCAAGCTGCAGCCCGTCGCCCCGTTGGGGGCCTTCCATCCCGATCCGCTGATTGTGGCGCTGCCCGCGGCGACGCCGGTCACGGTGGTGCCGGAAACGCTGGCTATCGAGGAGCTACTAGAAAGGAAGCTGCCGCCCGTCCAGCTCGTGGGAGCGGAGGCGATGCTCGTCCCGCCGACCGTGATGGTCGCAGGCGTGAGGGTGACGGCGTTGCTTGAGGTGGGACAGGAGGGAGGGAGGGGTGCCGTCACCGTGTAGGTGATCGTGGCATCCTGCGGGCTGTTGTCGGCATGGGAGTCGGTGATGCGGATGCCGCAGTCGGTGAAGGTCCCTATGTTCGTTGGCGCGTCCACCGTCACCGTGACGAGCTCGCTCTCCTGCCAGTTTTTGCCCACCGGAACGGTGCCCGAGGCATCGCTTATGTGGCACCAGGTGCCCGTCTTGCCGGGCACCCCTGACGCCGTCCAGTTCAGGGTCGCCGTGCCGGTGTTCGTAATGGCCATGGTCTGGCCGGCAGGCGTCGCCCCGCCCGAGACGCCCGAGAAGGAGAAGCTTTGGGGGGAAAGAGAGATGCTGGGCGCCGTCACCGTGTAGGTGATCGCCGCATTCTGCGGGCTGTTGTCGGCATTGCCGGCGACGGTGATAGTGCAGGAGAAGGCGCCGGTGTTCGTGGGCGCATCCACCGACACCGTGACGTTCTGGGAACCGCCCGCCGCAACGTTG
>Ga0187881_10000062_pt1 | contig 122958 bp, 93 predicted proteins | sample June2016WEW_19_1_2_FD_133017 | JGI IMG/M metagenome (GOLD analysis project Ga0187881, IMG submission 133017) | Peatland microbial communities from SPRUCE experiment site at the Marcell Experimental Forest, Minnesota, USA - June2016WEW_19_100 | ecosystem: Environmental > Terrestrial > Soil >... | reverse complement strand
CGATGAGAATTCTAATGATATGGACCCTTGTATTATAACCTTCCCCGTCAACAACAAGACCTGGAAAAAGGGCAAGTTCGGATATTCGGGGACGGTAAACGGTGTAAAGAAATCATTCAGCTATAATGTGAAGACGGGCAAATTCGCTTTTGCAGCGAGCAAGATTAACCTGTCCGGTCTGGAATGTCCGGTGATAATCAATATAAATGTGGGTGATTTCGCAGGCACAGCCGATGTCAACGAGGCGATAGTCAACGGCAAGAAGCCGATACCGATTAAACTTTTGATGGGTGTCAAAAACTCGCTGCGAGTTGATAAGCCAAAATTCACACGCAATCAGAACACCAGCCATATTACCCAGTTTACCGTCAGCGGCGGGTTCTCTGTGGGAAACCTTGGCGATGCGAATATGGCCGACAATAATTCTGTCGTCGAATTGGCCGGGCAAACCTTTACGATACCGAAGGGGAATTTCAAGGCGGGGAAAAACAAATTCACCTGCTCGAAGGTCAAATTATATGATGGTGCTACCCTTATAGGGATTGCCTCTGCAACATTCGATTTCAACAAATGCACTTTTACTCTGACGATAAAGAAGACCAATTTCCCCGCTCCTGCCGGCACTACGAACTTCGATATCTCTTTTGCCAGTTTCAGCGGAAGCGATTGGGTTACGCTGCCGCCTTAGCAGGGCTTTACATGGAGGTGTAATATGAAAATTGCGAAGGTTGTCCTGCTGCTTATCGGTTTTCTTGTCCTGGTTAATCCCGGTTTTGTCGGATGCTCCCCGGCCTGCAAAAAAGATAAAGTAGCAGTTGCGAAGAATTTCATTACAAGGAACGGCTCGGTATTAATGGACGGCGATAAAGAATACAGATTTTTTGCGCTGGCCTCATCCAATCTTCATCAGAATGAAGAGCAGATACTACCTGATAATTCCAACCGGTTTCCGGATGAGTTTGAAATCCGCGACACGTTAATGACTATTCGTCAAATGGGAGGGACCGCAACCCGGTGCTTTACGCTTTCCGTCCGAAACAAAGGGGGCAAACAGGAAGTCCCGGTTCATATAGAGGGCATCAGGCAATATAACGAAGAAGCTTTCCGTACGCTCGATAAGGTATTGCAGATATGCAATGAGCTTGATATCCGGCTCATCTTCCCTATTATCGATTCTCACACATTTTGGGGATGGCGAGGCATCAAGGAGTTTGCCGCCTTTCGGGGAAAAAGCGGAAATGTTTTTTGGGATGACCCGCAGTTAAGAGAAGATTTCAAAAATCTGGTTTACGACCTGCTGAACAGGAAAAATTTTTACACGGGCGTCGCTTATAAAGATGACCCCGCGATTCTGGCGTGGCAGTTGGGCAATGAAATGGATGTTTATATTCGTGACAATCTTTTGATGGACAAGGACGGATACTGGACGGGAAAGCTCACGGACTGGTCCGTTGAAATGGCTGCGTATATTAAAAGCATCGATAAGAAACACCTCGTTATGGAGGCAGGCGGGGACATGAATACGTACCTCAAAGACCCGCATATCGATATTATCAGCAAACACTATTATGTGTATTGGAACATGCTGGCGGGCCGGCCCACTGATTTGGCGTTGTTGTGCAGGATGGATAAGCAGCGCGCAAAAGCAGCCAACAAGGTCATGATTGCCGACGAATTCGGCATGGGCCCTACGGATGTTCTGACCGCGTTTATGGATGAGGTCATTCGAAACGGCACATCGGGCGCGCTTTTGTGGGGCGTTCGTTCGCATCGCAGGGATGGCGGGTTCTATTTTCATAATGAATCGGGGGGCTATGCCTCTTATCACTGGCCCGGCTTTTCATCGGGTGATGAAATTGATGAGCGAAATTTATTGCGCGTCCTGCGAGAAAAAGCGTATCAGATTCGCGGGATGACTGTTCCCGCTGTGCCAATACCGGAGCCGGCTCCGGTGTTATTGGAAATTAAATCGGCTGACGATATCATCTGGCGTGGCTCTGCCGGGGCAAACGGATATGATATTGAGCGTGCGGAAAATCCGGGCGGGCCTTGGGTACTGGTCGGAAAAAATATCGAGGATGCGGCAAAAAGCAGAAAGCTGTTTTCTGACAAATCCGTCCAGAAGGGCGTAACATACTATTACAGGGTAAAGGCAAAAAACGCATCCGGCGAAACCGAATATTCCAATATTCAAAAAGTATTGGTCGATTGAGTAAAAACTTTCCATTGCTTTTGCCGGTTTCAGCGGAAGCGATGTGGTTACGCTGCCCTGATTGAATTCGGCGTGATATTTCTGTTTGACCAGTATAAACAAACCCTGCCAAGCATATCCCAATTACCCTGTTTATGAAAATCAGCTTTATAGTCAGGGCTTTAGTGGTTTTTGGGGTTGAAATAGGGGTCTCCTTTTGGTATGATTTTGGCGGTTTGGTAGCAATGCTTAGAGGAGATTAAATGAGTCAAAGAGCAGGGATACGCAACAGAACGTTTGTTACCTTATTTGTATCAGTAATTTTACTTGGACAAATTTGCTTTGCCAAATACTCCGGCGGCTCAGGTACAGCCACTAATCCATATCGAATTGCCCGTACATCTGACCTTCTAAAACTGGCAGCGGACACCAACGACTACGATGCTTACTTTGTCCTTACGAAAGATATTGACTTGGGGCCATGCGGTACATTTACTACAGCGGTAATCGCACCTGATATCGACAATTCAAACGATTATTTTGACGGAACACCTTTTACCGGCGTCTTCGATGGCGCAGGGCATAAAATTTATAATTTAACAATAAACACTAATGGAGTAAGGTGCGATTATTCCGATTATTTAGGTCTTTTTGGATCCAATGGTTTGAATAGCCAGATAAAAAATCTGGGCTTGCAAAATGTTCGCATTATCACAGGTGCTCAATCACAAAGAATATCTGCTTTGGTGGGCGAGAACAATGAAGGTAATATCACAAATTGTTTCTCAACGGGCACTATTGTGGTGGCAGATAATGCATGGGATGTCGGCGGTCTTGTGGGACACAATGAAGTTGGCAATATAAACTCGTGTTATTCTACAGTTGTTATTACAGGCGGAGAAAACGCATACAGTATTGGCGGCCTGGTTGGCTCTGCTTATGAGGGAACTATCAGTGATTGCCATGCAATGGGTGATGTGTCGTCGGTCGGAGACGACTCCTCGGCTATGGGTGGTCTGGTAGGATATAATATTGGTTCTGACATTATTCGCTGCTATGCCACTGGTGATATCGCAGGTGGTGACTATGTGTCTGATGCTGGCGGTTTGGTGGGGGATAACGAAGGAGATATCAACAACTGCTATTCAACTGGTTCGGTTAGCGGTTCTTATGAAATTGCCGGTTTGGTATCGCAAAGCTACGGCAGTATCAGCAACTCCTATTCAACTGGTTCAGTTAGCGGTTCTGGTAATGTCGGTGGTTTGGTGGCGGAAAGCTACGGCAGTATCAGCAATTGCTATTCAGCGGGTTCGGTCAGCGGTTCTATTGATTCTCCTGATGACTATGATTTTCCTTATGTCGGTGGTTTGGTGGCGTATAACGAAGGCCATATCAACAATTGCTATTCAACGGGTTCGGTCAGCGGTTCTTTTGATTTTTCTGATTCCTCTGATTCTCTTGAAGTCGGTGGTTTGGTGGGGTATAATGATGGACCTATCAGTAACTGCTATTCAATGGGTTCGGTCAGCGGTTCTGCTGATTATTATGTTGTCGGTGGTTTGGTGGGGGATAACGAAGACGAGATCAGCAATTGCTATTCGACTGGTTCGGTCAGCGTTTCTTCTTCTGAATCTTCTTATGTCGGCGGTTTGATAGGGGGTAGCTACCGCAGTATCGTCAGCAGCTATTTTCTTATCACAAGCGGACCCGATAACGGACTCGGAACACCGCTGACAGAATCGCTTATGAAAAAGCAAAGCAGCTTCGTCGGCTGGGACTTCGTCGGCGAAACCGCCAATGGGCTTAACGACATCTGGACTATATGCGAAGGATTCGATTATCCGAAACTCGCCGGGGCCCCGCTGGTCATCTCCCAGTGCGTTGTTAAGGCGGGAAATACTGATTACATATCAATTTCGGGCCGGATGACCGCTACATCAAATGTCTTCGATGAAGCTAAGAGTTCCGGCAACACCAATTTTGTCAAGGTCACCATTAGTTCTGATGATATGGACCCCTGTGTTATAACCTTCCATGTTAACAACAAGACATGGAAAAGAGGCAGGTTCGACTATTGCGGGACCGCAAACGGCATAAAGAAGTCATTCAGCTATAATGTGAAGACGGGCAAATTCGCTTTTGCGGCGAGCAACATCAACCTGTCCGGTTTGGAATGTCCGCTGACAATCGATATAAATGTGGGTGATTACACCGGCACGACAGAAATTGATGAGACAATCGTCAACGGCAGAAGACCAATACCCATAAAGCTGTTAATGGGCGTCAAAGATTCTCTGCGGGTCGATAAGTCGAAATTCACACGCGACAGGAACACCTACAACATTACTAAAGTTGCTATCCGCGGCGGGTTCTCCGATAAAAATGTTAATGATACGAATCTGGTTAATAATCCGCTTGATATTACCGTTGGCTCACATACCTTTACGATACCGGCCGATAACTTCGACAAAGTCAAACGCAAATTCACCTGCTCGAAGGTGAAATTATATGATGGTGCTACCCTTATAGGGATTGCCACTGCAACATTCGATTTCAGCAAGTGCACCTTTTCGCTGACTATTAAAAATACTAATTTTATCGATTCTGGCACCGTGGACTTCGATATCGATTTCGCCACTTTCAGCGGAAGCGATGAAGTTACGCTGCCGCCTTAGCTGGGTGTTTTATCGGCGGTGGATTTTCGCAGGTAGTTGACTTCGGAGTGTGTGAGGAGTCGAAATTGGCCTATGCCCAGGCCGCGGTCAGAGATTTTGCCGATGCCGGTTCGTCTGAGGGATTTTACGGGTAGCCCCACGCGAGCTAACATTCTTCGGACTTCACGGTTCAGCCGTTCGGTAATGCTGACTTCGATGAGCGAGCTTTGATGTCCCCGCTTTAATATCCTGACTGCGGTATGGGAGGATTTGCCCTCGGAAAGCCAGATGCCCTTATTTAATTTTTCGATGTGTTCGCCCTCGATTCGTCCTTTGACTTCGGCGAGGTAGGTCTTGGTGATGCCGTATTTTGGGTGGGTCAGGCGATTGGCGAGGTCGTTATCGTTGGTGAGGATAATCAAGCCCGGGGTATCGACGTCGAGCCGGCCAACGCAGAAGATTCGATGGCGTGTTGGGATAAGGTCGATTGCTTTAGTCCTGCCCTGCGGGTCAAAATTGGTGCAGATGACGCCTTTGGGTTTATTTAGCAGGAAATAAATCTTGGGCTGGGGCTTAATTCGTTTGCCTGCCGCGATTATTGTGTCCTTGTCGAGGTCCGCAAATGCGGGGATGGTATCAACGACCTTGCCGTTTACGGAAACGAGGCCTTCGAGGATTATTTCCTCGCATTTTCGGCGTGACGCGACGCCAGAGGCCGATAATATCTTTTGTAATCGCTCAATTGCCATAATCACCGTTCCAATTCACAAAGCCGGCAGCTCTTGCCCAGATTTACTCTAAGCCGGTTTTTTTGTTGACTTTGGGTAACTTTCTGACGATAATATAATGCTTATAGGCCTTGAAAACCAAGGTTTTTTACTAATTTCTGAGGAGTTGCAGTTATGCCAATCGGCAAAAAGAGTGCGACTGACAGTACCCTTTACGCCCTGATAGCATTTGTGACGCTGTTTATTATAGCAGCAACGGCGGGGGTAATCTACTATTTAAAATTCGAAGAACAGAGGGGTCTTGCCGAGGCAGCACAAAAGCGACTTGGGGAGTTTGCCAGTCCTGCTGAGCAGCAGAAGGTAAGCGCCATCGTCGGCTCCGAACAATTCGGCAAGAGCAAACTGAAGGCGATGACGGACTATCTCGACCAGGCGGTGTCATTGATAGTGCCTGGTTTGCCGGGCGATAAATCGGCGGAGGTTAAGGTTAACGAGACGACGGCGAAGGTAAGAGAAATAATTGCCGCGGTAGCGAAACAATATCCTGAAATGAACGACATTGACCCGAATTCGACTTTGCTTCAGGTGGCGGACAAACTGAACGCCTTGCTGACAAATGCCAAAGCATCTGGGGCGGCCACAAGGGAACAGCTTGATAACCTTCAGGCGCAGTTTGACGATGCGAAAAAAGTCAGTATGGAAAAAGAGAATACGCTGCTGGCGGAAAAGGACAAGTTACAGCAGCAGTTTGACAATGTTCGGACGGGCTATGATGAGCTGAAGGCGCTGCTCGAGAAAAAGAGTGATGAGCAGGTTAAAGACCTGTATGGCAAGCTCGACCAGGAAAGAACCAGCCGGGAGGAAATGAACAAGCAGTTATTGAAGAGCCAGGCGGAGCTTCAGACGGCCCAAGACCGCATCCAGAAGATATTAAAAGAGAGCGTGTGGCCCGTTCAGCCGCCGCCGGACACAGAGATAAAGGCGTTTGAGCCGGATGGAAAGATAATTCTGGTCGATAACCAGGCCAAAACTGTGCAAATTAATCTTGGCACTAATGACCATATTTACCGCGGGCTTACTTTTGCGGTTTACGACAGGGGGCAGCCGATTCCGAGGGATGGCAAAGGAAAGGCGGAGATAGAGGTTTACAACATCGGAGACAGTTTCTCGGCGGCGAGGATTATTCGTTCCGACAAGAAAAACCCGATTGTGGCGGATGATATAATCGCGAATCTTATCTGGTCGCCGACAAAGGCGAATACTTTTGTGGTTGCGGGCGATTTCGACCTCAGCGGCAGCGGCGTGATTGATGATGACGCTGTCGCGAAGATACGCCACCTGGTGGAGAAGTGGGGCGGCAAGGTTGCCGACACGGTAACCGTGAATACGGATTATGTGATTCTGGGGACACCGCCCGTGGTGCTGTCGAAGCCGACAATGCAGGAGACGGAAAAGTATCCCAACGCGATGGAGAAATACGAGCGTGCGGTGCAGCAGGCGGCCGGCTACAAGGATATTCAGAGCCAGGCGCAGGCGTTGTCGATACCGATTATGAATGCGGAGAGGTTCCTGTATTTTATCGGGTACAAGACGATGTCGGGCAATCCCGGGGCGTTTTAAGAACCACGTTCTATGATAAGTCGGGTTTTGGTTCGACTCCAATCGAGGCGACGAATATATCGCCCGTATATGCTCGGGCGTTTTCGAAAACAAATCCCTTTTTGACCGCGGCGAAGGTGATGGTGCAATTGGCCTTTATCGACGCGCCGAACGGCAGCCCCGTATCGCAATCCATACCCGAGGGTATATCAACGGATAGAACTGGGCATCCGAGTCCGTTTATGCTCTCAATCAGCCGTTTGTATTCATCGCGCAGTGCCCCGATAAGCCCCGTTCCGAAGATGGCGTCGATAATCATATTAGCATCATTGGTGAGTTTGGTAACGCGGGCGTCGATTGTCTCGGTGTCTTCCATATCCAGCCGGTCAATTTTTAAACCGAGACGGGTGAGTATATCGAGATTGATTTTGGCGTCGCCCTTGATTTTATCGATGTCGCCGCATACCACGACTGTTACGGCAAAGCCCGCGTTGAAAAGGTGTCTTGCGATAACGAAGCCGTCGCCGCCGTTGTTGCCTGTTCCGCAGAAAATGCAGACCACGGGCTTTTTAATTTTGGAAAGTTTTTCGATGATAAACTGTGCGCATCCTCTGCCCGCGTTTTCCATTAGCACGATGCCCGGTATGCCCAACTCGTTGATTGCCCAGGCGTCTAAGGCCCGCATCTCGTCTCTGCTCATCAATAAACATTTTTCGTCCGGCTGAAACTTTTTCATAATCAGTATTGATAATCAATCATCAATCAACAATAATCAACAGGAAAATATGAACATACTACTGACGAACGATGACGGGATATTTGCGCCGGGGCTGTCGGCGATATACAAAGAGCTTGTGAAAATAGGCGACGTGGAGGTTGTCGCGCCCGCGGCGAGCAAGTCGGGCGCAAGCCACAGCATCACTTTCAACAGGCCCGTTGTTTGCAGCAAGGTCGATGTGAACGGTCTTTTTTCCGGTTACAGCATCGAGGGCTCTCCCGCGGATTGCGTCAAGCTCGCGGCGATGCAGTTGTGCAGAAAACCGATTGAGCTTTTGGTCGCGGGGATAAACAACGGTGCAAACGCAGGGATTAACATTTATTATTCCGGAACGGTCGCTGCTGCTATGGAAGGGGTGTTGCTTGGTATCCCGTCGGTGGCGACGAGCTTGGCGGCGGAGGAAAAAATGGATTACGATACCGCCGCTGGATATTGTATGCACATCCTTAAAAAGCTTATGCCTGTAAAGACGGGCGCCCTCGTCAATATAAATATACCGCGGCTTTCAGCTGGGAAACCCCGTGGGATTAAGGTTGTGCCCCAGTCGAACAAGGCGTTCGACGAGTATTATCAGCCGCAGATTGATGAGAAGGGCCAGACGGTTTACCAGCTCGCGGGCGGGCCTGGGCCGTTTGACGACCCATCGACTGATATGATGGCCCTGATGGAAGGGTACATTAGCGTTACGGCTTTGGCGCCGGACGTTACCGATTACGACAGGACCAAGCAAATCCGCAAATCGCTTGCCAAATTGGACCTGCCGGAATAATAAAGATATTGGCCGGAGGTGAGCCAATGACAAATATATTTGAACAGCCGTGGCTGCTGCTGATTGTGGCGGGTGTGGTTTTTCTTGTGGTGGCGTTTTTTCGCGATTTGCTGCCGCCGAAGCGGGCGTGGCTGTTCTGGCTTTTACCTGTGGTTATCGCGATAGCGGCTTTTGCGATTGATTATTTGATCCAGACCGACAGGGAGAAGATAGAAGCGGTTCTCGCCAAGGTGTGCAGGGCGGTCGAGAAGGAAGATATAAAAGCGATTGAGCCGTTGATTTGGGAAAATTACAGCGACTCGATTCATCCGTCCAGACAGGCGCTGCTGGACCATTTCAAATTGCGGCTTTCGGAGCCGGTAATTGAAAAGATTGTGTCTGCGATTGTTTCCCTTGATATCAAACCTTCCGAGGCGAAGGTTGAGTTTACCGCCCGTGTTATGTTTGACCCCAAAGGGCCTGTTTACGAATACCAGAAAATGATGCTTTTTAAACTTGAGGCGGATTTGACAAAAGAGGGAAACGCATGGTTTTTCAGCAGGACGGAGATTCTTACAATTAATTTACAGCCCGCCGGTTGGAAAAACATGCAGGGCAGCCCCGGCGAGATACTCAACTAACCCAAAATTTTGAGGCGGGCAGCGTCCTATAATGCGGGAAAATTAAACAGATTAAGTGAACGCCTGTTTTTGTCGATACCATCATCGCAGCAAACTACGCAGATATATTAACAGGGATTTAACGATGTCAGGCACAGCAAAAACAGGCAAGTTGGCGATTAAGCCGGAGCTTATGGCGATACGGTGGTATCCCAGCTCACGGTGTTTCGGCAGTCCCAGGCATCACAAATCCCGGCTGCATCTTATGCCTCCCCTTATGGTCCGCAAGGCCGAATGGCGCAGATAATTTCTCCGCATGTTGCCTGTCGCATAGCTCGTATATCAAATTTAGAATTAAGAATTTAGAATTGTGAAGAAAATCATATCAGGGCATTTCTAAATTCTACGTTCTCAATTCATAATTCATTTGCGGCCTACTTAATGGTAAAATGAATGTTATGAATTTCGGCAAGGATAAAACTCCCTGGTATTCCGCTGGGCTGCAATTTGAGTGTTTGCAGTGCGGCCGTTGCTGCGCCGGGCCTGAGATGGGATATATTTGGGTTAGCAGGCCTGAAATCCGGCTAATCGCCGATTTCCTGAAAATGCCGGTAAAGGAATTGAAGCAAAAATTCTTAAGGCGTGTGGGCTTTCGCATGACGATTGTCGAGGACCCGCATACGCGAGATTGCGTATTCCTGCGGGAAACTAATCAGGGCAGAGGTTGCGAGATTTACGATGTTCGCCCTGCGCAGTGCCGAAACTGGCCTTTCTGGCCGGTTAATTTAACCAGTTCTGATGTGTGGAATTCGACAGCGCGAAAGTGCCCCGGCATAAATCGAGGCCGGTTACACAGTCCCGAACAGATATGCGAAAAATTGAAAAATACAAAATGGTGGAAATCCTGCCCTAAAGACTCCTCGAATGCGAAGAAGGGAGATGAGTCAAAATTAAAAATCGTCGCCCGCGTGAGCGAAATTTATAAATGGATTGATGAGCAGATTCTTGCCAGCAACGCACTCGCAGGCCAGTGCTCCGCTTGCGGCAAATGCTGTGATTTTGAGTCCTATGACCATCGCCTGTATGTTACCACGCCTGAAATTATTTATTTCGTCGAGAAGCTCGGGCTAGCCAATATAAAGCGGATGGCTTGTCACGGCGTAGGCGACATCAGGGCAGATTCGGATATTGATGAGCCTGGCCGTAGCCGGACAGGGGGCCGATGCTGCTATCAGGTTGAAGATAAATGCGCCGTTCACGCTTACCGGTTTTCGGGATGCAGGATTTTCTGTTGCAAGGGCAAAGCGACGTTTCAAAGCGAACTGACGGAGGCGGCCATTAAAAAATTTAAGACCCTTTGCGCCGAATTTCAGATACCATACCGTTATGTTGAATTACCCATGGCGTTAAAGAGTGTTGTAACCGCGGAGCATCCTTTGGCAAGCTCAGGACAGGCAGCAGAGAACGCAGAGTAAAAAAAACGCTGACACTCTTTTTTTTTCAGGCTCTGAGGTGTATAATGGTATTCGCCTTTGGGTTCCGGTGAGCCGACCTGTCTTGAGCGTAGTCGAAAGAGTCGAACCGCTGGGGGGCAAAAGGCATAGAGGCGTCTTATGATTAACAAGGAACGTTGAACCGAAATGCCTGGTTGCGTAGCCAGGCGTTTAATATTGGGAAATACCAACGTATTAACAATAGGGCTGGATAAAAAGGATATGCTGGACGATTTTCTGGGGTCCCGAAGGTCGCTCGATTGGTGTGTGCAGTTTTGGCCTGTGCTGGTGTTGTCTTTTGTTTGTGCGTTGTTTGCCACATGGTGCTGCAAAGCTGTTGCGATTCGGTTCGACATAGTTGACAAGCCCGACAACCTCGTCAAAACACATAAAAGGCCGGTCGCTTACCTTGGCGGCGTCGGGGTGCTAATCGGTCTTTTCGTCGGTATATTGTGCGGTGTTTATATTATCCGCGACCGAACCGGTCTGCCAGTAATAATGCAGCGGCTTTTCGGTGTAATTATGGGGGCCATTATAGCCTGTTTTATCGGCGTTGTCGATGACATTCTCGATATCAGTCCCGGTAAGAAGATGCTCGGCCAGATTTTTGCCGCAGTGTTCATTATACTGGCAGGAATCTGGCCGGACCTAAGTGAGATTGTTAAACCTCTTGGCTGGCAAACGATGTCGAATACCACCGAAATAGTGATTGCTATTCCGATTGTTATTTTCTTCGTTCTTGGGGCCACCAACTCGCTGAATCTGTTGGACGGGCTTGATGGTCTGTGCGGGGGGGTAACTGTTATAATGACCATTGGGTTGCTGATTCTTGTACTCCGTCGTTCCACATACGTCTTCAGCAGCGTGCATGGCGATATAACCAGGGTTATCGTTTGCCTTGCACTTTTAGGCGGAGTTTGTGGGTTTCTGCCTTTCAATCGACATCCCGCCAAGATATTTATGGGCGATGCCGGCTCTATGTTGCTTGGGTTTGTCGTCGCGGCGATTATGATGATGTTTGCCCGCATAGTCCCCCGCTGGTGGATGGCGTCAATAGTCGTGTTCGGACTGCCGATATTGGACACAGGAACCGCCTTATTGAGACGGTTTATCAATAAAAGGCCCTTGTTTGTCTCGGACCGCGGCCATATTTATGACCAGATGATTGACCGCGGCATACCCTTGAATCGAACAGTCGGTATATGTTATGCGCTCGCCGGGCTTTATACATTCGCAGGTATTTTAGTAAGCATGATTCGAACGAGATACTCCGTCATTGTGTGCGCGGCGATTTTCCTCGTATCGTTTCTTATTGTCTGGCGGCTGGGTTTTTTGAAAATGGAGGGCCTGCGGGGAGCGATACACAAAAAGGATGATACCGACAAAACACGCTCATAAACCGCATCTTATGCTCTTGTGTTGAATTTACCCGTGGCGTTAAAAGATTTTCTCGCCGCAGAGGACGTAGAGACCGCAGAGTAAAAATAAAGTTGTAGGGAGGGCTTGCCTGTCCTCGAATGTCGTTATCGGGGAAGCCCACGCGGAATCACTTGCCGTAGGATGAGTTTTGTTATAGAACAGGTTCCGGCACTTTATGGCGTATCGAGCGCCTGCTGTTAATGATATTTTCCCTTGCATGGAGTGATTGCACATACATGTCGGCATACCTTTGTTCCATTGCAGTAGCAGTCACATTTGAACTTGCCAGATACGATTTCAGCTTCATGTACAGCCACAAGCTGTCTTCATTGTAGTATATGTCAGACAGTTGCTTGAGCTTATTCAGAATGTCCTTTGGTGCTCTCCTGTAAAAATCCTCGTTATTATCGTATGGGCCGACCAGCATTCCGTTTTTGCCTTCTCTAATGTATTCGGGTGGGCCGCCGCTTCGTGTGGCGATGTTTATCCCGCCGTTTCTTGCGGAACGCTGGTCCGAAGTACCGCAGGCCTCTTTCTCCGGCAGGGGACAGTTGATACATATGTCGGCGCCAATGGCCTGCATCCTCAGCAAGGTTGTATCTGAATTCGGCACATAAACAAATCTCCCCTTCAGCTCAGGCCTTTGCATCCAGGCAACGAATTGCTCTATCCATTCCTCTTCCTTAGACCCTTCCGGTGCGATCCCGCCTACAACGACCTGCATGCCCAGGCCATTCATCCTGCCCCAGATGGTGTCAACTTCATCAGGCCTGTCCGCGCATATAATATGGATAATATCCTTCAGGATGGGTAACTGGCTCTTGTATTCTACCATTCTTCTTACCATCCATATCGTTGGCAATTTAAGGTCCAGTGCTACGCCGCCTTTGCTTATAATTTGGTTGCTTTTGTTGGTCATGTCGGCCGTTTTCTTCTTAACTTCAGCCAAAGACAACACTTTACCTTCCTGGCCTATTCGCCGAAAGATTCCTTTGCTGGGTTCGATGCCATTAAGTTCCATTTCCAGCAGTTCGTCCATTACCCATGTGTCACCGGAGCCGTTGAGTATGCCCTCTATCGTTCTGTCATAACACTGAAACATGGCCTTCGTGGCGTCAGCATGTTCCTCGCTTACCCCATTTGCAATATCACATATTTCAAGCGCGCCCCTGGGGAAATCTATGAAGAGCTGTCCATCATCGTTCACTACCACAAATTTTCTCCATAACCTCTGCCAGCTCTGGCCGGGGAACCTCATCACGTAACGTGCTCTTGCGACATCGCCGCCGACAAGTTCGCCGATACAGAATGTCTCCAGCCCCGCCGGCACGACCGTATGGTTTGTATAGACCACGGCTGTCCTGTTAAAGAGATTGTCGCCCCTTATCATTGCGGCGGCATCGGCAACGTGGCCTTCGTTGAGGTGCAGGATATCAGGCACAATCCTCATCCGTTTGAACAGTTCATAGACGCATTCAGCAAAAGCTGTCTCCTGCAGAAAGCGATGCGCTCTGCCGTGACCTGGATGCGTGTGGTGGTCCGGGTAAAGAATGTCAAATACCTCCGGGCAATAGAAAACATAAAGGGGCGTCCCTCCCCGGCTTATTCCATATACATCTACATGGTATTGATGCTCCTGGGCTGTGTTATTGTCATCCCAGCCCCACACATCGAATTGCAGGGGCTTTCCACTCCTGTCCCTGACATGCTTAATTGACTGGCCCTCATAAGATACATTTCTATATTCGATATGCTGCCTCCCGCCTCTGATTAACTGGACCAGTCGCTTGCTGTAAATGGGCATACATCCCAAAGCTCTGTCCATCCCTATTGCACTAAGACCTTCAAGCTTATCGCCGAAATATATTCCTAAACCGCCTCTGGTGTTTGCTTCGCGGGCATCTCCTTTCAGCTCAGGTATAAAACCTTCAATGGAAAGGGTGGCCAGAATCTTGCCTTTCAACTCAGGTGCGTGCTCATCAATCCATCTGATCTTCGAGTTGTTCATCACATTTTTCATATATCAATTTCCTTCAGGTGCTTGCCCTCTGTTATGAACAGAGCACAACTCTGAACTTTTTCTTATTAGCCATCCCTGGCGTTCCTCCGATATGATATTTGGCTCATTTTCCGTGCCGATATTTTTCAATCTAATGTGGCTTATCGACAGGTTGCGGCCTTAATCTGCAGCTCATCTGTATGTCTCTGCTCTACGCAATATATGGGTGTTTAATATAGGTAAAATGAAAACTTACCCCGGCTTCTCTACTTGTTCTAAACTCTACCGTCATAGCTTTTTTCTTTCCCCCCATAGCTGGTGATTTGCCCTGCTTAAACCCGATAACAACAAATTTCGCCGTTAAAATTTTTTCTTAAAAAATTGAAAAAACATAAAAAAAGCGTCGTTTTTTTGAGCGCAAAATCTTGCCTCAATTACCCGTGGCATTGAAAGATTTTCTCACCGCCGAGCACGCAGAGTAAAAAAACGACTCCCCTTTGACTCTGTTCAGGTCGGGCTGACCTCGTTTTCTCATGAAAATGGGCTATTTGCCTCCGCCGAAGGCGAGACCTCGCCATGGGCGGGTGGAAATCCACTTAAGACGTGGAAATTCTAAAAAAAAGTGTAACAATTCCTACTTGAGGTGGACTTAATTTACAGCCGGTCGAATTGGCCGGGAGTTCCTAAACACACTATTCACAAGCACAATTTGAAAGAAGGAGAGACAAATGAAAACACACCTAAAAATCAATGCAGTGATATTGGCCGTAACCGTGCTGGTCTTGGTGACGAGCGTCCTCTCGCTCGCCGATAACATTTATGTTTCCAGCTATAACTATGAATATCCCTTTAACGATGGGCTCGGTAATATTTACAAATTCGATTCGAGCGGAACGAGGACCACCTTCGCATCTGGATTGCACGGCCCTATAGGTCTTGCTTTCGACAGCAGCGGCAATCTCTACACAACCAATTTTAACAATGGGACTATTGAGAAATTCGATACGAGCGGAAACGGAACCATCTTCGCATCGGGCTTGAATGATCCTGTAGGTATTGTCTTCGATAGCAGTGGCTATCTCTATGTGGCCCATCAAAACATTGGGACGATTGAGAAATTCGATACGAGCGGAAATGGAACCATCTTCGCATCGGGCTTAGAATATCCTGCTGGTCTTGCCTTTGACAGCAGCGGCTATCTCTACGCGGCCAATTCAAAAACCGGGACAATTGAAAAATTTGATACGAGCGGAAATGGAGCCATCTTCGCATCGGGCTTGGACGACCCTGTGGGTCTTGCGTTTGACAGCAGCGGCTATCTCTACGTGGCCAATCAACACATTAGAACGATTGAAAAATTTGATACGAGCGGAAATGGAACCATTTTCGCATCGGGCTTGAACGATCCTGCTGGTCTTGCCTTTGACAGTAGTGGTAATCTATATGTAACCAATTCGTTGTTGTACTTCGGGACGATTGAGAAATTCGATTCGAGTGGAAACAGGTCTCTCTTCGCTTCGGGTTTGCGCTATCCGGTGTGTATTGCAACGCAGATTCCCGAACCCGCCACGTTATTGCTTCTCGGCCTTGGTGCGGTGATAATCAGAAAATTCAGAGCTTGAAAAGTTGCCTTTTGCGCTTTTTTGCGGCAATATTAAAAAACAGTGTTAATCTGTGTAAATCAGTGTCTAAAATTCTTCGTGTCTTTGTGCCTTCGTGGTAAAAAAAACAGTGTAATCTGTGACGCGAAGCGAAGAGCCCGTTTCGGAAATCCGCGTCAAAAAAATGAATTCTCTGTGCCCTCTGTGCTCTCTGTGGCTAAAAAATACGAGGCCTCTGTGGCGAATCAATATTTCTCATCGCCATTTGTTATCGTCGAATCTTTGGAGGTTGCACTGGTCGTCGAGCACGCCCAGCGTAATGATCACGAATGTAAAGACCCTTGTGTCGTCTTCGAGATGGCCTCCGATGGCCTCTTTGTCGTCGGAGACGGTTATGTGCGCGTGCACTCGGCTGTCGATGACGTAGCCGCTCACGTTCAGCAGGTCAACCGGCCCGTCTTTTTTAACATAGGCGTGGGTGGTCGGAAAAGTGGTATTGCTGACCACGTGAGTGTGATACCGCGTCAGCGAGCCGATGCCGTTAAGAATGACTGCGTTTTTGATTTTCTCTTTTTGGATTGAATCATTAAGCCCCTCCAGGACGTCTGTGCCGTATTTTAGCCGAACGATAACGACTCTGGTGAAATTACCTTCGGTTGTGTGCACAGCCGGGCAGGGCATAAGCGCGTTATCCTGATTTGGTCTGGCCGATTGTGCCGGCTGACATCCGCCTGCCGCCAGCAAAATTAAAAGAACCGGCAGATGAACAATCTTTTTCACAAACGCCTCCTTTTGCAGTCCAAAATCGAGTATCGAGTATCAAGTATCAAATCCCTTTGTGCTTTTTCGTGGCAATTAAAAATCAGTGTCTATCTGTGTAATCTGTGGTTAATACTTGTCAACGGGCAGATAAATTTTCTGCTGAGGGTCGCGCAGGTTGATGTATTTTACGCCCGACAGCGTTCCGTATTGCTGGTAGTAGGTATAAAGTTTGGCGAGTTTGTCGTCGTCGGGGCTTTCGAGATGCCTTTGCCACGTTCCGAGTTCCGCTCCCCAGATGATTTGCGTGCCGTCTTTCGTGTAAAGGGAGATGTGTGGTTCGCGTCTGTTTTTCCGGCCATCGAAATTGGCGACGTCGATTCTGTCGATATGGTGAAGCAGCGGCTTATCTGGTGTTACAGCGGCATCCATACGCGCGAGCCGATTGAGCACCTCCACAGCCGCAGCCAGGTCATCTCCCTGCCATACCTGCCCCGGGGTAGGGGGGATTTTGCTAAGCTCCATACCCGTTATATTTATTACGGGCAGATTGCCAATCGGCGAATAATCGAGGATGACCATATTGGCGTCGATGAAGAATTTATTTTTGTTGTCGGCGGTTACTAATAGCATTGGTTTTCGCCAGCGTCCGCTGATGAGTATGCTTTTGTGGGTGGTCCGGACCCTCGCCTCGGCAAGCCACGGGACCAGATGTGCGATATTTTGCTGCGCCGAGGCGGCGATTTTTTCGTCGTCGTTGGCGCTGTTGTTCGCTTCAGCGGTGGCGGCGGCGTAAATCCTGTTTTTAATCTCTTCGCTGACCCAGTTTGGAACTTCGCCTACCAGCTCAATTGTTCGATTGCCCGACGAGCCGGCGGTTTGCTTTTTTACGTATCCGTCTAAGAACGTGAAGCCCGCCAATACCATAACAAAGGCGCACACAAACAATGACACCTTGACGAATCCTATGACGTTTGACTTGCGGGATGGCTTATCGCCTTCTGAGCCAAACCCGAATATATTCAACTTGCTTTTTTTCGCAGCCAATTTTATTGCCTCCGGCCTGTTATTTTATGGGCTATCGCCGAATCAGCCAATGCCAACTCCACTATTTTAAGACAAAGCCGGCTCATTGAAAGCCCTATTTTAGCGGCGGCTTTCGGCAAAAGCGAGTGGCTCGTCATTCCCGGAATGGTGTTGATTTCGAGCGCATAAGGTTCGCCGTCGTCGCCGATTATAAAGTCAACTCTCGCGGCGCCCCTGCATCCAAGCGAATTAAAGCAGGTAATCGCCGATTTTTGTATTTTATCGACCAGAGCGGGGTCATTTATTGAGTCGAAGAGGTATTCTGTCTTGTCGCCGATGTATTTGGCGTGATAATCGTAGAATCCGGCGGGCGGGCGTATCTCAAGTATTGGCAGTGCCTGCTTTCCGAGGATGCTCACGGTAATCTCTCTGCCCTTTATGAATTTCTCAATCATGCACTCGCCGAACTCCGCTGCGCATTTTTTTGCTGCCTCGACCGCTTCCTTCGGGTCATTCGCGATTGATATTCCTATTGTGCTGCCTTCCCGAAGCGGTTTTATGACGTATTTTGACCCAAGTTGCCGAATCTGTTCCTCAAGACGAGCATTTTTTTTGCCCGGCTCGAACAAAATCGAATCAGGCATCGTTACTCCCGCGGCGATGAATCGTTTTTTGCTTTTCCACTTATCGAACGCCAGCCGGCTGGATTCCGAGGAGCTGCCCGTATAAATGAGGTCTTTTGATTCGAGTATTTTCTGTAACTGGCCGTCTTCGCCGAATGTGCCGTGAAGTGCGATGAAAAACACGTCGATTGTTTCGTCGTCGAGTATGCCCAGCGCGTCAGGTTTTATATCCGATGGTTTTACGTTTACGCCCGCTTTTTTCAGTGCTTCGGCCACGCATTTGCCGCTTTGCAAACTTACCTCGCGTTCCCGGCTTGGTCCGCCCATAAGGACTGCTGCTTTTATCTGCCATCCGTCTGGCGGGTTAAGCTGGTCAGGCGATGATGATGACTCTTGATTTGGAGATGGATGAGACCGCATTTTTTTTATTTCCAGATTTCGATCTCAAGCTCCAGCTCGACGTTGAACTGCTTTAATACTTTTTCTTTTACGACGTCAATCAGCCTCAGAACATCCTGGCTTGTGCAGCCCTTTTGCGCTATGAAAAAGTTGGCGTGCTTTTCGCTGACGATTGCCCCGCCGATTTGCAGCCCCTTTAGTCCCGTGCGGTCAATCATGGCCCCCGCCGACAGCCCCCTCGGGTTTTTGAATACGCATCCCGAGTTAACGGTGTTGAGTGGCTGGTTATTTTTCTTATAGACCCAGTTTTCCTTAATCGTTTTTGTAATCTGTTCCGGGTCGCCCGCGGTCATATTTATCCTGGCTTCGAGGATGAATTTCGCCGTGATATTTGTCTGGCGGTAATCGAATTGCAAATCCGGTTTTTTCTTTTCGGAAATTTTGCCGTCTTTGTCCATCAGGGTAACGCTTTCGACGACGGTTCCGATGTCGCCGAAGTTTCCGCCCGAATTCATCCGCACCGCTCCGCCTATCGAGCCGGGGATGCCCGTCAGCGGTTCGAGGCCCGAAAGTCCTTTTTTGGCGCAGGTCAGGATAAGCCGGCTAAGCTCTACGCCCGCGCCTGCGACAACCTGTTCTTTGACGAAGCTAATCTGCGAGAATTTCTCGCCTTTGAGCTGAATCACCGCCCCGCGCACGCCCTGGTCGCTGACTAACAGGTTCGACCCATATCCCAGAACGTAAATCGGCACCTTATTTTCATTGCATCGCCTGACAACCTGGGCAAGCTGCTCGGTATCCTCCGGCCGTATAAAATAATCAGCCGGCCCGCCCAGCCCGTACCACGTCTCTTTCGCCAGCGGATGTTTCGTTTCAACTATTTTTTCGTAACCACTGAATATATTCATCGCTAACCTTCCAAACGTCGCCGGCGCCCATGGTAACGACCACGTCGCCCGCGGACACATGTTTGGTTAAATATTCGCAAATCTTGTCGAAGCCGTCAATAAACAAAGCTTCGCTTCCTTTTGTCCGGATTTTATCGACGAGGACCTGGGCGTTCACCTCTTTTTTTGATTGCTGCGAGTCGCGGACGAAATATATCTCCGGCATGATGGTAATATCGGCAAGTTTGAAGCTTTCGGCGAAGTCGGCAAGCAAAAATCGCGTCCGGCTGTACTGATGCGGCTGAAAAACGCACCACAGTCGCTTCGGCTGGTAATGCTCCTTAATCGCCTTTAGCGACGCCCGAATCTCGGTAGGGTGATGAGCGTAATCGTCGAGAATGGTTACGCCGTTGATTTTTGCTTTTAGCATCAGCCGGCGGTCAACGCCTGTGAAACCGGGCAAGAGCCGCAATATGTCCTTTATCGGGATACCTGCGTTTGCGGCAGCGGCGATTACCGCAAGGGCGTTGGCGACGTTATGTCTGCCCGGCACGTTTATATGGGTTGAGCCGAGCAATTCGGAGTTGTGATAAACGTCGAATGAGTAAAGCCCGTCTTTTTCGACGATATTGTCAGCGTAAAAATTATTTTCCTTGCCGAAACCAAAAGTTTCGATTTTCCGGTTGTTTTCGAGGAGTCGCGGGTCGGAGATGATTTTGGCGGTGTTTTTATCTTCGCCGTTTATGACTATTACGCCCGAATTTTTTGTGCCAAGCGCGAAATCGCGGAACGCCTCGGTGATTTCGGCTTCGTCTTTGTAGTAGTCGAGGTGGTCGGCCTCGATATTCAGAATGACGGTGATTTGCGGCTTGAGATTCAGGAAGCTGCGGTCGTATTCGCACGCCTCGGCGACGAAATGGTGCCCGCTGCCTATGCCCGATGAGCCGGCAAGCTGGGTAACGACTGCCCCGACGACGAAATTCGGCTCTAAGCCCGCCAGTTTTAAGAGGTAGGCGAGCCAGCCGCTGGTGGTGCTTTTGCCATGAGTGCCCGATATGGCGATACCCTGATAAAACCCGAACACCTTGCCCAGCATCTCGGCGTATTTATAGACGCGGATGCCTTCGCGGCGGGCGAGCTTCAATTCGGGGTTTTCCTCTTTTATCGCGGCTGAGATTATAACCGCGTCCGCCTGTGGGTTGAGGTTGTGCTCTTTATGGCCTATTTTAATATCCGCGCCGAATTCGCAGAGGTGGTCGATTGTTTCGCCGGGGTTCTGGTCTGAGCCGGTAACGATTGCCTTGTGCTTCAAGAGGAGCATCGCCAGGCCGGACATACCGATACCGCCGACGCCTATGAAATGAAACCGTTTGCCCGCAAGTCCGTTAAATCCGTTCGTAACCACTTCCCATCCTCGCCGGGGTTTTGTCGCCGGCTGATGTGTCCTTACATTGCTCTTTAGCATATTTCATCCTTGAAAGCATCACCCTTAAAGTTAAAGATTTTAACACATCGAACAGCACTGCAAAAGGAAAAAAGTTGGTTATTCATCGCATGGCTTAAGATGAAGATTTGATATTATCGTTGAATTGGATGGCTTGGCTGTGTAGCATAAGCGTGGTTGATGTGGCTGCCGCCCCAATAAGGAAAGGACTTATATGCCGAACACATATATAGTCACAAACCTTTTCACGCAGTGGTTCGCTTCACTGCCGGTATTCGTTGTTTGGGCCGTAGGGTTGGTCATTGCTATCAGGCGACGGCGCGAGCACCCGCGGCTTTCGAGGATTGTCATGATTGCCTGCGCCGTGAGTCTGCTTACCTTGATATTTATGCCGGTGGTCATGAGTTTCGGAAACAAAATCCACTGCGCGGCCTTTTTCCCGCTGATGAGAATTATTAATCCCTGCCTCGAAGCCCTTTCCGTAGGACTGTTACTGTATGCAGCATTCCTTGGCCGGGGAGAAAGAGCGATGGATGCCGTTGAAAAGATAGACAAGGTTCAGGTGGCCTACAGCGGACGTCTTGGGACAGCACTTAAAATCTTCGCTGGCATAGTTCGCTGGACTTGGCGGCTTTGCAGCATCGCGTTGGGGCTCTTTGTCGGGATATTCATTCTGGTTGGATTGTCAGATAGGCCTCGCATTTCAACTGACCCCGGCGACCTGGTCATGATCGCCGGTGGAGTGATCGTCTTCGTCGGCATTGTTGTGGCCTGGTGGCGCGAAGGGCTGGGCGGCCTCATTGTTATGCTGATGGTCGGCGTTCCCACGGTAATCAGTGTGGTGCTTAGTTGGCGCAAAAGCGGAAATCTCGGGGGCGATATGGATGCTCCCGGCTACTTTGTCCTAATATTGTCGATGTCGATACTCCTCTCTTGGGCGCTCCACACGCTGAACGACAGCACGACTACCCCGAGGAAGCGCCGCCTTGCCCTCATCGTCGCTATGGTGCTCGGCGCGCTGGTTGTCTTGTGTGTCTGGGGCATGTTACATGCGCCTTTCAATCCCTGACCGCCGCCGCGGATTCAAGACGAAAGACCACACTGTCCTCTGTCCGCTCTACGCTGCACGCTGTCAATAACACGCAGAAAAAACAATGAAAGAAAAAAGTTGATTAGTCGTTGGTCGATAGTATTTAGTATATCGTTATTTGGATGCCTCCGAAGGCGGGGGGATAGCCACAAGAAGGCACAAAAGTACACAAATAAAAAGCTGCGAGTCCTGACGTAATCAAAACTCGCAGCCAAATCTTTTACTTCAGTGTAATCTGTGCAATCTGTGGTTATCGTTTTCGCAAAATCAGGCCGCCGAGGGTGAGAAGAAATAACGTGGCGGGTTCGGGGATTGGGGTCAGCAGGAAAGCATGATTTGCACCATTAATACTACCAGTTCCCGCAATTTGACCTAAATCATTAATACCGCAAGCTTCACTTAATTCCCAGCCGCTGCCTGTGGGTAGCAGGGCATTTAAGTCTTTCATTGTAGTGCCGTCATACAAAAAGGCGTGCATGGCATTATTTCCAGTCCAACTCTGTCCTACAACCTGACCACTGTCATTGATGCCATAAGCATAAGACCCACCTCCTCCTAAAGTTCCAAGGTCCTTCATTGTAGTGCCATCATACAAAAAGGCATGGTTCTCACTGTATCCTACAACCTGACCATAGTTATTGATGCCTAAAGCGTCTGATTGTGTTCCCCCTAAAGTCCCAAGGTCCTTCATTGTAGTGCCATCATACAAAAAGGCGTGCTCTGCAGAATCTCCGGTAGTATAACTCCCCCCTACAACCTGACCGCTGTCATTGATACCGTAAGCACAAGACCAACTGCCCCCTAAAGTCCCAAGGTCCTTCATTGTAGTATCAGTATACAAAAAGGCGTGGGTGTTGTCATATCCAGGAACACCAGTTGCCCCTGCAACCTGACCGCTGCTATTGATGCCCCGAGCCTGAGAGAAATTGCTAAGACTGCCAAGGTCTTGCATTGAAACACCATTATACAAAAAGGCGTGGTCGGCATAATTTCCACTACTCTCCCCTACAACTTGACCGCTATTATTAATGCTGGAAGCCCAGGAGTAATTTCCCGCTAAAGTCCCAAGGTCCTTCATTGTAGTGCCAGTATACAAAAAGGCGTGCTGGGCATAATTTGCCGTATAACTCTCCCCTACAACCTGACCGCTGCTATTGATGCCCCGAGCCTGAGACTCACCTCCTCCTAAAGACCCAAGGTCGGTAATTTTATATTGTGTTCCTGCCATCACCTGCCCAGAGCCGACTAACATTAAAACACTGGCCATCGTAATAATAAAATGCTTTTTCATTTTTCTCTCCTCTTCAAAAAAATTACAAAAGTTTTATCGCACTGTGTGCGCACATATTTTTATGTAGGTGGATTGCTTCATATAGATGCGTTTTCTCTCTCATACCCTTCTCCATACTTCTTCGTGCCTTTTGTGCCATTCTGCAAAGGCGATTCTCATTATATCCTTTTGCTGGAAAAGTCAAGAAAAAGAGGCAAGATTTATCCGCCGTCTGTTTTGGCGGATTTGTCTGTCAAAATTCCTCTGCTAAATTTTGGGGCATACAAGATAATTTGCCTTTGGGGTCAGAGAATCGTAAAATAATACACATAATGACTAAGATGAAATCTTGCATATATTGTGGTGGGGCAAACAAAAAGTTCTGCAAAGCTCACATATTACCCCGAAGTCTCGGTGCATTTGAAAACCAGCCAACGCTGTTGAATACCATATGCGCTGAGTGTGATACCGAAATAGGAAAATCTGAAGATCAGTTTACTCATAATGGTCTTGCTGCATTACTACGAACACAACTTGGTTTGGCGGAGGATGAAAACAGGTCGCCATTCCGCAGACGTTTTGCAGGGCAAGGTCCTATTGATATGAAAATAAATTACCTTGGCACCGATGGAGTTTTGCTGGAACCAGGTGGTGTTGGTGACGGTGAACTGCCTCCAGCACTTCCTCTGCCTCAAATTCATTTTGTCTATGCAGACGGGAATAAGAAGTGCATTAGGATTAATCCTGAATCGTTTACATCTGCGGAGGTATTGAATGTTATCGGCGATACAATTCCAAGACAGATACAATTTTTTGGCTTAACCCCAAAACAATATGAACAAGTTGCTGGCGCATTTCACCAAGCCGGTATTCCTTTTTCCGGGGAACAAGAAGTTTGCCATACATCAGACAATCCAATTCTTCCGGTATTGGCAAAAGGAAATTTAGTTTTCGATAAGCGATATTTCCAAGCAATAACAAAAATAGCATTTCATTACTATTTAGGGATGGGTTTAGATAATTGTTATCTAAACGGATCAGAAGATATATTTGAATCGCTGCGCCGATTCATACGTTATGGAGAAGGCGACACTGAAACGTTCGTAATCCAGAAAAAGGGATATTTCGTTGATGATCTTAGAATCGGATGTAAACCTCCGTTTTATGGACACATTTTTTTGGCAGAACTAAGTAATAACTGCATAAAAGTAAAAGTCCAATTCTTCGTTGGTCCGAATATAAATCCTCCATACTACGAGGTCTTGCTCTGCAAGAAACCCTTTATTATAAGTATTCAACCGACCATCTTTGGACACAATTATGTATATATAGAGCCAAGCAAACGAAAACAGTACGCAGGTACGATACACAAATTAGGAGTGAATAACCGAATTATAATACCATCTTGATTTCGGTATTTTAAAAATGGGAGAACTAGGTGCAGTCACCTATTTTTTACAAAGGGCAAGATTTATCCGCCGAAGGCGGGGGGATGTTAATTTAGGCAATTCAATCAAACGCTCACTTGTGATGGTCTAAAAAAATCTGGTAATTTTTGAAATTTTTTTTATTCCTTGTCCTGCAAGGACTTACCAATTTCGGGCAGAAAAAAATTATTTCGTAAGTCCTTAAAACCCACCAAATTTCACCCTATATATAGAGGGACGTAGTTCCTCCGTAGTAGCCCCGGGAGGGCAAGGCATCAGGAACAGAAGTTCCAGGCAGATTTCCGATTTTCGATTTGTGATTTTGTATTGGTTTGAATTTTGGATTTGGAACTTTTGGACTTAATAATGGACCCCTGATTGCGGTTCCTAACGGAGCTTGAGTCGAGGGCAAGCGAGAGGATTATGAAGATGATTGAGATTATGAACTGGTTAGATTTTATTTTTGTGTGGCCGGTGATGGTTTATCGGTGGTGCAAGTTCGGCTACACATATCGGCGGATTTACTTAGGCGAAGGCAAATGGACTATTTTAGAGCAGGCCGATTATTATCGGCTCAAGCATTTCAAATGGATTGTGTATGGAAATGGTAACAGCGGAGAAAATTTATACGTCGTCCGATACAAATTTGTCGAACCGTATAAGACAATAATGGTTTCTATGCACAGGGAGATAATGAATGCTAACGATGAAAGATTAATTGACCACAAAAATTGCAATTCCCTGGATAATCGAAAGAACAATCTGCGTTTTGCGACGCGGGCGGAAAATACACAAAACAGGCGAAAGAAGAAAAGCACCTCGTCGCGATTTATCGGCGTAGATTTTTACAAGAGGGACAGCAACTGGCAATGTCGGATTACGAATGACGGGAAACGAATATTGATAGGCAGGTTCGACAGCGAGATTGCAGCGGCACGGGCTTATGACGAAGCGGCTAAAAAATATTATGGCGAGTTTGCGAGGTTGAACTTTCCGCCGGAAAGCGAGGAATCGAGGGCGTTGTTTGCGAGGTTAATAACCGTCGCTCGTGACTTGTTGCTCGTGACTCGGAATCAGCGTTCAGCGTACAGCGTATAGCGTATAGAAAAAACAGCGTAATCTGCGCAATCCGCGTCTAAATTTGTTGTTTCGGCGGGTCAGGGAGGTATTCGAGCAAATCGCCAGGCGAGCAATTCAGGGCCTTGCAGATTGAGTTGAGCGTGGAAAAACGAATCGCACGCGCCTTGTTGGTCTTCATGACCGAGAGGTTATTCAGGGCGATGCCGGTCGCGTCGGCAAGCTCCGTTAGTTTCATCCGCTTATCCAGAAGAACGTAATCGAGCCGAATATTAATCATCTTTTGTCCTCCTTAGACCAGCGTTTTTGACTCATCAATTACCGGCAGCAGCCGACGGATTATCACGCCCGCTCCGATTAGGACTAAAATTTTAGCAATTATGGGAATCGAAAGTAGCGCTTGACTGAAAAATAAATTATAGAGCTGTAATGTTTCGGATGCCTTATTTATGACCAATAAGCTGGTTCTGAAGGTTTGGATGAATATAAATGCTGCGTAGCAATAGCACAGCTTGTCGGCAATCCTCATCATCAGCCCGGCTTTGCCTTCGGGCCTGGTAATATAAATAAGCAGTTGTGAAATGGCAAATGCCAATAGCCCTGGGATAATGAAATCGCAGGCGAGCGTAAAACACCCTAAAGTCATGGCCTTCATAGCTTCCTGATGCTGTGTTTTATTGTGAATTATATAGACACCTGAAAAGCCATAGGTCAGCCACATCGCCCCGCCCGCAAGCAAAAACCACCCGATAGTCCGGACAACCAGACAATACATTCGTAAAAGCCGTGAGTTTTTTTCTATGAATTCGTTCATAAATTTCTCCTTTCTATTATATTTGTTTAATCTATCATCATTGATAATTACACGATAAACGTGTATTTGTCAATGAAAAAAAGAAGATTTTTGAAATTTTCTTGAGGTTTGTTACTGCTGATTTATATAAGTTACGAGTAGGAAAGCGGTTACATTACCATTGGGCTTCATAGAATGGGCCGATGTAGCCCTCTTTTTTCGGGTCGGGTCGGGTCTTGAGAATGGCCTCAGCAATCGCGACATCGGCAGGATATGTAATCTTGATGTTCGAGGAATCGGTCTCGACAATCGAGACCTTATGGCCAAGGGCTTCGACCAACTGCGAATCGTCAGTGATTTTCTCGGCGTCTGTCTTGTCAATTTTTTCGCGGGATTGTTTCAACAGCTTTACCTCGAAGACCTGGGGCGTCTGCGCTTCGTAAAGCCCTTTTCGGTCAACGTTTTTTATTATACAGCCATCTTTGATTTCCTTGAGGGTAGCGGTAACGGGGCAGGCGAGAATCGCGGCGCCGGTTTTGGCGGCGGTTTTTATGCAATCTTCAATCCATTTGGCTGTTACGCAGCATCGAGCGGCGTCGTGAATCGCGACAAGCTCGATATCGTCTTTTAATAACTGGAGCGCCTTGTTGACGGTTTCGAAACGAGTTGCGCCGCCTATGAGGACCTTGACGTTGAAAAGCGAGAGATTGGCGCCATAGCGGATTTCCACAATTTCCTGGTCTTCCTGCGGGATAGCCAGAAGGATTTGTTTGACGTCTTCGCGGTTCGAGAACAGTTCGACGCTGCGCAGGAACGCGGCCCGACCGCCGATATCGACGAATTGTTTATGTCGTTTACCGCCGAATCTTCGACCGGGTCCTGCTGCACAAATTATCGCCGCAACATTAGGCATAATGTCAAATCTCCACTAAACAAGACAAAAGCATAAGCAAACGCACGTGATTGTCAACACCTGTTATGTGCGGATAATTCGGGGTTAGCAGCAGGGGGGTATCAATCGCCCGCGGGTAAACTGGCGAGATTTTTCTTCACCTGCTCAGCGGGAAAACTATTGGGGTACATACGCAGAAATTCCGTCAGTGTCGCCCTGGCGTCCGCGAGATATTTCTTTTTTTGTTCGGCGTTTGCGGGGTCTTGCTGCTGCCAGAAGTGGATTCTGAGCAGGGAAAGCTCATAGAGCGCCTGCATACCGCCGTCGGTGCGGTAATGCTGCGTGTGCATTTCGGCGAGTTTTTCGGCGAGGAGCTGTTCATCGGGTATGAGTTTAATCTGTGCGAGCAGGACGTTGTCACGCAGGGGGTCATTTTTGCCCATTTCGGAGAGCAGTTCGTCGAGCTGACCTGCATAATCCGGACTGTTTTGGTTTAGCGTAACAAATCTTGCCAGCCGTTTTACAGAATCCGGTTTGGCGGTGTAGTTATCCGGGCCGATAAGGGTGCGCAACTGGCTGAGTTTTCTTTGTAATTCCATTAGTTTTGATACGGTCATCGCCGAATCGAGGGGCGGGCGGAACATGCTGAATATCGAATCTTCGGCGGGCTGGTCGCCGGCAAGAAGTTTCAGACGTGTTTCGAGCAAGTTGGAGGCCTCGGCAATAATGGCTTGCGCCTCGTCGAACCTTGCCTGGCCCGCCCATTGCATTGCGATTCGCCAGCGTGCTTCGAGCGATTCAGGGCTATTGGCAAAGCCGGTGTATAACTGGAACCACACGGCACGTGAACGGTCGAATGGGTAATCGCTGTAGAAATGAAGTGTTTCTTTCTCGTCCAGCAGACGATAATCGGGGCTGTATTCGGTCAACAGGGCTTTGTAATACAGGGCGATTGGCATCCGCTTGCTTTTGGGTCGGCGGTTGATAAACAAGTCGTATTGCTCAAGCAGCCATTCTCTTTTTTCCTGGTATCTTAATTCCGGCGGGACGACAAACCACGTCGGCCATCGGTCGTGAACGAGCTGTGCCTGGATTTCGTCCTTTAATTCTTTGCGTAAAGCTATCGGCTCAGTCGGGTAGAAAAAGCCGCCCAGGTATTTCGCGACGGCGGGATTTTTTATGGCGCGGTCGATTGCCTTGGTAATACTGTGGTCGTGAAATTCTGCCACCTGCTCCGGATTATTGCGGGCGATGTAAAGCTGGTAATCCAGCTCATCGAACCCTATCCATAACCTGAAGGTTATTACCGCGAGAACAAGCAGAATCGTGATGGCTGACCAGATAAGCCCCGGCCTGTACCGGCTGAAATGCCCGATGCCGAGCACCGCACCCGCTACGCCAAGGCCAATAAGCCAGGCGCCAATCCATGGTGTGAAGGAAAAGCCCCACTTAATCGGCTCGACGTTTCTGGCTCCGCCGAAAATGCCCCAGTATATAAGCTGAGGGAGCATACACAATGCGAGCGAGGTTATGCGTGAACGAAACCGCAAGGGCCGACAGGCAACCGCTAGGCAGCTTATCAGCAAGCTGACCGCGAAGGCGGGTAAATCCGCGAGGAAAAACACGGCCAGAATCAAAGGTAAACTGTAACTGAAACTGAGAAGCTGGGCCGTGAGGATAGGCGCGATTGTCATTATCGCCATCAGCAGGGCGAGGACGAGTGTTTGCCAGGGGTATTCAAAGATGCTTACGCCTGTCAGGAGGAATCGGCCTAATTGCCAGGACGAAGGCGTCGTCGCCGAGTCGGGGTTGAATGCCCAGGGTGAGCCGGTTAGTATTTTTGACCAGAACAAGCAGGTCACGGCAAAGACGGTTATCGTCAGCAGCCAGAAGCCGAGCACATTAGTATGGCTGTAGTGTAGCGTCGGCCCGGCAGTCAGAAATGACTTGCTGGTTGCTATCGGCACCTTATCATTGCCATTACTATTAACGTTGCTTTCGGGCATACACCTTTCTCAAAAACATATTAAGTCCTCCATCGGCTGAAAGGTTATTAAACCACTTCCTTGCATATTTGTAAAGCAGCACTAACAAATCACAGGGATAAAAACGCTCGACGAAGCAAGATTATTGTTTCAAATCAATGCAGTTTAAAGGATAGGGTAAATAGGAAATATGGGGCATAAGGCAGCAGGGGGCGGTTGTTAATATGGGTAACCATCCTCTGCGGAATTCTTATCGAAGAACGGTTTTATTTTCCCCGGTATGGGATTCCCAGATTAGCAGTCTAAATATTAAGCCAATCCACAGCGCAATCATGGTTCAAATCGACTGCCAATACAAATCAAATTCCCTCCAGCCAGTGCGAGGCGAGTATTGCGAAATCCTCAAAGTCAACTTTTTTATCGTGATTCAAGTCCCCAGCCGGCTCAGTTCTTAGATACGGATATGTCTGATTTTCGCCTATACCCCAGATTTCGACAAAATCCCATCCTGCCGAGGTAAATGTTGAAAGCATTTTCATTTCCGCCGTTGTCTTGCCCGTCCCTCCGTCGCTGGTCATCTGCTCGGAAGTCTGTGTATCCCAGAAACTACCGGAAACACTGCCGTTATTCCATCCCACCAGACCGCCTATAGTACCCCACAAGATGTTGACCGCACTCGTCGAACCCGTCGAATAGCAATTGCTGATACTGCCTTGATCATTACTTCCCACCAGACCGCCGACAGAATAAGAACCGGAAACACCGCCATAAGAACCGTAAACACCGCTAACCGAACCCGTCGAATAGCAATCGCTGATACTGCCTTCGTTTACTCCCACCAGACCGCCGATATAATTAAAACCACTAACAGAACAGTTCTCGATACCGAGATTTTTAACCGAGCCGCCGGAGCCGATGTAGCCAAATAAACCGAGGCAGGAATTATTTCCGCCAGTGATGGTAGAGTGTGTGATTTTGTGTCCGTTGCCGTCAAACGTTCCTGTAAAGGCAGGTTCATAATCAGCGGCAATGATTGCCGTCGTAAAGACCTGCCCTCCCATATTAATATCTGCCGTAAGGATAAAGCATTCGCCGTAATCCGCGGTATTAGCGGCCAGTGCAAGCAGGTCAGCAGCGGAAGCGATTTGGTAGGGGTCGGTCGGTTCACCCGTTCCACCGCTATATTTGGCCGGTTCGGGGACGGCGTATAATGCGTTGGGTCCGACATAGGAAAGGCCGCTTACTGTAAGATTGGGGAAGATAAAACCGGCCCCGATTGGTGTGTAGCGCCCTAATCCGTTGAAAGTGACAGAAGATGCCCATGTCTCATACTGGATGGTGTCGTTGACATACAAGCCATCCGTTGAGCCAGTCGGGTAATACGCACCCAGGACGTAGGACACGCCGGGCTGCAGAACCACCTGGTTGGGCAGGTTTTGATAAATAAATCCGTTTTTCTCGAAGCCGTTCAGCCCCGGCGAGAAATCTACTCTGGCAAGGAGTGTGCCGGATGTTGTCCACAATCCGACAGAATGGCTTTGGTTCAAGCCGGGTGTCCCGGCGTCGAAAAATCCGAGCGAAGTAATGGTTATCGGTTCGGCTCCAACTTGGAACAAGTTTCCTAAGGTAACAGAAGGATCAGTTCCGTAGAACAAATCGCCGGTCCCCGGTGTAATGATGAGCGGCGTGTTATCGGCGTGTGCGAGGACGCTGGTCAGAAAGACCAGAACGGTCACGGCGAACAACACCGTGCGAAGTTGGTTATTATTCGTGTTCATTTTCTTACCCTTTCAAAAAGTGGTTGATATTGACGGTATGCACTGCGCACACCTTACGGGTGAGAACCAGAACCTGAAAGGTAGAGCTGCTGAACCTCTGAGGCAGAGAGGGCACGATTGTAAATCCGAACTTCATTTATCAACCCATTAAAACCGCCATCGTCTCCGCGCACGGCAGCCCCTCCGATGTACAGGTTTCCGGAGTGCAAAAGCTGACTTGCCAGGGGCGTTTGGTTGACGAGCACGCCGTTTTCATAGCTTTTCATCAATCCATCGGTGCGAGAATACGTCGCAACAATATGTTGCCAACTCGTCCCTGTGAACAGCGGAAAACCGGCGGTCCAGTAATCTGCCCCGCTACATGGATTTGCACCGCAGAGCCAAAAGCTTGAGCCGCCGTTACAGCCCTTAATGAAGTATCCCGGTTGACAATCGTCTGCCTTCCGAAGGATCGTTCCCCAACCATACCCGCAAGCTTGCCCCTGTACGCCTTTGACCCACATTGAGATCGAGATCGCATCTACCGGCTCCAACGAAGCGGAACGCGGAACTACGACGTACGATGATGTGTTTCCATTGAAGTGCAAGGCCAGGGTATTACCAGCTCCGTAGGTTTCAAAAGCTGCACCGACCACAGTTCCGTTGTTTCCCTTGCCGCTGGCGTCATTGGCATTTCCATTAAACGGATAATAGGCGACCAAGCCGATGCTTGAGTTGCTTGGGCCAGCCCAATTTTCCAGCCAGTGCGAGGCGAGTATTGCGAAATCCTCAAAGTCAACTTTTTTATCGTGATTCAAGTCCCCGGCCGGCTCAGTTCTTAGATACGGATAAGTCTGATTTTCGCCTATACCCCAGATTTCGACAAAATTCCATCCTGCTGAGGTAAATGTTGAAAGCGTTTTCATTTCCGCCGTTGTCATGCCCGTTCCGCCGGAGCTTGTCGTCTGACCAGAAGTCTGTGTATCCCAGAAACTACCGGAAACACTGCCGCCATTGTATCCCATCAGGCCGCCGACAAAGTTTCTTCCACTGACCGTACCCGTGGCATAACAGGCACTGATGCTGCCTTCATCATTACCTCCCGCCAAACCGCCGACAACGCTTTCTCCGGTAACCACAACAGCGGCATAACAGGCGTTGACGCTGCCATAATTTAATCCCAGCAGGCCACCGACAAACCAGCCTTTGCTGACGACCGCGCCAGTGGCGTAACAGGTGGCGATGTCGCCCCCATTAAATCCTACTAAGCCGCCGACATCATATCTTCCGGTCATATTGACATCCTCTACACCGAGGTTGCGGATTTGGCTGCCAGTGTCAATATAACCGAACAGGCCGATATCATCGTCAGCCGGGCTATTTATATAAGCGTTGCGAATGATATGGCTGTTACCTCCAAAGACGCCGATAAAGGGTATATCAAAGTTGCCGACCGGCTTTAGTGCAATACCCTGCAAATTTATATCAGCTATCAGGATAAAATGCTTATCCCAGTCCGATGAGGTATTCATCAGGTCATTCCAGTCGGAAACCGTACCAATCTTATATGGGTTGGTCGGCCCACCCGTTCCACCACTATATTTGGCCGGCTTGGGAACCGGTTGAGCATCCAATTCGAAGAGCAAAGCATATCCTCCCAGCGAAGGCGTACCAAAGGTCTGACCGCCATCACTGCTCTGAGCAACGGCAGTCGTGTTGACAGTTCCGGCAAGACCGCCTTGAACCAGCGAATCGTCGTTGGCAAAGGGAACCCAACAAAAGCAGCCGATAGGCTGGTCATTTCCAAGACAGAACCAGTAAGTGCCTGGGCCCAAAGTGAAGCTTGTATCTGCTGTTGCGACAATATTAGCGAAATTGAAACCGGTTGGGATGTCATTGGGATTCATGGTGAAAGATCCCAAAATGGTCGTGCCCGGCCCAAGGCCAGCGCCCAAGGCATTACGAACCTGTAACAAGGGTGGTCCGGGCATGGGATCCAAGTCCCCAAGATTAATCTGCGCTTGAAAGATATCCCATGTGCTGCTCGTTATCGTAAATTCCTGAGCGTAACCATAAGAGGGATTTCCAAAATCAATCGCCGCGCGAGGATTTGCCAAGTCACCAATAATACTTGTATAGTCTGTCGCTCGCGCTTGAGGTGTTGCTACTAATTCAATCGCCAGCATGGTCATAGCGAACAGCACCGTGCGAAGTTGGTGATTATTCGTGTTCATTTTTGTACCCTTTCAAAAAGATTGATGAATTAATGATAAAGACGGCCGGGGCAACACGCCCGGGTCGGATTAGGCCGGATTTTGCGCGCGGAATCGACGGTATTGATTGAAATACCCCAGATTGCGGACTTTCTGCGCACCATTTTTTTGCTCCTTCTAAACAAAAAATGAACGCGCAACTGACAAGCTGCAAAAAAGGAAACCGATTTGTCACAAAGGCAGGATGATAAGAAATGCCGTTGAAATTATGATGACGACCTAAAACGATTATATATATAAATTATTTTACCTGCCTGCTGAATACCATTTTAGAACACAGGCGACCAATTATGCAAGAAAAATCCAGAGATATTTTAAATAAATTTTAGATAGCAAATGCGCCGCACGCAAAGGCGGTCGATAACTATAGCGAAAACAAGAAGTTACGAGCTTTTCAGGATAGTTTCGATATGGTTTAGCTCTTCATCGTCGAATGAGAGATTATCGAGGGCGGCAACATTTTGTTCGAGCTGCTTGACCTTACTTGCGCCAGTGAGGACCGTTGTAATCCTTTTGTCCCGCAAAACCCAGGCAAGGGCCATCTGGGCGAGCGATTGTCCCCGTTGTTTTGCCAGCTCGTTCAGGGCAGCGACTTTTTTCTCGACGGCTTCTGTAATCTGTTCGCGTTTGAGGAAGCCATGAGGTTTTGCCGCCCGGCTGTCTTTGGGGATGCCCTTTAGATATTTATCCGTCAATAGTCCCTGTGCCAGAGGCGAGAAGCATATACAGCCGATGCCCTCTTTTTCGAGGACATCGAGCAGGCCGTCTTCGACCCAGCGGTCGAACATCGAATATCTCGGCTGGTGAATCAGGCAGGGGGTGCCGAACTGGCGCAGGATTTTTGCTGCCTGTTCGGTTTGCTGGGGTTTGTAATTCGATATGCCGGCGTAAATGGCCTTACCCTGTTTGACGGCTGTATCGAGTGCGGACAATGTTTCGTCGAGAGGCGTATTGGGGTCGAACCTGTGCGAATAGAAGATGTCAACGTAATCGAGGCCGAGGCGTTTGAGCGACTGGTCCAAACTGGCGAGGAGGTATTTTCTTGTGCCCCATTCGCCATAAGGGCCGGGCCACATCAGGTAACCGGCCTTTGTTGAGATAATCAGCTCGTCGCGGTATGTCTTCAAATCCTGTTTGAGTATTTTGCCGAAATTTTTCTCTGCTGAGCCGGGCGGGGGGCCATAGTTGTTGGCGAGGTCGAAGTGGGTTATGCCGAGGTCGAATGCTCGGCGGACGATTGCCCGGCCGGTCTCGAAGTCATCGACGTCGCCGAAATTATGCCACAGGCCCAGTGACACCGCGGGCAGTAATAAGCCGCTTTGCCCGCAGCGATTGTATTTCATTTTTTCGTATCGTTTGTCAGCCGGTTTATATTTCACTTTCAAGCTCCTTATCATATTTTCCTTTACGAAAAGGATAGCGGGAGTTATCGCCAGCGTCAAAGCAAAATATTCCGCGATTGTTAATCATATGCTTATGGTTGTTTTTTTTGTGTCAAAATGAGGATTAAAAGTGATTAACTAATCGTTTACAAGCGAACTTACAGTGGCAAACCACTGGCGACGGACACTTTTTTGACACCAAAAGTTACTATCAAAGCGATGTTTTAGTTGATTAGTGGGATTGTTAATGTTCAAGCGATATATCTTCGTCGCCAACAAGAGTCAAGCCAACCGGATCGAATGGTTCCTGTGTCTGCCCGATATGGACTATGTTTTCTGTTTTAACGCTCACGACATTACTTTTTAGGCCTTTTTCATCCTCCCAGAAGTAATAGTGGTCACAACCACCCTTGTCGCTGGCCGGGACATAAAAAAGGGGGCAGCAAACCTTCGTGTTTGCGTCACAGCCATTTTCACTGCGGTGTTTAATGAGAATCTTTTTCCTGTTTTTGATCGCCTGAATAAAAATTTTATGGTCACGGTGCATACAATCTCCTGATTATTTTGTTATTGTCGGGGGCGCAAACCCGAAACAGCTTATTGCGCACCCAGCAAATTAATCGGTTTGATGTGCCGGTTTCGCAGGCGATGAGATGCTCGGCTTTTTTATAAAGGTATAGCGCCCGACAGACGCCGTCTTTTTCTGTTTCGCTTATATTGCCGTCCATCCCGCATGCATTGATAAAATAATCAGCAACCGCTTTGGCAACTTCTACTGACATTGTTTCGACGTATGTAAACCTGTGGTTTTGCACCTTACGAAGACGGTAAACCTCTGTGATGGGGACAATGGGGTTATCAGCCAACCCTATGAACCAATCCCCATATTCGCCACCTCCCTGGCGGATATAGGTTTCCATCTGTTCAATGATGTATTTCTGGTTACCCACTGCTGTATTCGTCTATAGTTTTTTCTGAACGAACCACTTACCAGTCGTTTATCGCATCAAACCACTATCAACACGATCTATCTCTAAAATTAAAAGCGACTGACTGCATAAAATGTTGACGAAAAATTATTTTTCAGGACAAATTCCTGCTAAGTGACAGAATCTGTCACTCTTTCTTTTTACCCAGATTAACATTGCTTTATTTTTATAAAACATAGGGCAAAGGGGTTTTTGTTCCCTTTGCCCCATTTCCAACAGATATGCTGGTGTGGAAGCTTCTGCCAGGAACACTCTTTTCTCCATCCGGGGGTGCGGGAAAGGATAGCATCGTTCAAGACCCCGGCTGGCCTTTAGCAAGCAATCCCCGGCGAGGCACTATAATCTACGGCGTCTCAGGCCTCCAAATGTTGACGGTTTTTTACAAAAAATACTTTGTTATTTTTACAAGATAACTGCGTCAGTGTTGTTGTGAATCTACTATTCTCGATGCTATTTGAGCAATCCTTTGCCTTAATGCCTTAGGCGCAAGAACTTCCACCTGGTCGCCATAGCCCAAAATCCACCATGTTATCTCATTAAGCCCATCCACACGGAATTTCAGCACCACCGAGCCATCATCCTCAAAAGAAGCGGTCTGCGTTTGGTGCCACTGGACCTCGGCCACTTCCGCAGCGATTCGCGGGCAGAATCTCAATTCGACCTCGTAGATTTGGCCTTCTCGCAATAATGACCAGGCATACCCAAAATACTCGCGAAGGTCGAATTTCTCATCTTCCACAAAATATCTGTCTAAAGGGTTTAGCTGTTTGATTTGATTTAACCTGAATGTTTGCACTGTTTTGTGAAAGCTCGATTCTCCGATGGTATGCCATGCGTATTCCGAATAAACCAAGTAATAAGGATTGAGGTCCGTTGTGATGATGTTTTGTTCGGCAGGCAGACAGTAATTAATGTTTAAGGTACGCTGTGTCTGTATGGCATCCAGAACCTGCATAAATGTTTTATCCAACAAGTCCATCCTGATTTTAGGAGCAGGGTTAATTGAGATAAATCGAAACGATGCGTCGCAAAATTGTCTTACTTCTCGTCTTAGACAATTCTCAATTTTAAGGGATAACAGCCGGGCAGGATAATTAAAAGGAAGCCCAATATTGTGACTCGCCTCGCGAAGCAGTAACAGCAAGCTGAATGCTTCATCTTTGGACAGAGCAAGTGTTGGAAGAGGTGATTGAAGGTCTAAAGCATAACAGTGGCGCCTTGTGTCAAAACGACAAGGCAAACCTGCCCCTTGCAGCTCTTTCAGGTCTCTGTATACCGTGCGACGACTTTTTCCCAGTATCTCAGTTAATTCCGAAATCGCATAGCCCTTCCGAGATTGCAACGCTGTCAATAACTGCATTATTCTGCCGGTTCTACTATTTTTCATACGCTCTTTTGTTTTGATGCTCGGTTTATATGCCCAATTAGATGCTTGCCCATCGGTATCACCTTTTCTATTAAGGCGTTTGGAAACAGCCAAAGGTTGATTGTCTTTTGAGGCCATATTGCATTTTGCTTGATTTTAGCAAACAAAACGTGCTAAAATTTCGGCGCTTAGATGGATAGACGGCAACAAGGGGGCAAACGGACCTTTCACCTCCGCAGGGGAAAGGTCATATCTATTGAGGCTGGGTTAAGGTTCTAAAAACTCATGAAAGGAAGTGTGAGTTATGAAAAGATTGATTTCCTTCGTAGTGCTTCTGGTTGCAACAGCGCCAGCAGCACACGCCGAAGTATTCACAAGGGTTTGCCTGGCGGATGGTAATACACCGCTTGGGCTTGCCGACCCCTGTATTCCATTCGTTTACCGCCCAATTATGGTTGGAACGCATCTTACTATCATTATTAGTTCTGATACGAGCGATATCTGGGACGGCGGCGAGCTGTCTCTCTGGGATGCGAACCAGAATTACGGTATTTTGTCCGGAGGTTCGCAATTACCGGCCGCCGGTGATACGGCCACAGTATATATTGTTCAAGAAACTGAGGAAGTGGATGGGCAGGTACACGATGCCAATGGTTTCGGATTTTTGGGTGGCAACAATCCCTCGGCTGGTGACTGGTTTATCGTTGATTACAATGCCATTGGCCTGGGTACCTGTTCTGTTATCTTTTACAACTGGGACGTGGATTGGTATAACCCATTATACCAAATGTCTTTCACTCATGTCATAACACGCGATTTTAATAATGATGGAATAGTCAACTTTGAGGACTTTGCGGTGCTTGGCTCGAATTGGCATTGTTCTGAACCTGAGAATTGCTCAGGAACCGACCTTGATGCCGATGGGTATGTAGGCATCAGCGACTTAATGCAATTTGCCGAGTATTGGCTGGAAAAGACCAGATAATCGGTAACCTCGATTTAACCCTCGCAGGACCATCAAGCTATAATAATTTTCCCTCAATTGGTCAAATTATGTCACAGGAGGGCAGAAAATCGTCAACATTTTCATTTTCACAACGCCTTTAATCTATGGGCGTTGTTGTAAACGCCCGCTGATTGGTTAAGGTGGTTTTTGTGATAACGCAGTAGATACGAGAGGAGATGTGTTATGAACACACGAATATTTTCAGGAATTATCGTCATAGTGCTGCTTGGCAGCGGAATCGCAGTTGCAGACAGAACCTTAGAGCGTGCGGAGCTTCTGCAAATCTTTGAACAATTAACCGCTCAACCCCGCAAGACCTGGATTGCTGCGGGCACAATTGAGGCATCACATCAGGAATATGGCGCATCAGCCATTACCGACGTAAATGAGATTAACCGGCGAATCGCCGCGGAGATTCAGCGGTATCGCAATGACTCGAACAAACGGGAGCTTACCGAAGAGATGCAAAAAATGAAGCTTGACGCGATACCCTTTAACATTCGCCACGAGTTATCCAACGAATACACAATGCATTCCACGGAGCAGGTAAAATTTGACAGTAAGCGGTTTTACTGGGAGATTGACGTCGATTCAAGGTCTGATTCGGTAAAACCGGGCAGGGACTTAGCCGGCAATTTCATGACTCAGCAATTCGACCTCGGCGGAAATCAAAAACGTATATTTGTCTGGGACGGCGATAAGTACACCACGTATTTCCTGCCCGGCAACAATGCAATTGTCGATGCAGGAGGAAACAGCCCGCACTCTGTAAACGGGCCTTTAACCGCGGGAGTGGTGCCGTGGGGATACGGCCGCTACACATACAGCAATCTTTGTGCCGTTGAATCATCGGGCGTTGAATCGACCGCCAACGGTGAGACACAAATAGTTTTGACGCTCAAAGAAACCAGCGGCAGCGAAAGTCACTTTACACTGGACTCCGCCAAAAACTATGCGTTAATAAATTGTTTAATAGAAAAACCGGATGGTTCGACAGTTTCAGAACAGTATTCGGATTATGCATTTATCGCAGGGGGCTGGGTTCCCAAAACCATCACGATTGAGCGATTTGAGGCCGGCTCAGGTCGAGTGAAGGCCCGCGACTTGTGGAATCTAACCGACATAGACGATAACGTTCCGCAAACAAACGCGTTTGATGTCCCTTATGAGTCGGATGCGCTGGTTGAATATCATTCTGATGGGAGCGCTAAGCCGACAACGTACCGGCAATCAAACGCCGCTGATACAAGCCGGCTCTTGGCGAAACGTTTGGAGATAGTCAAATCAGATGGAGCGAATGCGCGAAATTGCGCAACAATTGCGATAGGATACGTCGCATCGGAATTAGGCGTTACAATTTCAGATAGAGACCTTGCCTCCCTCGTTAATCAGACCGGAGGCACTACAAGTATGTCCGATATGAAATACTTCCTGCAGGGATTTGGACTATATTGTCAGACGGTTAATACAAACATCAATACGCTCAAAAATCTAAACGGCTGCAAGGCAATTTTATATTTCCCTGGCAGGAGCCATTTCGTTGTCGTGGACCGCATCGATGACCGATATGTCTGGATAACAGACCTTTCGTCGGCCAAATTCTATGACCGCACGGAAATTAGCTTTTTCGATATGGACTGGCCAAACGGGACGGCTTTGCTTGTCTCGAAACAGCCGATTCAGGGTGATTTTAATGAAATCAGCAGCGACCAGCTGGCAGATATAATCGGCGGTTCTGGTTACTCCTGCACAAATATCATACAGAACTACAATGTCATCTTTTGCAGCTATGTGAGCGGTTTATGTGGAGGGAAGTACTATGAATATTACCTACGCTATGGATGCGAAGCTGCCGAGAGCGGTAGTTGCTCCAGCACAAAATGGCTCAGATATATGTCAAGTCCCTGCATTAACGACCCTGAATACCCTGATTATTGCACTGTGACTGGCGTGTGGACATGTTATTATATGATGGCGTGTAATTAACAGCGGCTTTATCCTGATATTGCCTCAATAGGGGCAGCAGCTGAAGGTTGTCGTATATTGTTGCTCTGATGCGATTGACTTTCTCCCATAAAAATCATACAGTGTTGGCTATGCGGCGATTTAGGCTAACACTGATAGAATTGATTTTAGTAATAGGAATTATGGCTGTTCTCTTTGCACTTTTGGTCCCTTCTCTTCAGAGATCCCGGCTTCAGGCAAAAGCAGCCGTCTGTATGTCTAATATCAGGCAGTTAAATACGGCCTTGTCCATGTACGTCGCCGACAGCGGCCAATTCCCTTACGGGTTTGACAACCCACCTCCACCTAGTCCAACTCCAGCCGGTGGTTACGCCGGCAATAACCAACCTGGGGGGGATAGAACTGGATGGTGGTGGTTTAATTACCTTAAGGACATTTATAAGAAAAATATGAGCGGGAAGACCTTGCTTCAATGTCCGTCCAAACAGATACAAGATCCAAAGCTCAAAAATGATATTCTTTGTGGTAACTATGGCGTTAATCTGTCCATTTGCAGAATGTCCACGGGAAGCACGGACCAGAATTTTGTCGGCAAACCAAGGTGGTGTTCAGACATTTTACGGCCGGCTCAGACATTGCTCATAGTCGATAGTGGTTATGCAATCATAAGCTGGCAGCACGCGGCTGATTTCCCGTCGGTAGCACTTGGCAACACAAACATGGAAGATACTGCCTACATTCCGGGCTTGTCGATAAATCGCCAAAGAAAGCTTTTGCCGGGACAGGAGATAGATGCTTTCTACGGGAGACATCCCCAAATGACGGTCAACGTTGGATTTGTTGATGATCACATAGCCCGCACCAAAGCGGAAGAGTTGCTCGTTAAAAAAAAGGGCGACAGCGATTACGAAAATAAATTCCCACTATGGGCGCCATGTTCCCAATAGCTGCGGATTAGAATGACATAGCTTCTGCTTTTGCGATTATTTCTTTGTCGCCGGGGTATTCGATAATCATAATCGATTCCAGGACCGGCTGAGGGTCAGATGCCGACTGCTTAAACCATTGAATTTTCCGCGGCAGATTAGTAGAGGTTTCCATAAATATCCGCCAACTCTTTTGCGTCATTGAGCCATCATAAGCATTCTCGGCCCAACTCAGTTCATATACTTTCGTATTGCCGGTTTTAACGGCAAGTTCGGAATCCGTTATCTCAGACCACCTTGCGTCTGCGGGGATGTCGGTGGGCGTGCGAAAAGGCATTATATCTAATGAACTGTGAATCTTTGTTGCGATACCGGCCAGAACATCACTGCCCAATGAGGTTTGTTTAATTGTGCCGGTGCCCAAATCTTTGGACTTCTGTATGCGGTCAGAAATGTTACGTAACGTGCACTCATTTTCTGTTTTAATAACATATAAGCCGGAGCTTCTGGCTATCCATACCTCCTGTACAGCTTTCTGCTTATCGGCAACAAAGCTGGAAATATGGATGTTCTTAACCATATCTATAGCCCTGTAAATCTGCTCAATGGCAAGACCTTTCGCGGTATGGACGTTAATAAACAGGCCTACTGCTACCATTAGCACCGCTGCGACCGGAAGCGCCATTTTCAATAGGGGTCTGAGGTTCTTTGATGCAGATTTGAGTTTTACGGCTGTTTCAACCTTCTCAGAGCGTGTTTGCTCCCGGCTATCCAAAATGGCCGTTTCCACCCTTACAGGGAAACCGGCGTATATGCTTTCTGTCTCAACCTTGGCAGTCGTGTCTATGTGGAAGACCGTCGCAACGCCGGATTCCGGCCTGTCGGCAATATCATAAATCGTCTTGTGCAATTGCTGGATTTTGTCAAGGCAGTCGGCACAGCAAACAATGTGTGTGGTTAAAGATTTGCGGAATTTGGCATATTCGTCGCTTGCCGGGTCTATGCCGTATGGGATGCAATAATCAAAGACGTCATTTGCTCCTACGGATGAACACGGGAAGATACTTTTTTGTGTTTCATTCTCGCTATGCAGTATTTTTGTTTGCTCCAGGATTGTCTGACGGAATTTGTACAGTTCCTGACGACATTTCGGGCATAAAGATAAATGCCTTAAAGTTTTTGCATCTGTTCGGCCAAAGGCCATTGCAACAACAGTGGGAATTGCCTCACGAGCCGCGGTGCAATCCGTTTCGTCGGCATCGAGTTCATCTGCAAACAATTCGCTGAGGGTCATAAGCTGTTTGTGACTGAGGCCCAGATTTTGCAGCTTTTTGGAATCTTCTTTGCATTGGTCGCAGTTATCGATATGGGCCGTTATAGGCGTAGGCATCCTGATTTGCGTCGTCGGAGCCAAAAGATTCGGCAAAAAAGGCCTTGCATCAGCACAATTAACGTGTTTACCCACAAACGAAAAGTGCAGCTTGAGTATGGCGGTAGTCGCCATCTGATGTTGTGCAAGGTGCGCTTGTGGATGCTCTTTGCATTCAGCCAGCATTGCTTCAAGCCGGCTCATTTGCTCACGACAGTAAAGACATCCCATGATGTGGTCGATGACTTCGCTGGGAACAGGCCGTTCGGCCTCATCACGTAAAAAGTCAAAGTAGTGCCGCTCGGCTTCCGCACAAAATTTGTTATAATTAGGCGCTATCATTCTCGGCCTCTTGCTTAATTGCCAGATATTTCTTAACCTTCCTAAGCCCGGTGGAAATATATCGGACTACAGAGCGGTCATCAATATTCATCCTGTCAGCCGCTTCCTTTATGGATAAATCATCACGGTATCTTGATGCAATAGCTTTAAATTCGTTCTTAGTTACCCGTTTTCTGATTAATTCTACCATTCTATCTGCCTGCTCTTTCTCCATTAAGGCGTTTTCGGGCGGCCGATTGTTGACGATTAATTTGCTATAATCAGCACATCTTTTTGTCATTGCCTGGTATCTTCCGAGGTGTCGGATGTGGTCTGTTATATCATTGATTATCGCCCTGTAGATATAACCTTTGATGTCTTGCACTTCTGCCGGGACAGGTCTCGATGCAAGCGAAAGGAAGAAATCATGGAACAAATCCTCGGCCCGGCTTTCATCCTTAATTTTGTGGCGAATAACAGCAAGGATAAAATCGCCGTGCTCAAGAAAGATTACCGCGGCACGTTGAACGTCGCCCGATATATCATAACCTTGTTCTGTCGTGCTTTTTTCACCCACCTGTAACTTACTCCCAAAAGACAAAAAAGCCAAATATAAACAATCATATTACCAAATACACCCTTTCTTATCAATGACGAGATTATAGAGAGAACTGGGGAGAATCATAGCGCAGAACCGAAGGGAGGCCGACCAATTTCAATAAAATCAATGGTTTACAAGGCCAAGTGTTTAATAAACTTAGCATCAGATGAATCTTTTACGGTACGGGATATGATGTTCATTTCCAATCCCCAGAAATACACCGAAAAAGGTTGCTTTTGGGGAATCGGTGATTTACGATGTTGACCAAAAGGAAGCATTCTACCAGTTAATACCAGAGGCGAGGCCTGTTGTGTGTTTATGGCTGAACGACTGGTATGGGAATTAGAGGAGGATTAAAGTTGTCGAGGTGCTTTAGTCCAGAAGAGTTGTGTCGGTATGTTGCAGGAGAATGCACGGCGGCTGAGAGGTCCGAGATTCAAACTCATCTCTCAGAATGCGAGATATGCCGTCAGAGTGTGCGTTCTACACAAGGGAATAACCCTGTAATTGCGGATGAATCTCCTACAAGGTCAATGTCAGGGGGCAAGGATTCTTTGGTTGGCGCATGGGTCTCAGGTAAGGACACAAGCCCGGCTTTTGAGAACTACGACATAATTCAGGAGCTTCCGCAGGGAGGCCAGGCAATTGTCTATAAGGCCATTCATAAGCCGACAAAAACACACGTAGCGATGAAGATTCTGCTGCCGACCTTAGTGGCTTCAACCAGGGCGCGGTACTACTTTGAGCGAGAAGCCGAGTTGATTGCAGGTCTCGACCATCCCAACATAGTCAAAATTCGCGACAGCGGCATTATCCACGGCCAGTATTTCTTCGTAATGGAGTATATCAAGGGGCAGCCACTGTACCGTTATGTCGAGGCACAGAATCTGTCTTTCCGCGAACGCATAATCCTTTTCAAAAAAATCTGCGAAGCGGTGACGTACGCCCATCAGCAGGGAATCATCCACCGTGATTTGAAATCAGCAAACGTCCTGATAGACGAGCGCGGCGAGCCGCACATACTGGATTTCGGACTGGCAAAGGCGATTGGAATGAGCGAGCTTGACCGTAAGGACGCGATGCCGACGATAACCGGCCAATGGGCGGGGTCTCTTTCGAATATGTCCCCGGAGCAGGCGGCAGCAAAGCCCGAACTAATTGATGTTCGTACGGATGTATATGCCCTTGGTATGATGCTATATCATATATTGACCGGGCAGGACCCATACGATGTTACAGGCCCAGTTTTAGAAGTTCTCAAGAATATCCAGGGGGCGGAACCGGTAAGACCAAGCAAAATCATCCGAAAATTCGATACTGATGTTGAGGCGATTGTTCTCACTGCTATTGATAAAGACAGGACCCGGCGATACCAATCTGTTGCGGGTCTTCAAACCGATATCGAAAACTGGCTTGCCGGCCGTCCAATCAGCGTCAGGTCAATCAGCACCCTATACCTGATACGAAAGGTCATCACCAGGCACCGTTACGTGGCCGCAGTCGTCGGCCTGCTATTGGTTATCATCTTGTCATTTTCATTTGTGTGCTTAGAACTTTATCTGACCGCAAGGGCAGCGCAGCGTGACGCTGAAGCAATTTCAAAACAATGGACCGAGAGAGCTATTCAACTTGAGAAGGAACAACGTGCAACTTTCGGCATAGTAGCGCCGCTGCATTTTACCAACATCCTTGAACTATTGCGCAAAGGACGGATAGCGGAGGCAGAAAAAAGAAGTCGCATTTTCGCCAAGGGTTCGAGGGAGTTTGTAGCCGCGGTGTTTTTGGTCAGTCCACAGCCGTTAAAGGATAAAGAAGTCGAATTTCGCCGGCGAATCGGCGAGGAACAGGTCGGGTTTGCGGACTTTGTCATAGGCGAGCATTATTTGAAAGACGGGAATAAAGAGCAGGCCCTGAATGCTTACAGAAACAGCTTCAAGACCCTGCAAAAGATACAGGCAGACAATAAGCCCATAGAAATGTGGCTGGCCAACATTGTACAGGCAAGGTTATACGAGCTGACAACAACAGGTGAAAAGCTCGAGCGATTTTCAGCGGGTGAACCAAATGAATAGGCGGATATCGCATAATCGCTGCGAGCAATATAAACACAGAAATTATAATGGAGGATTTACTCTGATAGAGCTTCTTGTGGTTATCGCGATTATCGCGGTGCTGTTGGCCATATTGCTGCCGGCACTGCGTTTGGCGCGAGCCGCCGGAAAACGAATTGCCTGTCAGGGCAATCTTAAACAGCTCGCATACGCGTGGGGGATGTATATCGACCAATATGACGGCCGATTTTATCAGGGAGTAAACGCCAATTGGGATTATGGGGGGTGGATAGGAGACGTTAACTGGTCGCCGCGTCCGCTTAACAGATTTATGGGTCTGGATGGGACGCTGGAGGATGATAAACCAGGCAAAGTTTTCTGCTGCCCGGGCGACACTGGTGGAATTATGTTTATACCAAGAGAAAAGGCATATAATTATATGGGGACAAGTTACCAGACGAATTTTTTTCTTATCGGCCCAAAACAATATGGCGCCTTCAGTCCTACAACCAGTGCTCTCGACCTGGCTATCAGTTACCGTATCACGGATCTTCGCATCAGTCAGGTGACTGCAAGCCACGCTTACGTGGCGCTTATCGGGGACCAGGGATGGCTAACCCAATGGAGGCCGATGCCGCCTCCTGTCGAAACGATATGGGAGCAGCAATGCAAACCTTACGGCGAATGGCACGTAAAGCCCGATTGTTATAACCTGGCTTTTCTGGACGGCCACGTCGCTTTTGTAAAAGTCCGCAAGGCCTGGTATGTAACCGATGATTACAGCATAGTTCCATTCAAGGATTTGTTCGAATTGGCATATCAGGTCCAGGGACCATAAACTCAAGCCGGCTGATTTCTCCTGCTGCTAAGATACGCTAAATAAGTAAGTTACGTGAAATTATGTCAGATTATAAACACATTTTTGCTCGAAAAAACGGTTGACCTTTCGGAGATGCTATGTTACAGTATCTTTTCCTTCTGTCGTAATTTTTGATGAGACAACCTGCTTCTTACAGCGAAAAAGAGGGCTCTTTGCCTTAGGCAAGCGGCGTTTTACTGGAGGATTTTGAAGGTTTTTCTAAATTAAAGTTGGCGGTCGAGTTTCGCCCCAACGGAGGGTAGTAAGATGAAAACTATTACACACTCGGCAGGCAAATGGCTGTTTGCGATGATAATCATTACTTATCCGCTTCACCTCGCAACAGCCGGACCAGCGGGCAGAGTCTACGTTGACGCCAGCGCTATATTCGGTTTTCACGACGGCACAAGCTGGGGTGATGCATATCAATATCTGCAGGATGCCCTGAATGCGGGCCCCTTCCCCTTCGTTGATGAGATTTGGGTGGCGCAGGGCACTTATAAACCCGATATGAATACCGCCCATCCCAGTGGCACCGGTAGTCGAACTGCCACTTTCCAGCTTAAAAGCGGTGTGGCAATCTATGGCGGGTTCCCCAGCGGCGGTGGCTGGTCAAGCCGAAACCCCAATATATACCAGACCATTCTCAGCGGTGATATAAACGTTGTGGGTAATAACAGTGACAACAGCTATAATGTAGTTACCGGCTCCGACACCGATTCCACTGCCATTCTCGACGGTTTTACAATTACCGCCGGCAATGCCAATGGCGAAGTGTACAACTTTGAAGGCGGCGGGATGTGTAACATTCAGGGTAGCCCGACCGTAACCAACTGCAAATTCATCGGTAACTCGGCAAACATTGGTGGTGGGATGGAAAACCTCGGGAGCAACCCGACCGTAACCAACTGCACATTCATCGGTAACTCGGCAAGCATTAGTGGTGGGATGGAAAACGACTGGAGCAGCCCGACACTGACCAACTGCACATTCAGCGGCAACTCGGCAGTCTACGGCGGGGGGATGGAAAACGACTTTAGCAGCCCGATGCTGACCGGCTGTAACTTCAGCGGCAACTCGGCAACCTACGAAGGCGGCGGGTTGTGTTCTTACGACTGCAACGTAATACTGACTGATTGCACGTTCAGCGGCAATTCGGCACCATACGGCGGTGATATTGGTATGTACTGCAGCAACAACGTTATATATTTTGGAGGAAGTTCACGAATTCAGGGGATAGGAGGTGTGAATATTTGTCTTGGCGGGGAAATGATAATTGATTCCAACGCGATTGTTGACCTTAATGACCCCAATGACCCGAATATAAAAGGCACAATCCAATGTGACGGCCTGCTCAAAGTAAAAGACAATGCACAATTGAAACACGCGACTGTGAATATCAGCCGGCAGGCGGGGGGATATTTCGGCAAATTCCAGGTAGAGGGCTCCGCCACGGCGACAAACCTCGATATTTATGCGGACGGCGACCGCTATATGGATGTTGACCCCTGCACATTCACGGGGACTATTGCTAACAACCGCATCTATGTTACTATTACAGAGAGCGATGGCTTCCTAGAACTTCGAGGTCGAAATTTTGTATCGCCTCCCTGCGATTTTAATGACCCAAATGTATTGGCCTGTCAGCTTGGCAACAATATGCCTGCGTTCGATACAAATTCCTGGACGCTGGAGCAATTGGAGGTGAAACCCGGCGCAAAAGTAACCCTTGTGAACCGTTTTAACAACGGCAATGGAAACCCTGAGGTCCTGTACGTGAAAAACCTTGTTTTTGATTTTTGCAACGTCGGCAGCGTTTTAAACGTTGGTTTTGAGCATCTTTATTATACGAATCTTTACGGTGACGTGAATTCAATCAAGAAAGGGGCGTTACTGGGATTTTCACTGGATAAGATAAATTTCGACAGCGCTGCGGAGTTCCAAAGCCGTGTGAGCAACAACAATTCTGCGGACCCCAATAACACCATGATACACGTCGAACTGGTAACTGGACAGGCCCCTGACCCCAACGGATTTATGGCGATGCATAACCTGAAAGATGTAAATGGTCAGATGACTTTCGCCCGAGCAAAGGGCGCGTATGCGCCGGCTGTTGAAGATAGAATACGAATTCAGTTCAATTACCTGTTCAGCACTACAGACCCCTGTGCCCAGATAGTGGTTTACCTGTCGGATGTGCCTGAGATGCTTGACCATAATGACCCATGCCGTGCCGAGCACTATATTGAGGTTGGTCGTGTTTTAAATCCGCCGTGGCCTCGGCCGGGCTCGGCGGACAGCAACCGATTCGGCAATTTCGACATGTTCCATTCGACAGGCGGACTTGACCTTTCAAAAGGAACGTGGGTTGAACTCGAAATGAACGAACCTGTATCCGGCAGCGGACTTCTTGCATATAGTTACGATAAAGAAATGCGACTTATGAGTTCGGAAGTATCGGAAGATCTCAGTGTTATTATTACTAAGTGGGATGCTGGAATTTGGTGCGGTTGGGACGGCTACTGTCTTGACTTGAATTGGTCTAATTCCGTCGATGTGTTGGACCTCTTAGTAGTTGTGGCCGGGACCGGAAGCGTTGACCTACCAACATGTGCGGAAGGAGTTTTCAGCAATGATGGCTATGCGGATAAATATGATATGTTATCCTGGGACTGGATACTGAATACCGGCGAACCTGGGAGTTTTTGTGGGGGGGTACCTTTAGGCGGCCCCGGTCCTGCGACGAGCGAATTAGGGAGCAAAGACGGACTTCTTAATTTCTCTCATTCTGCCGATCTTCTCAATCTTTCAGATTTTAGCGACTTGTTGATATCCGGCAAGATGGGCACTACCGCCCCCCAGACAAGATTGAAAGACCGGCTTTATGTATTCGACAGCAGTTATAACTATGCTCGATGTCTCATTCCCGCGTCTGAGAGATGTAATATCGCGGTGGTGCGAGGTATGGGCAGTGACTTGTACCAGATTAATTCACTGAGTGGAATATCTCGGCTTGATACCGGTACACAAATCGTACCTCCGGGCCATACCGACGTTAACAGCGAACCACGTTATGGTCAACGAGCCAGGGTTTATGTGGGTATTCAGGGAACAGGCAGTAATGCCTTTGGAAGACCTGTTTGGGACGCTGCCTTCGACGCAAACAACTATGTGTACGTTGTGCCCGTAGTGGTTGTTCCTGCAGGAAACGACCCTTGTTATGCCGCTGCAGCCAAGCTGCAGTTGGACTCCAACTCGACTCCTCCTTACCACGTGGTCAAGCTGTTTGATGAGAAGCCTATTTCTACTGCTGATAACCAGCTTGATTATCGCAACAACCTCCGAGATATTGGACTTGACGCGGCTGGAAATGTCTATGTGACTAATGCCAATGCCATGAACGGGAGCGATATACTGTGGAAGTTTGATCCCAACGGTGCCACTATTTGTCGTCTTGATTTAGGTGACCCAAACAGCCCGCTGTTTTTGCCGGCTCCTGTGGGTATGTGTGTCTCAAGTTCTACGAACATGCTTTATCTCGCATCTTCGTTAAGTAACAACGCTGATTACGACACAACGGTGATTTATGGGCTTTCCACCGCAACCCTCGCGCCTGTCCGGACTATAACGGTGTCTGGAATGCAGCACGTTACGAGTATCACCGAAGACCCAATCACAAACTCACTCTGGGTAACTGGGTTCAATTTTAATTCGTTGCTGCCACAGGATCCTTATAGTACTAATTACCCTAATTACCAAAGCAATGTTATACCTTTACCTTTCTACGACCCATGCCTTGTGAAAGTGCCCTATGTGCCCTATGGAGTAAGCGATGTGAATGCAGTATGCATTTTGGGCGCAGGCGACCTCGCAATGCCTTTGTCGATATGCTGGACCGGCGCTCTTCCCCCAAAATGCGGCGGCGCCGACCTTAATAAAAACGGGACAGTAAATCTGGAGGATTTGGCGGTCCTTGCGAGTCATTGGTTGGAAACAGATTGCTCTGCTTCGAATAACTACTGTGAAGGAGCCGACCTCGAACCACTGGGAAGTCGGGATGGTACCGTTAATTTGAAAGACCTTGATGTTATGGCCGACCATTGGCTTGAAACCAGTTGTCAACAAAGTTGACGACTGCACGGGTTACAGGGTAGGATATTAAGAGCGATGTTTGCTGTGGTTAAATATTCAAGGAGTTTCAAAAATGGCCTCATTAATTGTTTTGGATGGTTCGCAGAAGGATGATTATTACCCGCTTGGCCGCAGAACAAATGTGATTGGCCGGGATGAGGCCCTTATGATTCAGATACTCGATGACCGAATATCACGAAAACATTTGCAGATAAGGTATGATAAAGACAAGGATGTGTATTACGCATTAGATATGAGCAGCAAACACGGCGTGTTCATCAATGGAAACAAAATTAAGGAGGAAACACGCCTTGTAGATGGCGACAACATTACCATTGGCGCCATTACGCTTTGGTTTACTGTGAGTGATTTCCCCGATAAAGAAAGCGCATTATTGCACTACAAAAAAGTTGGTGAAAGGGTGCGTCCCACATTCATTGAGTAACACAGAATTCTCATTGGCCCGATGATTCGACTGATGGGACCGTAACCCGAAAAGAAACATCGCATAAGGTCTCCCGCAAAAAGCGAGGATTATATTGCGGAACCAAAGGGAAGACGACCAATTTCAACAAAATAAGCTACTTTAAGGTCAGCTTTCCCAAAAGCTTAGCATCGGATGAGTTTTTTTATAGTACAGGGAGGGTCTGTATCCAGTTCCCAGAAAACCACTTTTTTGCATTATTATTCATTCTTTTATCACACCACAGCCGATTATTTCAAAGGAAACTGTTTGTCACAAGTTTCCCAAAGATGCGAAACGTAAAAGGGACTTTTTGATAGGGGGTTGAATTATGTCAACGGTTTCAGGCATTGGCGCCAGCGACTCATCTCTAATCAATTGGCAGGCGAATATGACACAGTTCCAGACGAATTTTGAAAACCTTGGTAACGCCTTGCAATCGGGGGACCTTACTGCTGCACAGCAGGCCTTTTCCACATTGCTACAGGGCACGTCTTCAAACAATAATCCGCAAGATAATATTCAGAGCGATTTTGACGCTCTGGGCAAAGCCCTTGACAGTGGTGATATGGCTGCGGCGAAAAAGGCGTTTTCAAAGCTGGAGCAAGATATGCAGGCATTAAAGACGTCTCGCCATCATCATCACCACAAACAAGCTGCGCAATCTGATGCAGATTCAAATTCACAAACTGTTTCAGACAATGCCGGCACTACATCTGGCAACATTGCGTCGGATGATAGTGTTAACACGCTGGTATAAACGAGAGCTGTAAAGCTTTTAACGGGCTTATCTGCCCTTGCTGGTTTCTGGCTGACAGAATAGTGCAGAAAAGCGGTCGATTTCTGCAAAATAAACTGCTTTAATGTCAGCTTTCCCAAAAACTTAGCATAGGATGAGTTTTTTATAGTACGGGACACTCCCCGAGAATCGTATCCTTGTCAGCGAAGTTGTGTGGTTTCCAGAACCTGCGGAGCCGAGTTATCACTATCGGTGCCCGTACCCGTACGGGTGCAGCGGTCTGTGCCAATAGCCGTGGTGCCAAACCCAACGGTCCCCGAACCAGACCCACGCGCCTCCCACCCAGACGTAGTCCGGACCCGGAGCCACAACAACCTGCTCGACTAACGGTGGCGGTGGCGCAGTCCCTACCACTCCAGCCACTTGAGCGGACTGAACCTGGGTCGGCGTGTTGATCATGAAGTCAATAATCTTTTCACTGACACCCGAGTTTTTGAGATCAATAATGTCCGCTGTGTTGAGGTGATAGACCGTGCGGGAGTTGCGAATCTGGCTAATGATGAGATCGTCGCTGATTCCGGCCTTCACCATCGCTTTGACGTCCATCACCGTCAACGGCTGGCTCTGTTCAACCCGTTGCAGTGTCTGCGGGGCTTGCGCCCTCAACTGCGCCTCCTGTTCCTGGTCCATTCCGTGCCCTATGAGGCCGCCGACCACTGCGCCCACAGCTGCGCCGACCAGTGGGGCGCCCGGCTGCCGAGCCGTGCTGCCGATGATTGCACCTGTTGCTCCGCCGGCCAAAGCTCCGGAAGCCGTGTAGTCCGTCCGACCTGACGGAGATGTGCAACCCACTATCGATATTCCCACGACCGCTACCACCAACAAATAACCGTACCGTTTCATGGTTCTCTTCTCATCTAAATTTAGTATTTCTTATATTACACGCTTGGCTACGCAACCAAGCCTTTCAATTCAACGATAATATCAAAACCTGCCCTAAATTATACAATAGCGCCAAAGTATTGTTCACGAATTTTATTGCTTTATCTGCCTACCAAGGCGCTCCCGACATAAGCATTGTGCTTCGTTTATCCAGTATCTAAAATCCTCCAATCTCCTGCCCAACTTTGTTATAATTACTGCGTAGTATTTGGGAAGGCGTTTTATGAGTCAAAAGGTCCAGTGCGAGTTGTGTCCGAGGGAATGTATCATTGCACCCGGTCAGAGCGGCGACTGCCGGGTCAGAATCAACATAGATGGCGTCTTGCGCACCGTCGTCTATGGCTATCCGTGTTCTATTAATATAGACCCGGTGGAGAAAAAGCCGTTATTCCATTTTCTACCCGGCACGCCAATTCTTTCGCTTGCAACGATTGGCTGCAATCTGCATTGCCTAAACTGTCAAAACTGGGAAATCTCACAGGCCAATCCCGAAGATTCGACCGCCTCGCTTGTTCCGCCCGAACAGCTCGTCGCATACGCCCGGCAATATAAGTCGCCATCAATCGCATATACATATACCGACCCGATTGCTTATTACGAATATGCTTATGATACCTCCCGGCTGGCCAAGCAGGCCGGTGTGCGTAATGTGCTGGTTACGGCCGCTTATTGTAATCCCAAACCATGGAAGCGCCTGCTCGAAGTTACCGATGCTGCCCGTGTTGACCTCAAAGGTATGAGTGATGATTTTTACCGAAAGTTTTGTTCGGGAACTGTTGGGCCTGTTCAGCAATGCCTTATAGATGCTGTTGCTATGGGTGTGCACGTTGAGGTGATAAATCTTCTTATTCCGACGCTCAATGACAAGCCAGATGATATCAGACGCCTGGCTCGGTGGGTCAGTACAAATCTCGGCAGCGATATACCTTTGCATTTCTCGCGTTTTTTCCCGCAGTACAAGATGCAGCATCTGCCGCCGACACCGTTGGACACACTTGACGTAGCCCGCCAGATTGCACTTGAAGAAGGCCTGTATTATGTTTACATAGGCAATATCCGCAGCCGCCAGGGCGAGAATACATATTGCCCCGGCTGCCATAAAATGTTAATCGAACGGCAGGAATATGTTGTCATGACAAACAGTCTGAAAGATGGCTGCTGTCCGGATTGCGGCAAAAAAATATACGGGGTGTGGAAATGACACGGCGAACTTTTCTGCAAAATATTTTAGCGGCAGGGTCAACGGTCTTAGTTGCCGGCTGGGTGTTGGCTAAAACCGTTTTGCCACGGAGATTCCTGTGGGCGAAGCCGTTGTCAAAATACCCTGGTCGGTTGAAAACCATCGCCAACATTAATTCACAATCTAAATGGAGTGGATAATATGTCTGATAGCGGCAATACAAACCAGGTGCGTAATTTCGTATGGAGTGTTGTTCTGGGTCTTTTACTCCTTGGCGTTGCTTATCTGTTTGAACCATATCTAACAGATCTGCCACAAATTCCTTTTGGGCCATATGTTCTGGAAATCACGCAATCTACCAAAGCTGCCGAAAATGAAGCCCAGAAACAACCGCAAATTGCCAGGTCCGTTCTGACTTCGCCGATGGGGCAGATGGGCTGGCATCCAAATGACCCCAATGTGCTGGCAAAACAAATCGAGGGCTTCTTTCAAAAAGCCCAGGTGCAACCTGCCGATGATACAATTGCCATTATAAGTCCTCACGCCGGCTATGCTTACTCGGGCCAAACAGCCGCTTTTGGAGTTAAGGCCGCGAAAGCAAAATACAAGCGAGTCATTGTCATTGGGCCATCGCATCAGGTCCCTATGCTGGATGTCCTCAGCGTTCCGGGAGATGTAACTCATTACAAGACCCCTCTTGGTGAAATACCGCTTGATACTGAATTTATAAATAAACTCTTACAATCCCCGCTCTTTAAGGACATTCCACAGGCATACAGGACCGAGCACAGCGTCTTAATGCAACTGCCTCTGCTGCAATACCGCCTCGGCGATTTCAAACTTGTCCCCATTGTCGCAGGCCAGTGCTCTCCGCAAACGGTGCAAAAGGTGGCCTCAATCCTGAAATCGCTGGTTGATAGCAATACCCTCGTTGTGGCAAGTTCCGATTTCGTTCACTATGGCCCCAATTATGACTATGTCCCATTTGACCAGAATATCCCCGATGGGCTTAAAAAGCTCGATATGGGCGCTTATGATTACATTTCAAAACTGGACAGCACCGGCTTTAGCCAATATTGCGATAGAACAGGCGCGACTATCTGCGGCCGGGTGCCGATTGCGATACTCCTTTCAATGCTTCCGTCCGGAACCAGGCCGGAATTGCTCAAGTACGCCAGATCCGGCGAGCTAACAGGCGATTTTACCAATTCCGTCAGTTATCTATCTGTTGCTTTTCACGGCGACTGGCAAAAACAAGCTAAGGTCGAGCCAGCAAAAACAGATACTGCACTGACGCAGGAAGACCATAACAACCTTTTACTGCTTGCTCGCAGAACAATCGATTTTTATCTGCGAAAAGGAAATGTCCCTACCCCTGAAGAATTGAATGTTCCGATAAGCGAAGCGATGAAGATTTCCAGAGCTGCGTTTGTGACATTGACAATAAACAAGGACTTAAGGGGCTGCATCGGCGACGTATTTCCTCGCCAGCCGCTGTATAAATCCGTAATCGCCAACGCAATTAACGCCGCGGTCAATGACTGGAGATTTACGCCTGTTACGAAAGGCGAGCTCAGCAGTATCAAAATTGAAATATCTGCTCTTACGGTGCCGCAACCTATCGACTCATACAATCAAATCCGGCTCGGCACGGATGGTATTGTTCTGAGTAAAGCAGGTTATTCGGCCTTATTTTTGCCTCAGGTTGCTCCGGAACAGAAGTGGACCCTCGAAGAGACATTGATGCACTTATCCATCAAGGCAGGTCTGTCTCCGGACGGCTGGAAAAAAGACGCGAGCTTCCTTGTATTCCAGGCCGAAGTTTTCGGTGAAAAATAATGATGTCCCCTTGCCGCGCCGAAATTAGTGCCACTTGTAATTCCGCGTTTTCAGCCGGCGTGACCCGCGGTTTCGTGATATTTGCCTATGGCCTGTTCTCAATCTCCGCTCAAACACTTGTCTTCAGAGAGTTCATTACTTCTTTCGAAAGCAACGATATCACTATCGGTATATTTTTTGCCTGCTGGTTTCTATGGATTGCCATCGGCACAATGCTGGTCAACGCAAGCAAACGTCTCACCGACTTCCTGCTTGCAAATATTGAACTGCTCTACCTGAGCTATATTCCCGCCTTTGTTCTTCAGGTGCTGTTAATTATTCATATACGTCAGCTTGCGGGCATTGCCCCTTATACGCTTTTGCCCATCTCTGCCGCCTTGCTTTTGAGCGCATTGGTTAATGCCCCCGTCAGCTTCATCACCGGCTTACTTTTCCCTCTAACCTGTCGCTGGGTCGCCCTCGAAACCACGCCTGCTGTCTCGCGGGTTTACCTGCTCGAATCGCTTGGCAGCTTCATCGGCGGTCTTGGCACAACGGTGCTGCTGACATTTGGTATAAGTTCCGTTAAAATTTTTCTTCTTCTCGCTTTTATTCTTTCACTTGCTGTCCTGCCGTCTTTTTTTGTGGTGTCGCATCATTCGCGCAAGAAAACTCTTCCGCCGGTTTTTCTGCTGGTTCTTATTCTTGGTTTTGCAGCGGCGTTCGGCGTCGATAAACCGCTTGCCCATTATTTGCGCACCGTAAAGTGGTCCCGCCTTCTCCCGGCGGATTCTCTTACCGGCTCCTTTCAGACCGCACAGGCCGAATACCTCTATGGCCTTTACCAGAACCAGTGGGTCGCCGTCCGTGAAGGCAGTGTTGTCGAGGCCGTCCCCGACCCGACTTCCGCCGGAAGAATTGTTGCTCTTACGCTATCGCAGAATCTGAAGGCATCTCGTGTTCTCGTAATTGGTTCGGGACTCGCCCTTTGTCGTGAGTTTCTGCAGCTTCCGCAAATTGACAGTGTTGTCTGGGCTAATCCTGACAGCGAGTATATCCGTCGTGTCCTGGAATTTGTGCCGCGACAAATGAGCATCTCTGATAAGCGATTTGAGAGTTTTACGGATGACCCGCGTGCTTTGTTGAGCCGGCAAAAAGAACGATTCGACCTTGTAATCATCAATCTTCCCGACGCAACAAGTTCAATCCTGAATCGTTACTTTACAATCGAGTTTTATGAGCAGTTGAAAACCGCTCTCGGCTCTTCAGGCGTACTTGCTGTTCGTATTCCAGCCGGCGAAAACATTATGGGTACTGAGCTTGCCACTATCGGCGCTTCTACAAAGCTTACGCTCGAACAGATTTTCTCTCATATTGCCCTTGTGCCCGGCGACAACTCCTGGTTTATCGTCTCCGACTCTAACAACCTTACAGGCGACCCCGGCATACTGCGGGAACGTTTCGCCTCCATTCCAAACGCTGCTAATTCATATCCGCCTAATGGTCTTTTGAGTATCTACCTGCCCGACCGAGCCGCCAAGGCATTCGACGCATATAACGCCGTTGACCTGCCCGCCGAGCATCTTCTCAATCGCGATTCGAGACCGCTGGCCAATCTCTACGCCCTATTGCTCGCGGCCAAAGAATCCGATGCGCCTGTAACTTTGTTTTTCAAGCATCTTTTGCTTGCCGGCCTTCCGGTATTTTTAGTTCCAGTTATCATTTACGTTATTTTGCGATTGATATTTATTCTGACTTTACCCGCTGCCGCCAGGCCGGCAACCTTTGACTTCACATTTCTGATTTTCTCCACGGGTGCTGTCGGTATCGGTGTCGTAATCGTTTTGATGTATCTCTACCAGACCCGTTTCGGTTCCCTCTATCTTCATATAGGCGCAATATCTTCGATGTATATGGCTGGCCTCGCCGCAGGCGCAACAATCGCCAATCGCCTTCTACAAAGGAAATATTTGCGGAATTCTGAGTCGCTTCTTATGACGGTCCTGTTGGTCCATTGTGCTGTTCTGGCAGCCGTTGCCTTTTGGCCTGCTTCGGGCTGGTCTCATATCAGTTTCGCAGTCGCATTTATTGTCTGCGGCTTGTGCGCCGGTTCTTACTTCCCGATAATTGGCAATCTTTTGGCCGTGAACGGTTTGAATACCACACAGGCATCTGTACGGCTCGAATATGCCGACCATATTGGTGCGGCGGCAGGGGGGCTGTTAGCCGCCCTTGTTCTTATTCCCATACTTGGCGCAAAGATTACAATACTGATGTTCATATTACTCACCCTTGCCAACCTGCCCGCAACTTTGTTGAGGATAGACCGTCCGGGGAAATTCTTCGTATCACCAATTTTTCGTTCAGCAGGTTATGCACTGTTTGGCATTGCTGTATCGCTAATCCTTTGCTCAAATCTGCTCGTTACTGCAGGCGCCAGATTTACTCCTGCGCTTCCGCTACGCGAAGCTCAGGTCTTGGTCGGCTCGCTCCGACTTGAAGCCGCAACTATCGCCCTGCCCAATACAGTCAGGACAGCGACCTATTTTAAAACCTACGACGCCAACGACAAACTCGCGGGTTTCATTTTTAGTTCCGCTGACCTTGCCCCGAATGTCCAGGGATTCGGCGGCAAAATAAATATCGCCATTCGCACCGATGCCGCAGGCAATCTCCTTGATTTTCACATAATTAGTTCGAATGAAACTCCCTCTTATCTCGATATGCTCACTAACTGGCTGCCTTCGCTAAAAGACCACACCCTTTTCAGTCCTCAGCCATTCGCAAATGTCGATACTGTCACAGGCGCGACCGTCAGTTCAAAAGCAGTCCTCGAATCTCTCGCCCAGTCAGGCAGCGCCTTCGCTACTCAAATCCTCGGCCAAAACGCTCAGCAAAAAACGACTACGACCGCTCACGGGCTGCTCGATTCACAAGGCATATATCTTGTCTTTGCTTTTCTCATCACTCTGCTTGTCATATATCGGGGCGGCTTGCGGACACGATTGTTTGTCCTCGGTTTTAACGTTCTCCTCGGCGGTATTTTTCTCAACGCCCAGTTTTCTACCGAACAGATTGCTTCTTTGTTGTCATTGGCTATCCCTCTTTCAGTATCGACGGGAGCATTTATTCTTGCAATCGCAGCGCCGTTGCTGGCTATTGTTTTTGGCAACATCTATTGCGGGTATCTGTGCCCCTTCGGCGCCTTGCAGGAATTTATCGGTTATGTTCTGCCGGCCCGGTTCAGGCCGATTCTGTCAAGGGAGCAGATGCAAAAAGGAAGATTCGTCAAATTCGTCGTTCTTTTTGTTCTCGTGGCTGCGTTTTTCCTGTCTCGAAATCATAATACTCTTGCCATCGACCCGTTGATTAGGGTCTTCAGTTTCAGGCATTTTAACGGGCCCCTGCTGCTCATCGCAGCCGTGGCGGTTATCGGCTCTTTTTTCTATTCGCGTTTCTGGTGCCGGTATCTGTGTCCTGCCGGGGCATTTTTGTCGCTGTTTAATAAAATCGCAATATTCAGTCGGTTTTTGCCTGCGAAGCGATACGCCAACTGTGAATACGGGTTGAGCTTCAATGACAAGCTCGATTGTATCTATTGCGACAAATGCCGATATGAGAAAAAATCCGTTGTAGCTGAATCATCTGCCGGTTTTGCCTCTCGCTATTTTCTCCCGGCGGTGCTTGTAATTGCTATTGGTATTACTTCTGTGTCTGTCGAAAGCTTCATCAGGGAATTGCCGGTTCCCTCGACCGCCGTTGCGGCATCGCCTTCGGCGGGACAACCCAGAAACGTCGATACACAGAAAATTAAAAACATGATTCGTGAAAACAAACTGTCGGAACACGAAGCCGATTTCTATAAAAAGACGGACTCCCAATAAACCTTTTAGTTACCCGAATTTTGTTTTTCTGGAGATAGAGTTGGAGAACAGCAGCAGACAAGTTGCGATAAAAATTGTTGTCGCCGTGGCCCTTTTAGCCGGCGTTTATTTTTATGTGGCGGAAAAAATGCGCCAGCCGGTTGAAATCGACGGCGGCTACCGCGAGGTGATGGGGACATTGGTGCGAGTAGTGGCGGTGACAGAACACCAATGGCAGGGCAAACGCTGCATCGAGGCGGGATTTGAACAACTCAAACGAATCGATGCGATGATGAGTGATTACAAGAATGACTCCGAGCTAAGCAGGGTCAACCGCGAGGCATTTACAAACCCCGTCAAGGTCAGCCCCGAACTTTTTGAAATACTTCAAAAAAGCGTCAGGTTCAGCCGGCTTTCCAATGGTGCGTTTGATGTTACCGTCGGGCCTTTGGTGGACCTATGGCATAAAGCGGGCGAGGCGAATACCGTGCCTGACGAAAATACCCTTGCCACCGCCAAAGCTCGCGTCGGATTTGAAAAACTGATACTGGATGCGAATGAGCGAACAGTGCGGTTTGCAGTTAAAGGGATGCGTCTGGATTTGGGCGGTATAGCAAAAGGTTACGCGGTCGATAAGGCCGTTGAGGTGATGCGGCGGGAGGGGGCCATTGGCGGTATGGTCTGTGCGAGCGGCGATATACGCTGCTTCGGCAAACCGGCAGACAAAGACACCTGGCGGGTTGGTCTGCAAAACCCAGTTGCGGCAAACCCGTCGGACTCGAATGGCGCCATTGGCGCAGAACAGGTGTTGATGGTCTTGAAAGTGAATGATATGGCGGTTTCAACAAGCGGCGACTACAGGCGATTTGTAACCATAGGCGGAAAGAAATATAGTCACATCATTGATACGAACACTGCGACAGGGGCAAACAAGTTAAGCAGCGACACCATCCTTGCCGCAAATGCTGTGGATACGGATGCACTTTCAACGGCTGTAAATGTAATGGGGGCTGAAAAGGGCCTTGCGCTTGTTGAGTCGCTGGACGGCGTCGAGGCCATCCTGATTACCGTTGGGCCGGAGTACAAAGTTGTCAAAAGCGGCGGAGCAGACGCGTATTTACGGTAACATGGGTTGCACAATCACAAAACTGACACATTTTGCCATTTTTGAAACTTTTTGAGAATGAAACAGTTGACAGACAAAGCCGGAAACTGTTATTACATAGGCGGTTACAGATTTTGAGGCGGTGTAGCTCAGTTGGTTAGAGCATGGGATTCATAAGCCCGTCGCCTGCTCGTAACCCCTTCCTGCGTAAGAGCTTATGGCTGCTTTTTAGTGTCAAAATGAGGATTGCAAGTGATTAACTAATCGTTTACAAGTGAACTTACAGTGGCAAACCACTGGCGACTGACACTTTTTTGACACCGTTGAGAATGCTTGACTAAATCCTTCAATCGATGCTATAGCTGCTAACGAAGAACAATAGTAGTGATTACAGTCAAACCTTATTGGTGATACGTGCCGCTTTTATCTTTTTCAGTAAAACAACCTAATTTCATATCTTTCCGGCATTTTAGTTTAACAAAGTTTTTACATTAAACTAATCATTTGCTAACATAAGCAGCGGATACTATCCAAAAAACATAGGGAAAGGACTACAAGTGGTCAGAGGAAGCATACTTGCTGTAGATGACGAAGAAGATGTGCTGGAACTGGTGCGGTATAACTTCAACAAAGAAGGATTCAAGGTTGAAACAGCCATTACCGGCGAAGAAGCACTGAAAAAAGCGAAGGCCAACCCGCCAAGCGCGATACTGCTTGACCGTATGCTACCGGGGATAGACGGCATCGAGGTTTGCAGGCAGCTTAAGGCCGATTCAAAAACCAGTTCTATCCCTATAATAATGCTTACCGCCAAAGGTGAGGAGTCAGATGTTGTTTCAGGCCTGGAGGTAGGCGCGGATGATTATGTTACAAAGCCGTTTAGCCCCAAGGTCCTTATCGCCAGGGTTCGGCGGATTCTATACAGGGCAACAGCGGCAAAGCAGGAAAATACGCCTGTCAAGATTCACGATTTGACCATAGACCCGGCCCGATACGAGGTGAAACTCAAAAACAAGCCGATTGAACTGACCTTTACGGAGTTTATGATTCTTTATACGCTGGCGAAGAGGCCGGGATTAGTGCTGAGCAGATACAATATAGTTGACGCGATTCGCGGGAGTAATTATGTTGTGACCGACCGGGCTGTGGATGTTCAGATTGTTTCTTTAAGGCGCAAGCTCGGCCAGTTCGGAAAATATATTGAGACCGTAAGAGGCGTGGGCTATCGTTTCAAGGACTAATGGATGGCGAAAAGGCGTCTGCTTTGGCAGCTTTATCTTCCCTACCTGATAATTACTATCCTTGCGCTTGTTCTTTTAAGCTGGTATGCGTCTTATTCGTTCCGCTGGTTTTATTATGATGAGATTGCACAAAATCTCGAATCGAGGATTCAGCTTGCGGGCCGGCAGATTTTGCCTGCTGTGAACCAGAAAAATTTCGACGAGGTTGACCAGTTATGCAAATTGCTTGGTCAAACCGCCGGGATTCGTCTGACGATGATACTCCCTGACGGCCGGGTTGTCGGCGATTCGGACCAGCAGCCGGCCAATATGGAAAATCACGCGGACCGGCCTGAGTTCAGGCAGGCGATGAACGGGCGGACCGGCAGAAGCGTGCGATTCAGCGACACCCTTGGCAAAAATATGATGTATATCGCTGTGTCTCTCAAAGAGCAGGAGCAAACAATAACGGATTCGACAAGCTCACCGCTGGCGGTTGTTCGCGGGTCGCTTTCGGTTATCGCTGTTGACAAGGCGCTAAATGATATTTACACAAAAATCATCTGGGGAATGGTGGGGGCGGCGGTTTGTGCAGCCGGCGTAACTTTAGTTGTATCTCGTAAAATAACCCGGCCAATCGAACAAATGAAAGACGCCGCGAAGCGGTTTGCCGCGGGACAGTTAGACCACAGGGTTCCCGTTCCGGACTCTGAGGAACTCGCCGAGCTTGCAGGGGCGCTTAACGAAACCGCTGACCGTCTAAAGCGGACAATCGAAACCATAACAAACCAGAAGAACCAGCTTGAAGCGATTTTAAGCAGTATGGCTGAAGGCGTAATAGCTGTGGACTCGGACGGACGAGTCGTGAACATCAATAAAAAGGCGACGCAGCTTCTTGAGATAGACAGCGTCTCGGCTACAGGGCACAGTATTGAAGAGGCAATCAGGAACGTGGATATCCAGCGATTTATGCGATATACCCTGATGTCCTCTGCGCCAACTGAAGAGGATATTACTCTGTCGGCAGAGCAGCCCGTTTCGCTGCGGGCGAGGGGCACATACCTCACCGACCATCAGGGCAATAAAAGCGGGGCTGTTATCGTATTGAGCGACATGACGAGGATGCAGCGGCTGGAAAATATCAGGCGCGACTTTGTGGCCAACGTTTCTCACGAGTTGAGGACGCCGATTACTTCCATCAAAGGTTTTGTTGAGACACTCTTGGACGGGGCAATTAACGAACCCGAACAGGCGCAGCGATTTCTCAACATTATAGCTGGTCATACCGACCGGCTGATGGCGATTATCGAGGATTTACTTAGCTTGTCCCGTCTGGAAGAAGACGGCCAGACGAGAATGATTGCGAGGGAGCATTTGAAAATCAGACCCGTGCTGGAATCGGCAGTTGAGCTTTCCGGTCCGAAGGCGGGCGACAAGAAAATCAAAGTCGATATCAATTGTGACGACGATTTGGAGGCATTGATAAATCCGACTTTGCTTGAGCAGGCGGTTTTGAATCTCGTTGATAACGCCATTAAATACAGTTCCGCTGAAAGCACGATTCAGATAAGCGCACGCGCAGCGGATTCGACAAGCTCACCGCAGGCCGAGAAGGAAGTGATTATCGCGGTGAAGGATTCCGGCTGCGGCATAGAAAAGAGCCATCTTTCACGAATATTCGAGCGGTTTTATGTTGTTGACAAGGCCCGCACGAGGAAACTCGGCGGAACGGGTCTTGGTCTTGCGATAGTCAAGCACATCACCAATTTGCATGGCGGCTCGGTAACGGTCGAAAGCTCTCCCGGCCAGGGCAGCACCTTCACTATTCACCTGCCTATCAGATAAACATTTTCTCGACTTACTCCAACAATCTCCCTTAATTAACGCAATTCTAACATCAATTTAACAGGCCTTTAGCGGAGCTCAAATAATATCCTAAACGGGTACGATGCTATCCGGGGTGGTCTCGGGTCAGCGTTCAAGTAATAGAAAAGTGTTTTGTGGAGGTACGAGTAATGAATAAATTAAGGATGATTTGTGGGTGTCTGCTGCTGGGCCTGGTCTTCGCCTGCAGCGCCAGGGCCGACGAAATCAGCGATATGAAAAAGCAGATAGCTGATATGCAGGCCAGGTTAGACCAGATGGAAGCGCAGCAGAAGAAGGTTGTCGCCGAGGAGGTCAACAAGGCCGTAGAGCAAAAGCAGACAGCATTGCCGGACAGTATCAAATGGGTAGAGAACATGAAAATCAGCGGCGATTTGCGATACCGCTACGAAGGGATTGATTCACAGAGCAAAGGTAAATGGTCGAGCAAGGGCGAAAGCGACAGCATAGAACGAAACCGACTTCGCGCTAGGATTGGAATTTACGACAAAATAAATGATGAAGTTGACGTCGGTTTCCGGCTTGGCAGCGGGTCAAACGGCGACCCTACTTCTACAAACCAGACCGAGGGGGATGCTTTCAGCAAAAAACCGATTTGGCTCGACCAGGCATACTTTGACTGGCATCCAAAAGACATAGCGAGCTTCGACTTCATAGGCGGCAAAATGCCCAGGACATTCTACCGTGTCGGCGACAACCAGTTAATCTGGGACGACGATTTGAATCCGGAAGGACTGGCTGCCAAATACGAAATGCCGATTAACGATTCGTTAAAGGCATATATCAACGGAGGCGGATTCTGGGTTGGAAATCCCGATAATCCCGACACAACACCTTCGGCTGCCGCATCGCTTTGGGAGATACAAGGTTATCTTAAAAACACCTTCGAGGACAAAAGTTACGTCCTGGGCGGCATGAGCTTTTACTCATACGGAAACTTAAAAGACCAGAACGACCTCACCAAACTCTGGAAAGGCAGTTCCAACTTCCTTGGCAACACGGCGGCCGCCGGAAATTACAAATACGGCTTCGACATCGTCGAGGGATTCGTGGAATACGGCACTAAAATTGCGGATTATCCGGTCGCAGTGTATGGCGATGTTGCTCATAACACGGATGCGCCCAGTTCATATAACAATGCCTGGCTTATCGGCGCGACGTTCAACAAAGCCAAAGACCCCGGCTCATGGCAACTCGGCTATAACTATCGCGAAGTTCAGTCCGATGCCGTGGTAGGCCAATTCAACGATTCCGATTTTGATGGCGGCGGGACAAATGCCAGGGGGCACTGGTTTAACTTCACCTATCAGTTAGCGAAGAATTTTCAGACCGCCCTGACCTACTTCATCGATGAAAATATAACCACGAACGATAAATATCGCCGACTGCAGGCGGATCTGGTGTTCAAGTTTTAAAGATGATTTGCTCTAACGAAAGATTAACTGATTACTAACACGGTTTTAACAATGTTCGCTTAGATTGAGTGAAAAGGAGACAACGAAATGAAGAGATTGGTGTGTAGTTTGGCTTTGCTGGCACTCGCAGCCACAGGCTTGGTGCGGGCGGAGACATTGCAAATCGACGGCTCGACAACCGTAGGCCCGATTGCAGATGCTTTCGCGGAATATTTTATGAGGACCAACCCGGGCCTTGAGATTACCGTAAAAAAGACCGGCAGCGGCGACGGGGCTGCCGCCTTGATTGACAGCCGATGCGACATAGCGACTATGAGCCGGTTCATGAAGGATAAAGAGTTTAAAGCGGCTGTTGACCACAACGTATTGCCCGTCGCACACGCGATTGCTATGGACGGCGTATGTATCATCGTGCATCCGTCGAACACCGTTACCGCATTAACTACAGCCCAGGTGCGTGATATTTACGCAGGCAAAACCAAGAACTGGAAAGAAATAGGCGGCCCTGATGCGGAAATAGTGATTGTCAGCAGAGACACGTCGTCGGGAACATACGAGACGTTCAACGATAAGATTATGGAAAAGGAAAAGCTGGCCAGTAACGTCGAATACGTCAACTCGAATCCGCAGGCACAGGCGAGAGTGAAAACCACCGCCGGGGCAATCAGCTATGTCGGTATTGGTTTCGTTGATGCCGACGTCAAGGCGTTGAAAATAGACGGAATTGCGCCGACAAAGCAGACGATTTCAAACGGCACTTACCCTGTCGCGAGACCTTTGTTCATGTTCACGAATGGCTATCCTAAACTTGGGTCAACGGTCTTTAAGTTCTGCACGTTCTATCTGACCGAAAAAGGCCAGGAAATTATTTTAGCGAAGGGGTTTGTTCCTGTGACGAATTACTAATTACCTGTTGTTGGAGAGTTTAGCGATTAAAGCAAAGCAGGGAACTTTACTGGACACGTTAGCGCCGGCGGCCGATTCACATCGGCCGCTGGTGCTTACACCGACCGAGGATATCAGGGGTTTTCTTACGCTTCACCTCGGCCGGGCGGCCCTTTTTCTTGTTACATGCACGTCTGTTCTGGCGGTGTTCCTGATTTTCCTGTTCGTAATCAGGGAGGCGCTGCCGTTTCTTGCCAATTTCAGCATAAAAGAGTTTCTCACAAGCACTGCCTGGTATCCTGAAGCGGTCACACCAAAATTCGGGACACTGGCGTTACTGGTTGGGTCGGGCTATGTAACAATTGTCTCGATTATATTTGCTGTGCCGGTAGGGATTTTGGCCGCGGTTTTCCTGAGCGACATCGTCTCGATGAAAATCAGGAACATCATAAAGCCGATTATTGAGATTCTCGCGGCGATACCATCGGTTGCTTACGGCTTTTTCGCGGTGATGGTTCTGGCTCCGTGGATGCAGCAGAAGTTCGGCTTTTCCACGGGTACCAACGCCCTTAATGCGTCGCTTATTTTAGGCGTGATGGCTTTACCCACGATAATAAGTGTTTCGGAAGATTCAATCTCAGCGGTAGGAAGGGAATTGAGAGAGGCGTCATACGGATGTGGTGCGACGCGGATGGAGACCATTTTCAAAGTTGTCATACCAGCCGCACACAGCGGGATAATCGCCGGTATAGTGCTTGGAATGATGAGGGCAATCGGCGAGACGATGGTCGTATGGATGGCGTCGGGAAACGCAGCGCAGATACCGCATCCGTGGTGGGACTTGTCACAATCGGTTCGGACGTTGACAGCGACAATCGCTGGCGATATGGGCGAGACAGAAAAGAGTTCCCCTCATTACAGGGCGCTTTTCGCAGCGGGATTGCTGCTGCTGGTTATAACTTTGTGCCTGAATATGGTCAGTGAATATTTTCTGATACGAGCCAAACGAGCAGGCGGGAAACACTGATGAGACCGAGTATCCGAATCGCGATAGACAAGTTCTTCACCGTTGTTGCGGGAGCTTCGGTGGTTTGCCTGTGCTTAGTGCTTGTGGGCGTACTGGGGCCTATGCTTTGGCGTGGAGGTTCGGCGGTTGTATTCAAGGGGACAATCGAGTTCAGAAAGATGCAATTAGTGCTATTTGGCCGGGGCGATGAAGACAAGATTGCGGCGGAGAGCAGACAGGCGGGAGTCGCTCGGGCGAAAATTTACAGCACAATCGAAAGATTCAAAGGCGGTATCGATTCCGAGAACCTCATAGAGAAGGCAAGACAAATTTACCGTCAGTTCGGAAATGACCTCCAGCAAACAAATATGTCTGCGGAGGATGTTGCTGAACTGAGGTCTGTAACAAGACAGATTCGTGACCGGCTCGAATCGGCTTTCGCAAGCTCAAACACGGCTGAAGTGAACGAATCCTTAGCATACGTCCTCAACTTCAAAGATGACCCACGGCTTAAGAATACTTCTGCGGCGGGTCTCATTGGGCTTGCCGAACAATATAGCAAAGACATACACGGAATTAATCTTGCCGAACGGCAAAGGTATTATCAGGAAATTCGTCAGGTGGAGGATATTTTAACCGAACTATTGGGTCCCGCGCCTGGAACGGCAACGCATGCTTTGATGATGAATCGTTTCGGGGCCACCCGCTGGGACCTGGCACAAAAGCTGCTTGGCCGGTTGTTATGGTATGAGGAATGGATTAAGCAGGGACCGGGACAGCCGATGGTCAGGCGTCTAACGCCTCGTTCACAGAGGTTTGCCGGCACGGAGATTGAGGGCCTTTTCGCTTACATTCAGCAGAATCTGCCCGAAATGCTCAGGCCAAAACCGACTTTTTACTGGCAGTATTTCACAGATGACAGCACTCCCGGGCATTACTTCGGCGGCGTAGGCCCTGAAATCCTCGGAACACTTTTATTAACAATACTCGCTATGCTTTTTGTCGTGCCTTTCGGCGTTATTTCCGCCGCCTATCTGGTGGAATGCGCATCCGATAATCTTGCCATGAGAATTATCAGGATGAGCATCAATACCCTCGCGGGCGTCCCCAGTATTGTTTTCGGGCTTTTTGGACTCGCGTTTTTCGTATTGTTTTTTCTGCCAATGTTTGGAGCTCCTTCAAAGGGATGTATTCTGGCCGCTTCGATGACGCTGGCCGTATTGACATTGCCTGTTATGATACGAGCAAGCGAAGAGGCGATTCGAGCCGTGCCCCAGACCTACAAAGAGGCGTCACTGGCATTGGGGGCAAGCAGATTTTGCACATTTGTCAAAGTGACTCTGCCGGCGGCGCTGCCGGGGATTCTAACAGGCGTAATACTGAGCTTGAGCAGGGTTGCAGGCGAGACAGCTCCCGTACTGTTTACAGGGGCGGTTGCGCTTGGGCCGATACCCAAATCCATATTTGACCCGACACGCACGCTTTCCTACGGCAGTTATGATATGGCCGTCGGCGACAAACTGGCCGCTATGGTGCCGCATAACCAGTTCGGGATGGTCGTAACGCTGGTGCTGCTGATCCTTTGCCTTAATACTGTGGCAATTGTTCTTCGTTCAAGGGTATTTAGGAAACTATCGGGTCATTAAACAATGGCAACGATGCGACTGTTACAATCAGTGGGGAAAAAGAGGTCTGAACCTATTATGAAAGAGAATATGCGCGACAAGACAGCCCAAAACGGCCAAACCGCACAATGTGCCTGTCCAATAATAAGCTCAAAGGACTTCAGTTTTTACTATGGCACAACGATGGGCGTGAAGAACATTACGATGAATATAAATCCGTGTAGCGTTACCGCGATAATCGGCCCCAGCGGCTGCGGCAAAAGCACGTTTCTTCGCAGCATAAACCGTATGAACGACCTCATACCGGGTATTCGGACGGAAGGTAAGCTGGTCGTGGACGGTCAGGACATCTACGACAAGCGGGTCAATCTCGTAAATCTTCGTCAGCAGGTCGGGATGGTCTTCCAAAAACCAAATCCATTTCCCAAAAGCATATTCGACAACGTAGCATACGGCCCACATCTGCAGGGCATCACAAAAAGAACAGCCCTGGATGAAATTATCGAACAAAGCTTGAAGGCATCTGCCCTGTGGGAAGAAGTAAAAGACAATTTGAGGAAATCCGCTTTGGCTCTTTCCGGTGGCCAGCAGCAACGGCTGTGCATCGCACGAGCGCTTGCGACTAAGCCGCGGGTGTTGCTTATGGATGAGCCGTGTTCCGCTCTTGACCCGCTCGCCACGGGTAAAATCGAAGACCTTATCAATCAGCTAAAAGATAATTACACAATTGTTATTGTTACTCACAATATGCAGCAGGCGGCACGCGTCAGTGAGATGACCGCGTTCTTCTGCCTCGGCGAGCTTATAGAATATGATGTTACCTCAAAGATTTTCGAGAACCCATCCAACAAGAATACGGAAGATTACATAACAGGCAGATTCGGATAATATTTTGGTGTCATTGCAAGCGAAGCAATCTCGACCATAAAAGAAAAAGGAATTTAAAAATGCCGATTCATTTACAGAGAGAAATTGAGAACCTGAAAAAGAAACTGCTGACACTAAGCGCCAGAGTTGAGACGGCCGTGCGTGACGCGACGCTTTCGATTGAGAACCGCGATTACGACCTCGCCCAGAGGATAATTCAAAACGACCCCAGGATTGACAGTATGGAGGTAGGGATAGAGGAGGACTGCCTCAAGATTCTCGCCCTGCATCAGCCGGTCGCAATTGATTTGCGTTTTATCGTTGCCGTGCTGAAAATCAATAATGACCTCGAACGCATCGGCGATTTGGCGGTGAATATCGCGGAGCGTTCAGCGTTTCTGTCTAAACATCCTCCCGTTGGTTTTTCTCTGGGTCTGATTGAAATGGTTGATAAAGTGCAGGATATGCTCAAGCACAGTTTGGATGCGCTTATAGGCCTCAGCTCCGGCCTGGCTCACGAGGTTTGCGCAAGCGATGATGCCGTTGACGCGATGAACAGACAGATGTATATCAAAATTCAGGATGCCATCAGAACTAATCCCGAACAACTGGAGTCGCTGATTCACCTGTTGTCTGTGTCAAGACACCTGGAGCGGATAGCCGACCACGCTACCAATATCGCCGAGGACGTCATCTATATGGTCGAGGGGCAAATCGCCCGCCATCGCACAGAAGATTACAAATAATTATTACATCCACTATACTGCTGCGAGTTCCTGCTCTATTTCGTCTTCCACGTTTATTGGTCTTCGTTCATGAGATCTCATGATATGAACCGCCATTTCTTTAAAATCTTTGGACTCAAAGCTGCAGTCATAGCATCGCCAGAAATCTCCGTGAAAGACAGGCAGTTGTCGCCGGTGTTGTATAAGCTCAAAAAAGATTTCAAGATCTCGTTCATTGAAGAAACCTGTCAGCACGATTCTCTCCTCCGAAGCCGAAAGGCTAAAATCTGCACGTCGTTTTTGTGATATGGCTCTAAATCCCATTTTTGAACCTCCTTGCGTAAATTAACCGCATAATCACACCAGGCAATTAAGTTATTGTTACTTGTCGATTATTGAGTGTAGAAATGAGGCGTTAGTGTAATGTTAGATTCTGTTGTTTTTCGGATTAATTGTTCAGTATTCCAAGGCCATTTAGAAGACAGAACATACTATTACTTGTGTATTTGACTGTAATCGCAACCATTTTTATGCCGATAATGTCTTTAGCAATGAGAGGATTAATTTATGAACCTGATAGAAAAACTAATGGTCAAACCCGGACATAAAGCAAAACTGTCCGACTGGGACCCGGATTGCACGGGCAAATACGAGAGCAAGGAACTGGCGATGCCGGTAATGGATAAGCTTGGCGACAAGATAGCGAAACTACAATACCTGCTATTTGCGGAGAATAAGCGTGCGATGCTGATAGTGCTTCAGGCGATGGACGCCGGCGGCAAAGACGGGACAATCCGGACGGTAATGGGGCCGATGAACCCACAAAGCTGTAAGGTTACGTCGTTCAAGGGACCGACGGACGAGGAGTTGGCGCACGATTTTCTGTGGCGCGTTCACAGGTTTGTGCCTCGCAAGGGCGAGGTGCGGATATTCAACCGTTCGCACTATGAGGATGTGCTGATTGTCCGTGTGCATAACCTTGTGCCTAAATCAATATGGTCGAAGCGATTCGAGCAGATAAATAATTTCGAAAAGCTGTTAGCTGAAAGTGACATTCACGTTATCAAGTTTTTCCTGCACATCAGTAAGAGCGAGCAGAAGAAGCGTTTCAAGGAACGCCTTGATGACCCGACAAAGCACTGGAAGGCGGAGCCGGCGGATTTCGAAGAGAGAAAATACTGGGACGAATATACTGAGGCGTACGAGGATGTGCTGACCAGATGCAGCACCGATTACGCGCCGTGGTACGTTGTACCTGCCAATCACAAGTGGTTCAGAAACCTGGCAATTTCGGAAATACTGGTTCATGAATTTGAGAAGTTAAAGATGAAATTCCCGGAACCACGCTATGATATTTCCAAGCTGAAGATAAAATAGCGGCGTCTAATCGACATCAGTTTCCCGAGTTCCACGTTTAACACGCAATCCGTCTAACATTATTTTAACAATTAAATAACAGTTCTCTAATCATCAAATGCGACAATATAATCCGATATATAGTTAAGTTACTGCCTGTCTTACTGTTAAGTTAATGTTAAGCTGGGCAAAGCCGATAAAGGCACAGGCGATATTAAAAACAATGAGGGCAAGGAATTGAAAACAGCGGCGATACTTGAAGATGCGATTAGGTTGTGCGGTGGGGATGATTTTGAGCATCGACATGCCAGGCAGGTGGCGAAGTTATCGCTTAAATTATTTGATAAACTCCAGCCATTGCACCGGATGGGCAACAGCGAGCGAATCTGGCTGAAAGTAGCTTCTTTATTGCATGATGTGGGCAAGAGTGTCAGCGGCGAATATCACAATAAAGCGTCGCGGGATATCATAGTCAATGAGGCGAATTTGCCGTTCAGAAAGCGCGTTCGCAAAATGATTGGGCTTGTCGCGAGGTACCATCGGGGGGCATTGCCCAGTGATTCACACAAGTATTATCGCGGATTGAAAGACGATGAGAAGCAATGTGTAAAAGTATTGGCGGCAATTCTTCGGTTTGTAGATGGTTTGGACGCGGGGCATAAAGAGCTGGTTACGGATTTGGCGTGCGAGGTGGGCGGGTAATTATTTATATTGTCGGAGACGAGGGGATAGATTTTCACAAGGCCGTGCGGAAGGCGGATTTGTTCGAGGATGTATTCGGATACGAGGTTGAGGTGAGAGCAGCGGCAGCAGGGAAAGTTCGCGGCATAAATCTTGATTCCAGTCGCTCAAGAATGTATGCTAACGCAGCGTAGGGCATACAAGATAAGCGGAGACATCTTATGGGGCGACTGGTAATACTTTCGGGACCGTCGTGTGTCGGCAAAGGCCCGTTGCACAGGGCACTTAAGGTAATTTCCCCGCAATTAACAAGCGAGATATTAATTTTGCAATTCGGACGGGCTGCTGCCCTTGAGTTGGAGTCAATTTTGTGGCTGGTTCAAGTGAAATAACAACGGTTGATATGAGTTATCAGTTTCTGGCGTGCCAGTATATCAAGGTACAGGTGTGTGAGTTGAGCCGGCATCTGCGAGGCGCCCGACTTGCGCGGGATACCGAGTATGTTCACCAGGCCAGAGTCGCTTCTCGCCGGCTGCGGGCGGCACTGAGGATGTTTAACGGATGCTTTCCCGATGCGCAGATGAAAAAATGGCAAAAGCAGATTAAGCAATTAACCAGCCGGCTTGGCGCGGCCAGAGACGCCGACGTACAGGTTGAGTTTCTCAAGGATTTCATATCGAAGATTCCGCCCGCGGGCAAGGGATTGCGGCCCGGGTTGCGAAGGGTAATGCTGCGGGTCAAACAAAAACGTCATCGTATCCAGCCAAAAATCGTTAAGGTGCTCGACCGCATAAAAAAAGACGGGACCATATTGGATATGCGTGCCGAAGTGAAGCGCACCGAAAGACGGCTGTCCCGGCAAAATATCGATATTCGCAGCCCGTATGTTTTTGAAGAATTGAGACGGCATATCGAAGAACGGCTCGAAGGATTGCTGTCCTGCCAGAACTGCCTTGAGAACGCTGACGACAAGTCGGGACATCACCAGATGAGAATCGCCGCCAAACGGCTGCGTTATACACTGGAAATTTGCAATCTGCCTTTCGAGAGACGGCTAAGCGCCAACATAGAGATTATGAAAAGGTTGCAGTCGCTTCTTGGCAGGGTGCACGATTGCGACGTGTGGCTCGAAGACCTCGCGAAGTTCACCGACAAGGAGAAAAAGCGGACGGTCAAATACTTTGGCAGCGAAAGGGCCTTTGGCCGGCTAAGAACGGGAATTGAATACCTTGTGGGACATCGACACGCCGACAGGGAATTGTTCTTCGAGAGGAGCAGGGCTTTGTGGAAGGAAATTACCGAAGCGGGATTGCCGGATAATCTTCGTGCGATGATTCAAACACCCTCCTCACGGTCGCAGCATGTTTCAGAGACGAACAGGAAAACGGCTTCACGGGACGACAGCCGATGCGAAAAAAAGAAATAAAAGCTGCGGTTGCCAGCGACGTGCACGGCAATTTGCCCGCGCTGGAGGCGGTGCTTGCCCTGGCAAGGAAATGCAACTATGAGCGGGAACATACCCATCAGGTTGAAAAACTCGCGTTGCAGCTTTTCGACCAGCTCGTTGAACTGCATCGCTTAGGCGGCCAGGAAAAGTTCATGCTTCGCTGCGGCGCTTTGCTTCACGACATCGGCTGGATTGAGGGTCAGAAGGGACATCACAAAACAGCCCTGAGAATTATTATGGAAAACGCCGCCCTGCCGTTTGATTTACGTGACAAAAGCATCATCGCTCTTCTGGCACGATACCACCGCAAGGCCCTGCCGAAGGAACAGCATACTTATTTCCGCGACCTTAACACCAAAGACCGGAATATTGTCCGCAAACTGGCGGGCATATTGAGGGTCGCCGATGGTCTTGACCAGATGCACCAAAGCAGGGTTAAGGATATAAGTTGCCGTGTGGACAAAAAGGCGGTTAAAATGATATGTCGTTCGGCGGAGACGCTGGACGCCGAATTTGCCGCGGCGAAGGACAAAGGCGGGCTTTTTGAAAATGTGTTTGCCAGAAAGCTTGTGTTCGAACGCGGGGAGCATTGATAATTTATAGGCCTTTGTGGTTTTAACGGATTTAAGCTTTAATTTATGAGGGTCAGGATGAACCCTGTGAAAAAGACAAGTCAGCAAATCCCGGGCGCCAGGACATTTGGCGCGGTTGATATCGGGTCGAACTCGATACGGATGGCGATTGCCCAGGCGATGCCCGATGGCAGGATAGAGATATTGGAGCGTTTGCAGCGGGGGGTGCGACTCGGGCAGGACACGTTTCGCGCCGGAAGAATCAAAAGGACAACGATGCGGGTGGCGGTTCTGATTCTTCGGGATTTCACGAACGTCCTGAAATTGTATAACACCGATGTCGTGAAGGTGGTCGCGACTAGCGCAGTGCGTGAGGCGGGCAACTATGACGCGTTTCTGGACCGTATCCTGATGGCTACGGGATTTGATGTTGACGTGATAAGCTCCTCGGAAGAAAGTCGTCTGACAGTTGCAGCGGTTCGCCACGAGGTTGGAAAAAGACAATTAGAGGAAAAAAGCTCGGTCATTGTTGAAGTGGGCGGGGGCAGCACCGAAATCAACGTTCTTCGCGAAGGACAAATTGCAGCGTCGCGTAATCTTGCGATAGGGTCAATCCGCCTGCAGGAACTCCTTTCCACCAGCACCAAGTCAGCGGACCAGGCATCGGATATGATACGCCAGCAGGTGGCAGGAGTAATATCATCGATGCGAGGGTTGCTGCGTCTTAAGCAGGTGCGGGTCTTTTACGCGGTTGGCGGAGACGCAAGATGGGCCGCCGAAAGGGTCGGCAGGAAAACAAAAATAGTCGGCCTGCGTTCGGTTTCTAAACGAGACCTCGGCAAATTAATTAATAAGTGCAGGCATTTTTCCGCGGATAAATTAGCCAGGATGTACGGTTTGCCTTTCAGCGAAGCGGAAACATTGATTCCTGCGCTGCTTGTTTACCAGGTGCTCCTGAAATCAACCGGGGCAAGAGAAATAATCGTGTCGAATGTGTCGATGCGTGACGGCCTGCTTCTTGACCTTGCTCAGCAGGCGGCCGGTTCGGTCGAAGAATCGGAATACAAGGATATAATCCGCTCGGCGACGTCGATAGTGGAAAAATACGGCGTGGATTTGAAACACGCGATGCACACGCGGCAAACTTCAGTCCGTCTTTTCGATGAGCTTGTGGCTGAGCACTCGCTGGATAAAAGGTATCGGCTGCTTCTCGAAGTGGCGGCGCTGCTTCACGAAATCGGAACCTTTGTGTCTGGCAGGGCGTATCATAAGCACAGCTTTTATCTTATCGCCAATTCTGAGATTTCAGGGCTGACGCAGGATGAACTCCAACTTGTGGCGCACGTCGCGAGATATCACAGGCGAAGCAGACCAAAACCGGCACATATCGAATATATGGCGATGCCACGCGAAAGAAGAATGACAACTAACAAGCTGGCGGCGTTATTGCGTGTCGCCGACGCCCTCGATGCCAGCAGGACGCAGCACGTCCGGAATATCAATTGCAGGATAAGCGATGAATATCTGCAAATCATCACGCCTACGACGGCGGATGTCAGTTTGGAGGAGCGAATGCTGGCGATGCAGGGGGATTTATTCGAGGATATTTACGGTTTGCAGATTAGGCTGGAAAGAGAATAGGTAAGCGTTATGGGCAGACAAAAGGATTTAAAATCGCCTAAGTTGCTGATAAACCGTGAAGCAAGCTGGCTTGAGTTCAACGACCGCGTGCTGCAGGAAGGGCTTCGTGATGACCTTCCGCTGGCGGAACGGCTGAAATTCCTTTCGATAGTCATCTCGAATCTCGACGAGTATTTTATGATTCGCGTGGCGGGCCTGATACAGCAGCGTATGGATGACCCAAGAACGCTTGACCCGAGCGGCATGACCGCCAAATCACAGCTTGATTTGATAAACAAACGTGTCCACAAAATGGTCGCCGAACAGACAGCGGGCGTAAAAAACGTCTTCGCCCAGCTTGCCCAGAAAGGTTTTCATGTTTTGTCTCGTGCCGACTGGAACGATGAGCAGACCGAATTTTTGCGGCAGCATTTCAATAACGAGATATTGCCCGTTTTGACGCCGGTGGCAATCGAGGGGCTGAATCCTGCTCCTGTGCTGCTAGGGTTGCAGTTATTTGTGGCGTTCTCAGTAAGCACAGGCAGGGCAAGAGCGAAAATTATCGCGGTGCCCGTTCCCGGTCTTTTCCAGAGATTTGTAAATATACCGACGGAAGGCGATACGTTTGTTACCCAGGTCGAGGAAGTCATAGCCGCCAATGCCCAGACGCTGTTCGGGGAAAGCAGAATAGTATCAACGGCGTATTTCCGAATCACGCGAGATGCGGATGTGTCGATTCAGGAAGACGAGGCGGCGGATTTGCTAAGCACGATAGCACGGGCGGTGCGCGAGCGAAGAAGGCGTTCGGCGGTCCGGCTGGAGATATCGGCAAGTGCTGAACCGAGAATGAAAAGATGGCTGACGAAATTTCTGCAGTTGGGCAGCCAGGATGTTTATGATGTCGATGGTTTGTTGGGCGCCTCGGGAATAATGCAGTTAGTTGATTTGCTGCCGTCAGAGGAAATGAAATCGCCTGACTGGCCTGAGCAGCCGGCCAGAGACCTAAGCGACAGCGATGACCTTTGGGAAACGATACAGGAAAAAGACGTTCTGTTGTTTCACCCTTATGAAAGTTTCGAGCCGGTGATGAAGCTTGTGGATGAGGCAGCCAACGACCCGAACGTGCTGGCAATAAAGCAGACGTTATACAGGACAAGCGGTAAATCTCCCCTTATCCAGTCGCTTGCCAACGCCGCGAAAAATGGCAAAGAGGTAACTGTCCTTGTTGAGCTTAAGGCGAGATTCGATGAGTCGCGAAACGTCAACTGGGCGCTTGAGCTTGAGGATGCCGGCTGCCATGTTATTTACGGCATAGCCAGGTTAAAGACGCACGCCAAAGCGATGCTTATTGTGCGTCGTGAGCAGGGGCGAATAAGACGATACGCTCATCTTTCAACCGGCAACTACAACGACCGCACGGCTAAATTGTATTCCGATATTGGCCTTATGACCTGTAACCCGGATATTACGGCGGACGTGGCGGCGTTTTTCAATTTACTTACCGGTCAATCGGAGACGGTTGGCTGGCATCAACTGACTATTGCGCCAACGAACCTGCGGCAAAAATTCCTCGACCTTATTGACCGCGAGATTCGGGCGTCAACGCCCGGCGACAGGGGGCTGGTTATGGCTAAACTCAATGCGCTGCAGGACCCGGCAATTTGCCGGGCGCTCTATCGCGCAAGCCAGGCAGGTGTGCGCGTTAGATTGAACATTCGCGGCATCTGTGTCCTGAGGCCGGGGATAAAGAAAGTCTCTGATAATATCGAGGTGCGGTCGATACTGGACCGGTATCTCGAACACTCAAGAATTTACTACTTCCGCAACGGCGGGCACGAGGAAATTTACCTCAGCAGCGCCGACTGGATGCGAAGAAATCTCGACCGCCGGCTGGAGATTCTGTTTCCCGTCCTGGATGGCAGGGCGAAGGCGCGTGTTATGAATATGCTTGAAACATTTTTTGATGACAACGTGCAGTCATGGCAGCTTCTGCCTGACGGCACTTATAAACGTATATCCTCTCGCGGCAAGAAGATACGTGCTCAGGAAAAGTTCTATCAAGACGCCGTCAATGCCACATCAGCGGCCAGGCACATAAAACCGAGGTTCCGACCATTAAGCCGGCCCGACAAACAATAGTCGAGTGTTAAAAACTCAACAAACAGGTTTGAGTGTAATCACTACTATTGTTCTTTGTTAGCAGCTGTGGCATAGCGCGAAGGAGTAGTGGGCAATGCAGAAACCTGCGACCCGCTGATTAAGAGTCAGCTGCTCTACCGGCTGAGCTAATCGCCTGCCATTGCACCGAGGAATACAAATAAACATTTGACTTCCCGTAACAGCTAATCGTAATAAAACCGGCGTCGTTTTATTCCCGTCATCTGTAAAATGAACAGGGGCGGATGTTCCGAACGACCATACTCCGCCCCTTACGAATGCAAAGCAACCTACTGCTTATTATCGTTTCTTTCGTTGACAAGGCAGGCATCGTCCTTACTCTTTGGGGATGCAGCACCGGGACCCGGTGTATATTGGGTATTTTCTTTGCCCGCCGATGCCGGAGGAGGAGATACCCCTGCTCCAACTTCCATTTCCGTACTTGTTGGTGTCGTGGTATAGGAAGGCCAGAACTTCCAGATATTGTCGTTGTTTATCCCGCAATTTGGATACAGCTCGGCGGCGACGTGACCGTCATTAAATAAAACATTTTGCGCCTTGCGGCCATGAGAAGCACAATTGCCTTTTAATTTGTCATCGTGGTATTCTCCGTCTGTTGTTCCCATATATGGATTAGGAATCCTCGGGTCGATCAGGTAATCTTTTGCATTTTTATCCAAGTATGGATTTCTGTCTGCACAAAGCGGGCTTCCCGGGCTTGATGTCTGGTCCAAACAATATGATTTTGTGACGTCATCGGTGTTCGGAAAGGGCATATGATATGAATAACTGCAGCAAACACCGGGATTGCCGCCAAAATCCCAGGCGTCCGAAATCTCCTTAATCATCTTGGTGGTATCTGTAACACCCATGGACTTGTACTCATCGCTTAAAGTAAATTCTTTGGCATCGGCATCGTCGGGGCAGTTAAATTGTTTAGGCACCATATTGCCGTATTTAATCAACAAAAACAGGCACGAAGATATCGTGGCATTCTTGCCGTCGTTTGCGAATGCCAACTCCCTTGTCGCTGCGTCCCATTGCAAGATGCCGGGGGTAGTTGTATTAAATTGTACCCAAGTGCTGCCGCGGATGCCTCCGACCGGATAACTCTGCCGGTTCTCCTCCCCGTACATCATCATAGATTTGCCGATATCGGCCAGGTGAGAGCCGCATTTCATCCTGTTCGCAATTACCTTGACACGTGCCAATGAAGGCAGCAGAATACCCATCAATAGCGCTATTATCGCGATGACGACTAACAATTCCACCAGCGTAAATCCTTTTCTCTTCATAAGCATCTTTTTCTCCTTCTCAATCCATTGTCCAAAAACAATTCTACGATTCCTTCAAGGAGGAGATATCTGTATCCCCAACCTTAAAACCATTCTTTGCATCAACCGCATAATTACCCTGCTGCTGGATATGGCATCTACCCGCCACATATCTGCCCGCAACACAAGAGATAAGATACCGGCGATACGTTGGAGTTGCGTTAGCAACTAATTAAAATACGATTAAAGTTTCAGGGCTATTCAGCCAATAGCCAAAAGCAAGACCATACACCTTAGTGCGTTAGAACTTTATTAGTATTTCATTATTTTTTCAATAAACTTACGGATATTGCCGACGTAGAACTTGTTAAGGGCACGCTGTAATTTGCCGATTATAGTGTTGATTTAGGAACATTGGGTAAAGCGGAGATGAGTTAAAATGCACTTGGGGCAAGCTCAAAAACTCGATTTTAACATAATTGCTTACGAGCAGATAGCCGCGGAGGCAGGACTTCTCCCAATCAGTAATCGCTTAAAGTTAAATTGCCGCGGTTTCTGGCACACTTATCGTATGGCCATATTCATATTTACGCTGGCATTGATTGCTGATGGGCTTAGCACCGTTTATTTTATGTCATACCTCGGTGTTTCTGCGGAAATACATCCGGTTGTCCGGTTCGCTTCAGTCGCATTTGGCCCTGTTGCCGGGCCAGTGGTTGGGTCATTATGGAAATGGGCGGCGTGTCTGTACCTGGCGATTTATTGCAGAAAATTTGCCTATTCAATTTTTCTCACCACGTCGATTGTATATATTTTCGCTGCCTGGTATAATATCTGGGGTATTTATTTGCTCGTTTAAAAACCGAGCGGCCCCAGGAGAAGTATGTGCTCACTTCTCCCAGGGCCTGCCGTTGGAGGTACGACGGGTACTCGCCTCAGCGGTTTATCTCGGCCTATGAAGGAATCCTAAGTTAAATTAATTAGTTGTCTGCAGCCATTGATTTGCAAAGATAGCAAAGTCCTCGAAGTTCACAATGCCATCACCGTTGAGGTCTGCACTTCCGATTGGTCCGCCGGTTTCGATTGGCATATATTGTCCGCTTTGAGCAGCTTGTGCGATTTCGAGGTCACATTCAGTAACCCAGCCATCGCCGTCAAAATCGCCCTGTGCCCAGCCACCCTGCTGACCAAGGTGAGCGGTAACAATCGCAATGTCGGTAGCATCAACAACGCCGTCGAGATTGGCATCACCGAAATGCGTTCCGAGGATGGTTTGAACTATAACTCTAACGTCCTGAATATCAACTTTCTGATCGCCATTGAGGTCGCAGGACAAGTCCATCCATACAGCGTCATCAAGGTTGCACCAGCACATACTATTCTGCCATGCGTTACAGTTGGCGGGCAAGGTCTGACCAAAGGCCTGTGCCTTAAGTCCGCCGCGCATTATGAAGTAGAGATAGTCAATGTCACAGGCGTCAATAACGCCATCTGCACTGGGAGCAGCACCAATGGTCGGTTTAGTTGTTCTCCAGTTGTGCGTTGCAATGTCGGCCTTTGACCAGCCGGAACCGGGCTGATAGGTGCCGTGTGCAAGAGTCGTATTGAAGAAGTTGCCCGCTGTCGGATGATTGCCATCCAAAGCGGCAAGGGCTGATGTCCAGGACTGGTCAACCAATGCAAAACCAACCGAGCGATTGACCTGTCTGGTAACCGGGTCAACCACTGCCAGACCATCTGCAAAGTAACGAATATCATCGGCGGTGAAGTTACCATCGGCGGTGAAGTCGCCGATGATTTCCGGGCAAACGCCTGTACCCGGCTCAAAGCCGCGAGGATTGGAGAATGCAACCATCATATTGTGAATGTCGCCGATGTCGCGTTTGCCGTCGCCGTCGAAGTCACCCATAATCTGGTTACGGGCATTCAGATTTCCACCGTAGGCAAGATGAGTTCCGTCCGAAGCAAGGTAGTACGAATTCGAGCCGCTTACGCCATCACTATAGGTTACGCCGGTAACTCTTGTCGGGACTTTACCCGGGCCATCTACCCATGCCGGCGTAAGTGGGCCGTTTGCCTTGTAATACGCGTTCACGCCGGCGTTGTAGTTCGGATTTGTAACGAAAACGCTCGGTGCGCTGTCCTGCGGAAGCGCCTGAAGGGCGGCAGCCAGCGACCAGTTCCTCGCCAGGTACTGACCGGGCATATTATTCTGGTCGTCACTTGTAGTGGGGGCAATAAACTGAGCTATACTCTGTTCGATGTTCCAGAGATAGTCGCGTGCATACCTGTTGTAAGGCATCACAAAGGCAGCATTTGGATCAGGACTGCCTACTGTCGCGAAGGTCTCGTTACCGCCGACCTGCCAGCCGGTATTAATATCAGCGTTGTCCACTGTGTTGGAGGTTGAAGGTCTGACATACTGCGTGCCGCCGGTCTTTTTGAGATTCAGTATTTGATAAGCCGAGTTGGCCGCGCCGGTTTGTGTGTTAGCAGTTGTAAGGCCGACATATCCGACTGCCAGACGCTGGTTCGTAACAGCATTTGCCATAACACTTGTACCGTCAAGGTTGGTTGGCTGATGGACTGGTCCGGGATAAGAGACGTTACCATTTGAGTTTTTAGTGCCCATATTGTCGCCTCTGCCCCAGCTCGGGTCAACAGCAATAGAGTTCATCGCTGCATTACGAGTGCCTGAGCCGGAGTCACGGGTGCACGCAAAAAGGTTTTCGCCGCCGGGCATACGGCCGGTCAAATACAGATACTCCAAATCATTCTGAGTAACATTCTGCAAGCCGGTTCCCTGGTTGGCAATAAACGCGATTGGAACCCAGGCCACCGGTGAATCGACTATTGTCAGTGCGTTAGGAATACTGTTCAAATTGAGGTTGGTCAGGGTTTTCAATTTATTACTTTGGCCGGTATCCCATGATGTAAGCGGGTCTTGGCCATAGCCATCGTTCGCATCCAGCGGATGTGCCTGCCAGTAAGCGTTTGCGCTAGCACCGGCCACCACAAGCCATCTTGTCGGAACATCCATAACGGCCATATCAATTCTTGGCGGAACTACAACGCATCCACCTGGGTTGGCTGCATTACCGGGACCCATCAATCCGCCGGAAAAGCCCCATTGTGTGCGGTTGATGTATGACTTGTCATTTGGGAGAACAAAAGTCGGGTCGCCCGGACCTGGAGGAGGGAAATTGTAGAACAGGTCGAGCTCTTTCAGACCGGTACCACTGCCGACGCCGCGACTCTGAACTACCCAGCGGTTATTCGGGTCAACGGAAGTCCAGTCGCCGAATGCCAACTGGTCAGGGAGGTTGGGATTAAACGGGTCATAGCCATTGAAGAAATCCCCGTCGGTGTAGAGTTGCGCCCCGGTGCTGTCTGCATAATTAAGTCCCTGGTCAACGCCTATCCAGTCGTTAGTTCCCGCGGGTGCCGCAAAGAAATTCGCGAATAAAGTAGCGCCCGATATATTAATCTGGTTTCTGTTGCCGTATGTAACTGCAAAAACTGAGGCCTGCAGCATACAGCACAATGCTGCAACTGTGAAAATGGTTTTCCTAATACTCATTTTTCCTCCTAACAATACCTAAAGTTATCAAGTTATACACATAAATTAAATTTTACTTATTTGACTTTCACTAATAGTGTTCAACACCCTCGCCCGTCGCCAGTTTTGCTTTTACCTTATCTTCGCTCCTTTCTCCTTCACTCTTTTTTTCTCAATGAATTCTTTTCCTTTTTAACTTATTATGCGGCTGCCAAAATATCATCCGCTATCAATAAAAGACCAGTTGGTCGCCTGTTACGCTGTAGAATTTTTTGCCCCATTCAAGTTTTTGAACCGTCTCAAGAATTGTTTTTCTCTCAGTATGTCCATCACAATAAAGGAACATCGTTGTGCCGCCCATATCCTGGTTTGCTCCCTTATCGGTGGTGGCTTTCCATGTGCCGGGATGATGCCTGCCTACTGCGTTAAGCTGATGGCCGCTTTGTCCGTCAATATAATTGTTAACTGGGTTTGAAATATCTGCCAAGTTCTTAAGCCCCCAGGAAACATTGGCGGTATTATATCCCGTGCCATATTCAAAGCGGGTCCCTGCGTCGTTATATATGGCGTAGCCGGCATAACCGGTGGCGCTATGCGTAAAAGGAAGAATAGGCCTGTGGCTTTTACTTACCAGTGCTCCGCCAGTGGCATCTTCCGGCCCTTCAATGGCCTGCCAATCCTCGTTGAACTCGGTTAATAGGATTACCTCGGCAGGGCGTTGAATTTCCGTGGGGTTCACAAGCCGGTTATGCCTTTGGTATTGCTTGGCTGTGTCATCGCAGGCGAATTTATTCCTCGGTATAACCACCGCGTTGGCTGTAAACGCCATTCGAGGCGCCTGCTTATCCTGAAGCGATGGGTTCGGTCCGCTGCTGCTGGTCTGGTCAATCTGGCCTTTTTCCCAATCAGACAACTTCTTGCCCGGATTGGTGCGAGGGCATCCGCCGCCTTTTATTGCGGGGCAGGTAAATGCGCTTGCATCCACGCGCCCGCTTTCGAACAGAAACCATGACCAGTGCACATAGCCGAACGGATGGCTTTCGTCCTCATTGCACACTATATCCTTAACGTCATCTACAGTCGCATCTTTCGGATACAAATACGAAGGCGGATAAGTCCCGTTATCGTTTGTGAATGTTTCCATCGCAATCCCAACGTTATGCATATTGCCGCCTGTTTTGGCGCAGTATGCCGTTTGTCTTGCCTTGTTTAAGCTTGGCAGCAATATCCCCATCAACAAGGCAATGATGGCTATCACGACAAGCAACTCCACCAAAGTGAACCCCGACTGCTGCATAATATTTCGTTTTCGTTTCGAGACCCTGTCCTGTTTTGCTTCCACAATTGATTCCTTCATAAAACCGCTCCTTAGCCAATAAAACCCTTATTCATAGTCCGGACCTCCAGGCCCGGGTAACACACAAAAAAGCCGGCATCTCGCAGATTGGAACGGTAGCCAAAATCCAAAATCTTATACAAAATTTGGGGATAGTTTTTCTGCACCTTCCGACTGGCCGTGGTACCGGCTTTAGTTTTGACATTCCTTTTTTATTCCTTTTTTCCTAATTACCGTACTTGAGCTGCAACTCTAATTTGCAGGGGAATTCTAATGCGTTTTTGTTGATGTGCGATTAGGCATCGATTAGAAAAGAATTAAATTTGCAGCTTTACAATGAACGTCAAATTGATTTGTGTTCTCTCCTGAATACTTCAGGCATACACATATTGACGGTGATTAACCAATTCCTAACAGAAACTTAATAAAACACTGACGACCCTTCATTAATCTGGGAACGTAGTAATTGAGGAAGTTCGATATAGTTCGATGTTTAAGGAGAAAAGAATGGTAACGATAACAAAAGAGCCGCAACAAGTTGAAGAAATCAGCCAATGCAAATATTACTGGTTTACGACCTTTCTGCTTGCTCATGAAACCAAGTCGCTAAAATTAAACCTGCGTTGTCTGGGCTGCCGGGAACTGATAAAGCTCGATTACAAGAAGCCCACTCACATAAGAGGCGTCATAGAATTTAACGGCTCATATATGCCAGTCATAGACCCGGGCATTTTGCTGCTCGGTCGGTCTTCAGCGTTCAGCAATCTAAGCTGCATACTGATTGTGCCGCACCGCTGGGAAAATCAGCAGTATTATACGGGCGTTGTAATAGAAGACATCGATGAGATCATGGAGTTTGCATCCGGCGAACCTAATGTTGAGCCATTGAGAGATATCAGCGTCAATATCAGATTTGTCCTCGATATGCGTAAAAGCCCCGGGGCGGAATCGTGGCTTTATGAAAACCATCGAATGCTGGATATATGCAGAAACGAAAATCAACAGGAGCAGGATTATATCACCTTTATGCGAATCTATTCAGAAAAAATGCTTAGCGCATAGCGGCTGAATCGGCTTCCGTATCATTTCACCAGGTTATCTGGTAAATGTTCCACAAACACCTTTATTTCATCACGCACTTTACGATAAATACCCAATACTTCCTGCTCGGTCGCGGCCTGTTTTGCCAGTCGGGGCGGGTCATCAAAACCGAAGTGAACAACTTTTGTTTTCCCGGGAAAAATGGGGCAATGTTCGTGGGCGTGGTCACAGATGGTGATAACGAAGTCAAAATTTACGTCTTTTAAACCGTCGAGGTGTTTTGAACGATTATTCGATATATCAACGCCGACCTCAGCCATAACCCTGACAGCAATCGGGTCAAGACCGTGCGGCTCGATACCAGCCGAATACGGCTCAATCGAAGCGCTTTTTAACTTTCTCGCCCAGCCCTCGGCCATTTGGCTCCGACAGGAATTGCCGGTGCAAAGAAACAGAATTTTCAGTTTCCCACGCTGCTGCATAACTTGCCATTTTAGCGAATAATAATGCGATCATATACTCCTATTTAATAAGAAAAAACAAAGGTTTTTTGGTTAAGCTTTGCGTCAAGGTATCAAAGGCCACTTCAGCAGCTTCTTTCCGCTACCGGTCGAGTTCCCCCTTAAATTTTGGCTGCTTTAGCCATCCGTAAAATATTTTTCGGCTCAACTTTGCCTTTTCTGGCGGTTCTACTTGGCTTATCACTTACCGTCTCGATCAACGTTTTGATAGCAGCTTTGATATTATCCGGCAGGTTCGGCCAACGTTCAATGACCAGCACCAATTACGCTTGGCTACGGTTGGCATCATAAAGTTCTTTTTTGACAATCATTAATCGTTTATTCTTCCACCGCAATACTACGGGTGAAACCCGTAGATGGAGTTATCCGCCAAAGGCGGGCAGGCGGAAGCCCGAAACCTAAATGCTATGGGTGTTAACCCATAGTAGTTTACTTTTTTACTTGACATAGCCAATAACGTTATGTATTAAACGTCACTAAGCTGTTTATCTATGTGTTGTTGAGGAGCATGGAATAAAAGTGGCTGACACACTGTCGAGGAGAGTTGTTACGATAGCACGTCGGAAATTCATGCGATTCCAAGATAGAGAGTTTCTGCGCATATTCAGTCAATTGCTGAAAGGGAATAAGCTTAGATAGGCAAATTAGAATATCTGCCTTGTTACTATTTTTGCAATTTTACAAAAAAATAATGTAACGACTTTGCAGGTTCGTGGACTGTTAGTTTAGGTATTGTCATATTTTGTGATTTAGAGGACAGATTTTAAATTAGGAGGTATGAGTAATGTTTAAGAATGCAGCCATTCTATGTCTGGTGTCCCTTGGCGGTTTTATTAACAACGGTATCACCGAAACTAGCGGAGACCTTAATCAAGCCGAGCAGCAGATATTCGCTCTTATCGGGTCAGGAGATTATGCCGGAGCGGATACGGCAACGAATAAGCTGACTACTGATTTCAACAATAGTCTCGGCATTGATGAGGCGGTTCACCAGATAGCATTGAAACACCAGGCGGTGAAGAACTATCAAAAGACGATAGATCTTTCTCGGCAAGTTATAGCGAACTGGCCACAGTCAAAGCACGCCGGCTGGTCGCAGATGGATATTGTTATGGCAAATTTGTATCTCCATAATAAACCGGCTGCCCAGATGGAAATCAGCACTTTAATCAGTCGTTACAAAGACGACCCGAACCTGCCACGGATGCTTTATCTTATCGGCCAGGAATACAAAAGTGAGGAATTTGAGCAGATTCTTAAACGAAATTTCAATGCCGATAGTCCCGCAAAAATCAGGTTAGCTATTTTAGATGTTGATATCCTGGCAAAAATTGAATCAGGTGATTATGACGCGGTCGGTCGGGGTGTGGATAAGATGATTGCGGAATTCGCCTCTGATGCTGATTTGCCTGAGGTTCTTTTAATTATTGCTCAACAGCTTGGCTGGAGGCACCAATATGAGCAGGCCGGCAACATCTGTCGGCAGATTGTCCAACAGTACCCAACAAGTCCAAGTGCAGCCAAGGCTCAGCAATGTATTAGCAAGACGGGACAGATAACCAATATTGTCTCCTCCCTCATAGAATCCGGTGATTACGGTAAGGTAGGCAAGGCGGTTGAAGAACTCATTGCCAAATTTGGTGATGAAGCAGATACCCCTGCAACGATATTCGACATAGCGGGCAAATTGGAGACAGCCGGGAAATTTGACCTGGCAAGGCAGGTGTATGGGCAGATTATATGGCGGTACCCCAAGGATAAGTTTGCTGATATGTCTCAGATTGCCGTACAAAGAACCAAGGTTTTTTCATTCGACGAAAGCGGAGATGAAACAAGCGCACAGAGCACATTCGACGACGTACTTAATGATTTCAAAGGTAATCCATACTTGCCTGCCCATGTGATATGGACTGCGGAGGGCTATTACAGAAGGGCCTGCAAAGCCAAAGAGAATGGCGATAGTGCGCTTGCTAAAAAGCTGTTTGATAAAACGATGGTAACACTCGATGTTGTGCTGACTCAATTTCCTGCTTCCACTGAGGTCCCTAACGCGTTGTATCTTGAAGCCGAATGCCACTATCAACTTAACGATTACCAGCCGGCCGCAGATTTGTTCCAAAAGGTAGCTGATGGTTACCCAAACTTCCAAATGGCCAGTAATGCATTATACATGGTAGCGGAAACCTATCAGGTCCTCAAAAAGGCAGGGGCGGTCTCGGAATCCCAGGCAGATTCGAAGACACAGTCTGCCTATGAAAAGCTCCTGCAGAAATACCCAGGTAGCCCCCTTATTGCGGCTGCTCAACGTTGGTTAGATAAGAATAGTTCTAAGTAAAGGAGATAGCCGATGAAAACAAGAATTCTAACGGCAATCGTAATTATCGATACGTTGCTTTCGTATACCACCAATGTCCTTTTGGCGTGCCCGATACCAACGGCGGATCTAAGTGCTACTGTTTCCCCATATAATGTCTTTGTTGGTGGGCAGGTAAATTTGGATGGTCATCTGTCTAGTCCTGCAGCTGCGATCACCCAATATAAATGGGATTTCCATTACGATGGTACATTCCATCTTGAAAGGACTACAAGTACAGCTACAACTTGCTATAGTTATCCACAGTCAGGTACTTACACAGTTGCATTAAAGGTGGTAAATTCATCTAACGTCGAAAGTCTTATTACCCTAGTAAGTCAGTGTGAAGTGGTTGTAACAAATGAAATCCATAATCCCACAAAGAACATGTGGTATAGTACGATACAGGATGCAATAAATAACGCTAATGACTCAGCAGTAATTGAAATTGGTTTGGGCACTTACAACGAAAATATTAACTTTTCCAGTATTACCGGTCAGAATGTTACGATTCGCAGTACCGACCCATGTAACTGGGACGTTGTCTCCAGGACAATCATCAATGCCAGCAATCATAATATTGAGACGGTAACTTTCCAGGGACATAGTGATGTGGTTTTAGCTGGCTTCAAGATTACCGGAGGTCTGCGTGGGATAAAATGCGACGGGGCTTCGCCGACAATTCAAAATTGCATAATCACAGGCAATGGTCAAATAAGCGGCTCAGGAGGCGGTATCTATAACTGTAATTCAGCAACACCTCTTATAACGAATTGTTTCATCGTGGACAATGCTGCAAACAATGGTGCTGGTCTTTACAACGACAGTTCATCACCTGCAATACGTAATTGTGTTATCAGCAGAAATGCGGCCGTGCAAAATGGTGGTGGATTATATAACAATAATAGCGCCCCAGCCCTGTGGAATTGTACAATTGTTAATAATACCGCAGGCAGTGGCGGTGGCATGTACAGTACGGGTTCTGGAACCGGACAAATGTGGAGTATAAACTGTATCTTTTGGTACAACTCAGCAAGTAACCAAGTTAATGAGATATGTAACAGCAGCAGTGCTTCCCCTGTTTTCTTCGAGTATTGTAATTGTAATATCAGCGGTTCTGGCGGAAGCTTAAATTGGGGTTCGAAAAACAAGTTTGGTTCAGATTACGGTGGAAATATTGATAGTCCTCCGTTTTTTAAACCAATTCAATGTGTTGAAGATGGTCTAGTTGGTTATTGGAAATTCGATGAGACAAGCGGTGTGGTGGCAAATGATTCTGCAGGCGCCAATAATGGAACTATCTATGGAGCGACATGGACAACAGGCAAGATTGACGGAGCATTGAGTTTTAACGGTGCCAGCGATTATGTTGACTGCGGAAGCGGGCCAAGCAACTATGACAATATAACTGTAAGTGTGTGGATGAAAACTTCCACAGCGGGAGTTTTGGTCTCCAATCGTTACAACTCATACAGTTATGGCACATGGTATACGTTGACTTCGACAGATATAGCGATTGGAGATAACAGCCAGGGCGGGTTTAGACAGCTGACTTTCAACACTCCTACCCTTGATGGCGTATGGCACCATATTGTTTACACAAAGGACGGAATAAACCACGCGATTTACGTGGATGGTTCTCTGGACCAAAGTTTCACCTCTAATGCAGACATTAACTGTAATGCTCCAACATTCATCGGCAAAAGGTGGACTAAAAGCAGTTCCATTGGCTGGTTTAACGGCATAATTGACGAGGTCAGAATATATAACAGGGCGTTATCGGCATCGGAGGTAAGTGAACTTCATCAATATAGTAATATGGTTGAACAGCACAAATACCGCTTAAATCATAATTCGCCATGCCGAAATGCCGGGAGCACAGTCGAAATTCCCGCTTATGGTGTTGGAAAGACCGATATTGACAATGAAATCCGCGTGCGCGAAGGGCAGATAGATATTGGTGCTGATGAATATGTTGTTACTGAATTTCCCTATAGCTGTTCTTTCGAAACCTATCAGGGCTTTCAAAACCTCAATGGTTATATTAATGGGGCTGGCAACTGGATTGGTAATGCACAAATTCGCAGCACTAATGGCGGTTCTGGTTCTGTTAGTCAACCTTATCAATATGTAGATATTACACCTAACAGCACTTTATACAGAGAATTTGTAAGTAAGGAAACAGATAACAACAGCTATGTGCGCGTCAGTTGTATTCCCTCACCTGGTTCGTACGTAAATATCAGGCAAGACGATGTCAATATCGCCTCAGTGTGGTTTGGGGCCGGTGCAGATGATACAATATACGTGCTAAGCAACGGCAGTTACGTTAACAGCAATATAGCATATCAGGCAGTCGCCAACCAATGTAGAGCATTTCTTGGAAACCCCAGCTTGAGTGGTTTTTCCTATGAAAATACATGGGTTGAGTTAGAATTTGTTTTTGACTGGCAACATGGGCACTACGATGTTCATTGGCAGCACTGTAATAATCCAGGTGGTTCATTCATTAAAACGGGGGCTGTAATTTCCGGCCAGTATTCGACTTTTTCCGAAATTCGTTTCCAGACAGGTATTTCGACTACCAGCCATTTTGAGTTGAATAGGGTTTCTATATCTGATAAAGCCTCCTCAGGCGGCACCTTTGGTCTAAATGAAGACATCTGGATTACCAGCCCGGAGGGGTCATGGGAGAGTCCATTACAGGGAGGTTATGATATTAAAGGGTCATTATGGTACGACAAGCTTGGCAGATATGAAATCAAGATTTGTCCTACCGATCAAATTCCAGATGAGATTATTACGAAAGACAACCACTCATCGGATAACTGGCTACTTGTTCAAGAGGGAAATAACGTCGTAGCCAACGATATTCTCGGGTATTTGAGCACCGCCAAGTTTTTTAATGGTGATTACTACATCAGGATATTCCTCTATGATGACCTTAACCGACTAAAGAATCCGCTTGTTGTTACCGGCGATCCAAATGCATGGAAAATCGGATGTGTAACCAAGAATGTTTATTATAACGGTCAGAACCACGAAACTGTTGCTGAGTATCCTATTGTTGGAAGATTAAAAGGCGGCCAGAGTTATCATTTCGAGGAAAAACCCGATGTTTCAATAAACTGGCCCGGCAGTTTTCCGTTTGAGTTCAAACGCATTTATGACAGCAGGATGAGAAAGCAGCTTTACCCGCTGTTTTTTGGCTGGACACACAACAATAATATTCACGTAATGGAGAGTACTACATCAGATTTCGAAACCGATACACAGGGCATACCTATAGCTGACGCCCATGGTCTCGGCATAGGCAGGTTGTATTTAATGCTCCCTGTTGGAAGCCGGGCCTTTGATGGGCATGTTGATGAAAACGATACGACGAGAAATACTGTAATTTATTTACCTCTCGATAATGAGCCGGATTATATCAAGCGGACAAGCGTTGTTCGCTCATCCGGTCAACAATTCGATGTTAATTATACCTATTACAGGCCGGACGGTATTAAGTACACATTTGAAAAGACCAATAACGCCCTGTCATATCAACCGCAGGCAAATGAAGGCGCTGTCGATTGGATGACATATATAGGCATTGACCGCCAGGAAGACAGATTTGGCAATGCCCTTGTATATACATGGGATACGCAGGAACTGTTCCTCATAAAGATTGAATCAAAAGTTAACGGAGCTCTAACCGGTGTCAAAATTATCCTCGGTATTGGTCCTTTGAATGGCTGGTCGGAAGGTCCGGATCTTTATAACAGTATAAGCGTGCAATACGGCACCACCTCAACTGTTAATTACTACAACTACGATGTAACGTTTACTGCCTTTGCGAGCGATTGTTACAGCATCGACGATCTTGGATATGGTTGTAATGACGATCGTTGCGTCGATTGTGATTGGGGTGCAATATACTCGGCTTCTAATCCGGATAACGAACCAAAGAAATATTATCAAAAATACTATGGCGATGCCGGATTCATTCTCGACAGGGCTCCGGAATTCTTGGGGCTACCTAACAACCTCGGTGACACATCTTATGTCGCGCTTTATTTCGGTAGTGATGGCTCGCTGCTGGAGAAATGGATATACATTTGTATGGAGCAAACTCCCATAGAAGAATGTTTTCGAGAGAGATATTCTGACGATTATGACGAGCAGGGTAATCTAATATCTACTGCCGAGTTTTTCGGTCCATACTCTTCAAGAAATAGATACAAAATTTGTAAAACTGTTAGCGATCCGACAGGAGCCGTGCTGTCGCAGAAATATCTTGTGTATCCTTTTACGGGGACAGATGCTTATGTGAAAGCAGGTGATGGGGCTGTCCGCGATGTGAACTATTTATATGAAGACACCCGTTTTCCGCTCAAGCCCACTACTATGTTCGAATATTTTGACGATGACGGTGATACTATATACGACAAGCCCGCAAGGATGACTAAAATAACATATGATGACCGCGGCAACATGGTGCAAAACAGGGTCTATGCAAATACGGATGATTTTGTTCTCACGGAATACGACTATCATCCTAAGTACAATTTCCCGACACGGGTCACGACATGGCAGGATTACTGTACGGAGACCGGAGGGCAAATTTTACGCCCCGCGGACAGCCGCAAGGTGGAGCAACGCAGTATATACGGTAATGCTGACGGCACGATGGATGTAAATGGTGCGTATTTGGTGCAGCAAAAGACCCTGCTGGATGCGCCAACCGATAACTGGGCTGTTACAAAATGCACTTATTACGCGACTGGTCAGCCAAAGACCATAGAGAGCCCGAGAACCCCGGGAATAGGCAGCTATTATCATTGTGATGACACTTCGGGGCTTGTGACCAAAATATGGGAGGGAGTGAATATTACCGGAGGCGAACCGACGACAACTGCGCCTCAAAAAAGGTATTGTTATGACAGCAATGGCAGAGTGATGCTTGAGGGTGATAATTTAGGGCAGGTTAAATTATACGCTTACGATAAAACTTCTCTTGTTACATCCATCAAGACCTTCGAGGATTCGACGGTTATGTCCCCCCAAAATAATTTCGTGGCCGATTCATACTCCGGCCGAACTGATTTTGTTAAATTGAGGGTGCTTGAAGACTACGACCGTCACAATAACCCTGTGCGCGAAATGCTTGATACGGGGGGTTGGCTTTATCACCACAACTGGCATAATGGGAAATATGTTACCTGTTCGAATCTGGATCCTTCTATCACAGGATACGCAGTTCTTAAACAGATGATTTATCCTTATCCATATCCGAACGGACAAATCCAGTGGATAGGCGTTTTTGATGATGAAGGTTGGAATAGTTATAATGGTCCGATTGATAAAAGATATTTATTTGACCCAATGGACAGGTTAAGCTGCATATATACCAAAGACGGCGCTATGCATGGTGATGCCGAAAACCAGCCGCAATTCTATAAAATTGAGGATTACAACTATTACGGGAGCGGAAAGTTAAAGAATGAAAAAGTATATAATAGGGTTGAAACAGGGGTAATCCTTGATACGTTGGAAAAGAACGTAAATTACTTTTACGATGGTCTCGACAGGTTGATAAAAAAAGTTGAAGACCCACGCGATAATCCGGCTCTCGGTCTTAATATAACCGTGCAGTATGGCTATGATGCGGCCGGCAACAACACTTACACCGTTGACCCGAAGGGCAACATTATTTTCACCGATTATGACCAGGCCAATCGCAAGGTTTGCGAATATTTTGCTGTGCCTGTGGTTTATTATACGGGTACAACTAATGTCGATGTGGCATCAAGTAGTGCTTATATAAAGCAGAAGACGAAGGTTGAATATTTTGCGGATAATAAGGTCCAATCAGTAATCCATTATGACTGGGACGGCAATACTGTTCTTTCAAAGACCGAGTTTACTTATGACGACAGGAATCGTATCGCATCTGTCAGCGAGGATATTCTGCCTGGTCAGGACCCCGCGGTGACCAGATACGAATACAAGGATGCCGGCCAGGAATTCACGGACGCAAGCGGTGACAAATATCATATTAAGATTACAGATGCTGAATTTAAGGTAACATTGATTGCCCTTGATATCGATGGCAAGACAAAAAGAACGCTGTATCCCTCCGGTCATTACGAAAACACTGAAGACCTTCTGGGGGGATACCAGTTGAGAAATGGAACGTCTGATAATTGGAACGTGAGTATAAACAAAGTACAAAAGACAACCGGCCAGATTGGCGGCTCATCACAAACAGTTGTCGCCAAAAGAGGCCTCTGGGGAGAGATTACAGAAATTGACTATCCTGACAACGGTCATTTAGATTTCAATTATTATATGGTGGCGTTTGAGAATCTCCGCAAACCCTGGAAAAGTCGCGATTTCAGAACCGCTGTTGATAAGCCGGCACCTATTAATAATACGCTTGAGTATAAATATGAATACGATTACAGGACGGACAATCTTAAAAGGTATATTGTTTCAGAAAATGATGTTGTGGATTATATCATCGATTATAACTCGCTGGTGGCCTATCCCGGCCAGACAAAAGACATCCAGGTTACCAGGTTTACGCAGAGTAACCCCTATCCCTATGGTGAGCTTATCTATGATGTTACTTATAACTATGATATGGCCGGCCGGCTCATAGATGTTAATGAACCTTTCCTGAGCCCAACAGATAGAATCGCTTCGTTCGGTTACGACAAAAACGGCAACCGCTCACAGTTGAAATATTACCTCGACGGCACCATTGGAGGCGATGCTGTTTCCGTCGATTACACGTATAATCTCGACAATATGCTTACCGGCTTTACGACCTCCAACGGGCCGGTGTTTACGCTTGGTAATGTATCCGTTGATGGCCTTGGGAGATTGACTTACGCCAGTGAAGCTATTACTACTCAGATTTATCATACCTATACGTACACGTACGATATGCGCTCACAATTGACCTATGCCAAGATGACTAATAACGTTCCTCCTCCCGTGTGGATTTCAGATAGTTATACTTACTATATGGCTGGCAATGTCCAATTGCATACTTCGTGTTATTACCCTGCACAGCCCATGCAAGAACCTTATAGTTTCAATGGCGACCTTATGACACAGGCCGGATTCTCGGGTCCTGTTGGCTGGAATGATAATGGTGATATGTCTTCAAATTACGCCGGCCAATTTACTTATAACTGGGACAATAAATTAAGACACGCCGACACAAGCCAAAAGACCATAGATATTAAATACGACCCGATGGGTAACCGTGTCTGGAAACAGTCAACCGTCTCAGAGCAAACAACAACCCGGAAGTATATTGTTGACATATCGAGCGGTTTGCCGACAATACTTCTTGAGATTGATCCAACTGACAGCTCTTTGAAAAAAACATATATCTGGGCCAACGGCGAAATCCTCGCCCAGCACGACGGCAGCTGCACGGCAGACAGATATTTCTACCTTAACGACCGACTGGGTTCCGTGCGAGAACTTATTGGAACTGATGGCTTAGTGAAGAATCACTATACCTATGGCCCCTTCGGCAAAATGAGAGACCCAGAGTGCACAGAGACCGTAGAAAATACCTTCAAATTTACAGGGCAATTCTTTGACAGCGAAATCGGCCAGTATTATATGAGAGCCCGCCAATACGACCCGCAACTGATGAGATTCACTGGCAGAGATTCTATCAAAGGCAACTACAAGGAGCCGATGACATTACACAGGTACTTATACTGCCGTAATGAGCCGATTAACCATATTGACCCAAGCGGCAATGAAGATTTAGGGGAACAGTTGGTTACTAATGCCATTATGGGTACTCTAATGGGAGTCATGTCATCTATTCCTAAAGCTTCAGCTAGTGGGAATTGGCAGGATTTAGTTGTCGGTGGTGCTGGTGGTATGGCCTCAGGGCTAATCACCCCGTGGTTTTCTGGATTTGGATTATTTGGAAAATGTATTGGTTCGATGATGGCATCAGGAGCTGGTACTACTGTACAAGAAGGGCTTAACAGAGCATGGTTAGGAAAAAAATCGGAGCAGTTTATGACAGAACTTGGGACGTCAGTTGCACTTGGAGGACTCTTCGAAGGATTAGGTGGATTGTCTGCTGAGGGAATGTCATATAGGGATGCCTTAAGGAAGGGACTTTCTGGGGACAGTATCAATAGCTATATGCAAAGTACTGTGGATTTATATTCGACTGCTTTTAGTGTGGAAGCACAAATGATATCAGACATAATTTGGCAAGGATGGGCTTATGGTAATAAATAGAGATTAAATCTTCAATTTAATTCAAAATAATAGTAAAGGTATGTATTGACCAAATATAAGTTTATGGGCAAAGTAAAATTTATCAAGAAAATAATAGCAGCAAAACCTATTGTGTTGGTTTTTGCGATCGCAGTATTAATGTCCTTAATCGGGATTTGCTTATTATTCCTATTATTGTGGTTGACAAGTGGAAGTGAGATAATTAAATATGCGTTTTATCCTTCGGTAGCATCTTTTTTGTCCTTTGTTGGTTTGTTGTTGGTATACGCCTATCTGTTCAAATTCCGGGGCACCTTATTACATTACGCCGTTTTTAGCAGACGCGAGAAGCTAGTTAAATGGCTCGTTGCCAACGGCGCGGATACTAATGCCTCGACTAAAACTGGTTGGACTGTTCTGCATGAAGCAGCGGGTTCTGGGAATAAAATCATTGTTGAGAATCTCCTTTCTGCCGGTGCTCTTATAAATCGGAAGGATAAGACTGGACAGACGCCTCTACACATAGCAGTTCTTACGGGCAATGGCGATATTGCTGAGATACTTATTGCAAATGGGGCAGATGTGAATTTGAGAAATAACAATGGAAGAACACCATTAGATATTGCGACAAGCTTAAATCGCATGGAAGTGATACGAGTTCTCCGAAAACACATGGGGAATGATGGGGGCAACGGGGCTGTTGAAAAAGTCCCCTATTCCCGATAATATTGTAAAGCAAACGGCAACTCGATAAGTTTTAAATATGACCCGATGGGTAACCGCGTCTGGAAGCAGTCCACCGTCTCAGGGCAAACAACGACTCGTAAGTATATTGTTGACATATCGGGAGAACTGCCGACAATACTTCTTGAGATTGATCCAACGGACAGCTCTTTGAAAAAGACATACGTTTACGCCTGCACAGCATGCCTTACGGCAAACGGCGAAATCTTAACCAAGCATGATGGCAGATAGACGGCAACTAGGTATTTTTACCTTCACGACCGGCTTGGGTTGCAATAACTTTGTTTAAGATGTCATTATCATTCGTTACTTAAATATTTCCTTTCCATTCCCTCGGCCATGATAATTGCACACAGAACTAATGGAAAAGGTTCATATTTCTTACGAAAAGGGAACCTTTTTTATCCGTCTCTAAAATATATATCGCCGGCCGCTTATCGTGATCAGAAAACTATGTTACAGAGAAAGTTGGGGAGAACTGACCTTCCCCCGTTTATTGTACCACTACATATTAGAGTATCCAGCGTTAATTGACTCCGCTTCCACAGGCATGCCTGTGGAAAATTTTTCCGTTCCCCGCTGTCTCTAAACCTCCTGCGGACGGGAAGAACACAACAATTCTGTGGTCTATTGGAACAGTGTCATTAACGAAAAAGCCGGTCGCAATTGACCGGCTCGTAAGAGATTATACGCAATAACGGGGGATACCAATAGTACCACCATCGTTTTAGGTAATGTTAAGGCCCAGTAATGTTAACGTCCACTATGGTTCCAATATCTAAATCTCCGGAACTCATGAAGCTGTCGACACCACTACTAACACTTATGCCGCCGCTTATATCTACCCCTCCTTCGTAGGAATCATTGACGACTGTTGCATCGACGTACCCCTTACCTTGCAACATCGGTATGAGCCCCTCACGATCTGTGCTGCCTGATTCAATGATTTGGTCCTGTGTCCAGCCATGTTCATTGGCATACCTGGTTTCCGCGGTCCAAAGCGTTGCTGAAACGTTTGCTGTTCCTGAAACATCCTGATTGCTGTATGGGCCAAGCAGGAATCCCCACCAGACCGTATTAACTCCTTTAATACTGCTGGCAACCAGTTTCTTGCCGGATGTTTCCAAGCCGATGTCTTTTGATACCGCCTTGCCCGACAATAGCATTTCAAAGCGACAAAGGTCATCGGTCCAGAAACCAACGAACATATCATTGCCAATATACCGTAACCCTGTCCCAAGGCTGTTGTTACTGTCACTTTGGCTGAGTTGGGCATAAACATTTTTCTTGCTGGTGTTTTTGCCGTACAAAATCAGGTTCGCGTCCACAAGGGCATTGTTGCCGTCGGCAATATTAAGCACTAAATAGCCCTTCAGCGGAATTGTGACTTTGGCGTTTTTCGCGCAGTCCGCGCCTTTCACCGTGCTGGATATGTTGTAAATAAGGAAATACCCATACGACGGGACACACACGCTCAAAACCACAGATAACACGGCTAATCCCAGTAATCTCCTCATTTTTTTACCCTCGATCAAATTTCGATAACATTATGTTTACCTTTTCTTGATAGGCCTCAATTCAGAATAAATACTATAACAGAAGGCGCTGGTTTGTCAAGAGTTAAAAGCGAGTGTATTTTGCGCATATACTGTTTCTACGGCGGCCGCCTGTGGGAAATTATTCCGTTTCCTGCTATCCATAGACCTTCTGCGATTGTTGGGTGCAATTGGCTAAAGAATTGCTTGCAAGCGACGAAAATTTTCTGTAGATTTACTGCTATTGGCGGTGTAGCTCAGTTGGTTAGAGCATGGGATTCATAAGCCCAGGGTCGTCGGTTCGAATCCGACCGCCGCTATTGCCTTTCACAAGGTTCATTCCTTGAGCAATATCTACGTCCGATAAGTGTTATCGCTGTGTTTATAATTCGGTTTTTATAGCACTAAAAGCAGCTACCTTCTAACGTCGGCCCTATAGAACGCCGAATCAAGATAAAGAGACAGGCGCTCTTTATACGCCCAATATGAAAACTTAATACAATGTTATAAGGAGTCGGATATGAATAAGGGTAATCTGATATGGGTTGTGGAATACCTGATAGGCATTGGTTTTCTGGTAGCCGTGCTGCCGTTTATTGTTAATCCGCAGCCGGGCTGGAGTCCCGCACATGGCTGGGCATATTTGCTCTTCATCGTCTGCGCCGGCATTGCCCTTATCAGTTCCGCAAGCGGAACGAGGCAGCGTGCAGAATTATCCAAGCGAATCACGGAGCTTGAAAAGAGGCTCGATGAGAAGTCCGCTCAAAACCGGACACAGAATACGAGCGGGCCGCAATTTGTCAGCAAGGAGCATCTCGTCGGCTCGGTAAATTGACGTTTGATTCAGTCGTACCAAGGTTTATGACAGTCGGCAGCATTCCTGCCGGCTGTTTTTTTATTGACCGCCCGCTGATTTCCGCTATACTAAAATCCGAAATTTTACCCGCCGAAACAACAATGAAGGCGGGCGAAAATCGTAAATTGGCAATCGGCAATCGTAAATCCGTATTGCCCCCATCGTCCAGTGGCCTAGGATATCAGGTTCTCATCCTGGAGACAGGGGTTCGACTCCCCTTGGGGGTATTTTTTGTCTTTGGCAAAAAATAGAGCCCTCCGCGTTTTGCTGTCACAAGACAGCAGCGGGGGCGGTCAACTGTTCTACTGTTCAGCTTTTGATTTATGATTGAATCAGCTTCTAATCCCACCATACAGCCAGATATTGACGAGCAGTATATGCGTCTCGCGATGGCCCAGGCGCAAATCGCCGAAGAGAATGGCGACGTGCCTATCGGGGCGGTGATTGTTCATAACAACACCATAATCGCCAAGGCATACAATCAGCGGGAACAATTGCAGGACCCGACTGCCCACGCTGAAATCATCGCGCTTACCCAGGCGGCTGCGGCACTCGAAAACTGGCATTTGAATGATTGCACGATTTATGTTACCTTGGAGCCGTGCTGTATGTGTGCAGGGGCTTTAGTTTTGGCCCGTATCGACCGATTAGTATATGGCTGCGATGACCCTAAGACGGGTGCGGTGAAAAGCTTGTATAATATCGTTGGGGATAAACGGTTGAATCATCAGGTCGAGGTTACAAGCGGCGTATTGGCCGACGAATGCGGCGCGTTGCTGACAGAGTTCTTTAAGAAGCGAAGGCCCGAAGGGCCAAAATCGGCAATCGAAAATCAGGAATCATAAATTATTGGAGAGGTGTCCGAGTGGCCGAAGGAGCACGCTTGGAAAGCGTGTGTGCGGCTTGCCGTACCGCGGGTTCGAATCCCGCCCTCTCCGTTAATTTTTTTGCTGAATCTCGTAAGTGCTTAGATTTGCGAGTGTTGAGGAAGTGACGTTTCGGAATGTTGGGGTGATTGTCCTATGATTGTCCTATTTTCGGTCTTGTTGCTGTTAACATTTAAACCGTTCATTACAGTTTGTGCCCGCCTGTCATCGTTATTGCTCCATCGTTCTGATAAACGATTGATTTCTTTGTCATCACGTTATATTAATCCGTTGTTTCGACCACATCTTAGAGGTAAAAATAGCTTGATAGAATCAGAATCTGTCACTATTTCATCAGCTGTTTTACTCATTTATAATAACGTGGTCTAACCTGATAATATGATCTTTTTGGGTTATTGTAGCATTTTCTCCGACTCAAAACCTCTTGCCAGACACAAGTAATTACTCTTAGACATCTTAGTCCTGAAGCGAATATCGGGGCTATTGACGTAGGAGAGCGTTGATAGGCATGCCGGTTGTGTTAACGGAATGGAGGGACAAATTAAAACTAGATACTCTAATTTGCATTGGTACAATAAATGGGGAAAGGTCATCGTGCCTAAAGGATTTCAAAATGGTCGGTGTTGATGGTCGACAGATTTCTTTTGGAGAAGGATAATGTTGCCTTAATCGATTGACATACCGATTCGGGATAGTTATCCTTAATTAGAGGATTAGAGACCTATTCTACCGGTAGCTATCCGTAGAGGAAAGAGAGCGTATATGCGGTCAGTGGCAGTTTTAGCAGGCGTAATGATTGCCTTGTGTGCTACGGGACTGCCTCAGGCGAAGGGAGAGGATACAAATACAGCCAATGAGGTTGTCTGCGACCTGCGATTCAAGCCGAGCGGATTCAATCTGGGTCTGTCGGCCATAGCAAATTCATCGATAAAGGAAACGAACGGGCCAAATTTTGCAGGAAGAAAAGTAAGCCGGGGGGTAATTCAAAGCGACATGCAAGGCGCCAAACCGATGTTGTTTGTGTGGGACAAGTCAAAGGGCAACCTTTATCTTGACCTCAATAATAACCTGGACCTGACGGATGACGCTAACGGAGTTTTTTCGAGCAAAGGCGGCAAAGCGGGCTACTTCGATGAAATGCAGGTCGAAAAGCATATTGGTGACATACAAGTACATTACATTGTCAACGCATTTTTGTTCCTGAGCAATTATTACCAATTTACTGTTCACAGCGGCTTTGAAGGCATAGCGGAATTGGGGAACAAACGATGGCGGGTTTCATTCGCGGACAATATGGATGGGATTGCGGGAACGGGGGATTATTTTGCGATTACCTCGGCTGATTCGAATTTCAGGCCGCCTGTGGATAAGCCGAGCCTTTACGCACCGAATGAGGTGTTTCTTGATGGAAAGAACTGGGCTGTATCATACGAATTTGCGACTGTGGATGGGCAGGCCTGCGTGCGGGCGAGATTCAAAGAGACCCCAAGAGAAACGGGCAAGGTAATGATAGAGGGCAAGTTTATCCGCTACCTGACGCTTAGGAACAACCGGTCTATCACGGTGTTTGAGAATCCCGAGGGAGAGGTTGTGGCACCCGCGGGAGAGCAAACGTTAGGGCAGATATTTCTGGACGGGGGCAAGTCAGGATTATTTGAGAGAAACAGGTATTCATATGAGCATCTCAATGTGAGGAAAAACGAGACCTTAACCTTTAAGACCGGGGGACCGCTTAATAATAGCGTTACGGTGAAACACATCGGCCGGGTTTTACAGTTCAGCTACAAGCTGGTGGGAGCAGACGGCAAAGAATACACGTCGAGAAACACAGATAAGGATAACGCACCGAAATTTGCGGTATTCAAAGGAAACAAGGAAATCGGGGCGGGCACATTCAGTTTTGGCTGAGGGGGCACATGTTCGTGCTCGTGGCGAGCACCAATAACTGCTATCGGGAAATTACGCATCGTGATTACGCGTGATATCGGCGGGGTCGGGCCTGCCGAGGGAACGGTATTTTACAACTGTAAGTGGTATTACAGCGTGTTAGGCGTAATTCTGTGGATAGCAACAATCTTTGCTCTGGTCGGATTAAAATCGAACCGCAATCCTCAGGCGTGGCTTATTTTTGTGCCGGTGCTGGTTGTGTTCCTGGCGTGGACAATATTCAAGAAGGTCGTTGGTGCAAATTCCGCGGGGATTCAAATCTTCGACATTATCTTTGATGGGCTTATTTTCGGCCAGGCGATAATGTGGCTGATTGCGGGTAAAATCAGCAGAAAGAGCCGATTTATTAACTGTTTAGTGTCACTGGTTGTGATGATTGCCGCGGGGGCCGCAGCGGTTGTCTCGTCTCTTGGGTTTGAGTTTTCCGCAGAGGGTGTGGCGACCTTTGTGGCGATGGTTGTATTGTCGCTGGCGATGGTTTGCGGGCAGGGGCTTGCGGGGTTTATGTGCCGGAGAAAATACAGCATGGTAAGATATTCGCTGTGGACTGCGCTCTGGGAAATATTGCTAATCGCCGTTCAAATAGCAGCTTACGGCATATTCGTAGTAATTATGATGGCAGCAAGCAGAGATACTCTGCAAGCGTTCGCAGTTTTGGCAAGCATGGCAGTGGGTGCGGCCATTTTGGGAGCCCTTGTATATGGAGTGAGTTTGCCGTTTTTGATACTTTTGCAGCGAAATCGTTTTTGGCGGGAGCGTTTTTGGGTGTGGTCGCAGGTAGCCAGGCCCGAACCTCCCAACATCGCAGAACCGGCAAAAAATACGCCGGCTTCTTAGGTCTGTTTTACCAATATTATTTGTGTTGCTTCAATGCAGACACAGGAGTAAATTAGGTGAAACCTAAAAGGTGGCAAAGGTGACGACGATGAACAGGAGTACAATTGCGTTTTTGATATGGGGGCTGGGAGAGATTCTTTTTGCTTCACAGGTGTCTGCGGAGGGCGAACAGTGGCTGAGGTATAACTATGGGCCGGATACACAAAGGGCGGGAGTGTCACAGCGTTCGTTAATGGTAACCAAAGACAGGCCCTCAGGCGTGGCATTGCCTGAGTTTAATGACCCACAGCCGATATTCGCGGTATGGAAAAGCCCGATGGCAAAAGGCGGGAAGGTGCAAATAGCGCTGGACCGCAGCGGCAAAGGAAAGAGTTTTGACCTGTTATATATCGATTCGGACTGTGACGGCAGCTTGAAGAACGAGACAGCCGTAAAGGCAAACAGTAAAGACGGGTATTATAATATCTTTGGACCCGTTAAAGTGATGTTGGAAGGTGACGACGGCCCGGTCGCGTATCATCTTAATTTTATGCTTTACCATTATGACGAAACGATGCCTCGCCTTTATGTGATGTCGGGGTGCTGGTATGAGGGGATGATTACTGTGGGAGGAGAAAAGAAGCACTGCGTATTGTACGACATAGACGCCGACGGGACGTTCAACAATACATCCAAGAATTATTACGAGGCGGACAGGATTGTCATAGGTGAAGGAGCGAATGAAGAGGATGCGCTGGTGGGTAAGTTCTTACAGGTATCCGGCAAGCTTTACCGGCTTGAGGTCGCAAGGGATGGGGCATATATAAAAACATATTCGGCGGATGACGCGGTCATGGGCACGATAAAGATGCCGTCTGAAATAAACGAATTGACCGCGGTAGGCGAAAACGGTCTTTTTAAAGTCATGCCGAAAAACGGAACAGGGAGCATCCCGGAGGGCAAATACCGAATACACCGATGGGTGATAGAAAGAAAAGACGGAAAAGGCGACAACTGGAAAATGCAGGGTGATGGTTTCATGGAGTCGGGCGACTTTGAGGTAAAAAAAGACGGCACGGCGTATCTTGCAGTGGGTGAGCCGATAACGTTGAAGATGAACGTGCAGGCAAAACGAGGCAAATACGCGTTTGACCTCAGTTTAACCGGCCGGCTGGGAGAGAAGGCATCGCTGATGAAAAACAACGCGAGTGTTCCGGCGCCGAAACTGCGAATCGTCAGCAAAGACGGGACCTTTGACCACAGATACAGTTTCGAGTATGGCTGAAGCGGAACCTGTTCGCTCTCGTGGCGAGAGCCCAAAGACATTAATCAGATACTGACGGCGTCGGTGGAAATAGCTGGGCCATTCAAGATAGATGACCAGTTTGGTGCTTATGTAATAAAGCCGGGACAAGGCGGTCCCGTTCTGACAGGCGAGGTCATCCGCGAAGTAAGTGTAAATGCATCGAGCAGCGACCCTGAGCATCCCGTGTCGAGAATTGTTGATGGTAGCGGTCTGCACTTGAACAGGGACGGTCTGGAAGAACACGGGACAAACACAAAAGATATGTGGCTTTCGGCAAAAGGACAGGTAAGCGGGTGGGTGCAATTTGACTTTGACAGACCCTACAAACTGGACGGCATAGATGTGTGGAACTATAACGAACTGGACGGCAAACGGCGAGGAGTCCGAAGGGCGGATATTTCGGTATGGACCAAAGAGAGGGGCTGGAACAAAATCAGGAAAAACTGCGAGTTCGAGCGGGCGGCGGCCAGCGGTGAATATGATGCCCCGACATTTATTGATATGGGCGGGGTAACGACCGCGAGAGTTCGATTTGATAATATAAAAAACTTTGACGACGTAAATCACGTCGGTTTGAGTGAAGTTCGTTTTTACGAGGTCGCTGGAAAACAGGCAGTACGTTCCGTTCCGGCAGACGGCGCCAGATGCGGCGACAAAAAGGTAACACTGGCGTGGATGCCGGCTGCCCGGACAAAAACGCATAAGGTTTACCTGGGAACAGACGCAGGGAATCTTGAGCTTATGGGCGAAAAGGCCGGCAGCGGTTATATGAGGGCGGAATTATCGGGCCTTGCCAGAAATACCAGGTACTTCTGGCGAGTTAATGAGGTGGACACGGACGGAAAAGAGACAATAGGCAAAACGTGGAGCTTTACGAGTGCGGGATTAGTCGGCTGGTGGAAATTAGATGAAACTGAAGGCGCCACCGCCACAGACAGCTCAGGAAACGGCAATAACGGCACACTGATTGGTAGCCCTATCTGGAGGCCCCAGGGCGGGAAAATCGGTGGAGCACTTGAATTCAACGGCAAAGGCGATTACGTTAAAATCAACAATGAGTCCGCTTTCGACATCACAGACCAGATAACAATCTCGGCGTGGGTCAATATCGCTTCAGTCCCGCAGGAGTGGACCGGCATCGTTACCAAAGGCGATACCGCCTGGCGGCTTTCAACAGATTTTGCCAACAATGTGTTTCATTTCGGCCTCGGACCAGAAGTTTATCTAAATGGCAGGACTACTGTCAGTTCGGGTCAGTGGCACCACGTCTTGTGCGTTTATGACGGACGAAAAATGAGCATATATGTGGACGGCAAACCGGACGTGACAAGACCATATGAAGACAATATCGGAACCAACAACTTCCCCGTATATATCGGCGGAAATGCCGAGCTGCCCGGGCGCTGCTGGCACGGCCTTATCGACGACGTGAGAGTTTATAGTTATGCGTTATCGAAGAAAGATATTGAGACAATTTACCAGGGCGGTCAGCTGGAAACACCGGCGGAGACGAAGATTGCAATAAAATTCCTGGAGCCATTAAGGTCGGCTGCGGTGGAAGAGATGGTTGTTACTGAGAAGTCAAAGCACAATTCAGCGTTTATAACCCTTGCCATTGTAACGGCGGTTGTAGTGGTCTTAATAATCACAAGCAGAACTGCAAAGAAGAGGGCATCTTAAGACAGATGACCGGAACCGGGGCTTGCGAAGGAAGATTATTATGTGGACGAGATTAGTTTTCACGATTCTGACGGCGGCGTTGTGGTGCGGGGTGGCTTTTGGAGAAGAAGCTGAGAAGCTAACGTTCAAGGGCAAGGTGGTGGATATAAACGGCCAGCCGACAGCTGGCGCTATGGTACGGCTTTATGAAAGAAAATACAACAAGCTTACGCAAGAAGAATCATTTGATGTAAATAGCGAACAAAGCACAAAAGAAGACGGCGCTTTTAGTTTTACTATGGACAAAAATTCGGCGATGAAGCAGGTTAATGTGTTTATTGCCGAAAAAGAGGGATTTGCCTTAGGATGGAGATTACGGATTCCCGGAGACAATCAGGAGCTAACGATAACATTAGGTGAGCCGAATGAGCTTGCGGGAGCGGTTGTTGATGCAAATGGCCAGGCAATAATCAACGCAGAAGTCGGGATATTTGCAACCGTCCAGAGCGGCGCCGAAAAAAATAACTACCTGAGCAGTTTAATTGGGTCCAACATTCTGAAAGCGCGAACGGATGAAGCGGGAAGATTTGTTTTCAAAAAAATTCCCAGTGGGGCCAGGGCCGAGTTTGTGGTCAAAAGGGCGGGCAGGGCAACAGTAACAACGTTTCAGGGGCGAGGGGATGAACAGCTTAAATATATAACGGGCCAGACGGATATAAAGATAATTATGCCGGTTGAGTCGGTGATTGAAGGCAAGGTGGTGGAAAAAGAAACGCAAAAAGGCGTAGCCGGCGTCAGGGTAATCCTGGATCCGAGGTCTAGAATCTCTTTTGGAATGCAAAAACCCGTTGAATCAGACCAAAATGGGGTTTTTCGGATGGATGGACTTTCAGCCGGCAAAATGACATTGCTGGCGGTAGGGCAAGCTGACAAGCCGAAGGAATGGGTAGCTGAGCCGGTCGAGATTATGGCAGAGGAAGGTAAAACAACCAGCGGGGTTGAGATTAAAGTAAGCAAGGGAGGATTGTTGGAGGCAGTCATAACGGAAGCCGGGAGCAAAAAACCAATAAGTCAGGCACAGGTAAACATACGCAGGGGTAGCGAACGCCAGTATTTCGGGGCGCAGTCGGATTCGAATGGTCTGGCGCAGACACGTCTTACGCCCGGTGAGTATGTAATAGAAGGAGCATACCACAGGGACTATTCGCAGGAGCGAAAGCCGACTACGGTAACCATCGAAGAAGGCAAGACGGTTAAAATTACTCTTGAGATGAACGCAATGCCGAAGTTGCGGGGAATGGTGCGGGACAGTTCGGGAAAGCCGGTGGAAGGGGCGGAGTGTCGCATATCCCCAATAATGAATATCAGCACAAAAACAGACGCCAACGGCCGATTTGAGATGGCATTTAACAAGCAGTCGTGGGGCAGCGGTATTGAAACGTTTTATGTGGTTGTGCTGGCAAAGAAGGAAAACCTTGCCTGGGTGGGGCCTGTCGAAGAAGAGGTCAACCAGATGGAAATAAAGCTGGCCCCGGCGATTGTATATACGGGAAAGGTTGTTGACTCAAATGGAGCTGTGATTGCGGGAGCTAAAGTTACATTAATGGCAAGATTCGGAAACTATGGTTCATCGATAAGCGATGAAAAGATAACCAGCGACAAGAACGGTCGGTTCGAGCTGAAATGTATCCCGGAAGGACTGAGTTGCAGTGTCAGCGCGCAGGCGAGCGGTTACAGCAAAGAGCAGGTTGAAGCTGAGGCGGGTAACATCGAAGATGGACGAGTGGACATAGGAGAGTTTCAGTTGAAAGAGGCGCCTTTGACGGTGATGGGAATAGTTGTGGACGTCAACGATGCGCCTGTGGCCAACGTGCGACTGTATTGCTATGGGCAGAGGCAACCGGACAGGTCAGATATTATCACAGACACCAATGGACGATTTACGATAGACAAAGTGTGCGAGGGCAGCTTGCAAATAAGCGCCAATACTTCAGGCGAGCCGTACTGTTACGGGCAGGTGCAAACAGAGGGTGGGGCGACGGACGTGAAAATTGTTATCTCGGAACAAGGGACTGGCCGCAGGTTAACACCGAAGAAATCGCCGTCTATAACAGGCAAGGCGATACCGGCAATGGATGGTTTTGGCATCAAACCCGCTATCGAGGACATTAACGATAAACCGCTTCTGATATGTTTCTTTGACGTTCAGCAAAGGCCTTCACGGCATGCACTGAAAGAACTGGCGGTGATGACGGCTGGACTTAAAGAAAAAGGAATAATAGTGGCGGGAGTGCAAAGCTCATCGCTGGGACAGCAAGAGCTTGATGAGCAGCTAAAAAAGGCGAAAGTTACATTTGCCGTGGGGATGATTAGGGCTAATGAAGAAAAGGTCAAGTCCCAATGGGAGATAGATGGTCTGCCGTGGCTGATATTAACTAATAAACAGCATATCGTTAAAGCGAGTGGTTTCGTTGTCGTGGAGATAACTGAAAAGCTGGAGGGACTCGATAAATAGGCCTATTTGTCGAGAAGCGTTCGGAGAGAGATGGCGTTTGTCGGACATTTGGCGCATTCGAGGCAACGGATGCAGGCAAGATGATTGGGGCTGGAGTCGGGGTCGATTGCGAGGTCGCAGAGCGAATGGCATCGGCCGCAGTTGCTGCAACTTTGCCTGTTAACCGCAAGACTCAGGAAGGAGAGTCTATTAAAAAACGACAGTATTGCACCGAGTGGGCACAACAAACGGCACCAGGGTCTTTTGACAAAGAATATCGAAACAAGAAACGCGACCAGTATCGCTGTCTTGAGGGGATTCATCCAGACAAACCCAGCGCCTGTGAGCAATTGCCTCATGATATGAGGTATCGCGCTTTCGATGGCGCCGGCGGGACAAAATCTGCAAATGAACAAGCTGCTGTCGGTTCCAAAAAAGAACGGGATTGAAACGACCGCCGCGGCGAGAACAACATAGCGAAAATAAGAGGACCAGCCAGGCAGGTTAAATCTCGGAGGAGAAATTCTTGCGGCGAGGTCCTGAAGCAGGCCGAAGGGGCAGGCCCAGCCGCAGAAAAGTGATCCGACAATCGCCGCAACGAGAATCAGGAAGCCGACAGCGACAAAGGGAAATATATGCAGGGCGCTGAAATTGGCGATGACGCCGATGGGACAGGCAAATAGCGCAAGAGGACAGGAATAGCATTGAAAGACCGGCGCACATATATTGTGCAATCGAATGTCGAGGGGGTCAAGCCAGAGCAGTAAAAATGAGGCCTGGACATAGAGCCGGTGAGGAAGAATCTTTATAAACAACGCATTGATTTTATCTGCGACCATGGACACCACGGCAGGAAATTACCTTATTCAGGTGGGACAAAAATCGAGGGGTTTATTTGTATATGTTTTTCTAAGCTGACCAATCGCGTCGAGTTCAACGCCACCGACTGTAACTTCTTGTATCAAAGTCAGCTCCGATTCGGGGCTGGACCAGACCTTGTCTTTTGGATAGACGGGTTGAAAGTTAAAGGCGGCGCCATAGAGCAGAAAAACAACCGCGAGAATCGGCAGGATGCACCAGACAGCGAATTGTCGTTTTTTTGTCGGCATAGGCGAAATCTTCGGCGGCATCGGTCCGCGTCGAATAAAGTTACTCAAATGGCGGAGGCGAATGGGAATCGAACCCACCCAGGACCGCAAAGCCCCACGCTGGTTTTGAAGACCAGGAGCACCACCAGGTGCCATTCACCTCCGCGATAAACAATTCATATATCGCGCACTAATAGTATAACTCATCGGCGGCGAACAGGAAAGCGGCTAGGCGAAGGGACTGCTCGCATACCCGTTGACCTGATGAAAACGCGGCCGGAACTTTTCCTGAGGGCTTTACCTATGACGCTGGCGGCGGAAACGCCTGATTTATGTAGTGCCTTTAGAAAACCAGCAGCGTCTTTCGGGGCGACGGCGATAAGCAAACCGCCAGATGTCTGGGCATCGTAGCAGATATCAACCATTTGCCCCGGCAAAGAGCCGGCAATTGTAACGCGGTCGGCGCAGGATTCTTTGTTTCGCTCGATAGCGCCCGGCAGGACTGAATCGGCGGCAAGCTGAAGCACCCCGGGCAGCAGCGGTATATCATCCCAGATGATTTCAACATCGATTTTGCTTTGCCTGGCCATTTCGGTCAAATGTCCCAGAAGCCCAAAACCGGTAACATCGGTGCAGGCGTGCGCGTTGAATCTGACCATAAGTTCGGCCGCTTTTTTGTTTAGCTGCGTCATAGATTTTACGGCGTGTTGTGTGATTTTCGAGTTTGCGCGCCTTATTTGTGAGGCGAAGGCGACGATACCTGTGCCGACGGGTTTGGTAAGAATCAGGATGTCGCCTGGCCTAAGGGCTGCGTTTGTGATAATTTTGTTTTTATCGATGAGACCCGTGACAGCGAAACCCGCCTTGATTTCCGGGTCGTTGATACTGTGGCCGCCGATGACCGCGACAGATGCCCGTTTCATAGTGTCGCAGCCGCCTTTGAGTATTTCGTGCAAAACAGAATCCGCCAGCGACCGGGCAGGAAACCCCAAAACCGACAACGCCGTGAGAGGAACGCCTCCCATAGCGTAAATATCTGATAGGGAATTTGCGGCGGCGATTTGGCCGAAGGTGTATGGGTCGTCAACGGACGGCGTGAAGACATCGACGGTCTGGACGAGAGCCCGGCCATTGCCGATATCATAGACGCCGGCGTCGTCGCCTGCCGGGAAGCCAACGAGAATGCGAGGGTCATCAAAAACAGGAAGATTTCGCAGTATCCTCTTGAGGAAACCCTGGTCGATTTTGGATGCGCAGCCGGGATTGGTAACAAGCTGCATCAGCTTGACGCGTTTTGCCGGCTGCTTATTTTCGATGTGCTCGCCCGCACAAAGGCAAACGTCTTGTTGTTTGAGCAAATCGCAGGGGCAGGGTTGTTTCGGATTGCATATACAGTGACCGAGCTTGATGGAACGCTGCATAATCCGTTTTCGTTTTTCCAGATTTTTCATAAGCGTATCCTCAATATAAGGGGCGAATAACTATGCGTTTGCTTTTTTAATTTGACGTGCCGCCAATATAGCGGCGCCGAGTGCACAGGTCATCTGGGGTTCAGGTGAAACTCGCACCGGCGTGCCGACTGCAGAGGCAAGTGCGGTATCCATCCCGAAAATCATCGCAACTCCGCCCGTGAGTATTACAGGCGAAGCGATATTTTGGCCCGCCATAGCTCTAACTCGGCCGGCTACGGCTGTCTGCACACCTGCGACGATGTCTTCTTTGCGTCCACCCACGGCAAGCAAACCGATAATCTCAGTTTCGGCAAAAACCACACACATACTACTGATAATCGCGGGGCTTTTGCTTTTTTGGGCAAGGCGGCCAAATGAACCGAGCGTGATGCCTAAACGCGAAGCGACTACCTCGAGGAAACGACCCGTTCCTGCGGCGCAACGGTCATTCATTACAAAATCCTTAACAAGCCTCTTCCCATCCAGGCAGATTATCTTACTGTCCTGTCCGCCTATATCTATGATGGTCTTAGCATCCAGGTTAAGGTGCCCAACGCCGATTGCCTGACAGGTGATTTCGGTTACTGTAGCATCGGCGATGCTCACTATATTTCTGCCGTACCCCGTCGCCAAAACCCGGCCTACGTCACTTCTGCGAATTTTGTTTTTACTCAACATATTCATGAAAAGCTCACGGGCTATTTTTTCCTGACCAACACCCTGGTCTGTAATACCCTTTGCAACCACTTCACGAGTTACAGCATCCAGAAGGACAATCTTTATTGCTCTTGAGCCGACATCTATACCTGCACAAATCATTTTTTTCTCCGTTCTATCGCAGTTTCGACGAGCGCCTCGAGGCGTGTCCGCAAAGTTGCCTGAAAGCTGTCCGATACGGGCGGAACTTCAATTTCGACCACCGGCAGCTCAAGACGCCTGCGCACAATATCGCTTATTATTTTGCCTTCAACCGCACAGTGACTGGCCCCTGGTATCCGTGAGACGACTACGGCCTCTGCGCCGAACCTGCGAATGTCCGAACATATTCGCTCTGCGCGGTCAGCCGATGACCCCACCATCGGGTCGGATAACGCCATTCGGGCAAGGGCCTCCATCGGTTCGAGGTCTTCCGGTATTATTTCCAGCGCATGAATAAAAAGGAATTCTGTCCCGCAAAGCCGGCCCCCGCAATCCTCAAGCAGATTCATCACCTTCAAATCGGCAACAGGATTGACCCAGAAAACTCGCACGGCATCGGGCGGCAGAACTCCCTGCCTTGCCTCTGCCCGCATTCTAACTTCTTCCACCAGTCCCTGCAGCACAACCGTCGTTTCTTCAATATCTGAGCAAAAATGTATGGCAAGCATCTCAGCAATGAGCACCTCCAGCGCGGGCAGGGGACAGGCATAGGCGGTAAACACAATATATCGAAGTTCGTCGAGACATTTGCGAACGATGTTCGCTTTTTTGATTCCCAAAAACAACTTTTCATTGTCGATTCTCCGGCCCGCTAATTCCTCGAGGGTTTTAGAAATTCGTTCAAGCTCTGCTTTAACAAACCCGACCTGGCAGGCCGGTGCCTCCAAGCCCCCCGGCAGTAGAACCGACTGTTCGTTCGGCTCTGGGTGCCTGCGATGTGGTATTTCCCACCACAATATAGAGTGCCCCAGCGCCTCAAGCCGCTGGGCGATTGCGGAAAAATCGTCGCAGGTAGCGCCTGTGCTGCATATAAGCCGCTCAGGAATGGGAAAGCGGGTCCCGGTGACAAAAGCTCCAAGCATCGCACGCACGGGACAAAATGATTCATCTACGCCAATCGCGGCGGCGGCCTCAAAGAGCTTATCATTAAGCTCCGTCATACAAGGTATCCACCATGCACCGTCAGGATAAAACGGCACGATGGTTTCCAGTGAACAGGCCATTACGGGCACAGTTCCCAGGTCTTTCATTACACCCACTAATTTTTTACCTCGGCCTCTCGCTTCAGCGAGGCGGTTTTCTTCGGTCAGCAACAGGTTCCAAAGTCGCAGTGCCGCCGCGGAATTGTCGAAATTCAGCTTGGTAAGCCGATGGTCTCCATCCGTAATATGTCTGCTGATGAGGCCGCCGTAATCGGGCTCGCTTAGTCCGCAACGCCGCAACTCATAATACCGCCTGTCCCATTCCACCAGACTTATTTTCCTTGGTTCGTCGAGCACGTAACCACTTCCATAAATGCACTTATTCTTTGTCTTGTTCTTTCTGGCAACGGTTCTTCTTCACCGTCAACGTCTATTTCCAAGACCGGCAGCCCCGTCACTTGTCTCATTCGGTAAAGTTCAGAATGCCATAAGTCACACCATAAGTAACGCCGGAGTAAAATGGCCCGAATGTCCCTGTTTTTTAGCTCGTATTTAAGCCAGTCATAAAAACGGGTATTGGGCCTGAGGAACGGGTCCGGGATACCGGTAAAATATGCATTTGCCAGTTCCGTCATGGGGTCATTATGAATTCTCTCTTCGTCAAATGGCCGGCATATTCCACGTTCCCCGGTTTCGGTGCCGTCAAGCTCGACGCGTCCGCCAAAGGTTTCTATGAAGTCAAACAAGCCATAATCATCTTTCATTAACGGCCCGCCGATAAGCATAACGGGTATGCCGCTGATTTTCCGGTTTGAACTGGTTGCTTTGCGCGGGGCATTAAGCCCTTCATAACCGAATTCAGCGATTGCCAGTGAAAACTCCTTTGCCGGCAGGCGTGTTTTTGAAGCCCAAAGCACCTGACGGGTCGCATTGTATTTGAGCATTATAGCGGCAAGACCCTCGGGTGACGCAGATTTGCCGCCGAGACCGGTCAGGAACCGACCGAGGCGTATTATTTCATTTTTGTAGAGCTCTCTTGCGCTGGCTTGCCAAGTCTTAGGCACATTCATCAGGAAACAGGCGGGTTTTGCTGTATTGGTTAAAAGCTCAAATCCGCGCCTCATCTGGTCGCAGGCGGTTGTTATAATGACCCCGCAGGCGCGTCGGTTCGTCAATATACAGTTCATAAAAGCCCGGACATACGGACAAAGTCCTTCTAATCGGCTGACGGCACAATTAGCCGTCAAAGCTTGCGGCATTATCCTTTGTGGCTCGAGGTTATGGGCCGCTATCCACTCAGCAGGTACGTATGGACAAGTGTAGATAATCTGTCTCATTTGAAATCACCCGCGCCGCCGGCTTTCTCACTGACCGTTTCAAATAATGCCTCGACTCTTAACGAGATTCGGGTTGAGTCTGAAGGAGAATAGTCGGTATCTATTTTCAGATACGGAAGACCAAGCTGCTTTTCCGCGAGGTCTTTGACAAAATATGCCTCAATGTCGTATGTGATGCAATTGTGCCAGATAAGTTCAATTATGCATTGGGGTTTGTATTCGGTTACCATTTCACGGAGTCTTTTGAGGCGTAAGTCGTTTTTCGTCATCACAGAACAAGGCAATCGCAAATAGTGTTCCGCCAGGGCAAGTATTGGGTCTTCAGCAGTCTCGTCCACATCATCCCAAATCGGCTTAAGACCAGTGCAATTGTCCATACAGATAACAATCCCTCCTGTCGATTCGACTATATCCAGCACCCGTTCAGCGCCGTGAACCATCGGTACACCCGTAATCATCACGCGAACTCGCGAATCTGGTCGACGATTCGCAGACAATGACTTCAGAAGCTTAAAGGCCTTTTCATATTGTTTAAAATCAGCGGGAATTCCGGATACAATACTTTTGAAATCAAGAAGCTGTCTTCCTGTCAACGGAGGCGCTTTAGACTTCATCAATTGTGCCAGTTGACGTCGCAATACGCGTTCGCGGTTCATTGTTTTAATGGATGTCCTGAGTTTCTCGTCTGTAATCTTAACGCCAAAGCGGTTTTCAATCACATTTTTGAACTTGCGCAATTCGCTAATCCAGTGTGTTTTGGCATCGCGGTCTTGTGGCTTCTGAGGCAGCTCAAGGACGTGCATCGGCCGGCTTTTTGCCATCAACTCAAACATCTTTTTCTTGCCGTCGCAAGTTGTCTCGGCAACGACAAGGTCGGACATTTCGAGAAACGGATTGGCTTTTTTTACGTGATAACCATAAGTGGATTTTATCAACGGGCACAGATTCGCAGGCAGGTCCTGTTCAGCAGGCCCAATCATTTCCGCCGATCCGCCACATAAGCAAACTGGTATGGCATCTGCAGCCATAATAATCTCACGCGGGGTATATTCGCACATAATGCCGACTATCCGCCTGCCCTTCGCTTTCGCCCGGCTAACATATTCGAGGCAATTCTCAATCATCCTGCCAAAACAGACAAACGGCTTCTCCTGCGGGGGTTTCACTCGGACATTTTTCAAAGAGCATTTTCTGCTTTCCATACCGTCTAACGTTCCTTCCGGGCCACAAAAAGGCCCTGTGCAATCTTACCCGCTTCCGCGAGCTGCTTCATAAATTCCATTTCGCCAGCCAGCATCCCCATCAATTCCGCATCGAAATTAATTATCTTCAGTGCATCATACGTCAACTGCAAACCTATCATTTTCAAATACAGGTCGGTGGAGGGCGCAAACCTGCCTGTATCCTCCGCAGTTTCAATCTTGCAGCCGTTTGCAGTCAGCAGGTTCTTATAATCCTCAAACCCCAGGACACTTGGAAATTTCATAAAGGTCAAAAAACGTTTGGCCTCGGCATCCGTAAGAGAAGCCCTGCCCTCAATCCAGTCCGTAAACGCAATTACCCCGCCTGGTTTGACAATACGAGCGGCCTCAGAAACGAGCCTTTTCTTATCCTCCACATAACACCAGGCATCCTCGCCCCACACAAAATCAGCGGATGAATCCGCCAGCCCGCTGTCACAAACATCCGCGAGAATAAATTTGATTTTTCCGGACAATCCTTCCTGTTTGCACAATCTGCGTCCCTGTTCGACCACCTTTTTTGTGACGTCCACACCTCGCATTTTGTCCACGTTTCTAAAACGGACAAGGAAACGCATACCTCCTCCGTTGCAGCAGCACAAGTCGACCCCTTCCATGCCTGGCCCGATGCCTGCTTTCTCGGCCAGTTCTTTTGATGAAGATAAACCGCCGATATGAACCTGCTGGCCCATTATCAGTTCCCAAAGCTGGCCCTCTGGGCCGCCATAAACTGTCTGAACATCCTTCAAACCTATACTCCTGATGCTCTTCATATTGAATCTCCTTTCTTCAACCTTGTTTTCCAGTTATTGTTTAGATATCCAAATAAAAAAGCGGGCGGATTTTCCTGTCCGCCCGCCCGTCCTCGTAACGCACTATCTATCTCATTGAACTCAATACCATGATTGCACCGTTTGTGTCTCAAACGGCCCAAGGTCAATATGCACATCGACCCTGAACTTGCCTTTGAAACCTTCTGGCACTCGCCACGAGTACCTGCAGATGCTGCCTCAGCCATATTTGAACTGTCCTCTTGCAAGAAGCTTACCTCTTTCATCCACAATGTCAAACTTGGGAGCCTCAACTTGTTTGCCGTTTTTCAGTGCGCCGCCCGAGTATTTCTCGCCCGCCTGCCCTTTCACCGCAAGGCCGATAAACGCATCAGGCCCCTTGAACTCAACGCTGGTGCTCACTACAAGGGGCGGCCCGAGCTTCAATTTGTTGCTGCTGTAGAATAATCGCGGCTGGCCATCGAGAAGCTCGATAACCCATTTATTGCCATCTTTGTCCTTGCGAGACAGAGGTCCTGCGTGTATAGCATATCCTGTTGGTCTTGCGTCGCCGTGGGAGCATGACTTGGCCATAAAAATGATTGGTGTAATTACCGCCGTGACTGTGCAGATAGCGAAAATCACCTTTGTTCTTTGAGAGGCGTGGTACAGGCTGGGCGCAAAAATATAGACAAAATTCATTATTCGCTCTTTGAATTTGTCTAAGGTCTTATTCATATACATTCAAGCAGTCAACAAATCTCCTCAAGTCCCTCAATTCATATCTATCGAGTCATTCCACAGCATTGTCAATTATACCTGCGAGGTGACGCATAACAACATAATTTTTCTGTTCGATTCAGGGTCGCACTGGTATAATGAATAAAGTAAGCGGCTGAACGATTAGCGGCGGTGATAGCCTTGCAAAATGAATGTGATTAGGCCGGTTTGCCGCACCTAAGTTTAGCTAAAGTTGTTTAGCGGAGAAACATGCTATGAAACGGCGTTTGATACCGGCGTTAACGCTCATTGAAATGCTTGTTGTCATTTCCATTCTGGCCATATTAATGGCGATACTTTTGCCCGCAACAACCAGAAGCCGAGAAGCTGCCAAACGAGCTGTTTGCATGAGCAACCTGAGGTCAATCGGCCAGGCGCTTTATACCTATTCCCACAACAACAACGAGTTGCTCGTTCCGGGTGATGGGCGATATCCTTGGCAAACCTGGGGATATATACATCAGGTCAATCTGGGCTACCTGCTGATTCCCAAACAAGAACTGCCTGTGCCCACCTCAAATAACCATGTCTTCTTCTGTCCCTCAATGTTCACGCCGGAAGGTGACCGCGGCTACAAGCGATTCTCATACTGGTGGGGTAGAGATTGTAATGGCAGCGCTCCAATAGGTTATATATTTAACAACTCCCTCGACGGCTTTGATGACTTAGTTGAGAATGCTGAATTCTGCGTACTTTCACACCGCGACAGGGTTAATTTTCTGCTCGGTGACGGCAGCGTAAGTTTCATCAATGTCAGGCCTATGTTGTTTGACTCGACTTTTGGGCTTGAAACCATCCCTCAAGTTTGCACAAGGTACAACGTAACTTTTCCGACGATTATGCTCTTCAACTGGTTTGAACGCGGCGAGGTCGACGTCAAAGAAGCCCGGTTATTCCTGCAGGACCCGCAATTATGGGCCACACAGAATGCCACCGTGAATGATGCAAATAACAGCAAGTCCATCCTTCTTGCCAGTGTAGCCAAGAAAGCCCTGGTCGCGGATGTCGTCGGCGGATGGGGAGGCGGTTTAATCAACCAACCCGGCGGTGCGGGCTGAAAACCGAGCTAAGCGGTCGTGTCGACCGCAGTAAATCGGTGCCGCTATGAGCGACTCGCCGAGGCTGAACGAATAAGCGAATATGATTGTTGAATTCGAGGCGCATAATGACAGACCCAAAGGAGAATTCGCTGCGAAAGATTCCTTCCATCGATTCCCTTGTCAACGACTCTGCTTTGAACGATGTTCTTAGAATTACTCCGAGAAAGATTGTCGCTGATTTGTTGCGAGATTCTGTAGCGACGGCTCGCGAGTCCATAGGTACACGCGGCGAAAAAGACCTTGATGAAGCTGCGGTTCGCCAAGACATAATAGATGATGTCAGGAGTCGCGCTGAACGCTTGATGAGGCCGCAATATCGCAGGGCGATTAACGCGACGGGGATTATCCTGCATACCGGCCTGGGTCGTGCCGTGCTTTCGCAGCGGGCGATAGAGAGAATTAGAAGCGAGCTTTCGGGTTATTCACTTTTACAGGTGGATATCGAGACGGGCAAACGCTCGAGACGTGACCGGCGAATTGAATGGCTTATAAGACAGTTGACAGGCGCTGAGTCGGCCACGATTGTAAATAACAACGCGGCCGCTACTGCGATTGTGCTTAACACAGTGGCTAAAGGCAGGGAGGTGATTGTTTCACGGGGACAGCTTGTCGAGATAGGCGGTTCGTTTCGGCTGCCTGACGTGATGGCGTTCAGCGGAGCAAAGCTTGTGGAGGTTGGAACTACAAACAGAACGCATGCTTATGATTATACAAATGCGATAACCGAAAATACTGCTGCCATTATGCGGATTCATCCGAGCAATTACAAAATAGAGGGCTTTACATTGGAAGTGCCTCTTGAGGAAATCGTCGAGATAGCGCATTCGAAGGGCCTTATTATGATTGACGACGTCGGGTCGGGAACGATGATCGATTTTTCACGTTTTGGTTTTGCCCCTGAGCCGATAATAATAGAATCGATTCAAAAAGGAGCTGATATTGTAACCTGTAGCGGCGACAAGCTGATTGGCGCTTCCCAGGCGGGGATAATCGCGGGCAAGACCAACCTTATAGAGAAGATTCGCAAGAATCAGTTTATGCGGATAGTCAGGCCCGGGAAATTGACGCTGGCCGCCCTGGAGGCGACGCTGGAAATATTCCTCGATGAGCAGCAGGCGTTAACGGAAATTCCTACGATTGAGATGCTTCTGCGGGATAAAGGCAGGATAGCCAAGCAGGCACAGCGTATGGTCAAGAAGATAAAGTCGTCGGCCAAACACGCCGAGGTAATGACCATTGACGGTTTTTCTCAAATGGGCAGCGGCTCGCTTCCCGCACAGGATATCCCAACGTGTCTCATTGCGATAAAGCCGGCGAATATGGACGCAGAGACGTTCGCGACTCGGCTTCGAAGCTGGGCGATGCCGATATTTGCCCGAATTGAAAAGGAAGTGGTGCTCATTGACCCGCGGACGCTTAGGACTGACGATGAAAAAGAGATAGTCGAGGCGATTGTAAATATTTTGAGCGGTTGAGGGCAATGGCGGCGGCTAAAGGGATTAATATAACACTCGGAACAGCGGGCCATATTGACCACGGCAAAACCGCGCTTGTCAAATGCCTCACTGGCTGCGATACGGACCGGCTCAAGATTGAGAAAGAGCGGGGGATGTCGATTGAGCTTGGCTTTGCCCCCTGCATTATCTCCGGGATGGAAGTGGGCATTGTCGATGTACCGGGGCACGAAGATTTTATCAAGACAATGGTGGCTGGGGTGACCGGAATCGACGCGGTGATTCTTGTAGTCGCGGCCGACGACGGCGTGATGCCACAGACGCAGGAACATCGCGATATTTTGACTTTACTGGGAGTTGAATTCGGCATTATCGCACTGACAAAATCTGACTGTGTCACAGACGAACGCATAGAAAAGGTTTCAGAACAGATAAGGGAATTTCTCAAAGGCACATTTTTGGCGGACGCCCCGGTTGTGCCCGTGTCGAATGTTACGGGCGCCGGATTTGACGTTTTACTGGATAAGCTAAAGGAACTTGTTGGCAAGATTAAGCCCAGAAAGACCGACGGCATTTTCCGGCTGCCTGTTGAGCGGACTTTTTCACTCAAGGGCTACGGAACGGTCGTAACGGGAATTCCTGTATCGGGATGTGCGCGAACGGGCGATGAGATTGTGATTCTGCCCCAGGGACTAAGAGGCCGTATAAGAGCAATACAGGTATTCAAGCACCAAAGCGATATTGCTTTGTGTGGGCAATGTTCAGCGATAAATATCCCGCAGTGGGACCATCGGACAATTAAGCGGGGGGATGTTGCGACGGTGGAGGGATTTTTTCGACCGCAGCAATGGTTTTTGTGCTCGCTAAAGGTTCTCGACTCGCATAAAGCACCGGTCAAAAACGGTCTGGCCGTTAAGTTCCATTCTGGAACAAGCGAAGTCAGCGGCAAGATTTATTTTTTGGAAGGCAATGCACTTGGTCCAGGCGACGTGGCTTTGGTGCAGATATGGCTCAATGAGCCGGTTGTGGCAGGTCCGCGAGACCGGTTCATTGTGCGAGATTTGTCGCCCGCAAGGACAATGGGCGGCGGCACAATTGTCGAGGCGATACCGGCAAAACTTCGCCGCAGCCGGGCGGACGTGGTCGAGGACTGCAGGCAACTCGCTGAGGCGGTCAAAAATAACAAAGATTTCGTCGAATACTGTGCCGAGAAACCAAAGGGAATTGTTGCTGATGAATCCGAGCTTGCCTTTCGTGTGAAGCTGCGAATAGAACAGTTGAAGGTGATGTTGGATGAGCTTATCGCGGAGGGCAAGGTCAAAGTTCTTTCGACAAAGGTTTATATTCACGCTCGGACGCTTGAACGCCTGCGAGATAGTATTGTCGCGATAATACGTAAGTGTCATAGCGACAACCCCGACAAGACAGGATTGGGTCTTGCCCAGCTTGCCGAGGCGTCTGGCTTAAAACAGGATATCCTTGCGGCGGTTATGGATTTACTTGTGAAAAAGGGCGTGGTTGGTCGGACCAAAGAGCAGTTTGCGTTGCCCGGGTTTCAGCCGACATTCAGCGAAAAGCAGAAAAGTTTGATGGAGGCGGTTGAGTTGGCTTACCGAAAACGCCTTTTTAATCCGCCCGCGATTGAAGAGGCGGCTATTCTGGCCGGCGTATCACAGAAGGACCTGCAGAACACTTTACGAATGCTCGTTGGGCAAAATCGCTTAGTTGAGATTGAAAAGGGATTGTTTTTTCACCACGATGCGATTGAGCAGGCAAAGTTAAGGATAAGCAGGTTTATTCAGGAACAGGGAAAACTCGAAAGCGTGAAGATCAAGTATATTCTGGATACAACACGAAAATACGCGATACCTTTGCTCGATTATTTCGACCGAACTGGATTGACTTATCGGCAGGGCTACACCCGGTATCTCAGGAAAGGTTTATAAAAAAAAAGTGGGTGTGTCCGCCGGCAATTTGGAGTCCTTTATTAAATTTAAAGGATTGAGGCGCTATTTTAGAATCCATAAACCGGGCGCAATTGTTCGGAAGTAGGCAGTGTCGGATAATTCTCGCCGCGAGTGCCGACCCAGCCGATGTTGCTTCTTCGCAGCCGCACTTGGACGATTGAGCCGTTGCTGTTTCTGCGTTGACAATCATCGAGTTGATATTTTCTCTCATAGCGTACCGCATCTTTGTCTTGTCGCTTTCGTTACCGATTATGTAACCGGTACTGCCTGCCCATTGTTCCACCGATTAAAACGCCTTCAGCGGCTTTACCCAGCGCTTTGGCCTACGCGCTGCACACGGAAACTTCAATTTCGCCTTCGCCTGCCATAAGTTCTGGTGGCTGGCAGCTCTGATAATAATAGGCATAGTTTTTTTTCTCTGGTTGATGCGATTGTGGGAACCAGGCTGTAGTCCTGTTCGCTGTATTTATATTTGATATTTGGTAGGGGCTCGACCTTTCCCACATAACCTGTAAATTATGAGTTATTAGGTCACATGCATGAAAAACACCTATGTACGTCGTCAAGAAGGATGAGACTAATTTGGCCTTGAATTGGGAGATGACTTCAGCTGTTACGGACGCCAAACAATGAAAAGTATCGAGGTGAAACATTCTATTTTTTAAGCGTTGTCCTACAAATTGTCCTATTTTTCAAGTCACGTATCGTAACAGTTAATGCTTTATAAAATAAAGGCTTGCATCATAAGTGCTTATTTCATAACATGTAACAAAGGAGGGCGGTTATAATCCCGCCCTCTCCGTTGATTTGTGAATTTTGGATTACATGAGCACAAGCATTGCACCAACAACATACGGTTAGACTACGGTTGGGCTTCGGTTACGCTATGACCAGCATCATAAGTTCTTTTTTGACAATCATTAATCGTTTATTGACAAGTACTTACAAAGCACTGTTTAGGACTTCCGAAAGTTGAGGGTTCGAGCCCCTTTGGCCTCGTTTGCAAATAAGAAATGTTACCCTTGTGGCGGCCTTTTTTATTAGGACATTGACGATATTTGGGGGGGGGTGAAAAAAATTTCCCAAATACTCTTGACTTAATTTAGGCAATATGGTTTAATGCAATTATCAGCTTGGGGGCTGACGAGAAAACTCACTAGTAATAAGGGTAGTTGTATATGCTCTTTGACAGTGAGTGATTTCTCATTATGTGTCACAGTAGTACCGTTTGAGAAGCGGGGGAAGAGGGAAATCACATAGTGAAGGCATTGTAAGTGCTTTATTTT